>Ga0316628_100000068_pt1 | contig 55882 bp, 51 predicted proteins | sample OWC_Aug_M2_C1_D5_FD_207648 | JGI IMG/M metagenome (GOLD analysis project Ga0316628, IMG submission 207648) | Wetland soil microbial communities from Old Woman Creek delta, Ohio, United States - OWC_Aug_M2_C1_D5_C | ecosystem: Environmental > Terrestrial > Soil > Wetlands | place: USA: Ohio...
AGAACTTGGGATAGGTCGTGCCCCCGGAGGCCGAGATCTTGTCGCCCTCGCCCGGTCCCTCCATGTTGATGAACACGGTCGTCTTGTCGAGCGGATAGAGGGGGTGTTCCGTGTAGTAGCGCGATCCTTCGACGGCCTGTTCCTCGCTGCCGAAGAAGAAGAACACGACCGTCCGCTTGGGCTTGACGGCGCACTTGGCCATGGCCTCGGCTACGCCCATGGTCACGGCCACGGCCGTGGCATTGTCATTCGCCCCCGGCAGAAGGGCCCACATCCGGCCGAGGTGGTCGAGATGGCCGCCGACGATGATGACCTCGTCCTTGAGCGCCGGATCCGTGCCGGTGATCTTGCCGATGAGGTTGATGCCGACGCCCTCCGGATGATGCTCCGTCTTGTTGCTGATGGTCATCGTCTTGCCGGTCGCGAACGACTGGGGCTTGAGCTCCTTGCGGATGCGGCCGACGACATCATCATGGCTCTTCCCCGTGCCGGCGAAGACGTCGGCGACGACGGCATCGCCCACGTGGTGATAGACGAAGCCTTCGATATAAGCGTTGTTGGGGTTGCCGATGGGCCCGTAGTTATAGATCATGCCCCTGGCCCCGTGGTCAGCGGCGTTCTCGAGCTTGTACTGATGGAAGGAATAGGGCCGCCACTTCTTGAAGAGCTCGAGGGTCTTCTCTCCCGGCCCGACCGGCACCTCGGGCTCGAGAAGAACGATCTTCCCGGTGACGTCGACGCCCTTGTAGTCGTCATACCCGAGCTCGGGGGCGGTGACGCCGTAACCGACGTAGACGACCTCGGACGTCACCTCGCCCGATCCCGACGTGCCGCCGGGGATGAACTCGGTGTCGTACGCATAGGACTTTTGAACGGCCCCGCCCTTGCCCACCGGGATGTTCATCCGGCAGACGCCGCCGGGAAAGACGAGCGTATAGGGATTGGGATAGAGCTGGCGATAGGTCCCGTTCTCGCCGCCCGGCTCGATGCCCCAACCCTTGAGCAGCGACTCGACCCACGCGACGCAGGCCTCGTATTCCTTGGTCCCGGTCAGCCGGCCGCCGTACTTCTCGGAGACCATCTCCGCGACGTAGTCGTAGAGCGGCTGGCTCTGGATGAGGTGCATGGCCTCGTAGATCTTGGCCGTCTCGTCGACGGCGGGTTTCCGGATCTCCTGGGCCCGCAGGACGGGAACGCCCGTGAGGGCCAGGGCAAGGAACAGGGCCGGGAGCCATCGGAATCTTCTCATAACGTCCTCCTCGGAACACGTCGGATGGGATCCGAACCGGAGGGCTATCTTAATGAATCGCCGCGGAGGAAACAAGACGCCGGCGCGGCGCAAGGCGGGATTGACCCTTCTCGCGCGGCGTGCTATCTATTCGGCGGCTCGCGGCACTTTCACATCGAAGGAGACAGGGCATGAGAGCATGGAAGATCGGCGCGCTGGTCGTTCTGATCCTTGGCGGTTTCTCTTTGCTCTTCTCGCAGGTCGACGAGAAGCTGAAAAGGGACATCCGCGACACGGGATTCGTCCATCGTCCTCTGCCCCTCGATTACAGCAAGTCTTTCGAGACCTTCGGCCTCACAAAGAAAGTCCTGCGCTCCGACATGCTCTCCGACATGGAAGATCTGAGCGGGTGGTCGCACAGCGGCATCGGCGCGATGTCCCAGACCGCCGAGCGGAGCATCTCCGGGAAGCACAGCCTGAGATTGACCGCGCCGAGCTATATCGACGAGATCCCGAAATGGGGCCTCGGCCGCGGGACGTCCATGGCCACCTTCGATGTGGGCGGCAAGAGCTGGGAACAATACAACCGCATTCACCTCTACGTCTATCCGGACTGCGAGGGCGCCCGCACCGTCTATCTGAACCTCTATGCCGAGAACGACGGGAGGATCAAGGTCCCGGACCCCTACGGCCGCGAGGGCTACCACGAGATGAACCTCATCAACGGCCAATGGAACGAATGCTTCATCGAGATGTCGGAGCTGCCGCGCGACAAGGTCACCAAGCTCTCCTTGGCCATCGAGGTCTTCGGCAGAGAGCTCACGATGGGGGACCTCCTCCAATTCGACGTCTCCGACGTGGTACTGCAGGTCGTCGAGGAGCCGGAGGTCGTCAGCGGCTGGAGGCCGGCCCGGAACAGGATCATCTTCTCGACCAGCGGCTATCGCCCGGCGAGCGAGAAATCGGCCCTCGTCAACGTCGCCGGGCACAGGGGGAGGTTCGAGCTCGTGGACGAGGCCACTTCCCAGGTCGTCTATGAAGGGGACATCAAGCCGGTCAAGACGAGCCTCGGGAGCTTCGAGACGATCGATTTCACGTCCTATCGGCGCCCGGGGCGATATCGCATCAGGGTCGGGGACGTCACGACGGCGCCGTTCTTTATCGACGAGAACCTGTGGGACGACTCGGCCTGGCGCGTGCTCAATTTCATGTTCTGCGAGCGCTGCGGCTATCCGGTGCCCGGCAAGCACGGGGCCTGCCACACGGAGCTCCACGGCGAATACCAAGGGCGCGTCTATCCCGTGAACGGCGGCTGGCACGACGCGGCCGACATGTCCCAGAGCTTCATGCAGACCGGCGAGGTCGCCTTCGCCATGCTCGAGATGGCGAACAGGGCCAAGGAAAAGGGCGAGCCGGATCTCTCCCAGCGCTTGACGGAAGAGGCCCTCTGGGGACTCGACCTGGTCATGAGGACGCGGCTCGCGAACGGCGACCGCTTCGAGGGCTGGGGGACGAACCTGTGGACGGACCGCTACATCGGGTCCACGGACGACGCGGACCGGCACGAGGTGAGGTCCGGCAACAGCTCCTTCGAGAATTTCCTGTTGTCGGGCATCGAGGCCTACGCCGCGATGTCGATCGCGCACGACCCCATGCTCGCGGGGAACCTGCGCAAGATCGCCAAAGAGGACTTCGGGTTCGCGGCCGGGCGTTTCGACGAGATCGGCTTCAAGGAGATGACGGCCGGGAACGCCGGTCACAGCGCCATGACCTCCCGCAGCCAGTACATGGCCACCATGTCCTGGGCGGCAAGCATGCTCTACCAGCTGACCCGGGAGAAATATTACGCCGACCGGGCGGCGGAGAGCATCAAGTACGTCCTTCAGTGCCAGCGCGCGGAGCCGCTCAAGGACGCCGGCAAGACCGCGGGGTTCTTCTACCGGGACCTCGACCGGAAGTCGATCGTCCACTACAACCACCAGTCGAGGGACCAGGTCTTCATGCAGGCGCTGATCGCCCTGTGCGAGTCGCAGCCGGGCCACCCCGGCTTCGCGGCATGGGAGAAGAGCATCCGGCTTTACGGCGGATATTTGAAATCGATCTATCGCTATGTCGAACCCTACGGCCTCATCCCGAGCGGCGTGTACCAGAAGGACGAAGTCAAGGACAGCGAGAATTTCCGCGCCAGCCATCCGCGGATCGGCGAGGTCGCGGATCCGGCCGCGGATTTCAAGGAGCAGCTCGAGAACGGGGTCCGGCTCGACGAGGAGCATTATCTGCGGCGTTTCCCGGTCTGGTTCTCGTTCAAGGGCAACGCGGCCGTCCAGCTCGCGACCGGCAAGGCCGCCGCGCTCTGCGGGAAGTTCCTTCGCGACCAGGAGCTGATGAACATCGCCGAACAACAGCTCTTCTGGATCGTCGGCCGGAACCCCTTCGGGCAGTCCCTGATCTGGGGAGAGGGCAGCAATTACCCGCAGCTCTACACCGCCCTGCCGGGAGAGACGGTCGGCGGGATCCCGGTCGGCATGGAGTCGCGAGGCAACGAGGACACGCCCTATTGGCCGCAGTTCAATACCGCCACCTACAAGGAAGTCTGGGGATCGTCGGCGGGGAAATGGCTTTCTCTCGTCGCCGAATTCTGAGCCATCGAGCCTTCTTCAGGCCGATTTGAGCCGGAGCGAGGATTCTGCTATCGTGATGCCGTCGGACACCCGCGATCCCTAGGAGGCTCCAACATGACGACGAGAATCCTCATGGCCGTCTTCGCCGCCGGCGCCCTCATGGCCGGCGTCGCTTTCGCCCAAGCCCCGGCCGCCAACCCCAAGGTCCTCTTCAAGACGTCCAAGGGGGACATCACCCTCGAGCTCGATCAAGCCAAGGCGCCGGTCACGGTCAAGAACTTCCTCGACTACGTCAACGACAAGTTCTACGACGGGACGATCTTCCACCGGGTCATGCCGGGCTTCATGATCCAGGGCGGCGGCTTCACGGCCGACATGACCCAGAAAGGGACCCGCGGCCCGATCAAAAATGAAGCCGGGAACGGCCTCAAGAACGAACGAGGCACGATCGCCATGGCCCGCCTGCCCGAGCCCGACAGCGCAAGCTCCCAATTCTTCATCAACCTCGTGAACAACACCACGCTGAACCACAGGGACAATACCCCCCAAGGCTTCGGCTACTGCGTCTTCGGCAAGGTCGTCGCCGGCATGGAGGTCGTCGACGCCATCGCCGCGGTCCAAACCGGCAGCAAGCGCGGCCATGCCAACGTGCCGCTCGAGCCGGTGACGATCCTCTCGGCCGCGGTCGTCAAGTAGAGCGTGTCGAAGACCGGGGACCTGATCGTCGCCTTCGTCCACCTGGCCGCTCTCGTCGCGGCCCTGGCGTACGCGGTCTACTCGCTCGCGGCCGGCAACGCGGCCCGCTTCGGCCTCATCGTCATCCTCCTCGTCATTTATTACGCCGCCCTTCTTCACCCCGCCGTCAAAAAGGAGATCGCGCGGCGCCGCTCGCTCAAAAGATGAGAGGGACAGTCCCCTTCGGGGACGGTCCCTTTCTCCCGATTTACATTTCGGGCGGATGAGTCTATCATCTTGCCATGCCCCGAATGCGCCCGTTCCCGTTCCTCGCTCTGGCCGTCCTCGCCCTCGCCATGGTCTCCGCGGCGCAGACGGCCGACAAGGGCCTCAAGGCGGGGCTGGCCGCGATCAGCCCGGCCGAGGCCTACGACATCGTCAGGACGCTCGCCGGTCCCGAGTTCCGCGGCCGTCTGACGGGCGACAAAGGCTATGCCGCCGCGGCGGAGTGGGCGGCCAAGAAGCTCTCGGCCTGGGGCCTCAAGCCCGGCGGCGCCAAGGGGAGCTACCTGCAACCCTATCCGTCCCCCTTCACGATCGTCGACAAGGCCGAGATGACGATCCTCCTCCCCGCGGGGCCCGCCGATCCCTCCAAGCCCGCCGCTTACAAAGAGATGAGGCTCGTCCCGGAAAAGGACTTCCTGCCTCTCCTCTATTCCGACAGCGGCGACCGGACGGCCGAGGCCGTCTTCGCCGGCTGGGGCATCTCCGCCCCTGACCTCGGCTATGACGATTACGCGGGGCTCGAGGTCAAGGGGAAGTTCGTCCTCTGCTTCCGCGGCACCCCGGACCGCGATCCGCGATACGAGCCCTACGACGAGCACCGGACGCGCATGAAGACCGCCCTGGACAAGGGCGCCCTGGGCATCGTCTATATCTACGACGAGATCGCCTCCAACCCGAACGGCGATTTCCTGAAGGGGTTCACGCCGGCCGAGATCAGTCCGGGCGTCATGGACGCGATCCTCAAGGAGACGGGCTCGACCACGGCCGACCTGAAGAAGACCCTCACGACGTGGAAGCGGCCGATCTCGTTCCCGCTCCGGGCCAAGATCCGCCTGGCCGTGGCCTCGCGGCACTTCCCGGACGCGACCGGCTCCAACGTCGTCGGCTACATCGAGGGCTCGGACTCCAAGCTCCGCCGCGAGTGCGTCGTCATCGGCGGCCACTTCGACCACACCGGCGCCCACATGGGCCTGCTCTTCCCCGGCGCCGACGACAACGGGAGCGGCAGCGCCTCGTGCATGGTCGCGGGCAAGGCCCTGGCCGCCTTGGCCCGCAAGCCCAAGCGCTCGATCATCATCGCTCTTTTCGGCGGCGAGGAGCTGGGCCTCCAGGGCTCGACCTGGTTCGCCGATCACCTGCCCGTTCCGTTCGACAAGGTCGCCGGCATGCTCAACTTCGACATGACCGGTGAGGGCGACGGGTTCTGGGGCGCCGCCTCGGCCGAGCCGGCCGAGTTCCGCAAGACCCTCGAAGAGGCCGGCCGGAGCGTCAAGGCCCTGGGCGAGCTGTACACCATCCGCAACGTCGGCGTCCGCGGCTCGGACTACGCACCGTTCTTCCTCAAGGGCATCCCCGCGGCGAGCCTGGGCTCGAACGGCCCCCATCTCGCCTATCACCAGACGGGGGACACGATCTACAGGATCAATCCCGACATCATGGCCGACGCGGCCAGGCTGGCCTTCCTGGCCGCCTTCGCCTGGGCGGACCGTTGAGGCGCGAGATGAGGGTCGCCCGCGAAGGACTGCGCTTCATCCTCCCGGCGGCCGGACTGGCCGTCCTGTTCGCCATCCTCGGCCTGGCCGTCCCGGCCCTTCTCTTCTTCCTTCTCGCCTGCGCCTTGACCTTCTTCTTCCGCGATCCCGAGCGCCAGCCTCCCGAGGGCGAGCGCCTCGTCGTCGCGCCGGCGGACGGCGAGGTCCTCGGCCTCGAGGCGGTCGAGGCCCCGCCCGGGCTCGGCGGGCCGGGGACCAAGGTCACGATCTTTCTCTCGCTCACCGACGTCCATGTCGTCCGGGCGCCGCTCGCCGCCGCCATCGCCTCGGTCGACCACCATCCGGGCCAGTTCCGGCCGGCCTACAGGCCCGAGGCCGGCGAGCACAACGAGTCGACGACCCTGGCCCTCAAGGGCGGCCCGGTCGACGCGGTCATGAAGATGATCGTCGGGGTCGCCGCGCGCCGCATCAAGACCTTCGTCAAGCCGGGGGAGAACGTCCGGCGCGGCCAGAGGATCGGGCTGATGTTCTTCGGCTCCCGGGTCGAGCTGACCCTGCCCCGGAGCGTGGCCATCAAGGCCGGACTTCACGACAAGGTGAGGGCCGGCGAGACCGTCATCGGCGAGGTCCAGCCATGAAACCGAAAAAGGCGCCCTCCGGCCTCAATCTCCTGCCCAGCCTCTTCTCGCTGACGAACCTCTTTTTCGGCTTCATGAGCGTCCTGCTGACGTTCCACGGCCGCTATCGCATGGCCGCTTTCCTGATCATCGTCGCCGCCCTCATGGACGGGCTCGACGGCCTGGTCGCCCGGGCCACGCACACGCCGACGGATTTCGGCATCGAGCTCGACTCGCTGGCCGACGCCGTCTCGTTCGGCCTGGCCACGTCGGTCCTCCTCTATTACTGGGGGATGGAGATGGCCGGGCCGCCGGCCGTCTTCTTCAGCTTCGTCTTCCTGACCGCCGGCGTCCTGCGGCTGGCCCGCTACAACGTCCGCAGCCACGTCCCCTCCGACCGGAAGCACTACCAGGGCCTGACCGTCCCCTCCGCGGCCATGTTCATGGCCGCCATCGTCAACTTCCATCCGGTCCCGCTGGCGGCCCGCGAGTCCGGCTTCCTCGTCGCCGTGCTGACCCTTCTCATCTCGCTGTTCATGGTCAGCACCTTCCCCTACCGGAATTTCATCAAGGCCTTCATGGGCCAGCGCATCAACATCCGGACCGCCCTTTTCGTCGCCGTCTCCCTCTTCGGCGTGCTGTTCTACACCCGCTACTTCCTCCTGGTGTTCTTCGGCATCAACGTCCTCTCGGGGCCGGCCGCGGCCTTCGTCCGCGTTTTCAAGAAACGCCCGCGCCGTAAGGCCCGGGCCGAGAGCCATCCGGTCCTGACGCCGCCGGGAGGCGGAGCGGCGGCCGGATGATGGCCGACCGGGATCCGGGAAGGGTCCGGCCGAGGGGCCGGCTCAACAAGCTCCGGGTCGCCGCCGCGGTCGCCCTCCTCGCCGCGGCGCTCGCGGCCCTCGTCCTCCTCGCCCGAGTCCTCTTCCCGCCGCGTCCGCCCGAGCCGTTCCGGCCGGCGCCGGCCGCGAAGGCCGAGGCCCCCGTCCCCGCGCCGCCGGCCCTCGTCGAGGAGAAGATCGTCATCCCGGCCCGCTCGAACCTGGCCGATCTCCTCAAGCGGCGCGGCTTCACCGATCGCGAGATCCACGATCTCCGGGAAGCCGTGAAGCCGGTCTACGACCTCGGCCGGATCCGGGCCGGGCAGCAGCTGCGCCTGGCTTCCCTCCCGGAGGGTCCGTGGCAGCGGCTGGAATACGACGTCGACGAGACCCGCTACCTCGTCGTCCGCAACGAGGCCTCCGGGATCCGCGCGGAGATCCAGCTCGTCCCGATCGAGTTCAAGACCGCCTTCGTTTCCGGCGTCATCGAGGATAGCCTCATCGGCGCCCTGAACAAGGCCGGCGAGGAGGACAGCCTGGCCATCGACCTCGTCGAGCGCTGCTTCGGCTGGGACATCGACTTCAACACGGACCTGCGCAAGGGCGACTCGTTCCGCATCTTCGTCGAGAAGCGCTACCTCGACGGCCGCTTCGCCGGCTACCGCGACATCCTGGCCGCCGAGTTCGTCAACGAGGGCCGCGTCTATCAGGCCTTTCGCTTCGTCTACTCCGATACCAAGGCCTGGGATTACTTCGACGAGAACGGCGGCTCGCGGCGCAAGGACTTCCTCCGCTCGCCGATCAAGTTCGCCCGCGTCACCTCGCGGTTCTCATCGAGCCGCCTGCATCCCATCTACAAGATCTACCGGCCGCATTACGGCGTCGATTACGCCGCCCCGCTCGGCACGGCCGTTCAGGCCACGGCCGACGGCGAGGTGACCTTCGCCGGCCGTGAGGCCGGGTCGGGCAACGTCGTCAAGATGCGCCACAAGAACTCCTATGAGACCGCTTATCTCCATCTGAGCGGGTTCGGCCGGGGCGTCCGCAGGGGCGCCGTCGTCCGCGGCGGCGACATCGTCGGCTATGTCGGCTCGACCGGCGATTCGACCGGCCCCCACCTCGATTACCGCATCTATTTCCACGGCAGCCCGGTCAACCCGCTCGGCCACAAGTTCAAGCCGGCGGACCCCCTCCGCAAAGAGTTCCTCGAGGATTACAGGAAGGAAGTGGCGAGATTGAGGATCGCCCTGCAGCTGCCCGAGATCGTGCGGACGGTGACGGCCGCGCCGGTGCTCAGTTTTTGATCTTCTCGGTCCCGCTGCCGCCCTTGGATTCTGCGGTCCTCGTCGTCGAGGGCCGGCTGGACGAGGTCCGCGAGGACGATGAGCTCGAGCCGCTCGTGCCCGAGGAGTCGGTCCCGCCGGCATATTGGCCGCTCGCCGAGACCGCCGGCCCGAAGCTGACGCCGCCGGACGTCAGGCGCGGGGCCATGGCGCCGCGTCCACGATCGCGCGAGGACAGGTTCAGCTCGGGACAGCGGACCTCGTTGCGAAGGCTCGAGTATTCGATGCGGACGCCGAGCTCGCGGGCCAGCCGCAGATCGGGATTCCAGTCGCGGAAGCGGACAGGGGCGGGAGCGGGCGGCGGCGGACCGGACGGGGCGGCGCCGGGATGGCCGGCCTGTCCGGCGCGGCTGACGTTCCGGGCGGGACCGGCGCCGGGGGCGGCCATCCGCCGCGGGGCCGGGGCCGCGCCGTCGGCGCCGAGGAACAGGCGCACGGCCTCCCGCCGGGGATCGGCGATATGGGCCGGCGGCGTCGATCCCGGCGGCGGGGTGATCCGCTTCGCGGCTTGATCGAAAGCCAGCGCCTTCTCGTGGATGGCCGGGGAGGCGAGATCGGAGTTGGCGACGATCACCGCCTGGCGCGGGGCGGCCGCGGCGGCCTCGCGGAGGCGGACATCCCCTCTCTCATAGGCCGCCGTCGTTCTCTTGACGACGGTCTTGAGCTCGGCGGGAATGGGCAGCCCGCTCGTCGACGGCTGCTTCAGCGAATCCTTGGTGACGATCGTCCGGAGGACGACGGGGCCGTTCGTCGCTCCTCCGAACCAATAAGGCTGGTAGAGCGAGCCGGCCGTCCAATCGAGGAGCGACCAGGGCCGCCATGACGTGTAGCCGAAGTAGAAGTACCACATGGTCCAGGCCGGGGCGAACATCGATCCGGGCAGCCAAACCCAGCCGTGCTTCTTGTCCCATTGCCAGATGCCGAGGTGGTAGGGCACCCAGCCCCAAGGCTCCTGAGGCACCCAGAACATCTGGCCGCCGGCCATCGACCAGCGGCCGTAGAAGTAGGGGCTCCAGCCCCAGGGGTAGCGGCCGTTGTCTATGAAAGGCCGCCAGACATAGCCGTAGAGATCGTCCCAGATCCATTCGCCGTAGCGGTCGCCGTAGGCCTGGGCGAAATAGAAGACGGCCGGAGGAAGCTTCTGGATGGGCTTCGGCAGGGCCGAGAGTCCTGTGTGGAGGTCCTCGAAATGGGCGTTGACGTCCTTGTTCCAAAGCTCGAACGCGGTGCCCGCGATGGCCGAGGCCAGCTGGGATTGATGGCCCGGAAGCACGACCAGGCGCTCGCCTTTCTCGACCCTGCGGTCGTCGAGGCGCGACGCTTCGGGCCCGAAGAGAACGCGGGCCAGCCCGGAGGCGACCTGGACTTCCGTCGAACCGTCCGGGGCCGCCGAGAGAATGGCCACGGCCATGTGCCTCATCTTGACCGCGGCGTTCGGCGTGATGACCTGGAAAAGCTCCCGGCGGTCGTATTCCCTGTACATGACATAGACACGGCCCTTGTCGAGAGCCAGGACCGTGAGCTCCTCGGCGCTGCTGAGGCTGCGGGCCAGGATAGTCTGAACGCGGACCTCGGTCCCGACGTCGAGCCGGACGATGGTTCCGCTGTCGAACTGGATCTCGCAGCGCCGGTCGTCCGAAGTCCGGACGGTGTCGCCGGGCCCGATGGGCAGATTGAGAAGGCCCTGCTCGGGCTCGCTTCGTCCCTCCCGCAGCACGGAGGGGTCCGTGCCGCCCGGCGTCGGATCGACGTAGCTGATGTGGCCGAAATAGAAGTCCCTCGGCCCGTTGACGACCCGGTAGTGCTCGGCCGCCCCAAGGCCGGCCGCGGCGGTCAAAAGAAGGGCCGCTAGGACGGCTCCGCGGAGGCTCCTCATCGTCATCAGGGTTCTCCCATCATATGTATCGTTGACCATTAAGGGAGCATTTATCGTGCCAAGGGTCCCGCCTGATAATTCTCCCCGCCCGTCCGGAATTGTCCTCGAATGGGGACGCCCGGCCAAGAAAAGCGGACGTTCTCCGTCCGGTTGACAAGGCCTGCGGGCGGCCCCTACAATGGCGCTGGAAGCCGACCTCATGTCCCGCCGCCGATTCAGGAATCCTTTCCCGACAGTCGACATCATCATCGAGATCGTGGACGGCGGCCGGACGAAGGGCATCGTCCTCATCGAGCGGAAGAACCCGCCGCCGGGGTGGGCGCTGCCGGGCGGCTTCGTCGATTACGGCGAGACGCTCGAGGCCGCGGCGGTGCGGGAAGCCCGCGAGGAGACGTCGCTCGATGTCACGCTCGTCGGCCAGCTCGGCGCCTACTCGGACCCGGCCAGGGACCCTCGCTTCCACACCATCTCGACGGTCTTTTTAGCCCGAGCGACGGGCTTGCCGAAGGGCGCCGACGATGCCAGGACGGCCATCGTCGCCAACCCTCGCGACCGGGCGCGGCCCCTGGCCTTCGACCATCGACGCATCCTCGACGATTATCTCGCCTCCAGGAAAGGACGCCGCGCATGCCTGAAGACCATGACCGCCGCCGGCCGAAAGACGTCGAGGCCGACCTCGCCGAGGTCACCCGCGTCTACGGCCCGTTCGAAGCGGACCTGATCAAGAACTTCCTCGCGAGCCACGGCATCGCGGCCATCGTCCAAGGTCGGACGGCGCCCTTCGTCTATCCGTTCACGGTCGACGGGCTGGCCGAGTTCAAGGTCCTGGTCCAGAAAAGCGACCGCGAAAAGGCCCGCGAGCTCATCGCCGCGATGCCCGCTCCCGAAGACGAAGAAGGACCGCAAAAGCCGGCCTAGGTCCGCGCCGCGGCAGCCGCCGCAACCGCTGGTATCCCCGCCCATCTTCGGGCCCACTTTTGGGGCCCGGAATCTTTCGTTCTTTTTTGGGTTTTTTTGCTTGACAAGCCCCCTGTTTTCCTCATATATTTGGGACGAAACGGGACAAAGCGGGAAGTGGCAAAGATGGCGAACGTACTGATAGGCAACTACACCGCCCGCCTCGACGCCAGCGGCCGTATCAAGATCCCGGAAAAGTTCCGCGAAGTCATCGAGCAGGTCTACGGCAAAGACCTCTTCGTGACCTCCCTCTCCGATGACGCGATCAAGATCTATCCGCTCAGCGTGTGGCTGGCCATGACCGACCTCACGTCCGAGGGCGCCCTCCACCTGCGTCCCGACGTCCGCAAGTTCATGCTGCGCGTGAACCGCAACGGCTCGCGACACGAGCTCGATTCCAAGGGCCGCGTGCTGATCAGCCAGGCCCTGCGGGAGAAGGCCCGGCTGCGCGATGAGGTCGAGGTCATCGGCCTGTCCAACCATCTGGAGATCTGGAACAAGGACGTTCTCGACGGAACTCTCGAGGAGAAACCGCTCTCGGACGAGGATTTCGAGAGCATCGCCCGCCTCATCCCTCGAGGAAAGCCGGAATGACGGAGAACGGACATCTCCCTGTCCTCCCCACCGAAGTCATCGAATTCCTTGACGCGGGGCGGGCCGGCGTCTACATCGACTGCACCCTGGGGCTGGCCGGACACGCCGTGGCCGTCCTGGAGAGGAATCCCCGGGCCCGCCTGATCGGCCTCGATCGCGACGGCCTGTCCCTGGAGGTTGCCAGGGAGCGGCTCGAGCCCTTCGCCGGGCGCGTGACCCTCTACCAGGCCGACTTCAAGGACCTTCCGACGCTCGACATCCCATTCGAGGAGGTCCGCGGACTCCTGGCCGATCTCGGCATCTCCTCCTTCCAGCTGGATTCGCCGGAGCGCGGCTTCAGCTACCAGCACGAGGGGCCGCTCGACATGCGCGTCGACCGGCGGATGAAGACGACGGCGGCGAAGGTCCTGCACACCTATCCGGAGCAGAAGCTGGCCGAGCTGTTCGCCCGGTACGGCGAGCTCACCCAGACCCGCCGCCTGGCCCGGGAGATCGTCCATCTGCGCAAGCTCGGCCGCCTCGAGACGACAGGGGACTTGCGGGTCCTGGTCGAGCGGATCTACAAGTGGCGGCCGCAGCGCGGGCGCATCCACCCGGCGGCCAAGGCCTTCCAGGCCCTGCGCATCGAGGTCAACCAGGAACTCGAGGGCCTGGGCGAATTCATCGACGGCAGCGTCCGGCGGGCCGTCCCGGGAACGCGGTTCGTCATCATCTCGTTCCATTCGCTCGAGGACCGGATCGTCAAGCGGGCCTTCCACGCCCTGGCCCTTCCCGAGCAGGGCGCCCCGCTCGTCGAGGTCCTGACGAAGAAGCCGGTCATGGCCTCCGAGGCCGAGGTGGCGGCGAACCCCCGGGCCCGCTCGGCCAAGCTGCGGGCGGCGGTGAGGATCTGATGGTCCGGCGCAAATGGAACATCAAAGGGATCGCGGTCGGCGCGGCCCTGGCCCTCGCGGCCATCGGCATCCTGACCTTTTACGTCTGGTACCAGACCGAGTCGGTGAAGCTCGGCCTCGACCTCGCCCGGAGCGACCAAAGGATCCGCGAGCTCGAGGAGGCGATCGAGGGCCTCAAGCTGCGCCGGGCCGTCCTTCTCGATCCCGGCCGGGTCGAGAGGATCGCCCGCGAGGCCCTCGGCCTGGTGGAGCCCTTCGACGACGACGTCATCTTCCGGAAGCTGGACGGGCCCCGTTGAGCGGACGGCCATGAGAACGTTCTACGAGTCGGACATCCGGAGGCGGGTCAAGGTCCTGACCTTCATCCTGGCCGGCTGGAGCGTCGCCGTCGCCGGCCGGCTCGTCCAGGTCCAGCTCTTCGGCCATGCCCGGGCCAAGACGGCCGTGCTCAACCAAGCCCGCGATATCGTGAAGATCGAGCCCCGCCGCGGCAACATCCTCGACCGCAACGGAGACATCCTGGCCTGCAGCCTTCCCGCGCCGTCGGTCGCCGTCCGTGCCGTCGAGGGCGAGGGCCTCTCGGCCACGCGAGACAAGGTCCTCAAGCTCAAGAAGGAGCTCGGCCTCTCGGCGGCCGAGGTCGATTACGTCCTGGACCGGCTCCGGGCCGGCGCGAACTACACCTACGTCAAGAAGAAGATCCCCGAGGCCGACGCGGCCAGGGTCATGGCCTTGAGGCTCCCCGGCGTCGAGCTCGAGCCGGGCATGCGGCGCTATTATCCCCACGGCCCGCTGGCCGCGCACGTCATCGGCGGCATGAGCCTCACGGGCGACAACCGGGCGGGCGTCGAGGCCCGGTGGAACGGCCTTCTCGCCGGCGTCGCGGGCGAGCAGATCTCCTACAAGGTCGCCGGCAACCGGGATTACCAGGTTCAGGTCCTCCAATCGCCCGTCCCCGGGCAGGACTTGGTCCTGACCCTCGACGCGACCGTCCAGTACATCGTCGAGAAGGAGCTCGCGGCGGCGGTGGCCGAGCATGAGGCCCGGTCGGGCGCGGTCGTCGTCATGGACCCGTCGAGCGGCGAGATCCTGGCCCTGGCCAGCTGGCCCTCCTATGACCTCAACAGATTCCCCGGCGCCCAGGAGGCCTGGATCAACCGGGCCGTCCAGACGGCCTTCGAGCCGGGCTCGACCTTCAAGATCGTCACGGCGGCGGCGGCCCGCGAGCGGAACCGCGTCGGCTACTCCGAAGTCTTCGACTGCTCGGCCGGATCCATCCGGGTGGGAGGCACGACGATCACCGACCACGAACGGGTCGGTGTCGTCAGCTTCCCCCAGGTCCTGATCCACTCCTCCAACGTCGGCACCGTGCAGTTCGCCATGAGGCTCTCCCGGGAGGAGCTCTTCCAGACCGCCAAGGGCTTTGGCTTCGGCGAGAGGACCGGCATCGACCTGCCCGGCGAGCTCGCCGGGCGGCTGAAGACGCCGGAGCGGTGGAACAAGAACAACACTCTGCCGCACATCGCCATCGGTTACGAGGTGATGGTGACGGCCGTCCAGGTCCTGCGGGCCATGAACGCTTTCGCCGCCGGCGGCCTGCTCGTCCGGCCCCACGTCGTGAAGAGCGGGGGCCCGGTCCGGGAGGACGGCGACGGCCCCGTCCGGGCCGTCAGCGAAAGGACGGCCCTCGAGCTCGTCGATCGCGTCTTCGTCCGCGTCGTCGAGGAAGGGACGGCCCAGCTCGGCCGGCTCGACGGCTTCGGCGCGGCCGGCAAGACCGGAACGGCCCAGAAGTTCGACGCGGCGATCGAGGCCTACACGCGGAAGTACACGGCCTCCTTCGTCGGCTTCACCCCGCTCAAGCGGCCGCGCCTGTCGATGATCGTCGTCCTCGACGAGCCCAAGGAAGGCTACTACGGCGGCCAGGTCTGCGCCCCCGTGTTCAAGTCCATCGCCCGCCAGGTCCTGCGCTATCTCCGGGTCGCGCCGGAGCGCCCGCTGCCGCCGCGCGTCCTGACGGCCGATCTCAAGACAAGGAGAACGGGGTGAGGCTCAAAGACGTCCTCGCGGGACTCCCCGTGACCGCCGACGGCGGCGCGGGCGCCGTCGAGATCTCCGGCCTCGCCTACAACTCGAAAGCGGTCCGGCCGGGCTTCCTCTTCGCCGCGCTGCCGGGCGCGGCCCGCAACGGCATGGACTTCGTCGCCGAGGCCGTGGCGAACGGGGCCGTGGCCGTCCTCTCGTCCTGGCCCAAGCCCCCGGCCGTGACCACGGCCTGGGTCCAGGCCGCCGACGCCCGCGAGGCCTTGGCCCTGGCCGCGGCGAACTTCTACGGGCACCCGTCCGACGCGATGACGATCATCGGCGTCACGGGCACCAAGGGCAAGACGACGACGACGTTCATCCTGGAGGAGATCCTGCGGGCCGCGGAAAAGGCCCCCGGGCTCGTCGGGACGATCGAGTACCGCCGACCCGGCTGGAGGACCGCGGCGCCGCGGACGACGCCCGAGTCCTCGGATCTCCAAGCGTTGCTCCGGGAGTTCCTCGACGCCGGGGTCAGCCACTGCGTCATGGAGGTCTCCTCGCACGCCCTCGAACAGAAGCGGGTCTGGGGCGTGAGCTATGACGTGGCCGTCTTCACCAACCTCAGCGGCGAGCACCTCGACTACCACCGGACCATGGAAGCCTATTTCGAGGCCAAGAAAAAGCTCTTCTTCCTCGATCACAAGAAGGTCGCGGCCGTGGTCAACTGGGACGATCCCTGGGGCCAGAAGCTCGTCGCCGAGCTGCCGATGACGACCGTGACCTTCGGGCTCGAGCCCGCGGCCATCGTGCGGGCCGCCAAGTACGCGTTCTCCGAGGACGGCATCGACGCGCAGGTCACCTATCCCGGGGGCGTCATGCGCGTCCAGTCGATCCTCGTCGGCCGCCACAATCTCTACAACCTTCTGGCCGCGATCGGCGCCGCCCTGGCCCTGGGTTTGGCGCCGGCCGACATCGCCAAAGGCATCACCGCCCTCAAGGGCGTGCCCGGCCGGTTCGAGCGCGTCCCCAACCGGCGCGGCTTCCAGGTCGTCGTGGATTACGCTCACACCGATGCGGCCCTGGAGAGCCTGCTGATGACCGCCCGCGAGTTCAAGCCGCGCCGGCTCATCCTTGTCTTCGGCGCCGGCGGGGACCGCGACCGGGACAAGCGCGAGCGGATGGGGCGCGTCGCCGCCCGGCTGGCCGACTGGACCGTGGTGACCTCCGACAATCCCCGCACCGAGGACCCCCTGGACATCATCGCGGCCATCGAGAAGGGCTTCACCAAGGAAGCCGTCCGGGCCTACGAGGTGGAGCCCGACCGCCGTAAGGCCATCGTCCGGGCCCTGGCCGCGGCCAACAAGGGCGACATCGTCCTCATCGCCGGCAAAGGCCACGAGGATTACCAGATCTTCAAGGACCGCACGGTCCACTTCAGCGACGTCGAGACCGCCGCCGAGATCCTCCGCGAGATGGAGGCCGCCTGACCATGGCCCGGTTGAGGCTGGACGAGATCGCCCGCATCGCCGGCGGCGCCGTGCTCCAGGGGCCGGCCGGCCTGACCGTCTCGAGCTACGCCATCGACTCCCGGCTCATCGGCCCCGGCGGCCTGTTCTTCGCCGTGGCCGGGAAGCGCGACGGGCACGATTTCGTGGCCGACGCCGCGAAGCGCGGCGCTGCGGCCGCGGTCGTGGCCCACCCGGTCGCCGTCGCCGACCCATCGTTCGGGCTCATCCGGGTCGCCGACCCGGTCGAGGCCCTGCAGGCCCTGGCCCGCGACGTTCTCGCCCGCCGGCCGGTCCCGGTCGTGGGCATCACCGGCAGCGTGGGCAAGACGACGACCAAGGAGTTCACGGCCGCCCTCCTCGCCCCGCGCTTCCGGGTCCTCAAGTCCGAGGGCAACTTCAACAACTATCTGGGACTGGCCCTGACCGTCCTCCGCCTCGGACCGGGCGACGAGGCCGCGGTCCTCGAGATGGGCATGAGCGCGCCCGGCGAGATCCGGACCCTCACCCGCATCGCCCCGCCGGACGTGGCGGTGATCACCAACGTCAGCCCGGTCCACCTCCAGTTCTTCCACGGCCTCGAGGAGATCGCCCTGGCCAAGAAGGAGATCCTCGACGGGGCCAAGCCGGGCGCGACGGCCGTCCTCAACGGCGACGACCCGCTGGTCGTCCGCATCGCCTCGGATTTCAAAGGCCGGCGGCTGACCTTCGGGCGCGGCCCCGCCTGCGACGTGCGGGCCGAGGGGCTCGAGTCCAGGGGCTATGACGGCTACGCCTTCACCCTCCGGTATGGAAAAGAGTCGGGACGGGTCGCCCTTCCCTGTGTCAACGAGGCCGCGGTGGTGAACCTCCTGGCCGCCGCGGCCTCCTCTTTCGCCCTCGGGCTCGGTCTCGACGACGTTCTGCCGGCGGTCAAGGGTCTGCGCTCCCTTCCGATGCGCGGCGTCGTGGTCGAGGCCGGGCGGGGTCTCCGCATCTACGACGATTCCTATAATTCGAATCCCCGCGCCCTCGAGGCCGCGCTGACGAGCCTGGCCGCCCTGCCGGCCGGCCGCAGGGTCGCGGTGCTCGCCGACATGCTCGAGCTCGGCCCGGGCGAGAAGGAGTTCCACCGCCGGGCCGGCGAAACCGTGGCCCGGACCGGCTGGCACGTCCTTGTCGCCGTCGGTCCGCTCGCGGCGCACGTCGCCGACGGGGCCGTCGCGGCCGGGATGAGCGCCGCCGCCATCCACCGCTTTCCCGATGCCGGGGCGGCCGCCGCGGCCATCGCGGGCCTCGTCCGTGACGGCGATCTCGTCCTGGTCAAGGGCTCGCGCGGCATGAGGACCGAGGCCGTCGTCGAGGCGCTCAAGGCCAGAGGAAAGGAATAGGCCCGTGCTGTATTGGCTCCTCGTTCCCCTCCGCGACCAGTTCTTCTTCTTCAATGTCTTCCGCTACATCACCGTACGCACGGCGGCCGCGGGCATCACCGCCCTCGTGCTGAGCTTCCTCGTCGGCCCTTGGCTCATCCGGCTCCTCGAGCGGCGCCAGATCGGCCAGGAGATCCGGGCCGACGGCCCGAAGAGCCATTACGCGAAGAAAGGCACGCCCTCCATGGGCGGCCTGCTGATCATCCTCTGCACGGTCGTCCCGACGCTTCTCTGGGGCAACCTCGGCAACGCCTATGTCTGGGTGGCCCTCGCGGCCATGGTCCTCTTCGGCCTCGTCGGACTCGTCGACGACGTCCTCAAGGTGAGGCGGAAACAGTCCCTGGGCCTGCGGCCGGGCCAGAAGATGGCCCTGCAGGTCGTCCTCGCGGCCGCCCTGGGCCTGGCCTTCATCTGGATGGGCGCCCACGGCCAGTTCAGCCTCAGCCTGAGCTTCCCGTTCATCAAGAAATTGATCCTGCCCCTGGGCTGGTTCTACCTGCCCTGGATCATGTTCATCCTCGTCGGCTCGTCCAACTCGGTCAACCTGGCGGACGGACTGGACGGCCTGGCCATCGGCCTGACCTTGATCAGCGCCACGGCCCTCACGGCGCTGACCTACATCTCCGGCCATGCCCTGTGGTCGCAGTACCTCAACATCCCGCGCGTGCCGCTGGCCGCCGAGCTGACCGTCTTCGCCGGCGCGTTCGCCGGGGCGTGCCTGGGCTTCCTGTGGTTCAACTGCCACCCGGCCCAGGTCTTCATGGGCGACGTCGGCGCCCTGTCACTCGGCGGGACCATGGCCGTCATCGCCCTGCTCATCAAGCAGGAGTTCCTGCTCTTCACCGTGGCCGGCGTCTTCATCCTGGAGGCCCTGTCGGTCCTCATCCAGGTCTCCTACTTCAAGATCAGCAAGGGCAAGCGCATCTTCAAGATGGCCCCTCTCCACCACCACTTCGAGCTGTCCGGCTGGCCGGAGAGCCGGGTCGTCATCCGCTTCTGGATCCTGGGCATCATCTTCGCCCTCTTCAGCCTGTCGACCCTGAAATTGAGATAGACATGGAGCTCAGCGGCAAGAACGTCCTGGTCGTCGGCTTCGAGCGGACGGGCGAGGCCGTGGCCCGCTTTCTCGCCGACCGCGGGGCCCGGGTCCGGGTCAGCGAGAAGAAGCCGGCCGAGGCGTTCGGCGACAGGCTCCGGGAGTTCGAGGCCCGCGGCGTCGCCTTCGAGACGGGCGGCCACCGGCTGGAGTCCTTCCTCGGGGCGGACCTGGTCGTGCCCAGCCCCGGCGTCCCGCCCATCCCCGAGATCAGGGCCGCGATCGAAACGGGCGTGCCGGTCCTGTCGGAGATCGAGCTCGCCTATCGCTTCCTCCGGGGCCGGATCATCGGCATCACCGGCTCGAACGGCAAGTCGACGACGACGACGCTCGTCTATCGCCTTCTCAAGGACGCCGGGCTCCGGGCCCGCCTGGCCGGCAACATCGGCCATCCCCTCATCGCGTTCGCCGACCAGAGCCGGGACGACGACCTCTACGTGACCGAGATCTCGAGCTTCCAGCTCGAATACACCGAGCGCTTCACGCCCGGGATCGCGGCGATCCTCAACGTCTCGGAGAACCACATCGACTGGCACGGCAACTTCGAGAGCTATTTCGCGGCCAAGGCGAAGCTCATCGGCCGCATGGGGACCGAGGGCCGGGCCGTCCTCAACCGCGATGACGCCCGGGTCTGGGGGCTCCGTGCCGGGACGGCCGCCCCCGTCTATGGCTTCAGCCGCAGGCGGCGGCTCGCGCGCGGCGCCTATCTCGAGGACGGCTGGATCGTCGTCCGCGACGGCGGCCCGCCGGAGCGGATCGTTCCGGCCTCCCGCATCCTCCTGCCGGGGGCCCACAACCTCGAGAACGTCCTGGCCGCGGCCCTCATCGGCCGCCTCTGCGGCGCGCCCGCGGCCGCGATGCGGCGGACGATCCCGGCCTTCGCCGGCCTGGAGCACCGGCTCGAGGATGTCATGCGGGTCGGCGGCGTCCGGTTCGTCAACGACTCCAAGGCCACGACCGTCGACGCGACCCTCAAGGCCCTGGCCAGCTTCGACCGGCCCATCGTCCTCATCCTCGGCGGCCGCGGCAAGGGCGGCGATTTCTCGCCGCTGCGGCCCGCGGTCAGGAAGCGGGTCCGGGCGGCCGTCCTCGTCGGCGAGGCGGCGGACAAGATCGAGAAGGCCCTCGGCGGGGTCGTGCCCGTCAGCCGGGCCGGGAACTACCGCGAGGTCGTCCGGACCGCCTTCGGCCTGGCCCGCCGCGGCGACGTCGTCCTGCTGGCCCCGGCCGCGACGAGCTGGGACATGTTCAAGGACTTCGAGGAGCGCGGCCGGACCTTCAAGCGCGAGGTCCGGCTCCTGGCCGCCGGGCTGCGCCGGAAGGAGGGCCGGCGATGAGCTTGCGCCGCCGGCTCGGCTTCGACGTGCCGCTGCTCGCCGTGACGATCGTCCTCGTCGTCCTCGGCGTCTTCTTCGTCTTCAGCTCCTCGGGTTTCATGGCCCGCGAGAAGTACAACCAGTCCTTCCATTTCATGGTCCAGCAGATCCTCGGCGCCGCGGCCGGGCTCGTCCTCATCGCCCTTCTCGTCTCGGTCAAGAAGCCGTTCTTCCTCCAGCCGGGCTTCGTCTACGGACTGCTCGGGCTGACGCTCTTTCTCCTGGCCCTCTGCCTGATCATGCCGGGCGTCGCCCGGACCAACCGCTGGATCGTCCTCGCCGGCCTGCGCTTCCAGCCCTCGGAGATGGCCAAGATCAGCCTCATCCTCTTCCTGGCCACCTACGCCGAGGCCAAGAAGGACACCCTCAACGAGCTCAAGACCCTGGCCCTGCCCGTGGCCGTGCTCGTGGCGGCCATCGTCCTCGTCCTCCTCGAGCCGGACTTCGGGACGGCCGTCCTGCTGGCCGCGCTGGCCGCGATGGTCCTCTTCATCGGCGGGGTCAAGCTCCGCTATCTCGCGGCGGCCGGCCTTCTGGCCTCGGCCCTCTTCGGCTTCTGCCTCGTCCAGGCCGACTACCGGGTCAAGCGCATCGAGGGCTTCTTCGCGGCCGACAAGGACCTGCTCGGCAGCGGCTATCAGGTCGGCCAGTCCAAGCTGGCCCTCGGCTCGGGGGGCCTGGTGGGCTCCGGGCTCGGCCAGTCGACGCAGAAGCTCAACTTCCTGCCCTTCGCCCACACCGATTTCATCTTCGCCATCCTGGGCGAGGAGACGGGGCTGCTGGGCACGTTCTTCACGCTGGGCCTTTACCTGTTCTTCCTCTGGCGGGGGGTGCGGATCGCCCTCGAGGCGCCGAGCCCCTCCTACAAGATGATCGCCGCGGGCCTCACCCTGGCCATCGTCGCCCAGGCGCTCATGAACATGTCGATCGTCCTCGGCTTGGGACCGGCCAAGGGAACTCCCCTCCCCCTCCTCTCCTACGGCCGGTCCTCCCTCATCTGCACGCTGGCCGCCGTCGGGCTCCTTCTCCACATCAGCCAGAAGCGCGGCGACACCTGGGGCACGGTGAAGATATGAGACGGCCGGAGGTCATCATCAGCGGTGGCGGGACGGGCGGACATCTCTATCCGGCGCTCGTCGTCGGCCGGAAGCTCCTGTCCCTGGCCCCGGAGCTCGTCCTGACCTACGTCGGCACCCGGCGCGAGGTCGAGGGCCGCATCATGGCCGAGCACGGCGTCCGCTTCGTCCCCATGCGCATCGAGGGGCTCAAGGGCCGCGGCCTCAAGAGCCTGCGCGGCCTCCTCCTCCTGCCGCTGGCCGTCGCCCACTCGCTCCTCGTCCTGCTCCGGACGCGTCCGTCGCTGGTCATCGGGGTCGGGGGCTACAGCTCGGGCCCGATCGTGCTCCTGGCCTCCTCCCTCCGCATTCCGACCGTCATCCTCGAGCAGAACGCGAGGCCGGGTTACACCAACCGGCTGCTGGCCCGGAGCGTGACCAAGGCCGTCGTGGCCTTCGCCTCGACGCTCGCGGCGTTCAAGGGCAAAGGGGTCCTGCTCGGCAATCCGGTCCGGGAGGGGTTCTACGGGCTCCCGGACAAGACGCGCGGCCCTATCCTCGACGTCCTCGTCTTCGGCGGCAGCCAGGGCTCCCACGTCCTCAACACGCGGATCGTCGAGGCCCTGCCGCTGCTGGCCAAGGCCAAGGACCGTCTGCGGCTGACCCACCAGACGGGGACGAGCGACCTCGGCGAGGTCTCGGCCGCCTACAAGGGCTGCGGCTTCGACGCGTCCGAGGTGGCGGCGTATCTGCCGGACATGCCGGCCTACTTCGGCCGGGCCGACCTCATCGTCTGCCGGGCCGGGGCGACGACGCTGGCGGAGCTCATCGCCGCCCGCAAGGCCTCCATCCTCGTCCCCTTCGCCGGCGCCGCCGAGGACCACCAGTCCGCCAACGCCCGCGAGCTCGCCGCGGTCGGCGCGGCAGCCGTCATCCCCGAGGCCGAGGCCTCGGCCGAGCGGCTCGCCGCCCGCATCCTCGGCTTCCTCGATCATCCGCAGGAGATCGAGGCCATGGCGCGCAACGCGGCCCGGCTCCAGGTCGAGGATCCGGCCGGCCGGATCGCGGCCCTCTGCCTGTCCCTGATGAAGCGCCGGTCCAAGGAGACCCTGTCGTGACCAAGAAAGGCTACCGCAAGCTCAACCACATCCATATGGTCGGCATCGGCGGCACCGGCATGAACGGCATCGCCGAGGTCCTCCTCAACCTCGGCTACAAGGTCTCCGGGTCCGACCTCCAGGAGAACGACGCCACGCGCCGGCTCGAGAGGCTGGGGGCCGAACTGGCCATCGGCCACCGGGCCGAGAACCTCAAGAACGCCGACGTCGTCGTCATCTCCTCGGCCGTCCGCGAGGACAACGTCGAGGTGCGGAAGGCCCGCGAGAGCCTCATCCCCGTCATCCCGCGCGCCGAGATGCTGGCCGAGCTGATGCGCATGAAGTACGGCATCGCCGTGGCCGGCTCGCACGGCAAGACGACGACGACCTCCATGACGGCCCTCGTCCTCGAGGCCGGCGGCTACGACCCGACGATCATCGTCGGCGGCCGCCTGAACACGATCGGGGCCAACGCCAAGCTCGGGGCCGGCGACTTCATGGTCGCCGAGGCCGACGAGAGCGACCGCTCCTTCCTTTATCTCTCGCCGTTCATCGCCGTCCTGACCAACATCGACGAGGAGCACCTCGACCAGTACCGGGGCGTCGAGGACCTCAAGACGACGTTCACCAACTTCGCCAACAAGGTCCCGTTCTACTGCCCGGTCATCCTCTGCCTCGACGACCCCAACCTCCAGAGCATCATCCCGCAGATCGAGCGCCGGGTCATCACTTACGGCTTCTCGGCCCAATCCGACCTGACCGCCCGCGACTTCAGCTTCGACGAGTTCCGCAGCGCCTCGTCCCTCTTCGCCCGCGGCAAGTCCATGGGTCCCATGAAGCTCCAGGTGCCCGGCCTGCACAACATCCTCAACGCCATGGCCGCGGCCGCCGTCGGCCTCGACCTCGACATCCCGGCCAAGACCATCCTCGAGGCCCTCGAGGGCTACACGGGCACGGGCCGCCGGTTCGAGCTGAGGAAGGTCGTCAACGACATCATGATCATCGAGGACTATGCCCACCATCCGACCGAGATCAAGGCCACGCTCGAGGCCGCCAAGCGGGGCTGGGACCGCCGCATCGTGGCCGTTTTCCAGCCCCACCGCTACACCCGTCTTTCGAAGCTCATGACCTCGTTCGCCACGGCCTTCAATCAGGCCGACGTCTTGGTCCTGACCGGGATCTACCCGGCCGGCGAGGACCCCATCCCCGGCGTGACGGGTCAGGCCCTCTACGAGGAGGTCCGGCAGTTCGGGCACAAGCAGGTCCACTTCGAGCCGGACCTGACGAAGATCGGGCTCCTGCTCAAGACCATCCTGGCGCCCGGCGACATGGTCCTCGTCCTCGGCGCGGGCAACGTCAACAAGACGATCCCGGACATCATCGAGAAACTGGAGGAGAAAGGCTGACCATGGCCACGGTCGCGGGTGAGCTCGGGCGGGAGAGGAAGCCGTCCCTCTTCGCCCGGCGCCTGTTCCTCAGGCCCGGGGAAAGGTCCCTGGCCGTCAAGAAGAGCCGGCGCCGGCGGGTCCTCCGGACGCGCCACGTCGTCGCGCTCCTCATCCTCCAGGCCGCGATCTTCGTGGCCCTCCGCGAAGCCTGCCTCTTCCTCTTCACCTGGGACGAGCTGGCCATCCGCAAGGTCCAGATCGTCTGCGCCAAGCCCGAGCTCCGGCGGGCGCTCGAGGATTATTACGCGATGCCCCGCCTGGGCAACATCCTCCTCTGCGACCTGGAGGCCGTGCGGACCCAGGTCCTGCGGATGGCCTGGGTCAAGGACGCCAGCGTGCAGAAGGAATTCCCCTCGGGCCTGCGGATCGCGGTCGTCGAGCGGACGCCGTTCGCCCTGCTCGCGCGGGGCGGCCTGTTCCTTGCCGACGAGGAAGGGCGCGCGCTCGAGAGGGTCTACGGCCTCGATGAGTACGCCCTTCCCGTCATCGCCGACGAGACCGGCTTCGCGGCCGGCTTCGCCGAGAAGTGGGAAGCGGCCCGCCGCTGCCTCGAGAGCCTGCCCCGGGCCGAGAAGGACCGCCTCCTCGGCCTCCGGACGAGCGAGTACGGAACGCTCGAGCTCGTCTTCCGGGACGATCCGGTGAGGGTCGTCGTGGGCGCGGCCGCGCCGGCCTCGGACCTGGCCGCCTTCAGGGCCCGGCGGGCCGAGTGGGAGGGCCTCTTCGGCCCCCTGGCCCTCGTCGACATGAGCTTCGACGGCCGGGTCTATCTGACGCCCGCCCCGCCGGCGCCGGAAGGCCCCCTCCCCCAACCTGACAAAGGAGACTGAGCTATGCCCAAGAACAGCTACATCGTCGGGTTCGACATCGGGACGCGTAAGGTCGTGGCCGTCATCGGCGAGGTCACCGAGGAGCGCAAGATCGAGATCATCGGCATCGGCACCGCCGACTCCCATGGCTTGCGCAAGGGCGTCGTCGTCGACCTCGACGCGACGACCGCGGCCATCAAGAAGGCCCAGGAGGAGGCCGAGCTCATGGCCGGCGTCGAGATCGCCTCGGCCTTCTTCGGCATCACCGGGCCCCACATCAAGAGCTTCAACAGCCGGGGCGTCGTCGCCGTCTCGGGCAAGAACCGGGAGATCAGCCGGGAGGACGTCCGGCGGGTCGTGGACCAGTCCAAGGCCATCCCCATCCCGCCCGACCGCGACATCATCCACATCATCCCCCAGGAGTTCATCGTCGACGACCAGGACGGGATCAAGGACCCGGTCGGCATGAGCGGCATCAAGCTCGAGGTCAACGTCCACATCGTCACCGCCGCCCTGACTTCGCTCCAGAACCTCAAGAGCTGCGTCGGGCGGGCCGGCATCGGCATCGAGGAGATCGTCCTCAACCAGATCGCCACCGCCCAGGCCGTCCTGACCCAGGACGAGCGCGAGCTCGGCGTCGGCCAGATCGACATCGGCGCCGGGACGACCGAGGTCGCCATCTACGAGCGCGGCAGCCTCTGGTACACGTCGACGATCCCGATCGGCGGCGACAACTTCACCAACGACATCGCCGTCGGGCTCCGGACGCCCATCCCCGAGGCCGAGCGGATCAAGAAGAAGTTCGGCTGCATCGCCGGCCCGCCCGTCGAGGACCAGGAGACGATCGAGGTTCCCTCGGTCGGCAAGGGCCGCAAGCCGCGGGTCCTGTCCCGCCAGCTCCTGGCCGACATCATCCAGCCCCGGGCCGAGGAGATCTTCCGGCTCGTCGACGCGGACATCAAGCGGATGGGCTACGACAAGTCGCTGAACTCGGGCGTCGTCCTGACCGGCGGCACGGCCCTCCTCGAGGGGATCGAGGAGGTGGCCGAGGAGATCTTCGACCTGCCGGTGCGGCGCGGCGACCCGAGCGGCGTCGGCGGCCTGGTCGACCGCGTCTCGACCCCCGATTTCTCGACCGCCGTGGGGCTCATCCTCTACGGCTTTCGCATCTGGCAGGATCGCGGCCTGGCCAAGGACCGCAAGAAGGGCGCATTCGCCAAGTTCAAAGACTGGTTCAAGGAAGGATAAGGAGGACCACATGAGCGACGAATCCCGGCTGAAATTCCATCTCGTCGAGGACCACCTCGGGGCCAAGATCAAGGTCATCGGCCTCGGCGGGGGCGGCGGCAACGCCGTCAACCGGATGATCGAATCCGGCATCCAGGGCGTCGAGTTCATCGCCGTCAACACCGATCTCCAGGCCCTCAACAGCAACCGGGCCCGGACCAAGGTCCCCATCGGCCAGCAGCTGACGAAGGGCCTCGGCTCCGGCGGCCGGCCCGAGACCGGGCGCCAGGCGGCCATGGAGGACACCGAGAAGCTGCTCGAGCTCCTCCAGGGCGCCGACATGGTCTTCCTGACCACCGGCCTCGGCGGCGGCACGGGCACGGGCTCGACCCCGATCGTCGCCAACCTCGCCGCCGAGCTCGACATCCTGGTCATCGCCATCGTCACCCTGCCCTTCGGCTTCGAAGGGCGCGTCCGGATGAGGCAGGCCCAGGAAGGGCTCAAGGAGCTCAAGTCGGCGGTCGACACGGTCATCGCCATCCCCAACGAGCGGCTCCTGCAGACCGTCAACCTCAACACCTCGGTCCAGGACGCCTTCCGCCTGGCCGACGACATCCTGCGGCAGGCCGCCCAGGGCATCTCCGATCTCATCACCAAGCCCGGCCTGATCAACCTCGACTTCGCCGACGTCAAGTCGGTCATGAAGGGCATGGGCATGGCCTTCATGGGGACCGGCCTGGCCACGGGCGAGAACCGCGCCCTCGAGGCGGCCGAGAAGGCCATCTCCTCGCCGCTCCTCATCGACACCTCGATCGAGGGCGCCCACGGCGTCCTCATCAACATCACCGGCGGCAAGACGATGACCCTGCACGAGGTCTCCAAGGCCTCCCAGCTCATCCACAGCATGGCCGATCCGGACGCCAACATCATCTTCGGCACGGTCATCGACGAGAGCATGAAGGACACGGTCAAGGTCACGGTCATCGCCACCGGCTTCGACCAGGCGATGGACAAAGCCGTGGCGGCCCCGACGCCGGTCCCGGCCGAGGAGCCGGCCCGGGGCGCGGCGGCCCGCAAGAGCGCCACCCCGCCGCCCTTCCCCGTCGCCTCGCCCACGCCGCCCTACCTCTTCGAGGGCCGAGCGAGCGCCGGCGCGCCGATCTGGGAGCCGTCCGCGGCGGTCGACAAGCAGTGGGAGCCCTTCGAGACGCCTGCCTTCATCCGGCGGACCAAGCACTCGTCGCTGAGGAAGAGCCCTCATGACGTCAGTTGATCTCGTCGTCGCCGGCTGCCGCGAGCTCGTGACCTGCGCCGGGCCCGCGCCCAGGCGCGGCCGGGAGCTGCGGCAGATCGGCTGCGTCGAGAACGGCTGGGTCGCCGCCTCTCGGGGCGTCATCGTCTACGCCGGGACCGAGGAGGGGTTCCGGGCCGAGGTATCGGCGGAGCCGGGCGCCCGGACGATCGACGCCGGGGGCCGGACCGTCCTGCCGGGCTTCGTCGACGCGCACACGCACCTGCCCTTCGCCGGCGACCGGGCCAAGGAGTTCGGCCTGCGCATCCAGGGCTGGACCTACCAGCAGCTGGCCGAGCGGGGCATGGGCATCCAGACCACGGTCAAGGCGACGCGGGCGGCCAGCCTGGACGACCTGCTCGCCCTGTCGCTCAAGCGGCTCGACCGGATGCTCCTCACGGGCACGACGACGGTCGAGGCCAAGAGCGGCTATGGGCTCAACCTCGACGACGAATTGAAGCAGCTCGAGGTCCTGCGGGACGTGGCCGCCCTGCATCCCGTCGACATCGTCCCGACCTTCATGGGCGCCCACGACGTCCCGCCGGAGTACCGCGAACGTCGCGAGGAGTACGTCAAGCTCCTCGTCGAGACGATCATCCCGGCCGTGCGCGAGCGCGGCCTGGCGGAGTTCTTCGACGTCTTCTGCGAGCCGAGCGCCTTCTCCCTCGAGGAGACGCGGGCCCTCGTCGAAGCGGCCAAGGCCGCCGGCTTCAAGATCAAGATCCACGCCGACGAGTTCGTTCCGCTCGGCGGCGCGTCACTCGCCGCGGAGATCGGCGCCGTCTCCGCCGAGCACCTGATCGCCCTCTCCGACGAAGGCATCGAGAGGCTGGCGGCCAGTCCGACGGCGGCCGTCCTGCTGCCCGGCGTGCCGTTCTTCCTGATGATGGACAAGCGGGCCCCGGCCCGGCGGCTCATCGACGCCGGCGCCGTGGTCGCCCTAGCCTCCGATTTCAACCCCGGCAGCTCGAACATCAGCTCGATGGCCTTCATCCTGCAGCTGGGTGTCTTCACCCTGGGGATGACGGTCGAGGAGGCTATCGCCGCCTGCACCGTGAACGCGGCCTATGCCGTCGGCCGCGAAAACTCGATCGGCAGCCTCGAGCCGGGAAAGAAGATGGATCTTCTCATCTGCGATGTCGCCGATCATGTGTCGCTGGCCTACGAGGCGGCGCGGAACCCGGTCTGCACGGTGATCAAGGATGGCCAGGTCGTCGTCGAGGACGGCCGCAGGGTGACGGCGCGCTGATGTCGCCCCGCCTCGACCCCCGCCTCTACGTCATCCGCCTGGCCTGGCTCGGCCGGCGGGCCGCCGTCGCGGCGCTCGCCGTCAGTCTTCGCCCGGCTCGAGGGCGATCCGCAAGAAGCCGCTGGCCTCGTCCCGCCGAAAGGCGCTCTCGCGCCTGAGCCGAGACAGCTTTCGGCCGTTCGAATCAGTCTCGATAGGAATAATCCCGACGGTTCCGCTCTTAGAAGACAATTGACGGAACCTTGACAAAAGCCTGACACCTTGCCTCCGGCCCAGACCGATCTTGAGCGCGGAATGAGAAAGAGGCGCTCGAGAATGGAGAAGGGCCATGAGAAACCGAGTCAGGAAGGGAAAGGCTCTAATAAGGACGGCGGCCTTGTTGCCGGTCATCCTCGGCCTGGCGCTCATGGCCTCGCCCATGGCGGCCCAGGACCAGGCGGCACGGCGGATCAAGGTCAAGCTGGCCATCGACTGGGGCATCCAGGACCGGGCGGAATCGCGCATCGCGGCGGCCCGCCTCCTCGATGATTGCTTCCGGACCTTCCGCCGTTGGTGCCCGCTCGACCTTCGCCTCGCGGACGTCGTGACCTGGACCCCCGACCCCGGCAGCCAGCCGCTGGCCGAACGCCTGGGGGAGCTGCACCGCAAGGTCCGTCGCGGCTCGTGCGACATCGTCCTGGGCGTCATGGCGCCCGAGCGCACGAAGGCCATCACGCTGGGGATCGCCAGCTATCCCCGCGCGTATGTCCTCGTCAAGAACCTCGCCTCCCGCAGGGCCATGACTTACGCGATCCTTCACGAGCTCAGTCATGTCTTCGGCGCGGTGGACATCCGCGAAGAGGGCTCGATCATGGGCCTCGAAAAACCCGCCTTGTCCATCGACCCCTTCACCACCCAGGTCGTGCGGCTGAACGCAGGCCGGTCATTCGACCGGAAGGGCCCGACCGTTTCCGCTTCGGTCCTGGACGGGATCGTGTCCCTCTTTGAGGACCGGGCCGGTCGAGGCTTGCCCGAGCCCCACGTCCAGCTCTTTCTGACGCTGCTCTATCTCGAAAAAGGCGATTTCGAGGCCGCCGGCCGGACCTTCGCCGCCGCCGCCGAGGGCGATCCCGAGATAGCGGGCCTTCACAATCTCGCCGGGACCATCTGCCTCTTCCGGGAGGATTATGACCAGGCCCTGACTGAATTCCGGAAGGCGCTCGAATGCCAGCCGTACGAGCCCGGGATCCGTTTCAATATCGGCCTGACCTACGTTCAAATGGGCCTGCTCGACGAGGCGGCCGCGGCCTTTCGGGAGACCCTGAAGGCCGACGGAGAATATGGTGAGGCCCGCCGGGCCCTCGATCTCGTCCTCAAAGCCGGGCTGGACGCCAGGGCGGCCAAGACGGCCTTCAGGCAATTCCTGCCGGCGCTTCAAGAAGGCAGGTAGCCAGGTCCCGGACGCGGATCCGAAAGTCCTCAGACCTCGTCGGGCTCGAGGGCGATCTTCAGGAAACCGCTGGCCTCGTCCCTCTTCCGGGCGATATCGTCCCTGAACCGGACGAGGGTGATCTCGCACGTCACGGCGACGACCGCCTCCTTCAGATGCCCGCCCTTGACCGCAAGGTCCCGCCCGGCGAGGGCGACGTGCGCGTGGACGTGAGGCCGGCCGTCGACCTTGGTGATGTTGCCCGTGAGGGAGACGATCTCGCTCGGCCCGGCGACCTTGGTCCAAGCGTAGCCTTTGGCGGCGGGGTCGTACCAGCCGACCTCGGCCTCGCCGGCGCTGCCGATGCCGCTGAAATAGCCGCCGCCGATCGCGTCCCGCTCGCAGAGTGCGGTCAGGGTCTCGATGATCTTCTCGCCCGGGTCGAGCCTGACGACGTAGGTCGGACCAAGGACGAAGTATTTCATCAGGCGGCCGCGGCCTTGGCCTTGTTCTCCTTGGACGCGAAGCCGGCGACGATCAGGATGAGCCCGACGGCGCCGATCGCGTAGAGCAGTCCGCGGATGACCCCGCCCGAGGCCGCCAACAGGAAGAAGCGGCCGAAGCCGGTCGCCAGGGCCAGGCCGATCCCGACCATGGCCAGCTTGATCCCGCGGCGGTCGGTCCGCCAGAAGAAGTAGGCCGGGACGCCGATGACGATGATCAGGAGGCCGCCCATGGCGTTCTTGAACTGCCCGATGAGGGCGCTGATGGCGACGTAGATCGCGGCCAGGACGAAGATGATCGGCGTCACGGGATAGCCCCAGGTCTTGTAGGGCCGCTCGAGGTCCGGCCTCTTCTTGCGCAGCACGATGACCGAGGCCACGGTCATGCCGAAGAAGATCCACTCCCCGAAGATGACGTAGGTGAAGAGCTGGCTGAAGGTCCCGGTCAAGGTCAGCAGGATGGCCCAGATGGTGATGGCCACGATGGAGACGTGCGGCGTGAGGAACTTCGGATGGACCTCGGCGATCTTCTTGAAGAACATGCCGTCGCGCGACATGGCGAAATAGACGCGCGGCGAGGTCAGCATGTTCTGGTTGGCCGCGCCGAGGATGGAGAAGAGGATGAGGAACGTGATGAGCGAGGCCAGGAAGGGCCCGCTGATGACCTGCATGACGTCGAGCGCGACGCGGCCTTCGGAGGCGGCGATCTTGCCGACCGGCATGATGTAAAGGTAGGCCAGGTTGGCGAGGATGTAGAGGACGATGACGGCGATGGTGCCGATGAGGATGCCGAGGGGCAGGTTCTTCTTGGGGTTCTTGACCTCGCCGGCGCTATAGGTCGCGGCTTCCCAGCCCTTGTAGGCCCAGAGCGAGGCGACCAGGCCGATGCCGAACGCTCCGAGGAGCGGCAAGTTGAACGGGCCCGGCCCGGGCTCGACGAAATTCCGGACGGCGCCGTGGCCCTTGGTGAAGATGAAGACCGCGCCGACGATGATGGCGATGGCGGCCGTCTTGAGGTAGGTCGTCAGGTTCTGGAGGCGGGAGCCCCAGCGGAGCCCAACGTAGTTGACGATGCCGAGGAAGAGGACGAAGGCGCCGGAGATGAGCTTCTTGACGAGGGGCGTCATGTCGACGAAGCGGGGCAGGATGTTGTGGGAGAAGGCCACGGCCAGGGTCGCGATGGAGCCCGAGTCGATGACCAGGAAGAGGGTCCAGCCGAACAGGAACGACAGCAGCGGGCCGTAGGCCTCGCGGAGGAAGACGTAGATGCCGCCGGCTTCGGGCATGGCCGCGCCGAGCTCGGCGAAGGCCACCGCGCCGAAAAAGCTGAACAGGCCGCCGACGACCCAGACGGCCAGCATGAGGACGGGGGCGGGGACGGCCGCGGCGATCTCGGACGGGGAGAGGAAGATGCCCGAGCCGATGACGCCGCCGATGACGATCATGACGACGTCCCAGAGCGTGAGGATGCGCGGCAGGGCGATCTTGGTCTTGTCGACGACGGCGGGTTGGACCTGGACGTTCTGTTCCATGCGGTTCAGCTCCTTCCGAGGCGTTGATTCAGTGCCGGGGATTCTAACAGGAGACGAAGAAAAGGGCAATCCCGGTCTTTACCTCAGCCGGTCCATCATCCGGTACTGGATGGCCTCGGAGACGTGGTGCGTGGCGATCGTCTCGCTCCCCTCGAGATCGGCGATCGTCCGGGCGACCTTGAGGACGCGGTCGTAGCCCCGGGCGCTGAAGCCGAGCTTGGTCACGGCCATCTCCAGGAGCTTCTCGGCCTCGGCCGGCAGGGCGCAGAAGGCCTTGACCTCCTTGGGCCCCATCCGGGCATTGGCGAAGAGGCGCCGGCCGGCGAAGCGGGCCGCCTGGCGCTCCCTCGCCGCCGTGACCCGGGCCCGGATGGCGGCCGAGCTCTCGGCCGGCGTGCGCGAGACGATGTCGCGGAACTTGACCTCGGGGACCTCGAGCTGGATGTCGATGCGGTCGAGGAGCGGGCCGGAGATCTTCGAGTAATAGCGGGCCTTCTCGCTCTCCGTGCAGTCGGCCTCCTTGCCGAGGAGCCCCCGGCGGACATCGGCGCAGGGATTCATGGCCGCGACGAGCATGAACGAGGCCGGGAACTCGACCGAATACCCCAGGCGGGCGACGGTGACGCAGCCGTCCTCGACCGGCTGGCGCAGGTCCTCGAGGACCTTGCGCTTGAACTCGGGCAGCTCGTCGAGGAAGAGGAGCCCGTGATGGGCCAGGCTGACCTCGCCCGGCCTGGGGACGAGACCGCCCCCGACGAGCCCCGCGTCGGAGACCGTGTGGTGCGGGGCGCGGAAGGGGCGCGCGGCGATCGTCCCCGACCCGGCCAGCAGCCCGGCCGCGCTGTAGACGCGCGTCACCTCGAGCATCTCCTCGTAGGACATCTCGGGGAGGATGGTCGGCAGGCGGCGGGCAAGCATGGTCTTGCCCGCCCCGGGCGGTCCGATGAGGAGCACGTTGTGGGCCCCGGCCGCGGCCACCTCCAGAGCCCGCTTGACGTGCTGCTGGCCCTTGACGTCCTCGAAGTCGACGGGATAGGCCGGCGGCGCGACGAGCTCGCGCTCATCGAAGCGGCAGGGCGCGACCTCCCCGGGCTCGCGAAGGAGGCGGACGACGCGGACGATATCCTCGAGGGCATAGACGTCGAGCCCGCGGACGAGGGCCGCCTCCCGGGCGTTCACGCCGGGAACGACGAGGCCGCGGAAGCCCGCGCGACGGGCCGTCAGGGCGATGGGCAGGACGCCGCGGACCGGCTTGAGCCGGCCGTCGAGGGCCAGCTCGCCGACGAAGAGGTAATCGCGGAGCCGCGCCGCCGGGACGACCTCCAGGAAGGCCAGGAAGCCGAGGGCGATGGGCAGGTCGAAGGCCGAGCCCTCCTTCCTCCGGTCGGCGGGGGCCAGGTTGACGGTGATGCGCTTGGACTCGAAGTCATAGCCGCAGTTCTTGAGGGCGGCCCGGACCCGCTCCTTGCTCTCGCGGACCGCCGCGTCCGGCAGGCCCACGGTGACGAAGGTCGGGAAGCCGGCGCAGATGTCGACCTCGACCTCGACCGGATAGGCCTCGATCCCGTGCAGGGCGGCGCTCGTGATCTTGAACAGCATGAGGGCCCGTTAGAGGAGACGAACGGGCGCGCGCCGGCCTCTCAGGCCGGGGGCCTGACCTATTCATCAAAACGCCCCAATAGATCAGGCTACTTGCCGACGTATTCTTTGGAGAGCTGCTCGAGCTCGTTCTCGATCTCTTTGCCGGACTTGACCACGACCCGGGTCGTGTGACCGGTCGGCGGCGACTCCGGCTTGGCCTCCGAGGCGGCCATCTCCACGGCCGGGGGCGGCGGCGCTTCTGGTCCGGGAGCGGGCCGGGCCCCGAAAACCCGCTCGCGGACGATGGGCACGGTCAGCTTGGAGATCTCGCGCAGCGTCTCGAAGACGCCGAGGCCGTTGACGGCCACGGCCTCGACCCACGGCGAGCGCCGGGGATTGAGGAGGTTGTTGAAGGTCTCGATGGGGATGAGGTAGCTGAGGTCCCTCTTGTTGTATTGGAAGACGAGCGGGATCTTCAGCAGATCGATGTCGTTCTGCAGGCAGTTGCGGCGCAGGCCGTCGAAGCTCTCGAGGTTGGCGTCGAGGAGCGGGATCTGCGAGTCGGCCACGAAGACGATGCCGTCGGCCCCGCGTAGGACGCTCTTGCGCGAGGCCTCGTAGAACACCTGGCCGGGGGCGGTCATCAGCTGGAAGTGGACCTTGAAGTCGCCGATCGTTCCGGCCCGGATGGGCAGGAGGTCGAAGAAATAGGTCCGGTCGGTCTCGGTCTCCAGGCAGACGAGCTCGCCCCGCGAGTCCGCGTCGAGCTTAAAATAGATGTAGCGGAGATTGGTCGTCTTGCCGCTCAGGCCGGGGCCGTAATAGACGATCTTGATGGCGATCGACTTGGCGGCGTAGTTGATGAAAGGCATAGAGATACCGGGACCTGTTGCGGCTATTATGCCCCAACAGGGAGGCCCTCATCAAGTCCGCAGACGCAAGACCGGGGACACGTACACGGAGTACATGTCCCCTCTCGCCGCTCCTGCGGGCTGTGGTAGAATGAGGCCGACATCCAGGGGAGAGAAGCCATGAAGGACATCCGCAAGAGGCTCCGCATCGCCGTCATCGGCGGCAGCCGGGCCGGACGCCAGGCGGTCGAGGCGGCCTACGAGACCGGACGGCTCGTCGCCCGGGCCGGGGCCATCGTCGTCTGCGGCGGGCTCGGCGGGGTCATGGAGGCGGCCTGCCGCGGGGCCCGGGAAGAGGGCGGCCTGACCGTCGGCATCCTCCCCGGAGGCTCGCCGGCCGAGGCCAATCCCTGGGTCGACGTGCCCATCGCCACCGGTCTCGGCTATACCCGGAACTCCCTCGTCGTGCTGAACGCCGACGCCGTCATCGCCGTGGACGGCGAATACGGCACGCTTTCCGAGATCGCCTACGGCAAGATCCACGGCCGGATGGTCGTCGGGCTCGGCACCTGGGACGTCAAGGGCGTCGTCACCGCCTCGACCCCCGAGGAGGCCGTCCGCTTGGCCCTCGAGGGCCTGGCGGCCTGAGATGAAGAACTACAAGCTCGTCCTCGGGTACGACGGCACGGACTTCCGGGGCTGGCAGCGCCAGCCGGAGGGCCGGACCGTTCAGGGCGTCCTGGAGGAGGCCGTCCGGAAGATCACCGGAAAGAAGACCGTCGTCCACGGCGCCGGCCGGACCGACGCCGGCGTCCATGCCCTCGGCCAGGTGGCCAATTTCCGCGGCGCCTTCAAGCTCTCCGATGAGGTCCTCCGCCGGGCCCTCAACGCCGTCCTGCCCGCCGATGTCCGCGTCTTCTCGCTGGCCGAGGCGCCGGCGGAGTTCCATGCCCGCCGCTCGGCCCGCTCGAAGGTCTACCGCTACCGGATCGTCCATTCGCCGCAGCCGAGCCCCCTCGACCGCCGCTATGTCCTCCATTGGCCCTATCCCCTGAAGCTCGGCCGGATGAGGCGGGCCGCCCGCCTCTTCGTCCGGACGGCGGATTTCAGCGCCTTCTCCTCCAACCGCGACCGCTCCCCCGTCCGGAACGTGACCCGCTCGGAGCTGAGGCGGTCCGGCGACGAGATCGTCTATACGGTCGAAGCGGAAGGGTTCCTGCGCTACATGGTCCGGACGATGGTCGGGACGCTGCTCGAGGTCGGCCGCGGCCGGCTGGCTCCCGAGGCCATCGAGGAGATCTTCCGCCGCCGGGACCGGTCGCTCGCCGGGCCGACGGCCGCGGCCAAGGGCCTGACGCTCATCCGCGTCGACTACTGATCCCTCCTGATTAATTCACAAAAACGCCCGTTTATTCTCATCTCTCTCTTAGGCGTTTTTGCCCCGTGGGCGAACCGATCCGACCCCGTCTGCTTCGTTCTCGGGGTTCGCAGTACTTGAGAGTACAGCTTCACCCCCCGGGCCTCGCATCTGAGGGTCGCCTCGATTCGTGAATTATTCAGGATAGAACGAGGGCCATGACGTAGGCGTCCTCGTCCGGCTTGGTGTAATAGTTCTTGCGCGTGCCCATGATCTCGAAGCCCAGCTTCCGGTAAAGGGTCAGGGCCGACGTGTTCGACTGCCGGACCTCGAGGGTGATGAACGTCGCCCCCGCCTCGCGGGAGCTGGCGATGGCGAAGCGCATCATGGCCTCGCCGAGGCCCAGGCCGCGGCAGTCGGGGTGAACGGCGATGTTGTTGACCTGGACGTCGTCCCGGATCCTCCAATAGATGACGTAGCCGACGACCTCCTCGCCCGGCCGGCGGACGACGACCATGGGGAAGGAGATGGCCGTGTTCTGGATCTCGCCGCGGAAGGTGTTGTCGCTCCAGGGATTGGAGAAGGACAGCCTCTCGATCTCGCGGACCGCGTCGAGGTCCCCCTCGCGCATCCGGCGGATGAAGTAGCGCTCCTCTCCCGCGATCAGGTCCGGCATGGCTCCTCGGCCTGGGACTTCCGGAAATAGAGGGGTTCGAGGGAGGCGGCGTCGACGCCGCGCCCGGCGCGGAGCAGGCCGGCCCCGATCCGGCCGACCTCGGCGGCGATGAACGGGCTCCGGGCGGGGAAGCGCGCCTGCTCGCCGAGCCGGGCCGCGAGCGCCGGGCGGCTGATCGCGAGACCGCTCCCGGCGAAGGCGATGGGCCGGCCGGCCGGCAGGCGGGCGACGAACTCGTCCGGGACGTAGGCGCCCTGGGGGATGACTTCGGCCAGACCCTCCGCCGCGGCCTCGAAAAGCCCGGCGTAGATCTCGCCTTTCTTGGCGTCGAGGAGCGGGCAGACGAGGCCGTGACCATCGGCGGCCAGCTTCGTCGCCAGGGCGAGGAGCGTCGATACGGCGGCGACGGGCCGGCCCGAGGCGAAGGCCAGGGACTTGACCGCGCCGATCCCGATGCGGATGCCCGTGAACGAGCCGGGGCCGGCGGCCACGGCGAAGGCCTCGACGTCCCGGACGTCCCGGCCGAGCGCGCCGAGCAGGAAATCGATGGAACGGAAGAGCCGGGCGGAATGGGTCGCCGCCGACTCGACGTTGGCCTCGCCGAGAAGCGTCTCGTCATGGCAGACGGCGACGGAGCCGCCGGGCGTCGTGGTGTCGACGGCCAAGATCAGCATGCCCGCTCCTCGGAATTCTGAGGCGGCGTTTTCACGAGCGTCAGAGTTTGGCGGCGACGGCCCGGCCGACGTCAAGACTGGTCGACCGGCCGCCCATGTCGTAGGTCCTCTCCCGGCCTTCCTTGATGACCTCGGCCACGGCGGCCTCGACCCCCTCGCCCCTGGCCGTCTCGCCGATCCAATCGAGCATCATCTTGGCGGCCAGGATCGTGGCGATGGGGTTGACCTTGTACATCCCCGAGTACTTCGGCGCCGAGCCGTGGGTCGGCTCGAAGACGCCGTACTTGTCGCCGATGTTGCCGCTGCAGGCGAAGCCGAGGCCGCCGACGAGCTGGGCGGCGAGGTCGGAGACGATGTCGCCGAAGAGGTTCTCGGCGACGAGGATGTCGTAGTCGTGGGGGTTCTTGAGCAGCCACATGCAGATGGCGTCGACGTTGGCGTCCCAGAACTTGATGTCCGGATAGCCCTTGGCCACTTCGCGGGCGGTGTCCAGCATCAGGCCGCCGGTCTCGCGGAGGACGTTGGGCTTCTCGATCAGGGTGACCGACCTGCGCCCGTACTTGCGGGCGAACTCGAAGGCCGCCTTGACGATGCGGGCGCAGGCCGGCTTGGTCATGATGCGGGTCGAGATGGCGATCTCGTTCGCCGGCACGTCCTTGAAGCGCTTCATCTTGGGGTTGACGAGCAGGGCCTCGCGGACGGCCGCGGGCAGGGGGAAGAACTCGACCCCGGCGTAAAGACCCTCGGTGTTCTCGCGGAAGATGACGAGGTCGATGCCTTCCTTGTAGTTGAGGGGGTTGCCGGGGTAGGCCTTGCAGGGCCGCAGGTTCTGGTAGAGGTCGAACTCCTGCCGCAGGCGGACGATCGGGCTGAAGTAGGACAGCCCCTTGCCCCGGAGCGACGGCGAGAGCTCGCAGTCGGCGTCCTCTTTCGGCTTCGAGGTGATGGCGCCGAAGAGGCAGGCGTCGGTCTCGCGGAGGAGCTTGAGCGTCCGGTCGGGCAGCGGATTGCCCTCCCGGCACCAGAACTCCCAGCCGATGTCGCCGTACACGTACTCGGCGTCGAGGCCGGTCTTCTCGAGGACGATCATCGTGGCTTCGACGACGTCCTTGCCGACGCCGTCTCCGGGCAGGATCGCGATCTTGTACTTGGGCATGCGACGTCACTCCTTTTTCTCTTCGGCCTCGTCGACCGTGAGCTTGCTCTTGGTGTATTCGATCAGACCGCCGGCGGCGATGATGCCCAGGACGGACTCCGGGAGCGGGCTGAAGTGGAACGTCCCCCGGGCCGAGCGGATCTCGCCGCGGACGAGGTCGATGTCGACATGGTCGCCGGCCTCGAGATGGGCCGCGGCCTCCTCGCTCTGCAGGACGGGCAGGCCGATGTTGATGGCGTTGCGGAAATAGATCCGGGCGAACGACGTGGCCACCACGGCCTGGACCCCGGCCGCCTTGAGGCACGCCGCCGCCTGCTCCCGGGAGGAACCGCTGCCGAAGTTCTTGCCGGCGACGATGACGTCGCCGGGCTTGACCTTGGCGGCGAACCCGGGGTCGAGGTCCTCGAGGGCGTGCTTGGCCATCTCGTCCGGCGTCATCATCTGGTATGTGTAGCGGCCGGGAAAGATGACGTCGGTGTTGACGTTGTCACCGTACTTCCAGACGATGCCGTGGCTCATGAGAACCCCCTCGGGTCGGTGATCCGGCCGAAGACGGCGGAGGCGGCGGCCGTGGCCGGCGAGGCGAGATAGATCTCGGAATCGCGGTGGCCCATCCGGCCCCGGAAGTTCCGGTTCGAAGTGCTCAGGCAGACCTCGCCGGCGGCCATCAGGCCCTCGTGGGCGCCGAGGCAGGGCCCACAGCCCGAGTTGAGGATGACGCACCCGGCGTCGACGAGCGCGGCCAGGGCGCCGGACTTGAGGGCCGCGCGGTAGACCTCCCATGAGGCCGGCAGGACCAGGACGCGCACGGACTTGTGGACCTTGCGGCCCTTGAGGATCGCCGCCGCGGCCTCGAGGTCCTCGAGGCGGCCGTTGGTGCAGGTGCCGATGAGGACCTGGTCGATCGGCTTGCCGGCGACGGCCGCGACGGGCCGGACGTTGTCGACCGAGTGGGGCAGGGCGACCTGGGGCTCGAGCGCGCCGAGGTCGCAGGCGAGCACGGACTCGTAGCGGGCGTCCGGGTCGGAGGCCAGGGCCTCGAAGGAACTCCGTGCCCGGCCCGCGAGCCACTTGAGGGCCTTGTCGTCGGGGGCGAAATAGCCGTTCTTGGCCCCCATCTCGGCTGACATGTTGGCCAGGGTCAGTCGCGCCCCGACGCTGAAGTCCCCGGCCGCGGGGCCGGCGAACTCGACGGCCTTGTAGTTGGCCATCTCGGCCCCGTGATCGCCGATGAGCTTCAGGCTGAGGTCCTTGGCCGAGACCGCCGGGCCGAGCCGGCCGGAGAGATCGATGCGCAGGGTCTCGGGGACGCGCAGCCAGATCTCGTCGGTGGCCCAGGTGCAGGCCGTCTCGGTCCGGCCGATGCCCGTGGCGAAGGCGCCGAGGGCCCCGTAGCTCGGCGTGTGCGAGTCGCTGCCGACGATGACCCCGCCGGGCACGGCGAAGCCCTGCTCGGGCAGGACCTGGTGGCAGATGCCGGCGTTGATGTCGAAGAAGTTCGGGATGCCCTGCTCGGCGACGAACTCGCGGATGGTCTTGTGGTTCTGGGCGTACTTCTCGTCCGCGGCGGGGACGATGTGGTCGAGGACGATGACGATCTTCTCCGGCGCCTTGACCTTCTTGACGCCGAGCTTGCGGAACTCCTGGATGATGGCCGCGGAGTTGTCGTGCGACAGGATGAAGTCCGGCGACACGCTCACGACGTCGCCGGCCCTGACCTCGCGGCCCGCCTTGCGGCCGAGGACCTTTTCCGTCAGCGTTCTTCCCAAGATCGGCCTCCTTGCGCTCCCATTCTAGGGGGGGCCGGAGGCCTTGTCAACGCGGTCCGGAGGGACGGTCTCCTTCGGGGACGGTCCCTATTCGGGATCGCTATTCCAGCCAGACTTTGATGAGGGCGCCGTCGTCGTTGATCTCGACGAGGGCCAGCGGACCGGCCTTCTTAAGCGCGGCCCAGACCGCCTTGAGATCGATCTCGCAGTCGTCGTCGTGGACCTTGAAGTGACGGCCGTCCGAGGAAGCCAGGACGATCTCGATGAGGGCGATAGGCAGGGTGATCTTGACCGCGGCCTCGCCCGAGCGGGAGTCCTGGATGAGGACTTTGAGCCACTTGAGCTCCCCGCCGGTTTCGACGCCCGGAGACTGCTTCACGGCGTTCTGGATGACCTTGAAATCGCTGCGGCTACCGGCCAGGGCCGGCCCGGCCGCGGCGCCGAGCGCGAATAGGACCAGGATGGCGATCGCTGTTCTCTTCATGGCGTTCTCCCTTCGTGGACCGTTCAATCGATCCAGATCTCGATGACCGAGCCGTCGTCGCCGGCGATGCGCAGGATGCGCTCCTTGGACCGGGACAGCTCGTTCAGGATCCGGTTGATGTCGTAGCCCTTCTTGCGGAGGGCCGCTTTGTCTTCCTCGTCAAGCGCGCCCAGGGCCAGGTCGGCCAGGGCGAACGGGATGTTGATCTCGAAGGCCGGCTCCCTCTCGCCGGCCGCGCGGATGCGGATCCGGAGCATCCGGGCCGTCGTCCCGGTCCGCGGCGCGCGCTGCTCGGCCGACATCAGGCGCTCGGGCGAGACGCGGAGCAGGGCGATGCGGGCCCGGTCGAGAAGCTCCGGGTCCTTCTCGGTCTCGACGATCCTCTCCAGCACGGGCGCGGCCTTGGCCGCCTCCTTCTTGTCCGAGACGAAACTCAGCTTGTAGGCCGCGTAATAGCGGACGACCTTGTTCGCGTGCCCCAGGCGGCTCTCGATGTCCTCGAGGGCCGAGGAGTTGCCGCCCTCGTAAAGGTCGAAGGCCAGGTCGATGATCGAGCCCTCGGATTCCTCGACCAGGCTCGGCTTGGCGTCCTCGAGCCGGATGTAGCTCTTGTAGGCCTTCAGGGCCTCCTTCTCCCGGCCGCCGAGGCCGCTGAGGCACTCTCCTTTATAGAAGAGGGCCTGGCCGGCCAGCGGGCTCGAGGGGAACTTCTCGATGAGCTCGTCGATCTTGTCGAGCGCCGCCGGCCAGCTCTTGTCGAAGACAAGGAGCTTGACCTCGCGGAACAGCGACTCGTCCGTCGCGGCCTGGACGCCTCCCCGGAGGGCGGCGGCCGGCACGCCTCCAAGGACGAGCGCCAGGAGGATCACCAGGGATGCTTTTCTCATGTCAAACCCCGCTTTCGAGCTCTTTCCTGACCAGATTGATCTTCAGGAGGAGCTGGCGCTCCTCGACGTAGCTCCGGAGCTTGGCGAGCTCCGCCGCCGGCAGTTCCTCGTCGACCTGGGCCAGCTCGAGGAAGAGCATCTCGATCTGATCGCAGAGGGCCTTGGCCTTGGCCATCCGGACCGTCCCGAGCTGCGCGTTGAGGTACTTCTTCTTCTGGAGGAGGTCCCGGGCCCTCTCCGAGCGGAGGGCGGCGGGGACGATCGCTCCCCGGTCCGCCGATTCGAAGACGTCGAGGAGCACATACTGGCTCTTTTCGAGATAATCGAGCGTATTCCGGCGGGCCAGTTCGAGCTCGGCCCGGTCCAGGAAATCGCCCGAGGCGTAATAGGCGTCGTCGCGGTTCTGGGGGACCGCCGGCCCCCGGAGGGCCAGGTACATCGCCACGGCGCCGACGACGAGCCCGGCGGCGAGGCCCGCCAGCGCCGGCTTCATCAGGAAGACGAAAGGCCAGCCCCGGAGCCCGGGGGTCACGGACCTCGCCAGGGCCCCTCCCCTCTCCGCCATGGCCCTGTCGGCGATGACCGAGGGAAGCGTCTCCCAATCGACCGACGCGGCCGCCCGGCGGATCTCGGACCTGACCGCCTCCGTCTCGCCGAGCAGCCGTTCGACGGCTTCGGCTTCGGCCTGTCCGGCCGAACTCTTCTCGAATGCGTCACGCATCGACCGTCTCCTTTCTCCCTCCGCGTCACCGGAGAGGAGTTCCGCCCCGACGGCTCCGTCCCGTCCCGGCCCGGTCATGGCTCGACTCCCAAGATGGGCGCCAGCCGCTTCCTGAGATTCTGGACGGCCTTGAAATGGAGGGATTTGGCCGTCCCGACCGAGATCCGCATCGTCTCCGAGATCTCATGGAACTGGAGCTCGCTGTAATGCCTCATGACGAAGACCATCCGCTGCCGCTCCGCCAGGGTCTCGACGCACCGGGAGAAGGCGGCCCGGAGATCCGAGGAGGCGGAATCGCCCTCCCGGGCGGGCGCGGCGGGGACGGGGATCTCCTCGAGGGGCGTGGCCGTCTCCCACTCCCTCCTCTTCTTCAGGTGCTTCCGGTAATGGTCGATGCTGATGTTCTTGGCCATCTGCATGAGCCACGCCTGGAAGGAGTGGCCCGGCCTGTAGCGCCCGGCCTTCTGGTAGAGCCTGAGGAAGGTCTCCTGGACGACGTCGAGGGCGTCCTCCCGGTCCCGGACGATCGAATAGGCCAGGACGAAGACCTTCTGCTGGTGGAGCCGGATGATCGTCTTGAAGGCCTCGCCGTCGCCCGCCTGGGTCCTCTCGAGGAGGGAGGCGATGTCGGCCGCCCCGGCCTCTCGAACCGCGGAGACGTCACTCATGGGACCTCATAGGCTTCAACGAAGGCACTTCGGCTAAAGTTTACCCCATGGGGGCAGATTTCTGAAACTCCCCCCTGGCCGGGGGTCCGGGGAACGAGGGGATCAGGAGGCGATCAGAACCGCGAGAAGCCTCTGCGGTCGCCGCCGGGACCGCCGCCGGGGCGCCGGTCCCCGCCGGGTCTCTCGGCCCGCGGCCGGGCGTCGTTGACGATGAGCTTGCGGCCGTCGAATTCCGTGCCGTTGAGCTTGCCCTTGGCATCCAGCGCGGCCTCCGGTGTCGACATCTCGACGAAGCCGAAACCGCGGCCCTGCAGGATGTTGACCGAGGTAACCTCCCCGTGCTGAGCGAACAGCTGTTTCAGAGCGTCTTCGGTAGTCCGGTAGTTGAGGTTACCGACATAGAGCTTTGAAAAAGGCATTCCCCATACCTCCTGTCCCCCTCATTGTCCACATTTCGCGGATTGAAATCAAGCCGGTTTCTGATATAGTTTGAGGGCCGGATCCCAGGAGCCGCCATGAAGAAATCCACCTATATCATCCTCATCATCCTGTTCTTCCTCGCCCTGGCCGCGGTCGGCACGTTCTTCGTCATCCTCGAGGACCTCCGGGGCAGGCCCGTCGAGATGCCCGGCCGAGGCTATCTCGAGGTGCCGCTGGCCGGCTCCATCCCCGAGGTCGCTCCCCCCGAGTCCTTTTTCACGGTTTTGGTCGGGCGCCGGCCGGTCACCATGCACGATCTCTGGGAGAACCTGCGCAAGGCCAAGGTCGACCGCCGCATCCAGGCCGTCGTCCTCCGGCTGGGCGTCCTCGAGTGCGATTGGGCCAAGGCGAACGAGATGCGCGAGGCCGTCCTCGATTTCCGCCGCTCGGGCAAGAAGGCCTACGCCCTGATCGACGAGGCCCCCGATTTCGACCTGGAATATTACGTGGCCAGCGCCGCCGACCGCATCGTCCTCCAGCCCCTGGGCTGGCTCGGGATCAACGGCATCGGCGGTTACGTCCCGTTCCTGAAGGGCTTCCTCGACAAGGTCGGCATCCAGGCCGATTTCGAGCATGTCGCCGAATTCAAGACGGCGGCCAACATGTTCACCGAGAAGGGCTTCACCCCGGCCCACCGCGAGGAGATGGAGTCCCTCTACGGCGACATCTTCGGCCAGTACGTGGCCGTGACCGCCAAGGCCCGGGGCCTGTCGGAGGACGGGTTCAAGGCGCTTCTCGATAAGGGCTCCTTCCAAGGCGAGCAGGCCAAGGCGGCCGGCCTCGTCGACGACTGCCTCTACGAGGACGAGGTCCAGGCCCTGCTCCGGCGCGACGGGGGGACCATCGCCGCGGTCGCCTTCGACGACTACACGCGGGTTTCGCCGTCCTCGATCGGTCTGGAGACCGGACGCCATACCGTGGCCCTCATCTACGCGGTGGGCATGATCGTGACCGGCGAGAGCGTCCCCCAGCTCATGGGCGGCTCGACCGTCGCCGCCTGGATCCGCAGCGCGCGCACCGATCCGTCCATCGGGGCCATCGTCATCCGGATCGACAGCCCGGGCGGATCCTCGGTCGGCTCCGACGTCATCTGGCGCGAGGTGGCTCTGGCGAAAAAGGACAAGCCGGTCATCGTCTCCATGTCCGACGTGGCCGGCTCGGGCGGCTATTGGATCGCCATGCCCGCAACCAAGATCGTGGCCCAGCCGCAGACCCTGACGGGGTCGATCGGCGTCCTGGCCGGCAAGTTCAGCATCGAGGGGCTGACGGCCAAGCTCGGAGTGACGGCCGAGCGGCTCGTCTTCGGGGAGCACGCCGACGAGTTCTCGATGTTCCGGCCGTTCACCGCGGACGAGCGGAAAACCCTCAGGGACGAGCTGCTCTGGACCTATGACCAGTTCCTCAGCCGGGCCGCCGAGGGCCGGGGCCTCACCCGCGAGGAGGTGGACGCCGTCGGCAAGGGCCGGGTCTGGACCGGGCGGCAGGCCAAGGACCGCAAGCTCATCGACGAGCTGGGCGGCCTCACCATGGCCATCGGCCTGGCCAAGAAGGAGGCCGGCATCGATGCGGGCGAGGAGGTCCGGTTGGACGTCTGGCCCCGGAAGCGGACCTTCTGGCAGGCCTTGCTCGGAGGCCAGGGATTCGGACTCGACATGAGGAGCGCGGGGACGAAGGAGAAGCTGCTCGAGGCCGCCCGCCTGGTGCGCCAGACGAAGATCTGGACGGTCATGCCGTTCTGGGTCAAGCCTCAATAAATAGGGTTCCTGTCTAGGTGGGGCGAAATCCCCTTCTCGGCTGCGCTCGGGATATCGCTCCTTGCCCCCGCGCCCCGGAAACCTTGTAGCTGGTTTCCCCCAGCCTCCGGCCGGTCCCCCTTCCATTACGGGGGCCTTGTCGCGACATCCCTCGCCGCCTCGTGGGGATTTCACATAGAGAAGGGAAATCCTTTAATAGGCGAAGGACGACGGGCAGATCGTCTTGAATTCGCAAACGGAGCAGTTGAGCCAGTCCGGCCGGGCCTCGAAACGGCCGGAGCGGATGCCCTCGGCCGCCTCCTTGATCTTGTCGGCCGCCCGTCTCAGCTCCTTGTCCCCCTTGACGGCCCGGCCGACGAGATCGGATTCGAGGAAGTGAAGCCGGGTCTCGAACGGCAGCAGGCCCTCCGTCTTCAAGAACGAGAGGGCATAGACGTCCATCTGAAGGCTCTCGGCCGCGGCCGAGTCGGCCTCCTTCTGTGACGACGCCTCGCCGGTCTTGAAATCGATGATGACCGGACCGGACGGCTCGAAATCGATCCGGTCGAAGCGTCCCGCGAAGCGCAGGCCCCGCTCCTGCCAGCGGAAAGGGCGCTCGAGGAAGTCGGGCCGCCGGCCGGAGGCCTCTTCGCGGCGGAAGAAGAGCCGCAGGGCCCTCTCCCCCGCCGCCTTGCGCAGCTCCTCGTGCTCGCGGCTGAGGAATCCCTCGTTGACCCAATTCTTGCGGTAGGCCTCGAGGACCGTCTCGAGGTCGACGGCGCGGCCCTTCATCCGCCGGAGCAGGTAGTCGTGGATCGTGGCATGGAGGACGCGGCCGAAGACGATGGCATGATGGGGCAGGACGGGCACGCACATGTCGTGACGGAATTTGTACTTGAGAGGGCATAGGAGGTAGTCCTCGACCCGCACGAAGCTCAGCCGCAGGAGACCGGAGGACCGGACGGGCGCCGCCGACCTCGGCCGCGCCGCCGCCGCCTGGGCGTAGCGCCGGATCTCCTCGAGGACCGAGGCCTTGAGGACGTCCTCGGGCATCTTCGGGATGTCGAGGGCCTCGAGGACGAAGGGGCTGACCTTCTTGAGCCGGCGCGTCCCGTAGTCCTTGGCCCAGGTCATGGTGAGGGACCGCCCGGCCCTCGTCATGGCCACATAGAAGAGCCGCCGCTCCTCCTGGAGATAGTTCTCCCGCCCGGGCAGGCTCTCCTTGAGCACGCCGTCGGGCACGGGCACGCGCTCGCGCCTCTCCCGGCCGGGGAAGCGGTCCTCGATGAGCCCGACGAGGAAGACCGTCCGGAACTCGAGGCCCTTGGCCTTGTGCACGGTCAGGACGCTGACGGCGTCCTCGTCGAGCTCGGCCTCGGAGGTGGCCGGGTTGTCGCCGACCTCGGCCAGCAGGTCGAGGTAGCGGGCGAAGGAGCGGAGGGAATCGTTCTCGACGAGCTCGCTGAAGCCCTGGATCTTGTCGAAGAAGAGGCGGATGTTCTTGACCCGGACCTCCGATTCGAGCGTCAGCGGCGCGACGATCGACTTGAGGTAGCCGCTCCGCTCGAGAAAGGCGTAGACGACCGCTCCGGCGCTCTTGGTCGCGGCCATCTCGATGTAGGCGGCGAGGTCGGCGAAGAGGCCCCGGATCGTGGCCTCCGTGGCCGGGGCGATCTCGACGGGGCTCGGCCCCGCGGCGATCGCCTTGAAGACATCGTGCAGGCTGAGGTTCTTCTTCTCCGCATAACCGGCGATCCGGCTCAGGTCGTAGGGATCCGCCTTGTAGACGTCCGAGAGGGCGAGATAGAAGAGGTCGCGGCTGTTCTCGAAATCGGTCACGGCCCTGATGAAGGCGAGCAGGACCCGGATCTCCTCCCGCTGGTAGAGTCCGCGGCTGCCCGAGAAGCGGAAGGGGATCTCCTTCACGTTGAAGGCGCGGAGATAGGGGTCGGCGTCGGCGTTGCGGCGGACGAGGACGGCCATGTCGCGCCAGGCGGCGCCGGCCGCCCGGGCCTCGAGGAGGCGGTCGGCCACGGCGTCGGCTTCGTGGGCCAGCGTGTCGAACGTGAGCATGTGGATGCTCTTGCCCCGGCCGGGCGCCGCGGCCCGCAGACGCTTGTCGACGCCGTCCTTGAACTCGAGCCGGTTCGGGTCGTTGTGCCGGATGAGACGGTAGGACGCGTCGAGGATGGACTGGGTCGAGCGGTAGTTGCGCGTCAGGACGATCCGCCGGGCCTCGGGAAAGACCTCCTCGAAGCCGAGGATGTTGCTGAGCGAGGCGCCCCGGAAGCGGAAGATGCTCTGGTCGTCGTCGCCGACCACGGTCAGGTTCCGGTGCTCCGCGGCCAGCATCTTGAGGAGCTCGAACTGGACGTAATTGGTGTCCTGGAACTCGTCGACGAGGATGTAGCGGTAGCGGCGGCGGACCTCGTCGAGGACCGAGGGGCGGCGGCGCAGCAGATCGACGACGAGCGTCACCTGGTCCTCGAAGTCGATCAGCCCCTGGGTCCGCAAGAGCTCGTGGTAGGCGGCGAAGACGCGGGCGATCTCGAGATGCTTGAGGGCCGTCTCGCGCTCGGCCTCGCCGGCGGCCTCGCGGCGGAGCTTCTCGGCATAACGGACGTAGTCCTCGGGCCGGACGTCCTCCTGCTTGAGACGGCGGATGGCTTCCAGGACCTCCTGGATGTGCCGGGTCGGCTGGCCGAGCGGCCGGTAGTATTCGAGGGGCAGGCGGAAGAGGTTCTCGCGGAAGAAGACGGCCTGGTCGACGTCCGCGAGAAGGCGGAAGTCGGGCGGATAGCCGGCGTCGAGGGCGTGGTCGCGGAGGACCCGCTCGCCGAACGAGTTGAAGGTGCTGATCTCGGCGAACGAGGACGTATAGGGGACGAGGACGTCGACCCGGGCCTCCATCTCGCTGGCCGCTTTCTCGGTGAAGGTCACGGCCAGGATCTCGTCCGGCCGGGCCGCCTTGGCGGCGATGAGGCGGGCGATCCGGTGGGCGATGACCTTGGTCTTGCCCGTGCCGGCCCCGGCGACGATGAGCAGCGGACCCGTCCCGTGAAGCACGGCCCGGCGCTGGGCCGGGTTCAGGCCCTCGAGGAGGGCCTTCTCGTCCGGCGGTCGGGGCGTAGAAGAGGACCGGGGCATCTACTTCTTGCCGGGGGGCGGGGCCGGCTCGACGACGACCTTCTCGCCGGGGGCGGCCAGGCCGAGCTTCTCGCGGGCCGCTTTCTCGACGGCCCTGGGATCGCTCTCGAGCCGGCGGATCTCGGCCTGGATCCGATCCCTCTCTGCCTCGAGCTCACGGATCCGCGCCTCGCGCGCGGCCAGGCTCCGCCGGGAGCGCCGGAGGTCCACGACGCCCTTCTTGCCGAACAGGGCGGTGACGATCATGATCAGCAGAAGGCAGGCGATGCCCAGGAGGAAGATCTTCTTCCTCACCGGACGGCCTCCAGCCCCTTCCTCAGGATGGCCTCGACCTCTTCGTCGGTCTCGGCCTCGGCATAGCAGCGGATGAGCGGCTCGGTCCCCGACAGCCTGAGGACGACCCAGCGATCGCCCTCGAAATCGAGCTTGAGACCGTCGAGCGTCTCGATGGCCACGACCTTGCGGCGGCCGAGCTTCGACGGCGGGTCTTGGATGAGGGCCTTGAGCCTCTTCGTCCGCTCGGGGGTCAGGGGAAGGGTCCGCTGGCCGCTGGTCATGGGGCCGTAGGTCCGGAACAGGGCGGCCCGGAGGGCGCTCAGGCTCTGGCCGGTCGCGGCGATCATCTCGGCCACGAGCAGGCCGGCGAAGATGCCGTCCTTTTCCGGCAGGTGGTCCCTGACGGCGATGCAGGCGCTCTCCTCCCCGCCGAACATGATCTCGCCCTTGAGGTAGAGGTCGGCCATGTACTTGAAGCCGACCTTGGTCGTCGTCAGCGGCAGCTCGTAGGCGCGGGCGATGCGGTCCAGGAGATGGGTCGTCGTGATCGAGCGGGCGACGCCGCCGCGCCAGCCCTTGACCCGGACGAGGTAGTCGAGCAGCAAGGCGAGGATGATGTTGGGGTGGACGAACCCGCCCCGCTCGTCGATGATCCCGAAGCGGTCGCCGTCGGCGTCGGTGGCCAGGCCGACATGGCACCGCGCCTTGACGACCAGGGCCTTGAGCTCGGCCAGGTTCTCCTCGGTGCACGACGGGCTGACGCCGCCGAAGTAGGGATCCACATAGCCGTGGAGGCCCTCGACGGCGACGCCGTTCTCCTCGAGGATCTCGTCGAGGTACTCGCGGCTCGTGCCGTAGAGCGGATCGGCGGCCACTTTCAGGCCCGCCCGGCGCAGGACCTCGAAGTCGATCTTGCTTTGGAGATGGGCCAGGTAATCGGCCTGGAGGTCGATGCGGGCCACGGACTGGTCGGTGAGGTGGGTGGTCAGGGACGGAAAGGCCGGCATCAGCCGGCGGACCTCCTCCTCGATGGCGTCGGTCACTTCGGGCAGGGCCGGGGCGCCGGTCGAGACGTTGAACTTGAGGCCGTTGTACTGGGGCGGATTGAAGGAGGCGGTGAAATTGATGCCGCCCTGGCATCGCCGCTTGATGACCTGGCAGGCGAGGGCCTGGGAGGGGGCGTCCCGGTCGGCCAGGTGGACCTCGATCCCGTTGCGGGCGAGCAGCTTGGCCGACTCCATGGCATAGCGGTCGGAGAGGAAGCGGGTGTCGTAACCGACGACGACGGCGATCGGCGCGTCCCCGTACCGGGCCTTCAGATAGTTCGCGGCCGCCTGGATGACGACGCGGACATTGTGAAAGGTGAAATCCTCGCCCATCACGCCGCGCCAGCCGGAGGTGCCGAATCGGATCATCATCGTCCAAAAACTAGCACAGACTCCCCCCAAAAGCAACGGACCGGACGACCCCTGACCTCGAGTTCGTGTCCCGCCTATTTCTTCTTCTGGATCTCGCCGGTCATGGGGACGAAGCGGACGTCGAGGATGGTGCGGGCGCGCGGGCGGCCGTCCCGCTTCGTCACCAGGGTCAGACGCTGGTACGAGGCCGGATCGCCCAGCGGCAGGACGAGCCGGCCGCCTTCCGCGAGCTGGGCGAAAAGGGCCGACGGGACCTCGGGCGCGGCGGCGGTGACGATGACGGCGTCGAACGGAGCCTCCTCGGGCCAGCCGAAAAAGCCGTCGCCGGCGCGGACGTGAACGTTGGCGTAGCCCAGGCGCTCGAGGGTGGCGGCGGCTTGGCGGGCGAGGGCGGGATGGATCTCGATCGTGTAGACGGACCCGGCGATCCGGCCGAGCACCGCGGCCTGATAGCCGGAGCCGGTCCCGACCTCGAGGACCTTCCCGCCGCCCTTGAGGGCCAGGCTCTCGGTCATGAGGGCCACGATATAGGGCTGGGAGATCGTCTGCCCCTCTCCGATCGGCAGCGGGGCGTCGACGTAGGCCTCGTCAGCGAGGCCGGCCGGGACGAAGAGATGCCGGGGGACCTCGGACATGGCCTTGAGGACGAGCGGGTCGCGGATCCCCCGGGCCGCGATCTGGTCGGCGACCATGGCCTTGCGCTCCGCGTCGAACCGGATTTCCGGCCGCTGGCTCCCGGCCGCGACAACGCAGAGGGCCAGGGCGAGCCCGGCCGCCATCACCGCAGGCGGTGACAAGAAGTTAGACCGGCGATGAATTTTAATGACCGCCGGCGAGCCCCCCTCCCCTGGTGATGATGTCATGGGACCTTCCCCCGCCCCATATTCTCGCATCTTTTGCCGGCCCGGACAAGGTCTCCGGCGGGGTCGTTCACCCCGAGGATTTTCGTTGACAAGCCAGGGTATTTTTGATATCTGGATAATCAAACCTGATGAGGAACTAACTAAAAGTCCAGATGCCGGAAACGAGCGCCGTCTACCCGGGATCGTTCGACCCTATCACCAACGGGCACGTGGACATCATCGAACGGGGCCTCAAGGTTTTCGACCGGGTCCTCGTGGCCGTCTTGAAAAACCCCAAAAAACGCCCCCTCTTTACGACTAAAGAGAGGGTAAAAATGATCCAAGAGATCTTCGCCTCGAACCCGAAAGTCGAGGTCCGGGCGTTCGACGGCCTTCTCGTCGAGTTCGCCCGGGCCCAGGGGACGCGCGTCGTCATCCGCGGGCTCCGGGCCATCTCCGATTTCGAGTACGAGTTCCAGATGGCCCTGATGAACCGGAGCCTGGCGCCGGACATCGAGACGTTTTTCATGATGCCGAGCGTCAATTATTCGTTCCTCAGCTCGAACCTGGTGCGCGAGGTCGCCGGGCTCGGCGGCTCGGTCGAGGGCCTGGTCCCCGGGTCGGTCGCCCGGAAGCTCCGAGGCCGGGTCGCCCGGGCCCGGACGGCACAAAACTCATAAAGGCGGGCAAACATGTTCGGACTCTCTCGAGAAAAAAGCGTGGTCGGACTGGACATCGGGTCCTACTCGGTCAAGGCCGTCGAGCTCCGCCCCCGGAAGAAAGGCGGGGAGGAAGCCTACGAGCTGGTCAAGATCGGCTACGAGCCGCTGCCGCACGACGCCATCGTCGAGGGGACGATCATCGATTCGGCCGCGGTCGTCGAGACCATCCGCCTCGTCTTCGAGGAGAACAAGGTCTCGACCAAGGACGTGGCCATCTCCATCTCGGGCAATTCGGTCATCATCAAGAAGATCTCCCTGCCGGTCATGGAGAAACAGGAGCTGGCGGAGAGCATCATCTGGGAGGCCAAGCACAACATCCCCTATCCCTACGAGGAGACCAACGTCGACTACGCCATCCTCAAGCCCTCGCGGTCGACGGACGAGAAGAACCTCGACATCCTGCTCGTCGCCGCCAAGAAGGACAAGATCGCCAACTACAGCAACGTCATCGCCCAGGCCCGCAAGAACCTCCAGAGCATCGAGGTCGACGTCTTCGCCCTGCAGAACGTCCTCGAGATCAGCTATCCCGACGTCTTCGCCAACAAGACGCTGGCCCTGATCAACATCGGGGCCAACATCACCAACGTCGTCATCGTCGAGCGGGGGACGCCGCAACTCTTCCGCGACCTGTCGCTCGGCGGCTTCTTCTTCACCGAGAACATCCGCAAGGAGCTCAGCATCTCCTTCGAAGAGGCCGAGAAGCTCCTCAAGGGCATCCCGGGCAAGTCGACGACGCCCGACCAGTTCGCGACCCTCCTGTCCATGAACGTCCGCGACCTCCTCGACGAGATCGAGAAGACATTCTCCTTCTACGAGGCCTCGGAGAAGCGGGAGCGGAAGATCGAGCAGATCGTGCTCAGCGGCGGATTGGCCAACGTCATGAACATGGTCAGCGCCTTCGAGACCAAGTTCCGGATCAAGACGGAGATCCTCAATCCCTTCCGCAATATCCGGGTCGATGACCGGAAGTTCGACGCGGTCTACTTCACCGACATGGCGCCGATCTTCGGCGTCGCCGTCGGCCTGGCAACCCGCAAGGTGGAGAAGTAATCATGATACGGATCAACCTCCTCAAGCCGGAAACGAAGGACCTGAGGGAGCCGGTCGTCACGCCGGGCCCCATGGAGGAGGGGGTGAAGAAGGGGCCGAACGTCGGCAGCCTCATCTTCCTCATCCTCATCATCGCCCTCGGCGCGTTCTTCTTCTTCCAGAAGAAGGCCTTCGACCGCGAGAACGCCCTCCTGGCCCGGGCCCGCCAGGAGAAGAGCCAGCTCCAGTACGTCGAGGCCAAGCTCGAGGAGCAGCGCCGGGCCCGCGAGTCCCTGAACCAGAAGATCACGCTCATCGAAAGCCTGAACGCCCAGCGCGACCTGGCGCCCCGCCTCATGGACGAGCTGAGCCGCAGGCTGCCCGACTGGGTCTGGCTGACCGAGGTCGTCTATGACGCCAAGGGGCTCTCGATCAAGGGCCGGGCCCTGTCGAACAACCTCATCGCCGACTACATCTCCGCGCTCGAGGCCAGTCCCCAGGTCATGAACGTCAACCTCGTCTCCTCGACCCAGAAGACCATCCAGGGCGACCAGTACCTCGATTTCGCGCTGCGGGCGGCGGTCGAAAAGAAGCCGGAGGCCGCGCCGCCCGGTCCGCCGGGCCCGGCCGCGAAGCCGGCCGCCAAGAAGGGGGTGCAGCCATGAAGAACTGGCCCTGGTACGGCTACCTCGTCCTCGCCGTCCTCATTTTCGGCCTGGCCTTCCTCTTCTACTTCAAGCCGCAGAACGCCAAGCTCAAGGCGCTGACCGCCGAGCGGGTCAAAGTCGAGCAGGAGGTCCAGAACCTCAAGCAGAAGAAAAGGGAGCTCGACAAGATCGAGGCCGACATCGTGGCCATGACGGCCAAGCTCAAGACCCTCGAGGTCAACATCCCTCAGCGGAAGGAGATCGCCGACATCCTGCGCCAGATCCAGACGCTGGCCTACGATTCGCGGCTCGACGTCCTCCGTTTCGCGCCGGGCGCCGAGGTCAACAAGGACTTCTATGCCGAGTGGCCCATCCCCATCCAGGTCTCCGGCAATTACCACAACCTCGGGCTGTTCTTCGACAAGCTGAGCAAATTCGCCCGCGTCTTCACCATCGAGAACTTCTCCATCAAGGCCCTGCAGCGCCAGACGGATCTGAACACCATCTCGGCCAACTGGACGGCCAAGACCTACTTCTTCGCCGAGGCGCCGGTCCCGGCCGCCGCGGCGCCGGCCAAAAAACAAGCGAGGCCCAAGCGATGAAAAAAGCCGCTCTTCTCTGCTTCATCCTCTGCCTGACCGGCCTGGCCACGCTCGTGGCCCAGGAGACGACGGCGGCCGCGCCTCAGGAGACGCCCCCCTCGGCGCCGGCCCTGACCGTCCAGACGGGCTTCACCTACAATCCCGAGGGGCGGCGCGACCCGTTCAAGAACCTCCTGGCCGGCCGCGACATGCGGGAGAGGACGGCCGTCGGGGAGACCCAGATCTTCATCGATGACCTCGTCCTCTACGGCATCGTCAAGAACAAGAACGTCTACACCGCCCTGATCGGCATGCCCCAGGGCTTCCCCGTGTTCGCCAAGGTCGGCGACAAGTTCGCGGATGGCTACGTCCTGTCCATCAGCGAGACGCAAGTGGTCCTGCGGAAGACCCACGAGCGGGGGATCCCCCTTGTCAGGCCAAGGGACGTCATCAAGGAAATCACGGAGGAGCTGTAACATGAACAAGAGAATCCTGCCGGCCGTACTCGCCGGGCTGTGTGTGCTCTGGCTCTCCGCCCTGCACGCGCAGGGTCCGGCCTCCGCCGTTCACATCAGCAAGATCCAGGTCCTGCCGGGGACGCTCGCGACCAAGCTCGTCCTCGAGACCGACGGGCCCCTCGCGGTCGAGAAGGCCTTCTATCCGGCCGAATCGCCGCGGACCCTCGTTCTCGACCTGGCCCGGGCGGCGACGGCCGCCGCGCCGGTCCTGCCGTCCTCGGGCTCGGGGCTCGTCCGTGACATCCAGGTCGAGAAGGCCGGGGCCGACGGATTGCGGCTCCTCGTCCGCCTGAGCGAGCGGGTCCCCGCCCGCGTCCTCCCCGAGAACGGCCGCACGGTCGTCGAGCTCAACGGCGTCCTGAGGGGCCAGACCGGCTACGTCATCGACGGCGCGACCCAGGCCGAGCTCGATCGCCGGGCCAAGAGCGAGATCCTGCTCAGCCGCGTCGACACGGCCGCCGGCGCCGAGGCCATCTCGATCCGCGCCGCCCTGACGGGGCCGGCGGTGACCCAGGTCTTCGCCCTGGAGAACCCGCCCCGCCTGGTCGTGGATCTCTTCGACACCCTGCTCGCCTCGAAGTCCGACGTCTGGCCGATCGAGGACCCGCGGTCCACGGTGCAGCGCGTCCGGGTGGCCCAGTTCCAGGCCGCCGGCCCGCGGCCCATCACCCGGATGGTCTTCGACCTCAAGGAGCCCGGCCTCTACGCCCTGGACTCCCGCGCTGACGGACTCGTCGTGTCGTTCTTCCCCGCCGCGGCCGCCGCCGCGGCGCTCGTCCAGCCCGCCCCGCCGGCCGTCCCCGCGCCCGTCCCGGCGCCCGTCCGGAACGAGCCCGCCACGGCCCCCGCCGCCGCCCCCAAGCCCGAGCCGAAGGCGGCGGCGAAGGCCGAGACCAAGGACGTGCCCGTGACGACCCTCTGCGCGCCGCCGGCCCAGGAAACGGCCGCCGCGCCAGCGCAGGCGCAGGCCGAGACCAAGCCCGTCCCCGCCCCGGCCGAGAAGGCCCAGAGGTTCACGCCGAAGACGATCGCCGGCGGAGAGGAGAAGTATTCCGGCGACATCATCAGCCTCAAGATCAAGGACTCCGACCTCAAGGACGTCGTTCTCTACCTGGCCGAGTTCGCCGGCCTGAACGTCGTCTTCGACCCCGACGTCCGGGGCACCGTCACGGTCAACCTGCAGGACGTCCCCTGGGACCAGGCCCTCGACATCATCCTCAAGCAGAACAAAA
>Ga0316628_100000069_pt1 | contig 55715 bp, 49 predicted proteins | sample OWC_Aug_M2_C1_D5_FD_207648 | JGI IMG/M metagenome (GOLD analysis project Ga0316628, IMG submission 207648) | Wetland soil microbial communities from Old Woman Creek delta, Ohio, United States - OWC_Aug_M2_C1_D5_C | ecosystem: Environmental > Terrestrial > Soil > Wetlands | place: USA: Ohio...
GCCGTGCATCCCGATCGATGAGTTCCTCGGCAACGTGCCGCTGTTCGCGGCGCTCGGGCACGCCGAGCTCGCGCGCCTCGCCGACGGTGCGGTCCTGCTCGACGCACCGCGCGGCACTTCGATATTCCGGCGCGGCGACCCCTGCACCGGCATCCACGTCATCGTCTCCGGTCAGGTGAAGCTGGTGCTGCACTCCTCGCAGGGCGGGGAAAAAGTGATCGAGCTACTGGGCCCGGGGCACAGCCTGGGCGGTCCGGTTCTGTTCCTCAACGGGCCGCACCGCGTGACGGCCGAGGCGCTGGCCGACACGAAGCTGGTGCACGTTCCCAAGGCGAAGGTGCTCGCCGAGCTCGAGCATCACGTCGGCTTCGCGCGACGCTTCATCGCCGACCTGAGTCACCGGGTGGACCACTTCATCAGCGATCTGGAGAACGTCACCCTGCGCTCGGGCACCGAGCGGGTGGTCGGTTACCTGATCAACAACGTGCAAGTCTGCCCGCGCGACGGCGCCGCCGTGACGCTGCCCGCAAGCAAGGGGATCATCGCGTCGCGCCTCAGCCTCACGCAGGAGCACTTCTCGCGCATCCTGCACGAGCTCGCCGCCTCCGGCCTGATCGGCGTCGACGGCCGCGACATCAGGATTCCCGACCTCGAGCGGCTGCGCGCGCGAGCCGTCTGAGTCACCCGAATCGGCCGGTGATGTAGTCCTCGGTCTGCTTCATCTTCGGCTTGATGAAGATCGTGTCGGTGACGTCGAATTCGATCAACTCGCCCAGGTACATGTAGGCGGTCAAATCCGACACGCGCGCCGCCTGCTGCATGTTGTGCGTGACGATGACGATGGTGAAATCGCGCTTGAGCTCGTCGACCAGCTCCTCGATTTTCGCGGTCGAGATGGGATCGAGCGCCGAGGTCGGCTCGTCCAGCAGCAGGATCTCTGGCTTTACGGCGATGCCGCGCGCGATGCACAGGCGTTGCTGCTGGCCACCCGACAGGCTGTAGCCGCTCTGCGGCAGGATGTCCTTGACCTCCTCCCACAGCGCGGCCTTGCGCAGCGCCCACTCCACGCGCTCGTCCATGTCGCGCTTGTTGAGCCGTTCGAACAGCCGCACGCCGAACGCGATGTTGTCGTAGATCGACATCGGGAACGGCGTCGGCTTCTGGAACACCATGCCGATCTTGGCGCGGATCAGGGATACGTCCTGCTTTATGCCGAGGAGATTCTCACCGTCCATGATCACTTCGCCCTCGGCGCGCTGCTCGGGGTAGAGCGAGTACATGCGGTTGAACACGCGCAGCAGCGTGGACTTGCCGCAGCCCGAGGGCCCGATGAACGCCGTCACGCGGCGCTCCGGAATGTCCATGGTGACGGATTTCAGGGCATGGTAGCTGCCATAGAAGAAATCGAGCTTGCGCACCTGCAGCTTCACCTTGTAGTCGGGCGACGGCTCGGAGCGCGTCGTGACTTCCGGTCTGCGCGTCTGTCGCGTTGCGGTGCTGGCGGCTTCCATGGGCTCCGTTCCTCTACAGTGTCTTCTTGAACATGACGCGTGCGACGATATTCAGGAGCAGCACCGCGAGCGTGATCAGCGTCGCGCCCCCCCAGGCCAGGCGCTGCCAGTCCTGGTAGGGACTCATGGCGAACTGGAATATCACGACGGGGAGGTTCGACACCGGCGCGTTCATGTTGAGCGACCAGAACTGGTTATTGAGCGCGGTGAACAACAGCGGTGCGGTCTCGCCGCTGATGCGCGCCACCGCGAGCAGGATGCCGGTCACGATCCCGGTGCGCGCCGCCCGGTACGTCACCTGCAGGATCATTCTCCACGTCGGGCAGCCGAGCGCGGCCGCGGCCTCGCGCAGGCTGTTGGGCACCAGCTTGAGCATGTCGTCGGTCGTGCGAACCACGACCGGGATCACCAGCAGGCCGAGCGCAATGCTCCCCGCCCAGCCGGAGAAATGCTTCACGCGGGCGACGTAGACCGAGTACACGAACAGGCCGATGACGATCGACGGCGCCGACAGCAGCACGTCGTTGAGAAAGCGCGTCGCGGACGCGAGCCAGCCGCTCTTGCCGTATTCCGCGAGGTAGATGCCCGCCAGCACGCCTATCGGCGCGCCGATGACGGTGCCCACGATGACCATCGCCAGGCTGCCGGCGATGGCGTTCGCCAGGCCGCCGTCGGCGCCGGGCGGCGGGGTCATCTGATAGTAGAGCGACGCCTTGGCGAGCGCGGTGCCACCTTCGTAGAGCAGGGTCGCGAGGATCCACGCCAGCCAAAACAGCCCGAAGGCGAGCGCGACGGCCGAAACGGAAAGCATGACGCGGTTCTTGCGCTTGCGCCAGCGGTAGACGGGATTGGAGGCGCTGATCTCGCTCATTCCGGACCCTCAGGTGCGCGCGCCTTCCTGACGCGCGAGGCGCATCAGCATCAGCTTCGAGAGCGCCAGCACGATGGTGGTGATGACGAACAGAATCAGGCCCAGCTCGAACAGCGCCGAGAAGTACACGTCGCCGACCGCCTCGGTGAACTCGTTGGCCAGCGCCGAGGCGATGCTGTTGCCCGGTGCCATGAGCGAGGCCGACAGCTGGTGGGCGTTGCCGATCACGAACGTGACCGCCATGGTTTCGCCGAGTGCCCGGCCAAGCCCCAGCATGATGCCGCCGACCACGCCCACCTTCGTGTAGGGCAGCACTACGCGGAACACGACCTCCCAGGTGGTCGCGCCCAGGCCATACGCGGACTCCTTCAGCATCGGCGGCACCAGCTCGAACACGTCGCGCATCACGGCCGCAATGAACGGAATCACCATGATCGACAGGATCAGGCCTGCGGTCATCATGCCGATGCCGAGCGGCGGGCCCGCGAACAGCTTGCCGATCAGCGGGACTTCGCCGAACACGTTGACCAGGAACGGCTGCAGGTGGGACTGAACCAGGGGCGAGAGCACGAACAGCCCCCACATGCCGTAGATGATCGAAGGAATGGCCGCCAGCAACTCGATCGCCGTGCCCAACGGGCGCTTGAGCCAGCCGGGCGACAGCTCGGTCAGGAACAGCGCGATGCCGAAGCTCACCGGGATTCCGATCAGCATGGCGATCAGCGAGGTCATCAGGGTGCCGTAGATCGGCACCAGCGCGCCGAAGTCCTCGCGCACCGGGTCCCAGTCTTGGCGCCAGAGGAAGCTGAGGCCGTACTTCTCGAGGGTCGGCGTGCTCCCCATCACCAGCGACAGCAGGATTGCGGCGAGGATGCTGAATACCAGGATCGCGAAGCCCCTGGTCAGCCACTTGAAAGCAGTGTCCATCCAAGCCAGAGACCGGGTCCGCGAAGGCAGGGACCCGCGCTCGGTAACGGCGATATTGATCTGGTTATCGACGCCGTGTGCGGACACGGGGACGGCGCTCATCGAAGTTTCCGGTGACGCATTCTAGTTGAAACACCCTGCATCAACGAAAAGGGGCGGCGCAGGACCGCCCCCCTTCCCTCTTTCCCCGCCGCGGCAGGCCGCGGCGGGCTGCGAGCCGGTCAATGGACCGGATTTCCGGACTTGTCCTTGATCTCCTTCCACGAGGTTTCGATCAGCGAAACCACCTTGTCCGGCATCGGCACGTAGTCGAGTTCCTCGGCCATCTTGTCGCCGTTGGCATACGCCCAGGCGAAGAACTTCAGCACCTGCTTGGCGGTGTCCGGCTTTTCCTGCACCTTGTGCATCAGGATGAACGTCGCGCCGGCGATCGGCCACGCATCTTTGCCGGGCGCGTCGGTGAGGATCATGTACATCCCCGGCGCCGCATTCCAGTCGGCGCCCGCAGCGGCCGCCATGAACGCTTTGACGCTGGGCGACACGAAATGGCCGTCGCGGTTCTGCACCAGGGCGTAAGCCATCTTGTTCTGCAGCACGTAGGCGTATTCGACGTAGCCGATCGAGCCGTCGATGCGAAGCACGTAGGACGCGACGCCCTCGTTGCCCTTGCCGCCGACGCCCACCGGCCAGTTGACCGACGTGCCCTCGCCGACCTTCGCTTTCCACTCCGGGCTCACCTTCGAGAGGTAGTTCGACCAGATGAAGGTCGTCCCGGAGCCGTCCGAGCGGTGTACCACGTTCACGTCGGTCGCCGGGAGTTTGAGGCCCGGATTGAGCTTCACGAGCTCGGGATCGTTCCACTTCTTGATCTTGCCGAGATAGATGTCGGCGATCGCCTTGGCCGACAGCTTGAGTTCACCCGGCTTGATGCCCTTCAGATTCACGGCCGGGATGGCGCCGCCGATGACCGTCGGGAACTGCATCAGCCCGCCTTTTTCCAGATCCTCCGGCTTGAGCGGCATGTCTGACGCGCCGAAATCGACCGTCTTCGCGTTGATCTGCTTGATGCCGCCGCCCGAGCCGATCGACTGGTAGTTCATGCCCACGCCGGTCGCCTTCTTGTAGGCGTCGGCCCACTTGGCGTAGATCGGGTAGGGAAAGGTCGCACCTGCGCCGGTGATGTCCGCCGCGCTCGCCAGCCCCGCCCAGGCAAGCGAGACAACGGCCGCCGTCGCCACTGACAACTGCTTGATTTTGAATGAGACCACGTTAGACTCCTTCGCGTTAGATAAGCTGCGAAGCGGAGTCTATTGCGCGCGTGTTACAGCGACGTTACAGATATCCGCACGGCGTGTCTCACTGCCTCGGCGATGGCCTGCGCGGCAGACTCGATCGCAGCACGCGGCTCGCCCTCGACCATGACCCGCAGCACGGGCTCGGTGCCGGATAGCCTGAGCAGCACGCGCCCGCGGCCGTCGAGGGCGCGCTCGCCCTGCTCGAGCGCCTGCGCGATCGCATCGTGCGCGCGCCAGTCGAAGCCGTTGGGCACCACGACGTTCACCAGCACCTGCGGATACATGACGAGGTCGGCGGTCAGCTCGGCGAGGGAGCGTCGCTCGCTGCGCATCGCGCCGAGCACCTGCAGCGCGGAGACGATGCCGTCCCCGGTCGTATGCCGGTCTAAGCAGATGATGTGGCCCGAATTCTCGCCGCCGTACAGCCAGTTGCGCTCGCGCAGCAGCTCGAGCACGTAGCGGTCGCCGACCCTGGCGCGCGCGAACGCGATGCCGAGGCGTCCGAGCGCCTGCTCGAGCGCCAGGTTGGTCATCAGGGTGCCGGCCACGCCCGCCACGCCTTCCCTCGCCGAGCGGTGCCGCACGATGGCGTAGAGGAGCTGGTCGCCGTCGTAGAGCACGCCCGCCCGGTCGGCGATCACCACCCGGTCGGCGTCCCCGTCGAGCGCGATGCCGAGGTCGGCACGATGACGCTTGACCTCCGCCCCGAGCCGCTGCGGCGCGGTCGTGCCGCAGCCGTCGTTGATGTTGAAGCCGTCGGGTTGCGCGCCGATCGCGACGACCTCCGCGCCGAGCTCGTGGAACACGTGCGGCGCGACGTCATAGGCCGCGCCGTGGGCGCAATCGACCACCAGCTTCAAGCCCTTCAGGTCGAGCTCGCTGGGAAAGGTCGACTTGCAGAATTCGATGTACCGGCCCGCCGCATCATCGACGCGCCGCGCGCGGCCAAGCTTCGCCGCCTCATTGCATCCCATCGGCATTTCGAGTGCCTGCTCGATCCGGGTTTCCACTGCGTCGGGAAGCTTGAAGCCGTCGCCCGAGAAGAACTTTATGCCATTGTCCGGATACGGATTGTGCGAGGCGCTGATCACCACCCCGGCGGTGAGCCTCAGCGCGCGCGTCAGGTAGGCGACGCCGGGCGTAGGCAACGGTCCGCACAGCAGCACGTCCACGCCCGCGGCCGAGAACCCGGCTTCAAGCGCGGCCTCCAGCATGTACCCCGAGATGCGCGTGTCCTTGCCGATCAGCACCGCCGGGCGCTCGCCTTGGGCGGCGAGCCCGCCTTCGGCAAGCACGCGGCCCGCCGCGTAGCCGAGCCGCAGGACGAAATCGGCGGTCATCGGCGAGCTGCCGACCGTGCCACGCACCCCGTCGGTGCCAAAGTGCTTCCGGCTCATGCTTTGCGCCATGCCTCCCAAACCAGAACCATGTCGAGCGTCTCCTTCACGTCGTGTACGCGCAGTATTCTCGCCCCGCCGAGCAGGGCGAGCAAAGCCGCTGCCAGGCTCGCCGCGAGGCGCTCGTCGGCCGCCCGCCCGGCGATGGCGCCAAGGGACGACTTGCGCGACCAGCCGGCAAGCAGCGGCACGCCGAGCCCCGCCAGCTCGGGCAGGCGCTTGAGCAAGGCGAGATTGTGCGCCAGCGTCTTGCCGAAGCCGAAGCCGGGGTCGGCGACGATGCGCTCGTGCGCGATTCCCGCGGCGCGCGCTGCGGCGATGCGCCCGGCGAGGTAGTGCCTGACCTCGGAGACCACGTCCTGATAGTGCGGATCGCGCTGCATGCTGGCGGGATCGCCCTGCTTGTGCATCAGGCAAACGGCGCAGCCGCTCGAGGCCGCCGTCTCGAGCGCGCCCGGCGCCGACAGCGCCTCGATGTCGTTGATCATCGATGCCCCATGCGCCAGCGCCTCGCGCATGATGCGCGGCCGGCGGGTGTCGACCGACAGCGGCACTGGCGCGTCCGCCAGGGCCTCCAGCACCGGCATAACGCGCGCCAGCTCTTCCTCCTCGGAGACCGGGCGGGCCCCCGGACGCGAGGACTCGCCGCCGATGTCGAGCAGGTCGGCACCCTCGTCGATCAGCCGGCGCGCGTGCGCCAATGCGGCCGCGCGATCGAGGAAGCGACCGCCGTCCGAAAAGGAATCAGGCGTGACATTGACGACGCCCATGACTAAGGGGCGATCGAGCGGCAGCGTGAATCTGCCGCAGCGCAGCATCGGTCCCGGGTCAGGCGCTTGGAGCGGGCGCGGCCGCACCCTGCGCGCCGCCGTCGTTGGCGGCGCTCGACGACCCTTGGGTCGGCGTAACCTTCGGCGGCCGCGGCGGCTTGCCGGCCATGATGTCGTTGAGCTGGTCAGCGTCGAGCGTTTCCCACTCGAGCAGCGCCTTGGCCATCGCCTCGACCTTGTCGCGGTTGTCCTCGAGCAGCTTGCGCGCAAGCTGGTACTGCGTGTCGATGATGCGGCGGATCTCGGCGTCCACTTTCTGCATGGTCGCCTCGGAGACGTTCTTGTGCGTGGTGATCGAGCGCCCGAGAAAGATTTCGCCCTCGTTCTCGCCGTACACCATCGTCCCCAGCTCGTCGGACATGCCCCACTGCGTCACCATGCGCCGCGCCAGCTCCGTGGCGCGCTCGAAGTCGTTCGCCGCGCCGGTCGTCATCTGGCTCATGAACAGCTCCTCGGCGATGCGCCCGCCGAACAGCACGCAGATCATGTTGTAGAGGCGTTCCCGGTCCTGGCTGTAGCGGTCCTGCTCCGGGAGCTGCATGGTCACGCCGAGCGCGCGTCCGCGCGGGATGATGGTCACCTTGTGCACCGGGTCGGTCTTGGGCAGCAACTTGGCCACCACGGCGTGGCCCGACTCGTGGTAGGCCGTGTTGCGGCGCTCTTCCTCCGGCATTACCATCGAGCGGCGCTCCGCGCCCATGATGATCTTGTCCTTGGCGCGCTCGAAGTCGTCCATGTCGACCAGCCGCTTGTTCTTACGCGCCGCGAACAGCGCCGCCTCGTTCACCAGATTGGCGAGGTCCGCCCCCGAGAAACCCGGCGTGCCGCGGGCGATGATGTCGGCTTTGACGTCCGGCGCCAGCGGCACCTTGCGCATGTGGACCTTGAGGATCTCCTCGCGCCCGCGGATGTCGGGCAGCGGCACCACCACCTGACGGTCGAAGCGCCCGGGCCGCAGCAGGGCCGGGTCGAGCACGTCCGGGCGGTTGGTGGCCGCGATCACGATGACGCCCACGCTGGCCTCGAAGCCGTCCATCTCCACCAGCAGCTGGTTCAGCGTCTGCTCGCGCTCGTCGTTGCCGCCGCCCAAGCCTGCGCCGCGCTGGCGTCCCACGGCATCGATCTCGTCGATGAACACGATGCACGGCGCGTGCTTTTTCGCCTGCTCGAACATGTCGCGCACGCGCGCGGCGCCGACGCCGACGAACATCTCGACGAAGTCGGACCCGGAAATGGAGAAGAACGGAACCTTGGCCTCGCCCGCGATGGCGCGCGCCAGCAGCGTCTTTCCGGTCCCCGGCGAGCCGACCATCAGCACACCGCGCGGGATGCGTCCGCCGAGCTTCTGGAACTTGGATGGATCGCGCAGGAAGTCGACCAGCTCGGCGACGTCCTCCTTCGCTTCCTCGCAGCCGGCCACATCGGCGAACGTGACGGTGTTGGTCGATTCGTCGAGCATGCGCGCGCGCGACTTACCGAAGGAGAACGCGCCGCCGCGCCCGCCGCCCTGCATCTGGCGCATGAAGAAGATCCACACGCCGATCAGCAGCAGCATCGGGAACCAGGATACGAAGATGTTCATGAGGAGCGAAGGCTCCTCCTCGGGCTTGGCCTCGATCTTCACGCCGTACTTGAGCAGATCCGACACCAGCCAGATGTCTCCGGGCGAATAGCTCACCACGCGCTTGCCGTCGGTCGTGGTCGCCTTGAGCTGACGGCCTTCGATGGTCACCTTCGCGATGTGCCCGGTCTTGACCTCGTCCAGGAACTGCGAATACTCCATCGGCGACTGCGCCGTCTGGCGGGTGTTGAACTGGTTGAACACGGTCATCAGCACCAGCCCGATGACGAGCCAGATGACCAGGTTCTTGAGCATATTGTTCAAGGACTTGCTCCTTCGCGCCAAGCGCGCGACTAAGTTGCTAATTCTAGCCCCGTTTTTGCATAGCAAAAAGAGGACTTGGCCCCGCCTAGCGAGGCCTCGGGCCGCGCGCCAGCAGGTACGTCTCGCGCGACTCCCCGCGCGATGCGCCGGGCTTGCGCACCGAGACCGATTGAAACACCCGCTTCAGGGTGGCGAGGATGCCTGCGAACGCCTCCCCCTGAAACACCTTGACCAGCAAAGCGCCGGTTGGTTTCAGGACCTCGAGCGACAGCTCCGTCGCGAGCTCCACCAATTCGGCCGCGCGCGCCTGGTCGGCGCTCGCGATGCCCGACAGGTTGGGCGAGAGATCCGACAGCACCAGATCCGCGGCCCCGCCCAGCGCCTCGAGCAACGCTTCACGTGCCTGCGCGTCGCGAATGTCTCCGCGCAGCGCCGTTACGCCGGATATGGGGGCGAATTCCAGCAGGTCAATGGCGATCACCCTGCCGGTGGGGCCTACTTTCTTCGCTGCCACCTGTGCCCAGCCGCCCGGCGCCGCGCCCAGGTCCAGCACCCTGGCGCCCGGCCGCAGCAGGTGCTCGCGGGCGTCGATCTCGATCAGCTTGAACGCCGCGCGCGAACGGTAGCCCTGCTCGCGCGCCTGCTTTACGTAGCGGTCGCTGACGTGGCGCTGCAGCCACTGCTTGCTGGATTTGCTGCGTGCCATCGCCTAGACTCGGCCCATGAGCGAGCTGTCACCCGCCGCGCGCAAACAGCTGAAAGCACGCGCCCACGCGCTCGACCCGCTGGTGCTGATCGGCGGCAAGGGCGTCACGCCGAGCGTGCTTGCCGAAATCGACCGCGCGCTCGCCGCCCACGAGCTGATCAAGCTGCGCGCCCCGGGCCTCGCGCGCGACCAGCGCGAGACGGCCATGGCGCAGATTTGCGCCGCCACCGGCGCCCAGCCCGTGCAGCACATCGGCAAAATGCTGGTGCTGTTCCGCGAGAAGCCGCCCGATCCGGGCGCCCCGCCGGACGACCCTAAAGGTAGCGAACGTCGAGAAGCTCGTAGCGCTTCACCCCGCCCGGAGTCTGCACCTCGACGGAGTCGCCGGCATACTTCCCGATCAGCGCGCGCGCGATCGGCGAGCTGATCGAGATGCGGGCTTCCTTGATGTCGGCCTCGTCCTCGCCGACGATCTGGTAAGTCACGGTCTCGCCGCCCTCCTCCTCGAGATCGACGGTCGCGCCGAACACGCAGCGCCCGTCCGAGTCGAGGAGCTTGGGATCGATGATCTGCGCGTTGGCGAGCTTGGCCTCGATCTCGGAGATTCGGCCCTCGAGAAAACTCTGGCGGTCGCGCGCCGTGTCGTACTCGGCGTTCTCCGACAGGTCGCCGTGCGAGCGGGCCTCCGCGATCGCGGTGATCACATTCGGTCGATCGACCGTCTTCAGCCTCTGCAGCTCGGCGCGCAGCAGCTCCGCTCCGCGCAAGGTAATCGGTGTCTTTGCCATTTCAGCCCAATATTACGACGCTACTGTTTCCGCCGACCGTAGTTTCGCATGTAGATCCTGCAGCCGGTAGGGCTCGAGCTGTGCCAGATGCTTCATGCCGGCGCAGGCTGCCTTGGCGCCGGCGATGGTGGTGTAGTAGGTGACGCGACGCGCCAGCGCCGTGGTGCGTATCGAGCGCGAATCCGATATGGCGGTCCTGGTCGCTTCCACCGTGTTCACGATGAAGCTCACCTCGCCGTTCTTGATCATGTCGACGATGTGCGGGCGCCCCTCGGCGACTTTGTTGACCGGGGTCACGGATATGCCGTGCTCGGCGATCACGCTGGCGGTGCCGCGCGTGGCGAGGATCGAGAACCCGAGCTGCGCCAGGTCGCGCGCCACCTCGACGGCGGCCGCCTTGTCCCCGTCACGCACGCTGATAAAGGCACGCCCGCCCTTGGGGAGCTTCACGCCCGCTGCGAGTTGTGACTTGACGAAGGCCTCGCCGAAGCTCTGCCCCACGCCCATCACTTCCCCGGTCGACTTCATCTCGGGCCCGAGAATGGTGTCGACGCCCGGGAACTTCGCGAACGGAAACACTGCTTCCTTGACCGAGAAATACGGCGGCGTCACCCGTCCGGATACGCCCTGTTTGGCGAGCGATATGCCGGCCATGCAGCGCGCCGCGATCTTGGCGAGCGGCAGGCCGGTCGCCTTGGATACGTAGGGCACGGTGCGCGAGGCGCGCGGATTGACTTCGAGCACGTACACCGTGTCGCGCTGAATCGCGAATTGCACGTTCATCAGCCCTACCACGTCCAGCGCCCGCGCCAGCAGCTCGGTCTGGCGGCGCAGCTCTTCTTCCAACGCGCTCGACAGCGAGTGCGGCGGCAGGCAGCAAGCCGAGTCGCCCGAGTGCACCCCGGCCTCCTCGACGTGCTCCATCACGCCTCCCACGAACACGTCCTTGCCGTCGGCCACGCAGTCGACGTCGACCTCGATCGCATCCGACAGGTAACGGTCGAGCAGCACCGGAGACTCGTTCGAGACCTTCACCGCCCTTTCCATGTATCGCTCGAGGTCGGCGCGCTGGTGAACGATCTCCATCGCGCGCCCGCCGAGCACGTAGCTGGGGCGCACCACCACCGGGTAGCCGATCTCCTCGGCCAGCCGCACCGCCTCCTTGGTCGAGCGCGCCGTGCGATTCGGCGGTTGGCGCAGCCTGAGCTTCTCGAGCAGCTTCTGGAAGCGCTCCCGGTCCTCGGCGACATCGATCGAGTCGGCGCTGGTGCCGATGATCGGCACCCCGGCGGCCTCCAGGTCGCGCGCGAGCTTGAGCGGCGTCTGCCCGCCGTACTGGACGATCACGCCGAAGGGCTTTTCCTTCGCCACGATCTCGAGCACGTCTTCCAGAGTGACCGGCTCGAAATACAGCCGGTCGGAGATATCGTAGTCGGTCGAGACCGTCTCCGGGTTACAGTTGACCATGATGGTCTCGAAGCCGTCCTCGCGCAGCGCGAGCGCCGCGTGCACGCAGCAGTAGTCAAATTCGATGCCCTGGCCGATCCGATTCGGTCCTCCGCCGAGCACCATGACCTTCTTCCTGCCGCTGGGCGCCGCCTCGCACTCCTCCTCGTAGGTCGAGTACATGTAGGCCGTCGTGGTCGCAAACTCCGCGGCGCAAGTGTCGACGCGCTTGTACACCGGGCGTATGCCGAAGCGGTGGCGCCTGGCACGCACTTGTTTTTCGCCGGTATTGAAAAGGTAGCCGAGCCTGCGGTCGGAGAAGCCCTTGCGCTTGAGCAGCCGCAGCGTGTCGGCGTCGATTTCGTCCAGCTTGCGGTCGTCGAGCTCCATTTCGAGGTCGACGATCTCCTTGATCTGCGCGAGGAACCACGGATCGATGTGCGTCAGGCGGTACACCTCGTCGAGCGTGAAGCCGTTTTCGAACGCGTCGCCGACGTACCAGATGCGCTCCGGGCCGGGCTCGCCGAGCTCCCGTTCCAGCACTTCCCGGTCCCGGGTCTTTTGGTTCAGGCCGTCGACGCCGACCTCCAGCCCGCGCAGCGCCTTCTGGAATGACTCCTGGAACGTGCGGCCGATCGCCATCACCTCGCCGACCGACTTCATCTGGGTGGTCAGCCGGTCGTTGGCCTGCGGAAACTTCTCGAAGGCGAAGCGCGGCACCTTGGTCACCACGTAGTCGATGGTCGGCTCGAAGGAAGCCGGCGTCGCGCCTCCCGTGATCTCGTTTCTCAGCTCGTCGAGCGTGTAGCCGATCGCGAGCTTGGCCGCCACCTTGGCGATCGGGAACCCCGTGGCCTTGGACGCAAGCGCCGAGGAACGCGAGACGCGTGGATTCATCTCGATCACCAGCATGCGCCCGTCGATCGGGCTGATCGCGAACTGCACATTCGAGCCGCCCGTATCGACGCCGATCTCGCGCAGCACCGCGATCGAGGCGTCGCGCATCAGCTGGTACTCCTTGTCGGTGAGCGTCTGCGCCGGCGCCACCGTGATCGAGTCGCCCGTGTGCACGCCCATCGGGTCGAGGTTCTCGATCGAGCAGACGATGATGCAGTTGTCCTTCCTGTCGCGCACCACCTCCATCTCGAACTCTTTCCAGCCGATCACCGATTCCTCGATCAGCAGCTCGCGCGTCGGCGAAGCGTCCAGGCCGCGCTCGCAAATCGTAACGAACTCCTCGCGGTTGTAGGCGATGCCTCCGCCCGTGCCGCCGAGCGTGAACGACGGGCGAACGACGACGGGGAAGCCGATGCCCGCCTGCACCTGCAGCGCCTCTTCCATCGAATGCGCCAATGACGAGCGCGGGCACGCGAGGCCGATGCGCTGCATTGCGCGCTTGAATTTCTCGCGATCCTCGGCCTTGTCGATCGCCTCGCGCGACGCGCCGATCAGCTCGACGCCGAATTTCTCGAGCACCCCTTCGCGCGCCAGGTCGAGGGCGCAGTTGAGCGCCGTCTGCCCGCCCATGGTGGGCAGCAAAGCGTCGGGCCGCTCCTTCTCGATGATGCGCGCCACCATCTGCCAGGTGATCGGCTCGATGTAGATGGCATCGGCCGTCCCGGGATCGGTCATGATGGTGGCCGGGTTCGAGTTCACCAGCACCACCCGGTAGCCTTCCTCGCGCAGCGCCTTGCAAGCCTGGGCGCCCGAGTAGTCGAACTCGCAGGCTTGGCCGATGACGATCGGTCCTGCGCCGATGATGAGCACGCACTTGATGTCAGTTCTTCTTGGCATGGTCCATCAGCGCGGCAAAGCGATCGAACAGGTACGAAATGTCGTGCGGCCCCGGGCTCGCCTCGGGGTGGCCCTGGAAGCAAAACGCGGGGCGGTCGGTATACGCCAAGCCCTGCAGCGAGCCGTCGAACAACGAAACGTGGGTCACGCGCAGGTTCGGCGGCAGCGTCGCGGCATCCACGGCAAAGCCGTGGTTCTGGCTGGTGATCACCACTCGCCCGGTATCCAGGTCCTTCACGGGATGATTGGCGCCGTGGTGGCCGAACTTCATCTTCAGGGTCCTGGCCCCGGCGGCGAGCCCCATCAGCTGGTGGCCGAGGCAGATCCCGAATACAGGAATATCTTTCCTTTCAATAAGTTCTCGTATTGCCCGAATCGCGTAGTCGCACGGCTCGGGGTCGCCGGGGCCGTTGGAAAGGAATATCCCGTCGGGCTTGAGCGCAAGTGCCTCGCGGGCGCTCGCCTGGGCCGGCAGCACGGTGACGCGCGCGCCGCGCTCGACGAGCAGGCGCAGGATGTTGCGCTTGACGCCGTAGTCGTAGGCGACCACGTGGAAACGCGTCTCGGCCGGGTGCCGGAAACCAGCGCCCAGCTGCCATGCGCCTTCGCCCCACGCATACGCTTCCCGGGTGCTCACCTCCTTTGCGAGGTCCATGCCGGCAAGCCCGGGGAACGCGCGCGCTGCGGCAAGCGCCTTGTCGAAATCGACGTCGCCGGCCATCAGACAGCCGTTCTGAGCGCCGCTTTCACGCAGGATGCGGGTCAGCCGGCGAGTGTCGATGTCGGCGATCGCGACTACGTCGTTGGCCCGCAGGTAATCCGGCAGGCCGCGCGACGAGCGCCAGTTCGACGCCATCGCCGGGAGGTCGCGCACGACGAGGCCGGAGGCGAATACCTGCGCCGACTCGTCGTCCTCGGGGTTGGTGCCCGTGTTGCCGACGTGGGAATAGGTCAGCGTGACGATCTGCCGGCAGTACGACGGGTCCGTAAGGATCTCCTGATACCCGGTCATCGCGGTGTTGAACACCACTTCGCCGGAGGACAGGCCGCGCGCGCCGACCGATCGGCCCCGAAACACCGTCCCGTCGGCGAGGACGAGGATCGCGGGTTCGAAGGCAGGCAAAACGCAAACTCCAGGAGTAGATGCGAAAAGCGGGAGAGGCTGGCGCCCCTCCCGCTCGTTTGAGCAACGAATTATACCGGCTCGGGGCCGCCCCCGGCAACGTGCCCTACCTCAGGCCGAGGACGTCGGACATGTCGTACAGGCCCGGCTTCCTGCCGCGCAGGAACTTGGCCGCGCGCAGCGCGCCGAGCGCGTAAGTCATGCGGCTCGAGGAACGCACGGTCACCTCGACGCGCTCGCCGGCGCCGGCGAAGATCACCGTGTGCTCGCCGACGATGTCGCCGCCGCGAATGGCGTGGAATCCGATCGCTTTCGCATCGCGCTCGCCGGTATCGCCGTGGCGGCCGTATACGGCGCAGGCGGCAAGATCGCGGCCCAGCGCGCGCGCCACGACTTCGCCCAGCTTGAGCGCCGTTCCCGAGGGCGCGTCGACCTTGTGACGATGATGCGCCTCGACGATTTCGACATCGTAGTCGTCGCCCAGGATCTTCGCTGCGGTCTCCGCCAGCTTGAAGGTCGCGTTGACGCCCACGGCCATGTTGGGCGCCACCACCAGCGCAATGCTCCGCGCCGCCTCCGCGAGGCGCGCCCGCTGCGCGTCGCTGAACCCGGTGGTGCCGATGACCATGGCCTTGCCGAGGCGCACGCAGGCCTCGAGGTGCGCAAGCGTGCCCTCGGGGCGCGTGAAATCGATCAGCACGTCGGCGCCTGAGAGCGACTGGGCGAAGTCGGCGCGCAGCTTTACCGTGCAAGGCACGCCGGTCAGCTCGCCGACCTCGCGGCCGAGCGCGGTGTTGCCGGCCTGTTCGAGCGCCACCGCGAGCTCGAGCTGCGCGTCGCGCAGCACCGCCTCTAGCAGCGTGCGCCCCATGCGCCCCGCGCTGCCGGCGATGGCGACCCTCACTTGCCGCCCCGCTCGGCGCTCGCCTCGGCCGCGGGCGCGGCCGAGGCCGCGATCACGTCGCCTTCCAGCTTCGCCAGCCGCCCGTCGACGAAGATCACCGCCAGGCTGCGCCGCTCCACCGTGTTGCTGTTGTGCGGCTTGCGGTAATAGACGTAGTCCCAGCGGTCACCATGGAAGATGTCGGTCACCAGCGGCGTGCCCAGGACGAAGCGCACCTGCTCCTTGGACATCCCGAGCTTGAGCTGGGACACCATCTCCTGCGACACGTAATTGCCCTGCTGGATCTCGATGCGGTAGGCACCGATCGCATGGTAGATGCTGCCGCAGCCCGAAAGCGCAAGCGACGCGGCGGCAAGCAGCGCGCGGAGTGGAGACGGCACGGGAACGCGATTCTCAAGCAGCGGGAAAGTCTATATGATAAACGATCAATCCTCCGATCACCGGTCCTCGATGACGACCGCGCAGAGCCTCAAAGACATCGGTCTTAAGGCGACCCTCCCGAGACGCAAGATCCTCGAGCTGTTCGAGACCAGCAAGGACGTCCGCCATTTGTCCGCGGAGGACGTCTATCGCAAGCTGATCGCGGAAGGTATCGACGTCGGGCTGGCGACCGTGTACCGGGTTCTGACGCAGTTCGAGCAGGCGGGCTTGCTGTCGCGCCAGCATTTCGAGACCGGCAAGGCGGTGTTCGAACTCAACCAGGGCGGGCACCACGACCATCTCGTATGCCTGCAATGTGGCCGGGTGGAAGAGTTTTTCGACCCCGAGATCGAAAAGCGGCAGATGGAAATCACCCGCCGCCGGGGATTCCAGCTGCGCGGTCATTCCCTGGCGCTGTACGCCGATTGCACCAAGCCCGATTGCGAGCACCGCGCTGCGGCACGCGCCATGGACAGCGCTTCGACCGACGCGACCGGCTAAGCGGCGCTCGACGAGCTAGCTGCCGAGCAGCTCGGCCGCGTGTCTGCGCGTGGTGGCAGTAATTTGCGTGCCTCCCAGCATGCGCGCCAGCTCTTCGATGCGCGCCGCCCGATCGAGACGCCCGACGCTGACCGACAGCTTGCCGCGGGCGCCCTGCTTGCTCACCGACCACTGCTCGTCGCCCTGAGCCGCGACCTGCGGCAAGTGCGTGACGCACAGCACCTGCCGTTCGCGACCCAAGCGCTTGAGCGAGCGCCCCACGGTTTCCGCCACCGCGCCTCCTATGCCGGAGTCGATCTCGTCGAAGACCAGGGTGCCGACGGGCGACCCCGTGGCCGCCACGAGCTGGATGGCGAGACCGATGCGCGACAGCTCGCCGCCGGAGGCGACCTTGGCGAGCGGACGCAACGGCAGGCTGGGGTGCGAGGCGACTTCGAAGCTGACTTCCTCGGCGCCAGCTGCGGACGGCGCCTCGAGAACCCTGAGCGAGACCGCGAAACGCCCGCCGCCCATGGCGAGCTGCTGCATGCCTTCGGTGACCGCCTTGGACAGCGCCTGCGCCGCGCTCCTGCGCCGTGCCGAGAGCTTTTTCGCCGCCGCCGCATAGCGCTGCTCCGCCGCCGCCACCTCGCGCCGCAATGCCTGCGGATCGACCGCCAGCTCGAGCTCGGCGAGCCGCGCCACGAGTTCGTCCGCGCGCCGCGCGAGCTCGGGCGGGCGCACACGATGCTTGCGTCCGGCGGCGTGCAGCGCTTCGATGCGCGCCTCGAGCGCGCGCAGCGCATCGGGGTCGAGCTCGATGCGCGAGGCGTAGTGCCGCAGCTCGCGCACCGCTTCCCCGGCCTGCGCCTGCGCCGACTCGAGCAGCTCGACGATCGCGACCAGCTCGACATCGTGCGCCGCCAGCGCGCGCAGGCGGCTTGCGACGGCGGCAAGCTGCGGCAGGCTGGCGCCGTCTGCCTCGGACAGCGCCTCGAGCGAGGACTGGGCGCCAGCCACCAGGCTCGAGCCGTGCGCGAGGCGAGAGTGTTCCGCGGTTAGGGCTTCCCATTCCCCCTGGCGCGGCGCGAGCTTCTTCAGCTCGGCGACTTTTTCTTCGAGCTCGAGGCGCTCGGCTTCGCGCTGCGCGTACTGCTCCTGCGCCTGAGCGGCGAGCGCTTCGAGCCGCCTCCAGGCGCGATAGGCATCTGCGGTCTCACGCGCCATGTCCTGCGCGCCCGCGTGCGCATCGAGCAGCTCGCGCTGCGCCGCCGCGCGCAGCAGCGACTGGTGCACGTGCTGGCCGTGGATGTCGACCAGGTAGGCGCCGGCCTCCGCGAGCTGCGCCAGCGTCGCCGCGTGACCGTTGACGAAACAGCGCGAGCGCCCAGCGCGGTCCACCGTGCGCCGCAGAAGCAGCACGCCCGCGTCGCCCGCGAGCTCGTGCTCGTCGAGCCAGGCGGCGAGCGGCCCGCCCGCGCCGACGTCGAACTCGGCGGACAGCTCGGCGCGCTCGGCACCTTCGCGCACCATCGCCGATTCGGCACGTCCGCCGACCAGCAGCTCGATCGCGTCCACGAGGATCGACTTGCCTGCGCCGGTCTCGCCGGTCAGCACCGAGAATCCGGCGCCGAGCTCGAGCTCGGCGCGTTCGACGATCACGAAATCGCGGACGCTCAGTGCGCGCAGCATCACCGCCTTCAGTCGAATTCCGGATCGCTCGGATCGGGATCGCGCTGCCTGCCGACGCTCTCGCTCCAGCGCAGCTTTTCGCGCAGCATCACGAAGTAGCTGTAGGTCGGCGGGTGCACGAAGCGCACCAGGTCGGTCGAACGGCGCAGCACCAGGCGGTCTCCCTGGGCCATGTCGGCGAGCGCGTAGCCGTCGAAATGCGCGCGCGCGTCCAGCGCGCGCACCAATACGATCTCGATCACGCTGCGATCGGTCACGCTCACCGGTCGCGCGGAAAGGGTGTGCGGATTGAGCGGCACCAGGGCGAGAGCCGGCACCGCCGGATGAAGGATCGGCCCCTGCGCCGAGAGCGCGTACGCCGTGGAGCCGGTCGCGGTCGCGACGATGACGCCGTCGGCGCGCAGCGTATAGACGTACTCGCCGTCGATGTAGACCTCGAACTCGATCAGCCGTCCCTGCGAGCCCTTGCCCACCACGGCCTCGTTCAGCGCCAGGGTGCGCAGCATGCTACGGCCATCACGCCGGATCTCGGCGTCGAGCAGCGAGCGCTCCTCAAGCGTGTAGTGGCCATCCAGAATGGCGCCGATCGACGCACTCATGTCTTTGCGCGCAATGTCGGTCATGAACCCGACGCGCCCGATGTTGATGCCGGCGAGCGGCACGCCGTAGCGCACCAGGTTGCGTGCCGCCGACAGCATGGTGCCGTCGCCGCCGACCACGACCGCCAGGTCGGCGCCCGCGCCGATCGCCGGGTAGTCCGCCCCGCCTGCGGCCGCGCCCAGGCTCGCGGCGGTTTCGCGCTCAACCAGCACCTCGCAGCCGCGCGCCACGAGCAGCGCACGCAGCTCCTGCAGACTCGCCGCGGCTTCCGGGCTGCGCTGCTTGCCGATCAGTGCGACGCGGCGGAATGCATGAGGCATGATGGCGACGATTTAACCACAGCACGCGCTCGCGACGGAAGGCTCGCGCCGCCCGGCTTGTGTAGAATGGGGTGATGCTGGATAAACGCGCCCAGATCCTGCTGAAAACGCTGGTGGAGCGCTATATCGCCGAGGGCCAGCCGATCGGCTCGCGCACCCTCTCGAAGCACTCCGGGCTGGACCTGTCGCCCGCGACGATCCGCAACGTGATGGCCGATCTGGAGGAGCTCGGCTTCATCGTCAGCCCGCATACCTCCGCCGGCCGCATTCCGACGCCGCTCGGCTACCGCTTCTTCGTCGACACGCTGCTGGTGACCAAGCCGCTGCAATCGGGAGAGATCCATCAGCTCGAGGACCAGCTGCACCCGGACAACCCGCAACGGCTCATCCAGGCGGCATCGAATCTGCTGTCGCAGCTTACGCACTTCGCCGGCGTGGTCATGACGCCACGGCGCCGGGCGGTTGCATTCCGCCATATCGAGTTCCTGCGGCTGTCGGAAAAGCGCGTGCTGCTGATCGTCGTCACGCCCGAGGGCGACGTGCAGAACCGCATCCTGCTTACCGATCGCGACTACTCGCAGTCCGAGCTGATCGAGGCCGGCAATTACATCAACCAGAACTACGCGGGGCAGAGCTTCGAGGACGTGCGCCTGCGCCTGCGCCAGGAGCTGCGCGCGATCCGTGAGGACATGATCCAGCTCATGACGGCCGCGCTGGAGGCAGGCAACAAGGCGCTGAACGAGGAGAACGACGCGTACGTGATCTCGGGAGAGCGAAATCTGCTCGACGTGAGCGAGTTGTCGCAAGACATGAAGCGCCTGCGCCAGCTGTTCGAGTTGTTCGACCGAAAGACCTCGTTGCTGCACATGCTCGACGTCTCGCTGCGCGGACAGGGCGTGCAGATCTTCATCGGCGGGGAGTCGGGCGTCACCCCGCCGGACGACGTCAGCGTCGTCGCGGCGCCCTACAGCGTGGGCGGCGAGGTGGTCGGCACGGTAGGGGTGATCGGACCCACGCGCATGGCCTACGATCGCGTGGTGCCGATCGTGGACGTCACCGCGAAGCTTCTGTCCAGCGCGCTTTCGCAGGGCTAGGCAAGGTGGCGGACCGGTTTCGCCCCGAGCCGGCGTTCGACCACGCCAGTGCGGGGCGCGACGGCGTCCTGCTCGTGAATCTGGGAACGCCGCTGGCGCCGACTGCGCAGGCGGTGCGCCGCTATCTGGCGGAGTTCCTCTCGGACCCCCGCGTGGTGGAAATCCCGCGCGCGCTATGGCTGCCGATCCTGTACGGCGTGATCCTGCTGGTGCGGCCCGCACGCTCGGCGCGCAAGTACGCCGAGGTGTGGACCGCCGAAGGCTCGCCGCTCGCCGTCCACACCGCGCGCCAGGCGGCGCTACTCGCGCGCGCGCTGCCTGCCGACGCGCCCGCGATCGAGCACGCCATGCGTTACGGCGCGCCGGACATCGGTGGCGCGCTCGACCGGCTGCGCGCGGCGGGTTGCGACCGGGTGCTCGTCGTGCCGCTCTACCCGCAATACGCGGCGAGCACCACCGCGAGCACGGTCGACGCGGTATGCGCGTGGCTGGCGCGGGCGCGCAACATCCCGGAACTTCGCTTCGTCAAGCACTTCCACGATCATCCGGCTTATGTGACGGCGCTCGCGGCAGGAGTGCGCAGGCACTGGGAGCAATACGGCCGCGGCGATCGGCTCGTGATGAGCTTTCACGGCCTGCCGCGCTTCGCGCTGGAGCGCGGCGACCCCTACCATTGCGAATGCCACGTCACGGCGCGACTGCTGGCGGAGGCCCTCGGCCTCGGCGAGAAGGAATACGTCGTGACCTTCCAGTCGCGTTTCGGTCGCGCCGAGTGGCTGCAGCCCTACACCGAGCCGACGCTGGTGGCGCTGGCGCGCGAGGGGGTGCGGCGGGTCGACGTGGTGTGTCCCGGTTTCGTGTCGGATTGCCTGGAGACGCTGGAGGAGATCGGCATCGGCGCGCGCAAGGCTTTCCTGACGCATGGCGGAGGCGAATTGCGCCTTGTTCCCTGTCTCAACGAGTCGCCCGACTGGATCGCGGCGCTAGCGACGATCTGCGCGGAAAACGGCTGGTCCCCGCGGGAATCGTCGGCGGAGGCTCTGGCGCGCCGCAAGCAGCGCGCAACGCAAATGGGCGCAGCGCGCTAGCCGGCGAGCAGTGCGCGCACCATTTCGTGCAGCGCTTCGCGCTCCTGCATCGAGCGCTGCTCGAGGCGCGCTGCCCAAAGCGGAAACAGATTGCTCTCTTCGCGGTGCTCGTGCTTCGCGAGCGTGCCGGAAAGAATCGCGACGAACGGCTCGAGCTCCCAGGCCTCGGGCGCTGCGCCGGCGGGCGCCTCGGCAAAGCAGCGCTCGACGGCCTCGAGCTGCACCAGCAGCTCGTCGTGCTCGCGCAGCATGATCCCGAGCGGTTCGACGGCGGGGTCGGGCCCCAGCTCCGGCGCGAGCACCTCGTTCTCGGCGCGCGCATGGCGGCGCAGCCCGGCGCCAAAGACCTCGAGCAAGGGGTGCGCGCCGCGCACGTCGCCCGCATTCAGCCGCCGCAGCGCCTTCGCCAGCAGCTCGTCGAGGCGCTGATGGTCGCGCCGCAGCGCATCGAGCACGTCGCGCGGCGGCGCATCGCGCGCGAGTCGCACGGCGGCTTCCCAGTGCGCGCCGTGGCTGCCGATGTCCCAGGCAAGCGCATCGCGAAACTGCAGGTTGAGGCTCTGCAGGAGCAGCGTCGGATCGTCGCGCGTGAGCAGCCTCAGCGCGCCGCCCGGACGCAGCTCGCGTAAGGCGGCGACGGCGGCAAGCGCGAGCCGGCTGTCCTGCTCGTGCCGCAAGTCTACGGTTTCACCCGGTACGGCCATCTTCCGAGCGCCATTCTGGCATGCGGATCGGCCCGGCTCTTGAAACACCGGAAACCATCCCCAGCTTGGGGACATTGTCAGCGGAGCCGGAGAACGATGTCAGAACCGACCCCACACAGCCAGTCTGCCGCTCAGTCGAGCGAGCAGCAAAGCGCCCCCGAGTCGCCCCAAGGCAAGTCGCTCGAGGTGCTGCTTGCGGAAGCGCATGCCAAGGTCAACGAGCAGCGCGAAGCGACGCTGCGCGCGCTCGCCGACGCCGAGAATGCGCGCAAGCGGGCGCTCGCCGAGGTCGCCAACGCGCAGAAATTCGCGCTCGAGCGGTTCGCAGAGACCCTCCTCCCGGTGGTGGACAGCCTGGAAGCCGCCCTCGGCGTTCCGGACGCGACCCCGGAGACCTTGCGCAGCGGCGTCGAGCTCACCCTGAGACAGCTGCGCGCGGCGCTGGAGAAGGCCAGCATCGCTGTGATCGAGCCGTCGGCAGGCGAGCGCTTCGACCCGCATCGCCATCAGGCCATGGCAGCCGTCGAATCCGACGCCGAACCGAATTCGGTCGTTGCGGTGCTGCAAAAGGGCTGGCGCCTCCACGAGCGGGTGATCCGGCCTGCGCTGGTCACGGTGGCCAAGGCGCGGCCCGCCAACGACGCTTGAAAGCCGGCGCCCAAACCCCATATTGAACACAGGCTTAGGGCATAACCACGAAACCCCGGACAGGGAAACACACATGGCAAAGATCATCGGCATCGACCTTGGCACGACCAACTCCTGCGTGGCGATCATGGAGGGCGGCAAGCCCAAGGTGATCGAGAACTCGGAAGGGGCGCGCACCACGCCCTCCATCGTTGCGTACACGGAAGAGGGTGAGATCCTGACCGGTGCCTCGGCCAAGCGCCAGGCGGTGACAAACGCCAAGAACACCCTGTACGCGGTGAAGCGCCTGATCGGGCGGCGCTTCGAGGAAAAGGAAGTGCAAAAGGACATCGGCCTGATGCCCTTCAAGATCGTCAAGGCCGACAACGGCGATGCCTGGGTCGAAGTGCGCGGCAAGAAGATCGCGCCCCAGCAGGTCTCGGCGGAAGTGCTGCGCAAGATGAAGAAAACCGCGGAAGACTACCTCGGCGAGGAAGTCACCGAGGCCGTCATCACGGTGCCCGCCTATTTCAACGACTCGCAGCGCCAGGCAACCAAGGACGCGGGGCGCATCGCAGGCCTCGACGTCAAGCGCATCATCAACGAGCCCACGGCGGCGGCGCTCGCCTTCGGTCTCGACAAGCAAGGCAAGAAGGACAGCAAGATCGCCGTCTACGACCTGGGCGGCGGCACTTTCGACATCTCGATCATCGAGATCGCCGACGTCGAAGGCGAGAAGCAGTTCGAGGTGCTCTCGACCAACGGCGACACGTTCCTCGGCGGCGAGGACTTCGACCAGCGCCTGATCGACTACGTGGTCACCGAATTCAAGAAGGACCAGGGCGTGGACCTGTCGAAGGACGTGCTCGCGCTGCAGCGGCTCAAGGAAGCTGCCGAGAAGGCAAAGATCGAGCTCTCGTCGTCGCAACAGACCGAGTTCAACCTGCCGTACATCACGGCGGACGCGTCGGGCCCCAAGCACCTGACGATGAAGATCACGCGCGCCAAGTTCGAGTCGCTGGTCGACGAGCTGGTAGAGCGGACCATCGAGCCCTGCCGCATCGCGGTCAAGGACGCGGGCATCAAGGTCTCCGAGATCGATGACGTGATCCTGGTGGGCGGCATGACGCGCATGCCCAAAGTGCAGGACAAGGTGCGCGAATTCTTCGGCAAGGAGCCGAGGAAAGACGTCAACCCCGACGAGGCGGTGGCGGTCGGCGCGGCGATCCAGGCCGGCGTGCTGAAGGGCGACGTCAAGGACGTGCTGCTGCTCGACGTTACGCCGCTGTCGCTCGGCATCGAGACGCTGGGCGGCGTCATGACCAAGCTCATCACCAAGAACACCACCGTTCCGACCAAGGCGACGCAGGTGTTCTCCACCGCGGACGACAACCAGACCGCGGTGACGATCCACGTGCTGCAGGGTGAGCGCGAGATCGCGAGCGGCAACAAGAGCCTCGGCCAGTTCAACCTGAGCGACATTGCACCGGCGCCGCGCGGCATGCCGCAGATCGAAGTCACCTTCGACATCGACGCCAACGGCATCCTGCACGTGTCGGCGAAGGACAAGGCCACCGGCAAGGAGGCGAAAATCAAGATCCAGGCGAGCTCGGGCCTCTCCGAAGCAGAGATCCAGCGCATGGTCAAGGACGCCGAGTTGCACGCCGAGGAGGACAAGAAAACGCACGAGCTGGTCAACGCGCGCAATCAGTGCGAGGCTCTGGTGCACTCCGTGCGCAAGTCGCTCAAGGACTATGGCGACAAGCTCGATGCCGGCGAGAAGGACAAGATCGAGTCGGCGCTGAAGGAAGCCGAGGCCGTGCTCAAGTCCGACGACAAGGCGAAGATCGAAGCCCAGGCACAGGCGCTGGCGCAGGCCGCGCAGAAGCTCGGCGAGAAGATGTACGCCGACGCGCAGGCCGCGCAGCAGCAGGCTGCTGGTGGTGCCGGTGCGGGGGCAGCGCAAGAACAAGCCGGCAAGAAGGACGACAGCGACGTGGTCGACGCCGAGTTCACGGAAGTCAAGGACAAGAAGGCCGGCTAACGCGGGCAGCGGCTAATCGGCAGCGGGCGGCGGCGCAAGCCGGCCGCCCGTTTGGCGTTTGGACAGGGATATGGCGAAACGCGACTACTACGAAGTTCTCGGCGTGAACCGCGATGCGGGCGAGGACGAGATCAAGAAATCGTACCGCAAGCTCGCGATGAAGTGGCATCCGGACCGCAATCCGGACAACCCCAAGGCCGAGGAACACTTCAAGGAGGCCAAGGAAGCCTACGAAGTCCTAACCGATGGACAGAAACGGGCTGCCTACGATCAGTACGGCCACGCCGGCCTCGGCCAGCAGGCCGGCACGGGCGGCGGCGGAGCCCAGGGATTCGGGGGCTTCGGCGATATCTTCAGCGACATCTTCGGCGAGATTTTCGGCGGCCAGCGCGGCGGCCGCTCGACCGTGTACCGCGGCGCAGACCTGCGCTACAACCTCGAAATCGCGCTCGAGCAGGCGGCCCACGGCTTCGAGACCAAGATCCGGATACCGACATTGGCCGAGTGCGAAACCTGCGGCGGCAGCGGCGCGCGCAAAGGCACCCAGGCGCAGACCTGTCCCACCTGCCACGGCGCAGGCCAGGTGCGCATTTCCCAAGGCCCCTTCTCGATCGCGCAAAGCTGCCCGCGCTGCCACGGCAGCGGTAAGGTGATCGCCAACCCCTGTCCCGCGTGCAGTGGCGCCGGCCGGGTCAAGCATCAGAAGACCCTGGCGGTGAAGATCCCGGCCGGGGTAGACGAGGGCGATCGGGTGCGGCTCTCCGGCGAAGGCGAGCCGGGGGTGAACGGCGGGCCGCCGGGCGATCTCTACGTGCAGGTGCACATCAAGCAGCACCCGGTGTTCCAGCGCGACCACGACGACCTGCATTGCGAGATGCCGGTCTCGTTCGCGACCGCGGCGCTCGGCGGCGAGATCGAGATTCCGACGCTCGACGGCTCTGCGCGCATCAAGGTCCCGGCCGAGACCCAGAGCGGGAAAACGTTCCGCCTGCGCGCGAAGGGCATCAAGGGTGTACGCAGCCACACGGCGGGAGATCTGTTCTGCCACGTCGTGGTCGAGACCCCGGTCAGCCTCACCGAGCGCCAGAAGGAGTTGCTGCACGAGTTCGAAGCCATCAGCCAGAAGGATGCCGCACGGCACAATCCGCGCAGCAAGTCGTGGTTCGAGAAGGTCAAGGAGTTCTTCGAAGGCTAACCATCGGGCCGAGGTGACTTTTTCCTGCCCGTGCTAGACTGCCGCGCAGGCAAGAAAGAGCGCCAACCACTCGATGCCGTGCACCGCTTCGGCCCGCGTTTCCCAGCTTTTCGGCATCGTCTTCGCTTTCCTCAGCTTCAACGCTCTCGCCGACGCCACGCTCGACCGGGCGAAGCGGCTGCTGGAGCAGCAGCAACCCAAGCAAGCCTATGAGTTGCTGCTGCCGCTCGAACCGCAGCGCGCGGGCGATCCGCAATACGACTATCTGCTCGGCATCGCGGCGCTGGATTCGGGGGAAATCGAGCGAGCCATCTTCGCGCTCGAGCGCGTTCTCGCAGTCCGACCCGACAACGCAGTAGCGCGCGCGGAGATCGCGCGCGCTTATTACCTCGCCGGCGAGCGCGAGACCGCGCGCAAGGAGTTCGAGAACGTCAAGCAACAGCAGATTCCCCCCAAGGCGCGCGAGACGGTGGAACGCTACCTGTCGGCGATCTCTGCGTCCGAGGTCACGCGGGTGCAGGCCTATCTCGAGGCCGGCATCGGGTATGACAGCAACGTCAATAGCGCCACGGCGAACTCACAGATCGCCCTGCCGTCGCTCGGCGGCATAATCGCCACCCTCACCCCGGGGGCGACGCAGAACAGCGACGCGTTCACCGGCCTCTCTGGTGGCGTCAACTTCACCCATAAGCTCAACGACACGTGGTCCGCGGTCGGGGGCCTCTCGGGATACGGGACCTGGTATCAAGATGCCTCCGATTTCAATCGGCTGACGCTCGATGGCAGCCTCGGTGCGCGCTGGGCCAAGGACGCGGACGCGATTACGGTGGGCGCGCTGGCGCAGGACTTCCGGCTGCAGAACGACCGCTACCGCAACGCCTGGGGCGGCGTCGCGCAGTGGCAGCACAGCTATGACGAGCGCCGCCAGATGACCGGCTACATTCAACACGCGCGCCTTCACTACCCGTCCCAAAGCATTCGCGATGCCGATCGCGACATCGTGGGAGTGGGCTATGCGCAGGCATTCTCGGGCGCCTACGCTCCGGTGCTCTACGCCGGCGTTTACGGCGGCCAGGAAAAGGAGCGCGATTCGAGCGCGCCGTGGCTGGGACACAAGCCGGTCGGTCTGCGCCTCGGCGGCCACGCAAGCCTCGGCAACGGGTTGAGCGCTTTCGGCTCGCTCGCTTTCGAGCAGCGCCGCTACAACGGCACCGACCCGACGTTCCTCGCCACGCGCAAGGACGATGAATACGACGCGGGCGTAGGCGTGGGCTACCTCATGCGCCCCGGGGTGACCCTGCTCGGCCAGGTCAGCCACACCTTCAACGATTCTAATATCGAGCTCTACAAGTTCCGGCGCACCGTAGGGCTCGTTTCGGTTCGATTCAGCTACTAGCATTTGTAAAGTATTGTCAGAAGCTGGCAGGACCGGCGGGCCAATGCGTTCGGGTAGGTGCCGCGAGTCGGTTTTGGTGGCAACCTTTCGGGCACTGAAAGCAGGTCGGGCGTTCCGGCTTTAGGAGATCAACGATGCGCAAGTCTCTACCGTCTCGTTTGAAGCGTCCGGGGCTGCTTCTCGTGCTGCTGGCTGCGGCATTCACCACCGAGGCGCTGGCCAACGTCGGCCGGGTCGATTTCGTCATCGGCGACGTCACGGCGGTATCCTCCGGCGGGCAGCGCCGCGCGCTCACGCGCGGCGAGGAACTGTCCAACGGCGACACCATCATCACCAACAACGGACGCGCGCAGATCCGCTTCGCCGACGGCGCCTACGTGTCGCTGCAGCCAAATACCGAATTCGGCATCAAGGACTACCGCTACGAGGGCAAAACCGACGGCAGCGAGCGCGGCTTCTTCTCTCTGCTCAAAGGGGGGCTACGCACCGTCACGGGGCTGATCGGCCGGTTCAACCGCAAGACCTACCAGATCACCACGCCCACGGCCACTGTCGGCATCCGCGGCACCGGCGGGCTGATCCAGGTGCTGAACGACAGCTCCACCGTGATCAGCGGCAGCAGCGGCATCTGGCTACTCTCCAGCCCGGCCGGATCGGTCGAAGTACCCGCTGGGACCTCGGCGATCGCACCTGCCAATCCCGACATTCCGCCGCACCAGACGAACGAGGGGCCCAACCTGCCGCCCCCGCCCCCGGGTGGCCTCAACAACGACTTCCGGCAGGGCGACCAGGTAAACCCCGATGGCACCCCTGCGAGCCTGAGTACCGTCGCCCCTCCCGCCGTCGTGCCCCTCAAGAGCGGCGGCGGCTATGCGGTCGCGACCGCTTTCAGCGATGGAAGCTGGGGAAATGTAGCATCGGGAGAAGACGCGACAGCCGTGTTCAATCCTAGCGGTCAGCTTACTGACGTTAGCTTCGCGGAACAAATCTACTCGGCCAAGAGCAAGTTCACGCTACAGCCGGGTGGCTCCCATGCAGAGTTCGGCACCGACGGCATCCTCGCCTGGGGCAGATGGGTCGGCCCAGCTTCCATCCAATACAGCTGTGACGGGTCATACACGTGCAATGCAGACTTAACTTATGGTGCAAACGATGGTCTGCACTACGTCATCGGCCTCCCCACACCAGCCCTACCAACGTCGGGATCGGCAAGCTATTCACTTCTGGGTGCCACGAGCCCGACGTACGCCGGTGGCAGCACCGCGCCGGGAACCTTCTCCGGCAAGCTTGATGTAACGTTCCTTGCGACTGGTGCGACGGTCGGCATGAACCTGAACGTGTCCATGCCAGACGGGGTGGGATATGCGATCGGCGGCAGTACCAGCACGAATCCGGGGAGCAGTCTGTTCAACGGCAATGCATACAACTCCGGCGGTGTGCAGTCGGGCTCGCTCACGATCACTGGAACCGGGGGCGGCGCCTGCACGTCGTCGGGCTATTGCAGCGCCAACGTGCAGGGTTTCTTCGCCGGCGCTTCGGCGCAGCGGGCGGGCCTCGGCTACACCATCTCCGATTACGAAAGTACTGTCGTCGGAGCTGCCGCATTCAAGAAGCAATAGCTTGACGCGCAGTACCGTCGCGCGAGCCCACGCGTAAGCTGACTCGTTGCGAAGCGTGCCGCGGCTGTTGTCTCTTTGTCCGATCCTCGGCGCCCTGTGCCTCGAGCGGCTGCGCCCCCGCGCCAAGTAGTACCGCGTGCCCCTTCCCGGGATATCAGTAGAATCGAAGTCTTGGGAGAGGCCGTACCGGGCATCCGGAAGCTCGAGGGGGAGATACATGACAAATCCGCTATTTCGCTCGGCGTGCGCGGTGTTCGCGCTCGGCGCCACGCTATGCGCATCGGCTGCCGCGCCGTCCGTGCCCGGGGTTACGGCGACGACGATCGTGATCGGCCAATCGGCGCCGCTTTCGGGGAGCAACCGCGAGCTCGGCGAGGACATCCGCGACGGTGCGCTCGCTTATTTCAAGAAGGTAAATGACCAGGGGGGCGTCTACGGGCGGCGCATCGAGCTGGCAACCCTCGACGACGCCAACAACACCAAGCGCGCCGCTGCGAATACCCGTAGGCTGATCGACGAACTGCGCGTGTTCGCGCTCTACGGTTATGCCAGCGCCACGTTGTCGGGCCCGGCGTTGCCGCTGGTCGCGGAGGCCAAGATTCCGTTCATCGGGCCGTTCACCGGCGCCGCCCCGATGCGCGTGTTCAACAAATACGTATACAACATCCGGGCCAGCTACGCCGACGAGCTCGAAAAGATCGTCGATCACTACTCCTTGTTCGGCATCAAGCGCTTTGCGATCGTGCACTACGATGATCCGATCGGGAACGCGAACTACGGTATCGTGGAGCGGGCGCTCAAACAGCGGGGATTGTCGCCGGTCTCGGTCGCCGCGTTCAAGGATCGCAACAACCCAGACATCGCCGGCGGCGTAAGCGCGGTGCTCAAGGGCAGTCCGGACGTCGTGATCCTCACGACCCTGTACAAGACGAGCGCCGACTTCATCAAGGCGGCGCTCCGCGCCGGTTCGACGGCGCAGATGATCAGCAACTCGTTCCCCGGCGCGAGCCCCCTCGCCCAGGCACTCGGCAAGGATGGCGTCGGCGTGGCGATCGCGCAGGTGGTGCCGCCCGTCACCAAGGCTTCCGTCCCGATAGTCGCGGAATATCGCGAGGCGGCGGAGAAGCTCCTGGGCAGGAAGGACTTTTCGTTTTCCTCGCTCGAGGCCTACATCGGGGCCAAGGTGATGGTGGAGGCGATCCGCCGCGCGGGGCCGAAGCTCACGCGCGAGTCGTTCATGCAGGCTCTCGACTCGATGTCGAACTACGACGCGGGAGGCTACTTCCTGAGCTTCTCGCCGACGAACCACAACGGCAGCTCGTTCGTCGAGCTGACGATCATCGGCAAGGACGACACCTTCAAGTACTAGTCGCGGCGGCCCCTCATTTCCGCCGCCACGTGGTTCCCGAAGGCCCGTCTTCGAGGATGATGCCGGCTGCTTCGAGCAGCCTGCGCTCGGCGTCCGCTGCCGCGTAGTCCTTCCGCTTCTTCAGTGCCGCGCGGCGCGCGATACGCAGCTCGATCTCGGCGTCGTCCATCGTGCCACCCGGTCCGCCCTGCAGGAACGCCTGCGCATCGCGCCGCAGGATGCCCAGCACGCCGCCGAGCGCGCGCAGCTGCGGCGCCAGCTCTGAGCGTCCGCGGTTGATCTCGTTCGCCAGGTCGAACAGCACCGCGATCGCCTCCGGCGTCCCGAAATCGTCGTCCATCGAGACCCTGAAGCGCAGCGCATGCGCCTCGCTCCAGTCCGGCGGAGCGTCGGACGCTGGCACGCCCCTGAGCGCGGTATATAGACGCGTCAGCGCAGCCTTCGCATCCTGCAGGTGCGCGTCCGAGTAGTTCAGCGGGCTGCGATAGTGGACCCGCAGGATGAAGAAGCGCACCACCTCGGGGTCGAATTTCTTCAGGATGTCGCGAATCGTGAAGAAATTGCCGAGTGATTTCGACATCTTCTCCTCGTCGACCCGCACGAAGCCGTTGTGCATCCAGTAGTTCACGAACTTGACGCCGTTCGCACCCTCTGATTGCGCGATCTCGTTCTCGTGGTGCGGGAACTGCAGGTCTTCGCCACCTCCATGGATATCGAAATGCTGGCCCAACAGCGCGCAGCTCATCGCCGAGCACTCGATGTGCCATCCCGGTCGCCCTTCGCCCCATGGCGCGCGCCATCTGGGCTCGTCCGGCTTGGAGCGTTTCCAAAGGACGAAGTCCAGAGGGTCCTGCTTGGATGCGTCGACATCCACCCGCTCACCCGCGCGCAACTCGTCGAGCGACCGTCCTGATAGTGCACCGTAGCGTGGAAACTTCCGCACCGCGAAGTTGACGTCACCGCTGGCGGAAGAATACGCGAGACCGCGGCCCTCGAGCTCGGTGATCATGTCGACCATCTGCGGCACGAACTGCGTCGCGCGCGGCTCATGATCAGGCTTCTCGACGCCGAGAGCCGCGGCGTCCTCCTCCATGTAGCGAATGTAGCGCGCAGTCAGCTCGGCGATGGCTTCGCCGTTCTCGGCGGCGCGCCGGATGATCTTGTCGTCGATGTCGGTGATGTTGCGCACATAGGTCACCCGCAAGCCGCTCGCCCGCAGCCATCTGCGAACCATGTCGAACACCACCAATACCCGACCGTGGCCGAGATGGCACAGATCGTAGACCGTCATGCCGCAGACATACATGCGCACCTCGCCCGGGCGCATCGGCACGAAGTCCTGTTTCTGCCTTCCGAGCGAGTTGTAGATCTTGAGCATCTAGGGCAATAGCGCCGTCTGGCCCCGGCCCACCTTTCGGAACCAGCCGGGGAGCGCTGATTCAAAATCACGGCAGCCCTACCATGCAGCGCAAAAAAGGGGCCCCGAAGTTGTGGACGATCGGGCCTTGGTCTAGAATCTCTTTTTTTCGTAGGGCCTTGAAAAGTATAACACAATGGTCGTTTCGGCCTTTCGGTCCGCGAGAATCCGGCACGCTGCAATCGCCCTCGCTTGCGCGGCTCGTCTTGACGCTCCATGGGCGCGAGCCAATGACCTGCAGGAAACCGACACGCTGTTCAAGGCGAGGAAGTATTCCGACGCGCTGACTGGAAGAGCCGCGGCGTGAATCACTGCCTCGAGCCATTGCTCGTACCGCTTCAATTCCCAGAGCCAGGACTACGCGGCGTTAGCCAGACACAAGCGCAAGGTCGATACGGGCAACTCCTGGATCAAGGTCAGCCTGTCCGAGATCGCGATGTTCCGCTGCCCGCGAGAGGAAGATTTTGTCGTGATGACCGTCGATCAACAGTATCGCTCGAACAACCTTTCGAACTAGTTGCACAAGGTCCAGTACTGGACCAACGAAAGCGGCGCCTGGAAGATCATTTACGAGGGCGCCGCCTGACACCTCGCCCGGCGCGTAAGCGCGCCCGTCAACGGGAAACCAGATGAGACTTTCCAAGCTGTGGATGCCCCTCGTAATGCTTTCGGCCACGGCCGCCTCGCCGGCCGCGACCGGCGCCAATGTGCAGGTTGACGTGAAGACCAATGTCGGAACGATCCGCCTCGAGCTCTACCCGACCAAAGCGCCCAGCACGGTGGAGAATTTTCTGCATTACGTGCGTAACGGCCACTATAACGGGACTATTTTTCATCGCGTGATCGACGGGTTCATGATCCAGGGCGGCGGCTTTGACCGGAGCTTTCAGCAGAAGGCCACCGATGCGCCGATCCCAAACGAAGCGCAGACGGGGGTCAAGGCCGGCCTGAAGAACGAAGTCGGCACGATCGCCATGGCACGCACCGCGAATCCCGACTCCGCGACCGCGCAGTTCTTCGTCAATGTCGGCGACAATTCGTTTCTCAACTGGGGCGATGCGCGCGGCGACGGCCACGGCTATGCGGTCTTCGGCAAGGTCGTTTCCGGAATGGACACGGTGAACAAGATCGCGAAGATCCCCACGGGCGCCGGCGGGCCGTTCCCCCGCGACGTGCCGCGTGAAACGGTCGTCATCGAGTCGATGACCATCGTCGGTGGCAACTGAGGTCCTGCGGGGGCGTGCAACGCGTCCTGTTCATCTCGGACTTGCACCTTTCGGGCGAGCGGCCGGAGATCGTCACCCAATTCCTGCGTTTCGTTGACCGGGAAGCCGGTCTGGCAAGCGCGCTTTACGTGCTCGGCGACCTGTTCGAGTACTGGATCGGTGACGATGAACTGAGCGCCCCGGACGGCGATCCGCTCGCCAACCAGGTCGCCGGCGCGTTTCGCACACTGACGCGCCGTGGAATCCCGGTTTACCTGATGCACGGCAATCGCGATTTCCTTCTGGGCCCGGCATTCGTCGAGGCCTGTGGTGCACGCCGGCTGGCCGATCCGACGGTCAGCGACGTCGGCGGGGTCGATTCACTGCTGATGCACGGCGACACGCTGTGCACCGATGATCGCGATTACATGGCGTGGCGCGAGACGGCGAGATCTGAAGCATGGCAGCGCGAATTCCTCGCTGCGCCGCTTGCGCGTCGGCGCGAGCATGCCGCCGCCCTGCGCGATCAGAGCGAGACGCACAAGAAAGCAAAGAGCGCCGAAATCATGGACGTCAATTCCGAGGCGGTACGCGAAGCATTCATGAGCCACGCGGTGACGCGCATGATCCATGGCCACACACATCGCCCGGCGCATCACGTCATCGAGATCGGCGGCCGGCAGTGCGAGCGTTGGGTACTGCCAGACTGGTACCAGCGCGGCGGGTACCTGAGCGCCGAGAACGGCGCGCTACGCCTGGTCAACCTCCAGCCCTAGGTCAGACCGCGCTCCAGGTCGGCGCGTAGATCGCTCACCGCCTCGAGGCCGACCGCAACCCTGAGCAGTCCCTCGGTAATTCCGGCCGCCGCGCGCGCCTCGGCGGACATGCGCCCGTGCGTGGTGGTCGCGGGATGCGTGATGGTGGTCTTGGTGTCGCCGAGGTTGGCGGTGATCGAAATCAGGCGCGTCGAATCGACGACGTTCCAGGCCGCGCTCCGCCCACCCTTCACCTCGAATGACACGACGGCGCCGCCGGCTCGCTGCTGCCGCTGCGCCAACGCATGCTGCGGATGCGAGGGCAATCCCGAATAGTGGACACGCGCCACCTTGGGTTGCGTCTCCAGCCAACGCGCAAGCTCGAGTGCGCTGGCGGATTGAGCGAGCATTCGCAGCTGCAGGGTCTCCAGGCCTTTCAGGATCACCCATGCATTGAACGGCGACAGCGACGGGCCGGCGGTGCGCAGGAAACCGAAGATGGAGTCCATCACGAGCTTGCGCGGGCCCACGATGGCGCCCCCGAGGACCCTTCCCTGCCCGTCAAGGTATTTGGTCGCCGAATGAACGACCAGGTCCGCGCCGAGCGCGAGCGGTCGCTGCAGGGCCGGCGTGCAGAAACAGTTGTCGACGGCCAGCAGGGCCCCGGCGCGCCGGGCGACCTCGGCGATTGCCGCAATGTCCGAAATTTCCGCCAGCGGATTGGAGGGCGTCTCGAGAAAGAACAGCCGAGTGGTGGGTCGAACGGCGCGTTGCCACTCGCCCACATCCGTGGGAGAAACAAAGCTCGTCTCGACGCCAAAGCGCGCCAGGATTCCAGAGTAAAGCTGTAGCGTGGTGCCGAACACGGCTCTCGAGCAGATCACGTGATCGCCCGCCTTGAGCAGCGCCATCGACAGCGTCAGAATCGCCGACATTCCCGAGGCTGTCGCCACGCAGGCCTCGCCGCCTTCCAGCGCGGCGAGCCGGTCCTGCAGCATGCTCACCGTTGGGTTCGTGAACCGGGAGTAGACGAATCCTCCCTCCGCCCCCGTAAAGCGCGCGGCGGCCTGCTGCGCGTTGTCGAACACGAAGCTGGAGGTGAGGAACAGGGCTTCCGAATGCTCGCGGAACCCTGTACGCGCCTGGCCGGCGCGCACGCCCAATGTTGCAAGCTCGAATGTATCGTCCATCGCGTCACATCCTTTGCTCGCGGGCATAAAAAAACCCGGCTGCGCGGACCGGGTCTACGGCACGCTTTAGCAGCATTTTTAACGCGCCCGCAAGCTGTGATTTCAAATCGGCGCAGCGGCTATATTAGCCGGGACCGCCGCAGCGGTAAAGGGCCTGCAGCCGGCCGCTACTCCGAGCTGACCAGATTCAGGTCCAGCTGGGCGCCGTCGGCCTCGTCCCCCGAATCGCGCGCCGCATCGCGGCGGGACTCGATGGCGCGCAGGTAATCGCTGGTCACGTCGCCGGTAATGTAGTTGCCGTCGAAGCACGAAGTCTCGAAGCTGGTCAGCTTGGGGTTCACGCGGCGCACTGCGTCTTCGAGCGCTTCGAGATCCTGGTAGATCAGGGCGTCGGCGCCGATCTCGCGCGCGACCTCATCCTCCGTGCGGTGCGCGGCAATCAGCTCGGCGCGCGTCGGCATGTCGATGCCGTAGACGTTCGGAAACCGTACGGGCGGCGCCGCCGACGCGAAGAACACCTTTCTGGCGCCCGACTCGCGCGCCATCTGGACGATCTCCTGGCTGGTGGTCCCGCGAACGATGGAATCGTCCACCAGGAGCACGTTCTTGCCGCGAAACTCCATGCCGATGGCGTTCAGCTTCTGGCGCACCGATTTCCGCCGTATCGCGTGCCCCGGCATGATGAAGGTGCGGCCGATATAGCGGTTCTTGACGAAGCCTTCACGGTACGGCACGCCGAGGCCAAGCGCCAGTTGCAGCGCCGACGGTCGGCTCGAGTCGGGAATCGGAATCACCACGTCGATATCGAGGTGGCGGTATTGCCGGCGAATCTTGTCTGCCAGTTTCTCGCCCATGTTCAGGCGCGCCTCGTAGACCGAAGCGCCGTCAATTAGGGAGTCGGGCCGCGCAAGATAGACATACTCGAAAATACAGGGGCTGAGACGGACCCTCGGAGCGCACTGTTGGCTGTAGAAATTGCCGTCCTCGTCGATCAGCACTGCCTCCCCAGGTGCGACGTCGCGCAATACGCGGAAGCCGAGCGCATCCACCGCCACCGATTCGGACGCCACCATGTATTCCGTGCCTGCCTCCGTCTCGTTGTAGCCGATGACGGCGGGCCGGATGCCGTACGGATCGCGAAACGCGAGCACCCCGTAGCCGGCAATCATGGCGATAACGGCATAGGCACCACGACAACGCCGGTGCACGTTCGATACCGCGGTAAAAATCGTCTGCGGGTCAAGCCGCAGCCTGACCGAGGTGCTTTCCAGCTCGTGCGCCAGGACATTGAGCAGCACCTCCGAGTCGGAGTTCGTGTTGATGTGCCGCAAATCCTGCCGGAACATCTCCTCCTTGAGCTGGTCGGCGTTGGTGAGGTTGCCGTTGTGGCCAAGCACGATGCCGAACGGCGAGTTGACGTAGAACGGCTGCGCTTCGGCCGAGTTGAACGCCGAGCCGGCGGTGGGATAGCGGCAATGTGCGACGCCTACGTTGCCGGGCAGGGACCGCATGTTTCGCGTGCGGAACACGTCGCGCACCATGCCGTTGCCCTTCTGCATGTGGAAGGTCTTGTGCTGGCTGGTGACGATTCCGGCCGCGTCCTGACCCCGGTGCTGCAGCAGCAGCAAGCCGTCGTAGAGCAGCTGGTTCACCGGCGTGCGCGCGACGATTCCGAGAATCCCACACATAATAGGGCCGCCTACCAGTGGTTAGGGCTCAATCATATCTCAGCCGTGCAGCGAGGGACCGCGGCAGCAGCGGCTTGAACGTCTGCACCGTTCGCGCCAGCGGCGCCCCGACGACCGAATCCCGCCACAACGGCTCGCGCGGCAGCCCGGTGAGCCCCGCGAGCAGTGCAAACGCGACCGCGATGAGCAGGCCGCGCGCCACGCCGAACAGCGCCCCGAGAACCCGGTCGAGCCCTTCGAGACCGATGGACTTGACGAGTTTCGACAAGAAGAGCCCTACCAACGTCGCGACCGCGAGCGTGACGATGAACACACCGATGAACGCGAGGAGCACGCGCAGCTCCGCGGACGGAATCGATCCCGGCAAGGCGTCCCCCAGCGGCCCGGCGAGCACATTTGCCGCGACGAACGCGATCACCCATCCGGCCACGGAAATGACCTCGCGTACCAGTCCGCGCCAGACGCCCCATGCAACCGACACGCCCATTACGCCGAGCACGCCGTAGTCCAGCCAGTTCATCCGGGCTTGGTCGTGACGTTTCCGGGTTTGAGGCCAAGGCCCTTCAGTTTCTGGACCGCCATCTCGGCAGCCTCGCGGCTCGCGAACGGGCCGGCACGCACGCGGGTCACCGGGCCATTCGCAGTCGCAACCGGCTCCGTGTAATAGGGGACCTTCGCCGCAGCGAGCCGCTGCGTAAGTTCCTTGACCTTTTCGTGGCTGGCAAGCGCCGCCACCGGTATGACGTATTCGGCGTTCGCGAGCGCCGCCTCTGCGCGCGCACGCTCGGCTTCGCTCGCGCTCGGCGCGGCCTTAGGCGGCGCCAGGGATGCCTGCGGCTCAGGCTTCGGGGACGCCGCCGGTTTCTTCGTCGCCGCGACGGACTTCTCCTGCGGTGGCGGCTTCTTCGCCTCCGGCGCCGGGATGGCCGGCGACTTGGAGGGTGCGGCGGGCGAGAAGGCCGTGTCCTCGGCCGGGATGCGAACGCTGACGGGCGGCACACCCTGCCCAGGCTCCGAATCGAACACCATCGGCAGCACGATCACCGCAAGCAGCACCAGCGCGATGGCGCCGACCAGGCGTCGGCGCCCCCGGCGTTTGAGCGTATTGAGGTCTTGCGCTTCAGCCATCACCGCTTGCCCCGCTGCGTGCTGCGTCGAGATACGCCATCACATCGCCGACTGTCAGGAAAGACCCAAAAACAATAATTTTATCATCCTCATGCGCCGTTTCCCGCGCCGCAGCGAACGCCTTTGCGGGGGAAGCGTGCTGCATGAGCGGCGCACGCGCGCCGCTCGCATGCAATGCCGCGGCAAGCTCCGAGGCCGCGGCGCCGCGCAACCCGGGAAGACTCGCCAGGTGCCAACGCGTGACGCGTGGCGCGACCTCGCGTAACACGCCGGCAATGTCTTTGTCACGCAGCATGCCGCATACCGCGATGGTTTCCGGGGCGTAGCCGCTCGACGCCAGATTTTCGGCCAGGGTGTGCGCGGCCTCGGGATTGTGCGCGACGTCGAGGATCACCCGCGGGCGCCCGGGTAACACCTGGAATCGTCCCGGCAGCGTGACCTGCGCAAGTCCGCGACGTACCTGCTGCATCGTCACCGGGAGTCGCTCGCGCAGCGCGTCGAGCGCGCACAGTGCCGCCGCGGCATTGCGCAGCTGCACCGCGCCACGCAGCGCGGGATGCGCAAGGCCCGCCCGCTGGCCAGCGGGTCCCCAGTAGCGCCACTGCCCGGTCTCGCTTGAATAGCCGAAATCGCGTCCGACCAGAAGCGGCTGCGCGCCCACCGCTGCCGCGTGCTCAAGCACCGACGCAGGCGGCTCCGGGTCGGCGATCACCGCCGGGCGCCCACGGCGGAAGATGCCCGCTTTTTCGCGGCCGATGGCTTCCCTCGAAGCGCCGAGGTATTCGACGTGATCGATACCGACGCTGGTCAGCACGGCGCAGTCGGAGTCGAACGCGTTGACGGCGTCCAGGCGCCCTCCCAAGCCGACTTCCAGCACCACCGCGTCCAGCCCTGCGCGCGCGAACAGCCAGCCGCCCGCGAGCGTGCCGAACTCGAAATAGGTGAGCGGCGTCGCGCCGCGGGCCCGCTCGACGGCGGCGAATGCGTCGCATAGCTCCGCGTCGCCTGCCTCGCGCCCATCCACGCGCACACGTTCGTTGTAGCGCAGAAGGTGCGGCGATGAATACAGACCGACGCGGTATCCGGCAGCGCGCAACACGGACTCGAGCATCGCGCACACGGAGCCCTTGCCGTTGGTGCCGCCGACTGAAAAGACCGGACAGTCGAGCTTCGCATCGAGCCGCGCCAGCACAGGCGCGACGCGATCGAGCCCGAGCGCGATCGACTGCGGATGCTGGCGCTCGATATACCCGAGCCAGCCGGAGAGCGTGCTCAATGTCGCAATGGCGGGCGGCGTGCGCGCGGCTTCAGGGCGCCTGTTCTGCAGGCAGGTCCTGTAGCATCGAGAGCAAAGAGGCGAGCTTGTCGCGCATCTGGCGCCGGTCGACGATCATGTCGATCGCGCCTTTTTCGAGGAGAAATTCGGCACGCTGGAAGCCCTCGGGCAGCTTTTGCCGCACGGTCTGCTCGATCACCCGCGGACCCGCAAAACCGATCAGCGCCTTGGGCTCGGCGATTACGATATCACCTATCATCGCGAAGCTCGCCGAAACGCCTCCCATGGTCGGGTCGGTCAGCACCGAGATGAAGGGCAGTCGGCGCTCGGCCAGCTCGGCGACCGCGGCCGTGGTCTTGGCCATCTGCGCGAGGGACAGCAGCCCTTCTTGCATGCGCGCTCCGCCCGAGCTGGACACGCAGATGAAAGGCAGCTTCTGTTCGATCGCGACGCGCACCCCGCGCACGAACCGCTCGCCGACCACCGAACCCATCGACCCGCCCATGAACTCGAACTCGAAGGCGGCGCAAACCACGCCAATCTCCTTGATCGAGCCCTGCATCGTCACCAAAGCGTCGGTCTCCCCGGTCTGCTCCTGGCCCTCCGCCAGGCGCTCGGGGTAGCGCCGCGAGTCCTTGAATTTCAGGCTGTCGATCGGGAGCACTTCCGCGCCGATCTCGAACCGTCCGTCCGCATCGAGCAGCGCGTCGAGCCTCGCCCGGGCACCCATCCGCTGGTGAAACCCGCACTTGGGACAGACATTCAGATTCTTTTCCAGATCCGTGCTGTACAGCACGGCATCGCATTCGGGGCATTTGGTCCAGAGACCCTCGGGCACCGTCTTGCGCGCGCCGCCCGCGGTGCGCTGGATCTTCGGCGGAAGCAGCTTCTGCAGCCAACTCATGGCCGTTGGTCGAGCGCGGCGCGGATCGGTCGCATCAGCGCCTTTACGCGGGACACCGCGTCGGCCGGGCCCGCCGACTCTATTTCCTGGATGATGCGGCTGCCGATCACGACCGCATCTGCGATCTCCGCCACGCGCCGCGCCGATTCGGCGTCGCGAATGCCGAAGCCGACGCCGATGGGCAGCGTGGTGGCAGCGCGAATGGCGGGCAGGCGCGCAGCAACGTCTGCGAGATCCAGGTGGCCCGCGCCGGTGACGCCTTTGAGGGACACGTAGTACAGATAACCGCTGCCGACCCGCGCCACCTCGTTGATCCGCGTCACCGTCGAAGTGGGTGCGAGCAGGAATATCGCGTCCAGACCGTTGCGCCTGGCGAGGTCGGCGAATTGCACCGATTCCTCGGGGGGATAGTCGACCACGATCACGCCGTCGACGCCTGTCAACGTCGCCTGCGCGACGAACTTCTCCGTTCCCATCGCCTCTACCGGGTTTGCGTAGCCCATCAGCACGACCGGCGTTTGCGTGTCGCTTTGGCGGAACTCGCGCACCATGTCGAGCACGTTTGGCAGGCCGACGTGGTTCGCCAGGGCGCGCTCCGCTGAGCGCTGAATCACGGGTCCGTCGGCCATCGGGTCGGAAAATGGCACTCCCAGCTCGAGGATGTCCGCGCCCGCCTCCACCAAGCCATGCATCAGCGGCACCGTCAGGGACGGGAGCGGGTCGCCCGCGGTGATATAGGGGATCAAGGCCTTCCGCCGGGCCTTCTTCAGCGCCTCGAAACGCGACTGGATGCGAGACATCGTCAGAACGCGATTCCGGAGCGCTCGGCCACCGTGTGCATGTCCTTGTCGCCGCGCCCGGACAAGTTGACAAGCAGGATCGCGTCCTTTGGCAGGGTCGGCGCGAGCTTCGCGGCGTACGCGACCGCATGGCTCGATTCCAGAGCCGGGATGATCCCCTCGTAGCGGCACAGCTCGTGGAACGCCTGCAGCGCTTCGTCGTCGGTGATCGCCACGTACTCGGCGCGCCCGCTATCCTTGAGCCAAGCGTGTTCCGGGCCGACGCCGGGATAGTCGAGGCCGGCAGAGATAGAGTGAGTTTCGACGATTTGCCCGTTGGCGTCCTGCAGTAGATAGGTGCGGTTACCGTGCAGCACGCCCGGCTTGCCGGCCAGCAGCGACGCGGCATGCCTGCCGGTCGCGAGCCCCTCGCCGGCCGCCTCGACACCGATCAGGCGCACGGACTCCATCCCGAGATAGGAGTGAAATATCCCCATGGCATTCGAACCTCCGCCCACGCAGGCGATCACCGCGTCCGGGTGCTTGCCAGCGAGCTCCGGTACCTGCTGCAGGCATTCCTTGCCGATAACGGACTGGAAATCGCGCACCATCACGGGATAGGGATGCGGACCCGCCACCGTGCCGATGATGTAGAACGTGTTCTCGACGTTGGTCACCCAGTCGCGCATGGCTTCATTGAGCGCATCCTTGAGGGTCCTGGAGCCCGACTGCACCGGGACCACGCTCGCCCCGAGGAGCTTCATCCGGTAGACGTTTGCCGCCTGGCGTTTCACGTCCTCGGAGCCCATGTAGACGACGCACTCCATTCCGTAACGCGCCGCGACGGTGGCCGTCGCCACGCCGTGCTGGCCCGCACCGGTCTCGGCGATCACGCGCGGTTTGCCCATGCGCCGCGCCAACAGCGCCTGGCCAATCGTATTGTTGATCTTGTGCGCGCCGGTGTGATTGAGGTCTTCGCGCTTGAGGAAGATTTGAGCGCCGCCGTATTTCTGGGACAAGCGCTTGGCGTGGTAGACAGGGCTCGGGCGCCCGACGTAGTGCTTCAGCTCGTAGTGGAATTCCGCCTGGAACTCCGGGTCGACGCGCGAGCGATCGTACGCCTCCCGCAGCTCGTCTAGCGCATGCATCAGGGTTTCTGCGACGAACACACCGCCGTAAGGCCCAAAATGGCCTCGCGCGTCGGGCAACTCAACCATCCGCATTTCTGACCTCTTTGATGAAGGCGGCAATCCTGGCGGCGTCCTTTATGCCCGGTGCCGATTCAACCCCGCTCGAAACGTCGACTCCCCAGGGACGCACGAGCCGGATCGCGTCGCCGACGTTATCGGAGGTAAGCCCGCCCGAAAGCACCAGCGGGAGGGGACGCCGGCGTGGCACGATCGACCAGTCGAAGCTCGTTCCGGTGCCACCGTAGGCCTCGACATAGGCGTCCGCGAGCCACCCGCTCGCACCGCTGTAGGGACCTAGGTATTCTAGCAAATCAACCCCTTCCCTGACGCGGCAGGCCTTGATGTACGGTACGCCGAACTGCTCGCAGAAATCCGGGCTCTCCTCGCCATGGAACTGCAACGCATCCGGCCGTACCTCGTCGAGCACGCGCGCGACCTCCTCACGACTTGCGTTGACGAATAGGGCAATCGCCCCCACGAACGGCGGCAGCGCTCGACGCACGGTGCGCGCCTGCTCCCGGGAAAGGAACCGCGGACTTGGCGGGTAGAAGACCAGGCCGATCGCGTCGGCGCCCGCTTCGGCCGCCGCGCGCGCATCGACCGTCCTGGTGATGCCGCAGACTTTCACGCGGGTGCGCATCGCTCATTGCTCGATCGGTAAGGCGGCCGGCGCGCGCCGCCCAGTTTCCAGCCCCCAGCCGGGGGCGTAGTCGATCGCCTCGAGGTAGAGTCCCTCGGCGGCGAAGGTCGGCGCGGCGCGGCTGCGATCGCGCGACTGCAGGACCTCGCGCGCCCATTCGGGCGGATACTTCCCTTTGCCCACGTAGACGAGCGTACCGACGAGGTTGCGCACCATGTGGTGCAGGAAGGCGTTTGCGCTAAAGACGAAATCGATTCGCTCTCCGTCCCGTTCGATCTCGAGGCGCGTGAGACGCCGCCGCGGCGTCTTCGCCTGGCACTCGGCGGAGCGGAACGCCGAAAAGTCGTGCTCGCCCACGAGTGCGGCGGCCGCCTGTCGCATCGCCGACATGTCGAGGTTCTGGTGGAACCACCCCGCGTAGCGCGCGGCCAGCGCAGGACGCACCGACCGATTGAACAGAATGTAGCGATAGGTGCGCGCCATGGCGCTGTAACGGGCGTGAAAGGCCGGGTCGACCGGCTTGGCCCAAAGCACTGCGATCGGCTCGGGCAGCACGGCGTTGACGCCTCGGACCCACGCCGAAACTGGTCGCTCGGCAGCGGAATCGAAATGCACGACCTGCTCGCGTGCGTGCACGCCCCGGTCGGTGCGGCCGGCGCATGTCACGCTCGCAGGCTCACCGCCGATGGCGCCGAGCGCCGCCTCCACAGCGTCCTGCACGGTACCGCCCCCGGGCTGCGTCTGCCAGCCGAGAAAGCGACTACCGTCGTATTCGAGACCGAGCGCGATTCTCATGCCGGAAAAAGTTTAGCCACGGCGCCTGCCGCTGTCGCGGCCGACCCGTGGCTAATGGTGAAATTCTATCAGCCGAGGCTGGCGAGCATCTCCTGCGCCTGGCCCTTCTGCGCAGGGTCCCCTTCCTTCATTACCTCGTTCAGCAACTCGCGGGCACCGTCCTTGTCGCCCATGTCCTCGTAGGCCTTGGCCAAGTCAAGCTTGGTCGCAACTTCCTGCCACTTCGGATCCGTCTGCGTGGCAGGCGCCAGCGAGTCGCTCGCGCCGCCCAGATCGAGACTGATCGACGACAGATCGACGGTCGGCTGCGCCGCACTGGTCTCGGGGCCCGCCTTGGAGCCCTGCGTGTCGAGATCGAGATCGAAATCGATTGAGCCGGTCGTGTCCACAGCGGCTTTCGTCGCGGACGGCTGCTCGCTTATGGTCGATGGCAGCTCAAAGTCCAGGCCGGCGTCGGCCGGCTTTGCCTGCTCGTCTCCGCCGAGGTCGAAGTCAAGGCCGGTCGTCGCCGACGCTTCCTCCTTACCCATTCTCATCTTCAGCGTACCGCCCGCCGAGAATGCGCTCTGGTCGCTTGGCACGGTGTCGTGCGTGCCGGTGCCGAGATCGAAGTCCACGTTCGGCGCACTGTCACTTCTTCCCTGCGTCGAGTCGAGATCAAAATCGAGCGTGGGCGCCGCTGCCTGGGGCGCCGCACGCGCCGCGGCCGGGGGAGTCGTCATGTCGGCAGAGCCGCTACCGCCGTAAAGGCCGTTCTGCGGGTCAATCGAGCGGCCGAGCGTCATTGCCTTTTCCCATTCCGGACCGGCGCCGCCGGAAAGCCCTTTGAGCTTCAGCGCGGTCTGCTCGAACGCCGCCGTGTCGCGACGCCCGGCGTATATCTCGAGCAGCTTGGCGTGGACAGCCGCGCGACTTGCGTCTTTCTGCAGGGCTTCCTTGAGGATCTCTTCGGCCTGTGCGTCGCGCCCGTAGGCCATGTATACGTCGGCTTCGGCAATGGGATCGACTTCGTCGGCCGCCCCCATACCGCCTACGCTCGCCTGGCTCACCGAGGCCTGGGACGGAACGCCCCCGGGCTGCTGGTCCTGAGGATTGAACGCTGAAGACCCCGCCGCGCCTCCGGGTTCGCCACCCGAGACGCTGTCCTGAAAACGCGCCTGCGTCGACTTCTTGCGTTGCCACGCCCACGCGCCGTAGCCCAGCAGCAGCAACACGATGCCGCCGATTCCGCCCAAAGCGAGCGGATTGTCGAGCAACTCGTCGACGAGGCTCGGTGGAGGCGGTGGCGGTGGTGGCACAGCTTTCGGCCGTGGCCTGGGCTTCGCTTCCGTCGCGGGGGGCTTGGCGGGCTCAGGAGGGGCTGCCTTCGGGGGCTCGGGCGCCGTAGCCACCTGCGGCGACGGTTGCGATGCCGGCGGCTGTGCCTGCAGGGCCTCGGGAGCTTTTGCCGGCGCCGCCGGCGCCGCGGGCGCGGGGGGCTGCTCGGCAGCCTTCTTCTCCATCTCGGCGAGCTGCTGGTTCTTTAGCTCGAGCAATTTCTGCAGGTCGGCGACGTTCTTCTCAAGCTCCCCCACACGCGACTGGGCTTCCTGCAGGGCGCGCTCGCGAGCGATCCGGTCATCCTCACGTGCCGCAACGCCCGCGGCGCCGGCCGGTTTCCCGGGCTCGGCCTTCGACAGCTTGAGCTGATCGCTCGGTGCTTGCGGGGCGGGCTCCGCAGGCTCTTGCGTGATGCGCCCGGCTGCAGACTGTTGCCCCGCGGACTCCCCTGCTGGCTTCGCCGCAGCTGCGGCTGCAGCGAGCTTGCGACGATATTCGGCAAACTCCGCCATGTGCTGCTGCACCTGGAGCTTTGCTTCCTCGGGGTCTACGGCCGCTGGCTCGTCCTGCCCGGGGATGTTGAGGATATGACCGGCGCGCACCAGGTTGACGTTATCGTGTATGAACGCCTCGCGATTGGCCCGAAACAGCGCGATCAACATCTGGTTGTAGGTCACGCCCGTGCCCATGTAGCGGCGCGCGATCTCGCCAAGCGTGTCGCCTTTCTTCACCTCGTAGGTCTGCTCCGTCGGTTTCGGGGCCGCTGCCGGGGCCGGAGCTGAGGCCGGAGCCGGGGCAGGAGCCGGCATCGCCGCAATTGGCTTTTCCTCGACGGCCGGTACCGGAGGCGCGGGCTGCTCCACCGGTCGCTCTACCGGCGCTGCTGCCACCGGCGCCGGAGGCGGCGGCGCGGCAGCGATCGGCTGGGGCCCCTTGTACTCAGCCGGATCCAGCAAGAACGTGTATTCGCGCACCAGCTTGCCGCTCGACCATTGCAGCTCGATCAGCATGTCAAGGAATGGCTCGTTGACGGGCTGCTTCGTACGTAGGTAAAGCACCGCCTTGCCGTTGAGGCGCTCGATGTTGATGGTCAGGCCAAGGAGCACCGGATTGAAATCGATGCCCGCTCTGCTGAAGGCTTCCTGCGATGCGAGGTGCGCGGTGAACGAATCCCATTCGTCCGTCTGCTCGGACACGATTTCGATCTGCGCGTTGAGCGGCTGCCCCAAGGCAGAAAGGACCTTCAAGTTGCCCAGACCGGCAGCCTGTACGAGCAGCGGCAAAAAGAGCAGCGCCGCCGCAAGAACTCTTCCGGTGATGGATTTACCCACTATTCCACCCTGAGTCTTTTTCGGATCACCAAGTAACATAACATCATGATGTTAGGCTTGCAAGCTGAGAAATTTTCTCGACTTTTGCGGCTTTAGGCCGGAAGTAGCTATGAATTTATGTCTCCGGGGTGGAACCGGGCCGCGGATGCCTCCAAGAGCGCCTTGTCGGCCGCGGTCATGCGCTGATGCCCGCCTCGAGCAGGATGCGCAGCATGCGCCGCAGCGGCTCCGCGGCACCCCACAGGAGCTGATCTCCGACCGTAAAGGCGGCCAAATACTCGCCGCCCATTGGCAGCTTGCGCAATCGCCCGATCGGTACCGAGAGCTTGCCCGTGACGGCGGCGGGCGTCAGCTCGGCGAGGCTTTCCTCCCGCCGGTTCGGCACCACCCTGACCCAGTCGTGCGCCTCCGCGATCATGCCCTCGATCTCGTCGAGCGGCACGTTACGGCGCAACTTGATGGTCAAGGCCTGGCTGTGGCAGCGCATCGCGCCGATCCGCACGCAGACACCGTCCACCGGCACCTGACCGCCGTTGCGGCCCAGGATCTTGTTGGTTTCCGCCTGGCCCTTCCACTCCTCGCGGCTCTGCCCGTTGCCAAGGTCCTTGTCGATCCATGGCAGCAGGCTTCCGGCGAGCGGATGGCCGAAGTGAGTCTGTGGCAGGCTGGGGCTACGCAGCGTCTCGGCAACCTGCCGATCGATGTCGAGCGCGCTCGACCCAGGATCGTCGAGCAGTTTCTTCGCACTCTCGCCGACGCGCACCATCTGCTCGGCGAGCTCGCGCATGTACGCCGCGCCGGCGCCGGAGGCCGCCTGGTAGGTCATGCTGGTCATCCACTCCACCAGGTCGTGCTGAAACAGCCCCGCGACCCCCATCAGCATCAGGCTCACCGTGCAGTTGCCGCCGATGTAGTTCTTCGTGCCGCGCGACAAGGCGTTCTTGATCAGCGGCATGTTTACCGGATCGAGCACGATCACCGCGTCATCTTTCATGCGCAGCGCGCTCGCCGCGTCGATCCAGTAGCCGTTCCAGCCGGACTGGCGCAACCGCGGGTACACCTCATTGGTGTAATCGCCGCCCTGGCACGACATCAGTACCGGCAGCGCCTTGAGCGCATCGACGTCGTTCGCGTCCTGCACGGCCCCCGTTTCACGGCCGATCGCAGGCCCTTTACCCCCCGCCTGCGAGGTGGAAAAGAACACCGGCTCCAGATGCTCGAAATCGCGCTCCTCGCGCATGCGCTGCACGAGCACCGAGCCCACCATGCCGCGCCAACCGATGATGCCGACCTTCAACATGATCGCGTATCCGAGAGCATCGCGCTATCCGAGGGCCGCCACCACCGCGTCGCCCATCTCCACCGTGCCCACTTTCCTCCTCCCCGCAGTGTATATGTCGGCGGTGCGGTAGCCGTCCCGCAGCGCCTTTTCGACCGCGCGCTCGATCCTGTCCGCCGCCTGCTCGTTGCCGAGCGAGTAGCGCAGCATCATCGCAGCCGAGAGGATCGTCGCCAGCGGATTGGCGATGCCCTTGCCGGCGATGTCCGGCGCCGACCCGTGGATCGGCTCGTACAGGCCCTTGCCCCGCTCATCGAGTGAGGCGGATGGCAGCATGCCGATCGATCCGGTCAACATCGATGCTTCATCCGACAAAATGTCCCCGAACATGTTCCCGGTGACAATCACATCGAACTGCTTGGGGCTGCGCACCAGCTGCATCGCGCAATTGTCGACGTACATGTGCGACAGCGCCACGTCCGGGTATTCCTTGCCGATGTCGCTGACGACCTGCTTCCACAACTCTGTAGTCTCCAGCACGTTCGCCTTGTCCACCGAGCACAGGCGCCCGCTGCGCTTGCGCGCGGCCCGAAACGCGACGTGGGCGATGCGGCGGATCTCACTCTCGCGGTAGCGCATGGTATTGACGCCCTCGCGCTCGCCGCTGGCGAGCGTGCTGATGCCGCGGGGTTCGCCGAAGTAGATGTCGCCGGTGAGCTCGCGCACGATGAGGATGTCGAGCCCCGTGACGACCTCGACCTTGAGCGAAGACGCGTCGGCGAGGTCCGGGTAAACCCGAGCGGGGCGTAGGTTCGCGAACAGCCCGAGCTCCTTGCGCAGCCGCAGCAGACCGCGCTCGGGTCGCTTGTCCCGCGGCAGCGCGTCGTACTGCGGCCCGCCGATGGCCCCGAACAGGATCGCGTCGGACTGCCGCGCAAGCGCAAGCGTCGCCTGCGGCAGCGGATCCCCGACGGAATCGTAGCCTGCGCCGCCGACCGGTGCCGCCTCGAGTTCGAGGCGCAGCCCGTCTTCGCCGAGCCGGCGCAACACTCGCACGGCCTGCGCGACGATCTCATTGCCAATGCCATCACCGGCCAGCACCGCGACTTTCATGGCGCCTACCGGAACAACCACGGAAACTGCTCGCGCCGCCTGGCCTCGAATGCGCGGATCTTGTCGCTGTGCCGCAGGGTGAGTCCGATCTCGTCCAGCCCGTTCAGCAGGCAGTACTTGCGGAACGGCTCGACGTCGAACTTCGCGACAAACGATCCATTGACCGTCGAAACCGTCTGCGGCTCCAGATCGACCACCAGCCTAAATCCGGGAAACGACGCCACCTCGTAGAACAGCCGGTCCACCTCCGCCTCCGACAGCACCACCGGGAGCAGCCCGTTCTTGTAGCTGTTGTTGAAGAAGATGTCGCCATACGAAGGCGCGATGACGCAGCGGATGCCGTAATCCAGCAGCGCCCAGGGCGCGTGCTCGCGCGAGGAGCCGCAGCCGAAGTTCTTGCGCGCGAGCAGGATCTGCGCGTCCTTGTAGCGGGGCTGGTTGAGGACGAACTCCTCGTTGAGCGGCCGCTTGCTGTGGTCCATGCCCGGCTCACCGTGGTCGCGGTAGCGCCAGGCGTCGAACAGATTGGCGCCGTAGCCGGTCCGCTTGATCGATTTCAGAAACTGCTTGGGAATGACGGCATCGGTATCGACGTTCGCCCGATCCAGCGGGACGACGACGCCCTCCAGCCGCGTGAATTTCCTCATGGCCGCTACTTCTTCTGGTCCGCTTTCTGTTCGATCTTGCCGCCGAGCGTCTTCACGTCCTTGCCCAATCCCTCCATCGTGTTGCAGCCGACAAGACCGAGCGAAGCCGCGGCCGCCAGCAGCACGAGAGCGCGAAGCAGCATGATTCCTCCATCATCGTGAATTTAGAAGTTCGAGCGCACGTCGACGAAATGCCCGGCGATGGCGGCGGCCGCCGCCATCGCCGGGCTCACCAGATGCGTGCGCCCGCGATCGCCCTGCCGGCCCTCGAAATTTCGGTTCGAGGTCGAGGCGCAGCGCTCGCCGGGCTCGAGGCGGTCGGCATTCATCGCCAGGCACATCGAGCAGCCGGGCTCCCGCCATTCGAAGCCAGCGTCCTTGAATATGCGGTCCAGCCCTTCCTGCTCCGCTTGCGCCTTGACCAGCCCGGATCCCGGGACCACCAGCGCCAGCCGCACGGTAGGCGCCACGCGGCGCCCTTTGACCACCGCCGCCGCGCTACGCAGGTCCTCGATCCGCGAATTGGTGCACGAGCCGATGAATATCTTGTCGAGCCCGATGTCGGTGATGCGCATGCGCGGCTTGAGTCCCATGTAGACCAGCGCGCGCTCGATGCCCTCGCGCCTGGTGGCGTCCTTCTCCTTGTCGGGGTCGGGAACCGCGCCATCGATCGGCACCACCATCTCGGGCGACGTCCCCCAGGTCACTTGCGGCTTGATCTGGCGCGCGTCGAGCGCCACCTGGTGGTCGAAAACCGCGTCGAGATCGCTCCGCAGGCTGCGCCAGGTGATCACCGCTTGGTCCCACTCGGGACCGCTGGGCGAGAAAGGCCGGCCCTTCAGGTATTCGATGGTGGTGTCGTCCACCGCGACCATGCCAGCGCGCGCACCTGCTTCGATCGCCATGTTGCACACGGTCATGCGGCCCTCCATCGACAGCGCGCGGATCGCGCTGCCGGCGAACTCGATGGCGCAGCCGCTGCCGCCTGCCGTGCCGATCCGTCCGATCACCGCCAGCACGATGTCCTTGGCAGTGACGCCGCGGGCGAGGGGCCCTTCGACCAGCACACGCATGTTCTTCATCTTCTTCGCGATCAGGCACTGCGTCGCGAGCACGTGCTCGACCTCGGTGGTGCCGATGCCGTGAGCGAGGCAGCCGAAGGCGCCGTGCGTGCTGGTGTGCGAGTCACCGCACACCACCGTCATGCCCGGAAGGGTGGCGCCATTCTCCGGCCCGATGACGTGCACGATGCCCTGACGACGGTCGCGGAACGGGAAATAGGCCTTCGCGCCGAATTCGCGCATGTTGGCGTCCAGGGTTTCGACCTGCAGGCGCGAGATTGGGTCACGGATGCCCTCGATGCCCTGGTCCCAGCCGGTGGTTGGCGTATTGTGGTCGGCCGTCGCCACCACGGAGCCGATGCGCCAGGGCTTGCGGCCGGCAGCCTTGAGGCCTTCGTAGGCCTGCGGGCTCGTGACCTCGTGCACCAGGTGACGGTCGATGTAGAGCAGCGCGGTGCCGTCTTCCTCCTCGTGCACCACGTGCGCGTTCCAAAGCTTGTCGTAGAGCGTCTGTCCCATGTCGCGTGCGCGGAAATCGATCCTGCGAAAGCTCGAAATTATCGCACAGGGCCAGCGCGCGTTGCGGCCGTCAATGCGTCGCCCTGGCTTGCTCGTACAGCGGCATGACGCGCCCCGCGTAAACCTCCAGATCGCTGATGCGCGACGCGTGCGACGGGTGCGTAGAGAGGAACTGCGGAGGCTCCCCCTCCCCCAGGCCGCCCATTTTCTGCCACAAACTGATGGCCGCGCGCGGGTCGTAGCCGGCGCGCGCCGCGAGCTCGACCCCGATGCGATCGGCTTCGGTCTCGAAGGCACGCGAGTTCGGCAGGTTGAGCGTCACGTCGAGCACCACCTGCGAAAGATCCGTCGCCGTGCCCGACATGCCCGTGGCCGCGCCAATGATGCTGATCGCCACGCTCTGGGCCATCACCTGCGAGGCCCGCTCGCGACCGTGCTCGCGCAGCGCGTGCGCGATTTCGTGGCCCATCACCGCGGCGAGCTCGTCGTCGGTGACCCGCAGACGTTCGATCAGTCCCGTGTACACGGCGATCTTGCCGCCAGGCATGCACCAGGCGTTGACTTCCTTGGAGGTAATGACGTTTGTCTCCCACTGCCAGCCTCCGGCATCGGGGCGGAACACCGGAGTCTTGGCGATCAGGCGGCGGGAGATGCTCCGCACGCGGGCGACCTCAGCGGCGTTGCGGTTTAGCAGGCCCTTGTGCGACGCCTCCTGCAGCAGCTCTGCGTAGGCGCGCGCGGCGCTGTCGTCGACCTGCCGCGACGACACCAGCATCGTCTGCTGCCGCTCGACGCCCACCGCACCCGGCGCGGTCGTCTCAACCGTCTGGCAACCCGTGCTCTGCGCGAGCAGCGCCGCGCCAAGAACGCATAGGATTCGCCGTCCTCGCATGATGTCCATTGCCCGACATTTTAGAGCCGCGCGCGTTTCAGCCACGGCACCAGCGCGGCCCCGGCGAGGGCGGCGGCAGCGGACAGGCTGAACGCAGCCGTCGCGCCTCCCCACGCCCAGCCCCAGCCGGCGAGCAGGGCGCCCGCGGCGCCCCCTGCGCCGTAGGAAAGGCTCGAAAACAGGGCCTGGCCGCGCGCCTGCGCCGACGGTGGAAACAGGCGATGCACGGCTGCGACCGACGCGGAATGATAAGCGCCGAAGGTTGCCGCGTGCAGCAACTGAGCCAGAATCAGGACCGGCAGATACTCGGCAGCCCAGCCGATCGCCAAGAAGCGCAGCACCGCGGCGAGCAGGCTCGCCTGCAGAATCCACGCCAGGGAGTAGCGGCGGAAAAGTGCCGGCAGGTAGAGGAACACGAGAATCTCGGCCAGCACGCCGAGCGTCCACAGTGCGCCGATCGCCTTGCCGCTGTAGCCGAGTTTCTCCAGATGCAGCGTGAAGAACGCGTACAGCGCGCCGTGCGCCACCGCCATGCAGAACCCGGCGCCGATTAGCGCGCGCACGGGGCCGGCGTCGAGAATCTTGCCGCCTGCCTCGCGCGCGTGGGGCGCGTTCGCGGGCCCGCCGACCGGCAGCGCGAGCGACGTGACGAGCGCCGCAAGCGAAAGCCCGAGGAGCACCGCCGGCAGCGTGCGCACGGGGCCGGCGTCGAGCCAGGCGCCCGCGACGAGTACCGTGGCGATGAAGCCGACCGATCCCCAGAGCCGGATCGGCCCATAGTGCCCGCTCCGCCCGGCGAGTGCCGACAGAGTGATGGTCTCGACCAATGGCAGGCCGCCCGCAGACAGCACGCTCATCAAAGCGATCACCAGCGCGATTCCTGCGAATCCCGGCGCGAGCGGCAGCGCCGCGAAGCTCCCTGCCAGTGCTGCGCACGACAGCACCACGACCGCGCGTCGCGCGCGCCAGCGGTCGGCGAGCCAGCCCCAGAAGCCCGGGGCGAATATGCGCGTCAGCTGCGGCAGCGCAAGCACTACGGCGATCTGTTCCGCCCGCAGCCCTCGGTCGGCGAGATACAGCGGGAAATAGGGCACGAATGCCCCGACGAACGCGAAGTAGGCGAAGTAAAACAGCGACAGGCGGGCGGCCACTGGCATGGTGCTGCCTACGGACGGACGTGCGAGCGGGGGACAGCGGGCGAGGTTAGCATCTTCGCGTCCCGGTCCTCGGGATGCTCGATCCGCAAGCGCCGCAAGGTCGGCAATCTGTTGCAGAAGGCGTTCGCGATCGCGAAGCTGCGGCGGCTAGGGTGCCGTCCCGTTCCGCTCCTACGCGACGAACTGAGCGGGGCGCGCGCGGAATATGAAGCGCACGGCGCTGAGCACCTCGCCGACGAAGCGCTCCCTCGCCTCCTGGTCGGTTGCCGCCGGCCCGATACGGCCGTCGAGCATCAGCTGCGAGAGGCCGTGTACCAGGGCCCAGGCCGCCGCGGCCGCGCGCTGCGTCTCCTCCTGCCCGCGCGCAAATCCCGAGAAGCCCTCTGCGAACGCGCGCGCCGTGTCACGCGCCGCCTCGCTCCATGGGCGCTGCTCGACCGAACCCGATTCGCCCGAGAACATGAGGCGAAAGCGCTGCGGCTGCCCGAGCGCGAAGCGCACGTACGCCTGCGCTACCGCGTGCCCGCCGTGGGGAGCCGCCTCGCGCAGCGCCTCGCTGAGCCGCGCAAAGCCCTCGAGCGCAACCTCCGACAGCAGCGCCTCACGATTCGCGAAGTGCCGATAAGGAGCGCCGTGCGAGACCCCCGCGCGGCGCGCGGCCTCGCGCAACGTCAGCCCCGCTGGGCCTCTTTCGCGCAGCAGCGCGCCCGCCGCATGAACCAGCGCGACGCGCAGTTCGCCGTGGTGATAGCCGCGCTTCTGACGGACCGATGTAGCCATCAGCTACATTATGCCCGAAGTAAAGTAGGTGCTGTCAACATCTGCCTCGAGGGGCTCAGCCTCTCTTCGCGTGCCGACGGACATAAGGATTGCCGCGTGTGCGGAATTCAACCGCCAGCGGCGTGCCGCGCAGAGCGAAGGCTTTGCGGAACCTGCCCTCGAGGTAGCGGCGGTAGCTGTCCGGGACGTAGTCGAGCGCGTTGCCGTGAATGATGATGCGCGGCGGATTCATGCCGCCCTGGTGCGCGTAGCGCAGCTTGGGCCGCACCAGACCCTTGCGCGGCGGCGCCTGCTGCTGCACCGCGGCGATCATCGCGCGTGTGAGCTTGGGCGTCGACAGCTTCGCCATGGCTGCCGCGTAGGCGCCGTCTACGGAGCGCATCAGCTCGCCCAGCCCCGTGCCGCTCTTCGCGGAGATGAAGTGCGTGTCCGCGAACCCCAGAAATCCGAGCTTCCAGGCAAGATCCTGCTTCACCCGCTCGCGCTGCTCCCGGTCCACTGCGTCCCATTTGTTGACCGCGAGCACCACGGCGCGGCCGCGCTCGAGAATGTAGCCCGCAACGTGGGCGTCCTGGTCGGTCACGCCCTCGGCCGCATCAAGCATGAACACGGCGACATTGGCCGCTTCGATCGCCTGCAGTGTCTTCACGATCGAGAAGCGCTCCACCGCCTCACCCTGTCGGCCGCGCTTGCGCAACCCGGCGGTATCGACCAGCGTGTAATGCCTGCCATCGCGCTCGAAGGGAACCTCGATGGGATCCCGCGTAGTGCCCGGCTGATCGAACGCGATGACACGCTCTTCGCCCACCAGCACGTTCACCAGCGTCGACTTGCCGACGTTCGGGCGACCTACGATCGCGACGCGCGGGTGCCCATGGTCTGGCGACTCCGGCTCGCTCTCTTGCGGCAGCTCCTCAACGACCTGCTCAAGCAGCTCGCGCACGCCTTCGCCGTGCGCCGCCGAGATGGCGACGGGCGCGCCGAGCGCGAGCTCGTGGAATTCTGCGGTCGCGGTATCCGGCGCCAGGCCTTCGCACTTGTTGACCGCGATGCAGATGCGGGTCTTCAGCTTGCGCAGGCGCTCCGCGATCTCGCGGTCAGCCGCAGTGAGCCCCGCGCGTCCATCGACGACGAACACGACCGCGTCGGCCTCGGCGATCGCCTGCTCGACCTGGCGCGCCATCTCCGCGAAGATGCCCTCGGTCGCGCCCGGCTGGAGCCCACCCGTGTCGATGACGATGAACGAGCGCTCATCGAGCCGCCCTTCGCCGTAGTGACGGTCGCGCGTGACACCGGGCACGTCGACCACGATGGCATCGCGGCTGCGCGTGATGCGGTTGAACAGCGTCGACTTGCCGACGTTGGGGCGCCCCACCAAGGCGATGACCGCCTTCATTGCGGCAGGTCCGCGGCGCTAGGGGGACAGTGCGTACAGGCCGCCATTTTGCGTCTGCACCAGAAAACCGGTCGGCAAGCGGATCGGCGCGGCGCGGATCGGAGTTCCCCCGGTGGCCATGCGCGCGCGGAAGGCGCCCGAGTCGCGCGCCATGAAATGCACGTACCCCTCCACGTCGCCGACCACGACCTCGTCGCCGATTGGCAATGGCAGTGTAAGTTGCCGGTTGGCCAGACGGTCCTGCTTCCACAGGCTGCGTCCGGTGCGGCGCTCAAGCGCCTGTACTGCGCCCTTGTCGTCACTTACGTAGGCATTGCTTGCGTCGAGACTCACGCCGGTGAGCGAAGATACCTCGCGCGACCAAAGCTGATTGCCGCTGCGCACGTCGAAGCAGGCGACGCGGCCCTGGAACGCGACGGCGCAGACTTCGCGCCCCTCCGCCGCGGGATTGCCCAGCACTTCGGTGATGCGCTCCAGCTCGGTCGCGCCGCGCGGCAGGGCCACGCTGGCTTCCCAGCGCACGCCGCCGTTCTCGAGCGCGATCGCCACCAGTTTGCCAGCGGAAAAGCCGGCATACGCGCTGTCGCCCGCGATCGTCACGCCGGCAGGCGAGCGGATGACGAGCGAAGCAGGCGCGCGCTGATAGACCCAGCGGCGCTTGCCGTCGCTCTGCTCAAAAGCGAAGATTCGGCTGTCGCCGCTGCGCACCAGCACCAGCCCCGCGCCGACGACGGGCGCCGCGAGCACTTCGCTCGAAACCCGCGCGCGCCAGCGAACGCTGCCGTTCTGAGCGTCGAGCGCGAAGACCTCGCCTTCGTCGGTGGCCGCCACGACAAGGGTTCCGTCGCTGCCGACTCCCCCTGACAGGCGTGCGTCGAGCGTCACGCGCCAGAGCACGCGGCCAGTTGCCGCGTCGAGCCGCGCAACCGAGCCGTCGCGACTTGCCGCGTACACGCTGTCGCCGACAAGAACCGGGCTGAAGACGAAGCGCCCGGCATCGCCGATGCTTGCCGACCACAGCACGCGCACGGCCTGGGGATCGGCGATCGGGGTGAGCGGCGCGGGCGCCGGACCGGGAGGACCGCTGAACCAGTCCAAGGGGTTCCAGCTCGAGCAGCCGCCAAGCGC
>Ga0316628_100000070_pt1 | contig 55562 bp, 52 predicted proteins | sample OWC_Aug_M2_C1_D5_FD_207648 | JGI IMG/M metagenome (GOLD analysis project Ga0316628, IMG submission 207648) | Wetland soil microbial communities from Old Woman Creek delta, Ohio, United States - OWC_Aug_M2_C1_D5_C | ecosystem: Environmental > Terrestrial > Soil > Wetlands | place: USA: Ohio...
ACGGCAAAATCATATCCTGACCTGGCAGCACCGATATTAGCCTTTATAATTTCTTCACCCTTCTTCCTGAAGGTAGATTCTATAATCCCGGTGAGAATGTCTAAACTGAGCCTCAGCATGCCAAGGACTGCTCCGGTCGCCACGGTATTCGCCATTATCTTGCTTCCGCCGTGTTCAACCGCCAAGGATACAAAGGGTATGTCAAGGAAATTGGATTTTTCGTGCTTCTGTTTTAAAGACAATGAATCATAGATTATCAGGCCGTTGTCCGAAAGTTCTTTTTCGTGAAATAAAATAGTCTCTTTATCAAGGGCAACTATAATATCAATCCTGTCCCTGGATACCATGATGGGCGTGTCAGAGAACCGTATCTGGAAGAAATTGTGTCCGCCTCTTATGCGTGACTCATAATCCTGGTGGGTAAAAACATGGTATCCGGCCCGTGAGAATACCCTCGCAAGGGTATCTCCGATGGTCTGAATACCCTGCCCCGCTTCTCCGCCTATCTTTATGGAATAGTCCATTGAAATGCACTCCCTTACCGCTTCCGTTGGCAAAGGGGGATAATGAGGGATATTTTAAACAAAGCTTTTTCTCAGATTGTTTAACCACACAATATGACTTCTCTCTTCTCTTATGATGTCATCAATAATCTCTTTCTCTTTTAAGGCTTCTCTCAGTGTGTGGTAATAAAGCAGGGTTTCCCTCTCGAAACATAGGGAAAAATCAATAGCCTCTCCCGCTGTTTTGACATGATCGAGTGACGGCAGGCATTTATCCTTTCCGAGGAAAAATTCCGAATCGACAATCGCCCTCAGATATTGGGTGACCTCGTCCCAGCCCTCGGGTTCCTCATCAACCAATTTATTTTTGAGATTCGAAAAGCTTTGGCCATGTTTTGTCTCATGTGCGGCAAGTAATTCAAAAAGTTTCCTCAACTCACTCCTGTCATGGAATTGTTCTGCCATTTTGGTATAGAATTCATTACCGATTTTTTCTGTCTGAATAGCCTGTTCTACAACTTCTCTTATCGAAAATGTCGCCATATTCTTTCTCCTGCCTTTATTTTAAGAAAAGTTTAGCTGACATCTTTTATGTTGTCAATGGTGATTATTTCAGTTCCGAGAAGATGCGCCAACAACATTAAACCACCGCAGGGCGGAGAATCGCCTTTCTGCCGGACAAAATCGCAATCGCTCTCATAAAAGGGACAGCTGACGCACATATTTTCAATCAGCATTTTTTGAACGGCGGGGTCGGACTTTTGATCAAAAGAATGAAAGGGAATCTTCATGCCTTTTTTTATAAGCCTCTCTAACACGAGAAAGCCCATGCACGCCTGTTCATGATCCTTTGATGGCTTATAAAAATGGCAGAAATTCCGGCAGAGACTGTCTCTAAGCCGGCCCATTGTTAAGGTTTACATCTTTAAACAGCAGTTCAGCATACTGTCGCAGGGTCTTTTCGTCTAACTTGCGCTCCGTAACGTCACGTATAATCCCTACAGCCTCCCATTTGCCTCTAAGGTTGATTACCGAAGTGGAGATCTCTATCGAAAATCTCGTCCCATCTTTCTTGATAGCCAAAAACTCAAGCGTCTTTCCAATCACCGCGCCCTGCCCTGACTTTCTGAAAATATGGAAGCCCGATAGAAAAGCCTGATAGTATTCCCTGGGTGCAAGAAGGAGATGAAGATCTTTACCCAGAGTCTCCTGTCTCGTATACCCAAAAATTTTCTCTGCCGCCGGATTCCAGTAGGAAATCTTACCCTCGTCGTCCATGAGCACGATTGCATCAGTTGCCGTTCTGGTGATGGCGCGGAATTTCGCTTCACTTTCTTTCAGTGCAATTTCAATCCGTTTGCGCTCGATGATCTCAGCTTCCAGTTCCTCAACGACAGCTTTGAGCTGCCTGGTACGTTCTTCAACACGAAGTTCGAGTTCTTCATTCAATTTTTCAATAGTTTCCTCATATTTCCTGCGCCCGGTAATGTCGGTCATCACTGCAAAGGCGCCCCTGAAGTTTCCCTCATCATCGAGAATCGGCTTTGGTGATACAATAAAATGGATTTTCTCTCCACTTTTTTTAACACATGTGAGTTCAAAAGATCTGATGACACCTTCTTTATGTTCTTCAAAGTGCGTCATAAAGATCTGCCTGTATCCGTCGTCAATAAAGTCGGTCACGAGACGGCCGATAATTTCTTCTTTCGAAAATCCTATCATTTCACAGACTCTGTCATTGACAAAGGTAACCATTCCGTTTTCGTCCAAGACTCCGAGCCCGTCGTTCATTGTCTCTACAAGGATTTGATATCGCTCCATACGCCTGCGAAGTTGCATCTCCGATTGTTTAATACGAATTACGGCTTGAACCCGCGCGAGGAGCTCCTGCCCTGAAACAGGACGCACAATATATCCGTCAGCCCCCATTTCAAGTCCCCTGATCTGAATGTCGGAAGAGGTTTCCATGCCGGAGATCAGCATCACATAAGTACCTGTGAGCTCCGGATCCGCCTTGATCAATCTGCAAAGATCAAAGCCGCTTACATCCGGGAGAATCACATCTGTCAGAATCAAATCCGGATGTTCTTTTTTGGCTAAGCTGAGACATTCATTCCCCGCGGAAGCCTCAAGAACTTCAAGGCCGGCAAACCGCAATACACTCGAATTGATGCGGAGCAGCTCCGGATCGTCATCGACACAGATAATCTTCACTCTCTGGGCTGTCATAAAATCTTTATCCGAACACGGAATATTTACCATCTAGTATATTATAAAACATAATCAAAGGAGGTTATGGAAACAGAGACTGCTTATTATTTTGTAAAATAAATAATGAAATACTTCCTTTCAAGAGAATCCGTTCTTAAAAGGCTCGAAACACCTTCTGTTTACAACATTAAAAAAGACGACCTCTATGAGCTTGATGAAGAATCCTTTGAGTTCCTTCAAAACTGTGCAGCCGTCAGGGGATGTGAAGCAGCCGAAGATGGCTTTGTCGGTTATTGTCTGAAAGAAGGCATATTAACAGAGGATAAAGTTATATTGGAACGCCATCCTCTGATACAGTCCCCTCAGCCCTCTCTGCGGTATCTCGAATTGCAGATTACGAATAACTGCAATCTCAAATGTAAACATTGCTATATTGGGGAAAAAACAATTTTAGAAAGAAGTAATCCCCTTACATCCCCATTTAGGAACGGGGGGATGGGGGGATTTGAGAAGTCCTCTCCTCTACAAAATTTTGATGAGCTTTCGGTAAAACAGATTCAAGTTATCTTGAGAGAATTCGAGGAAATGCAGGGATTAAGAGTCCTTATTACCGGAGGCGAGCCGCTGATGCACAGGCGGTTTGAAGAGATAAACGAGATGCTGCCCCATTTTCTCTTGAGGAAGGTACTTTTCACAAATGGCCTTTTACTCCATAATAGGATACTTTCAAAACTGAATGTGGATGAGATCCAGATCAGTATAGACGGGCTTGAAACGGCCCATGACTCACTGAGGGGAAAAGGGACCTTCAGGTCGGCGATCGGCGCTGTTAAAAGGGCCCTCGATTCCGGTTTTGACGTTTCGATCTCAACAATGGTTCATCGTGGAAACCTTGCGGATTTCGACGGGATGGAGAGATTATTCATAAGCATGGGTATAAAGGACTGGACTGTGGACGTCCCCTGTATCACAGGAAGACTTGAAGAACATAATGAATTCCAGATAAGTCCCGAACATGGCGGAAGGTATCTCAAGTATGGCTATGGTAATGGGCTCCACTCGGGAGCATCGGGTTTTGGCTGTGGTCTGCATCTCATGGCTATCCTGGCTGACGGCCGGGTTTCGAAATGCACCTTCTATACTGATAAGCCGGTCGGCATGGTAGAAGACGGGCTGAGAGAATGCTGGCAGAGGATAAAACCTGTTAAGCTTGATGAATTGAGATGTGACTGCCGATACATCGAATCATGCAGAGGGGGCTGCAGATACAGAGCATTGCTCCTCGGTGACCGGCTCGGAAGAGACCTCTACAGATGCTATATGTATGATATAATAAACGAAAGGAACGATCCGAACCGTAGCCCGGGTTCCTCTATGAAAGGGGGTGTCTTTAATGACGATCAAGAAGGTATCCAAAAGGGTCTCTACAACCTGTAAATGTAAAAGTTCCTGCTAACAATTTGAAGCGTATAATGCTTTTTGTGAAAAAAAGAAAAGGCTGGTTTTTACCAGCCTTTTCCGGTTAACCATTATTATTCTATGGTGATGGCCTGAACCGGGCATGTATCAGCGGCTTCCTGACAATTGCAGGTACTACATTTGTCAGGTCCGATAACATGTGCCTTTCCATCGTCCTCTACTTTAAATACCTGCGGACACATTTCCTCACATGTGCCGCAACCTTCACAAGCATCCTCGTTCACTACTGGCTTTGCCATAAATCTACCTCCTTATTTTTAAATTTTGAAGAAGAATTTTCCCTGTAATCCTGACGGTGGAGCAGAGATTTAACAAATTATAATATAATTTTCTTAAAATTTTCTACTGCTTATATTTTCGTTTTCAGCTCCTTTAACACATTCACTGTCAACTATCAATAACAATTCAGGCCTTATTAGATTATGGATACCAGCCGATCTTTTATAGACAGAATGCCCGAAACAAGGAAATTTTTCTTCAGATGGTCTGACTCCTCGCTATAGCAAGTTCACACCGAGAGTTTCTTCACAACATCTTGCAGCTCTCCATAAGCTGTAGGCCGAGGAAGGCCGGCGATCTTCCATGCTGTAAAAGGATCCGGGAATTCCTCATATGTACACTCCTTTGGTTGATGTACATTGAGACATACAGCGCGGGGTACAGGAAAGGCATTGAATTTTTTATAATATTCTCTCATAAACCTTAATATTTCTATTTTTTCTTTTGTTAGGGGACATGTCTCACCGACCCCCTCTTTTTCAGCCATGGCACAGGCCACTTTTTCGTTCCAGTCATCGAAATTTACAAGAAAACCTTCATCATCCACTTCGATTTTCATTCCCTGATATTCAATTACAGGCATACCAAAACCTCCTTTGAATGTGATATTTCCTATCTTCTCTGCTCAAAGTTCTTAATAAACTGTCCTATCTGTACACCAAGATAAACGCATTTGATGTTGTCCATGCAATCGTCTGCGTCTTTTTTTTCGAGATGTGTTGTGAGCTCCTGCTTGTCTTTCCTGAATTTCACAATATAGGCATTTTTCCCCTCATCGAAGTCGAGGCCCACCGATATACCGTGACGTCTAATTTCAGGATACATTTCAAGAATCTTATCTTCCAAGGCAACCTTTGTATAGCCCATATTTCCTCCTTCCAATAACGCAGAAATATTATCTGCTCAAAATTTCCTTAACGCCCATATACATACCTTATGCCCAGGGGGTGCCTCCGTCAACAATACTATGCTCTTCCCACATAAACCAGCTTCCGGTGTCCGACAGGAAAAAATACGTATTTGCAAAAATATCATGATGCTGCTGCTCCTCCTTGGCAAGTCTTGCAAAGAGAGCCTTCTCCTTTTCTTTCTGCGCCTCTGCCTGGGCTTTTTTGTAAAACTCTATTCCTTCTTTTTCCATCTGCATCGCAATTTTAAATGCTTCAAGTTCGTCCGCCGTTGCCTCAACCCTCTTTATCATCTCATCCTTCATGGATTCGAAGACAGTCCGCATATTTTTCATCGGACTTACTTCATCCAGATGGATATCAACATCTTTGAATATCTGGGAAAGGGCCTGGAGATGCCTTTTTTCATCTTCCGTGATCGAATGAAGCATTTTTTTCCCTACGGGATTCCTTGTTTTCTGAGCAGCTTCGCTGTAAAAAGCTATTGCGTCCTTTTCCATCCTGATGGCTATTTCAATAGCATTCATATCTCCTCCCCGCTTTAATTGGAATTAAGCATATCTTTATTCAATTTTACTATAAATAGTACCATGTTCAAAAATATTGTCAAGGTTGATTATAATAACAAAATGGTGGATTTCCCCTATTTTATACAACTTTATCCGACCCTGCGATGCAATCAAAACTGTCTTTTTTGCTTTAACCGGGCAATATCAGATCCATCCTCATACAATGATATGAAAGTCCGAGACGCTTACGCTTTGAGTAATTTGCTGATTGATCTTGGCGTTCACGAGCTTGACATCCTGGGCGGAGAGCCCTTGCTCCTTCCGTGGATAAAGGATTTTGTCAATGACGTTACCGATTCAGGTTTGATTATAAATCTTAGCACAAACGGTGGCCTGCCGGATATTATATATCGTCTCTCAGAAGTCGGGACAGATTTAATGAATGTCGGATTTTCCCTTCACGGTTTTTCCGGAACCCATAACGCGTTGACTCAGGCTGATAATTTTTCAAAGACTGTCGAAGGAATTAAAAGAATGGTCAGGGCAGGAAAAAACCCGATTGTGAAAAGTGTACTTACGCGGGTAAACATGACTCAAATTTATGATCTCGTTGATTATCTCAAAAACCTCGGCGTGAAGAGATATTTCCTTTTGCATGAAGACCTTGTAGGCAGACAAAATTTCTCATCGTGTTTTTCCTTTCCCGAATTCCGGGAGTTCCATGAAAAACTTAATGAAGCATCCGATATCGGTTTCGTTGCGGCATCCGGCTTTTTCAAACGTGGGATCAATGCACCGGGCAGATGCGATGCCGGCACCAAGAAGATTGCAATAATGCCTGACGGCTCCGCATTCCCTTGCAATCTATTTGCAGCCTTTCAGGAATTTCGTCTGGGCAACGTGTTCACAGATGGCATTGAGAAGATCTGGCGAAATCCGATATTGGAGCATTTCAGGCAGTTAACCGGCAATAACAGATGCGAAAGATCCGACTGTGAACATCATTCTACCTGCCGGGGAGGATGCCCTGCACACAGCTTCTACTTTTACGGAACACTCGATGCCGTGGATCCCCGCTGTTCAAACCGGTAAAAGGACTTCAAAATCATAGGCAACCATATTGAATTCTACGGGATCTGTCAGGATATGGCGTTTTAGTTTGCATTGACTCAAGAAAAGAGATACTATTTGTCTGAAGGCTTTCTCAGGAGGTGCAATGAAGACCGTTGAAATAAAACCTGGCATTTACTGGGTCGGAGCAATCGATTGGGCGATAAGGGATTTCCACGGCTATGTAACACCGAACGGAACTACCTATAACAATTATCTGGTTCTCGATAAACAGATTACTCTTTCCGATACCGTCAAATATGACTTCGCAGAGACCACGATTGATAACATAAGAAGTCTTATAGACCCATCGGAGATAAGACATATCGTAATCAACCATATCGAAAACGACCATGTGACAGGCATCGAAGGAATAATGGATCTCACACCAAGCGCCACCATACATATTACCGATAGAGGCAAGAAAGGTCTCGACAGGTTTTTCGACACATCAAAATGGGATATCAGGACCGTAAAAACAGGAGATACCTTGAATATCGGTAAAAGGACATTGCTCTTCATGGAAACCCCCATGCTCCACTGGCCCGATTCTATGATGACGTACATTAGGGAAGATAAACTCCTCATAAGCCAGGATGCCTTTGGACAGCATTATGCATCGGCAAGCAGATTTGATGATGAGTTCATCACCTGCTTCTCGGTATCTGAACTTGAGGATGCGGTGAAAGACTATTATGCGAATATTTTGATGCCCTTTGGTACCCTGATCAAGAACAAGATTGCAGATATTCAGAAGTTGGGTCTCGAGATCGATATGATAGCCCCCGATCACGGTATTATCTGGAGGAAAGATCCGTCAAAGGTTATTGACATGTATCTTGGCATGGCAAGCGGCAAGGCTGACCTGAGGGTGGTAATAATCTATGATACGATGTGGCATAGTACTGAGAAGATGACCCTTCCTTTAACACAGGGGATAAGGGATGAAGGTATTGACGTTAAAGTCATCAAGCTCAGGGCAACGCCTGTCAGCATTGCAGTAAAAGAGTTCTGGAAGGCAAGGGGATGTCTAATCGGTTCTCCTACCCTCAACAACACGATGTTTCCGACGATAGCGGAGTTTTTGTCCTACCTGAGAGGTCTCAGGCCAAAGAACCGCGTTGTTGCATCCTTCGGAAGTTACGGGTGGGGCGGTGGCGCGGTGAAAGATATCTATGAAGAATTTAAACGAATGGGGCTTGAGACCCTGGAGCCCGGAGTCCAGGTCATTTACAGGCCTTCTGCTGAAGACGAAGAACGTTGTTATTCCTTCGGAAGAGAGTTTGCGGGCAAGGTAAGGGCATATCATGCAAAATTTGAATAAAGAACCTATTAGTAATACTTTTATAAGTTAAGGAGGTGAGACATGAGAGAATTGCCGGGGCATTACGCAGATCTCAGGAAAAGGTTTAAGGAGGTTATGAGGGCGGTCGATAATCTCGGGAAGGCCTCAAGTGCCGCAGGTCCCATTAACGCGAAGACTTCTCACTTAATACAGCTTGCCGCTGCTGCAGCCATAAGATCCGAGGGCTCTCTTCATTCGCATGCAAGGAGGGCCTTGAAGGCTGGAGCAAAGACCGAGGAAATATACCATGCGATAATCCTGCTCACGAGCACGATAGGGTTTCCAGCGGTGTCTGCCGCACTGAGCTGGGCTGATGACGTTATGGCAAAGCAGCAGGATGAACTGGAGAACAAGAAAACCTAAGATTATGACTATCAATACAGTCCTCCTTATCCTTGAGTCGATACTGCTCGTAGCCACTATCATACTTCTCCTTTACAGCATACGTGAGGGGAGGGGGAGGAGAAACCTTCTGCTGGAAGTGGGGAAGGCGACAAGGATCCTTACGCGGCAGGAGTATTTCCTGAACGTGACTGATTCTATGATGGATGCGAAGGATGAAGTAGCAGGGGTCATCACTGGCAGGCTTCCGGCAGAGGATGATAAGAAAAGGGTGAAAGACATCATAAACAATATCGAGAAATTGACAAAAGATGGTGTAAAGGTCAGATATCTTATACCGAAATTTCATGACAGGCTGCATGTCGGTTATCTATATAATAAAGCCGGAGCCGAAGTACGGTACAGTGTATGTGCCATTGCGAATAACATCCGGTATATAATCGTCGATGACCGCCTGGCGGTAATCGGCATTCCGGAAAGCGTCGGGGAAAAAGAGGCCACAAGAAAGGGCTACAGAATTCCTTCGGAAGGTCTTGCTGCAATACTCAAAGATCATTTCACCAGATGCTGGGAAGAGAGTATATTTTATGAGGCCTATCTTAAAGAGATAATCAGACAGACAGGTGCAACACCGAAGCTTCTCGCTAAAGAGCTTCAGATAGATGAGCGTGAATTGGAGAAACTCGCCGCGCACTGAAGGCTATTGCTGAGATATCTATTGAACTTAAAGGAGGAGAATATGTCTAAGACGGAGAAGGATCTTCAGGAGGCATTTTCAGGAGAGTCGCAGGCAAATAGAAAATATACTGCCTTCGCAAAAAAGGCCGATTCAGAAGGATACAAGCAGATTGCGCGACTTTTCAGGGCTGCTGCCGAAGCCGAAACGGTACATGCCTTAAACCACCTGAGGGAATTAGGTGCGGTTAAAACCACAAAAGAAAATCTCGATGCGGCAATTGCAGGAGAAACCTATGAATTTGAGGATATGTATCCTCAAATGATCGCGGATGCACAGTCGGAAGGGAACAAACGTGCCGAGATATCATTCACTTATGCAAACGCAGTAGAAAAGATTCATGCAGCTCTTTATAAAAAGGCTCTCGAAAATCTCGGGAAAAATGAAAATGTTGATTATTATGTCTGCCAGGTCTGCGGAAATACCGTTGAGGGAGAACCACCGGACAAATGCCCTATATGCAGCTCCTTAAAAAAGATGTTTAAAAAGATGGAATAAACACTAAAGGAAGGAGTTACTCATGAAATTACTTTATTGTACTGCATCAGTGTTGGTGTTTCTCTTGTTCTTCTCCGGCAGCGTATTAGCGGCAGAAGAGAAAGAAGATGTCGTAGCTTTCGCATCCTTGAGTCCCCAGACTCAGGCATGCCTTGGCTGCCATAATATATATACCCCAGGGATTGTAAATGATTGGCTGACGAGCAGACATTCGAAAACAACCCCTGCCGAAGCCCTGAAGAGATCGCCCTTAGAGAAGAGGATTTCTGCCGAAAGTCTCCCCAAGGAACTGCTGACATATGCCGTTGGCTGTTACGAATGCCACAGCCGGAATCCGGAGAGCCACAAAGACAACTTTGAGCACATGGGAAATAAAATAAACATCGTGGTCACCCCCCGAGATTGCAGGACCTGTCACCCTGCAGAGTTTGGACAGTTCTCCGGCAGTAAAAAGTCGTATGCCTATAAAAATCTCATGGAGAATCCCGTATATCTTGCACTAGTCGGATCTGTGACGGGGGTGAAAAGAATCGAAGATAAGAAGATCATCACGGATAAACCCTCGGAATCTACCCTTCACGAGACATGTCTCGGATGTCACGGAACAAGGGTGGTACCGTCAGGCAAGAAAACAGTACACACTAAGCTGGGTGATATCGAGGTACCCAATCTGACGAATTGGCCCAATCAGGGTGTGGGCAGGATCAACCCGGACGGCAGCACGGGGGCCTGCACTGCCTGTCATCCCCGGCATGGCTTTTTAATCGAAGTTGCGAGGAAGCCTTACACCTGCGGACAGTGCCATCATGAGCCGGATGTGCCTGCCTGGAATGTATATGAGGAAAGCAAACACGGCAACATTTTCTCATCGAAAGGCATAACCTGGGACTTTACCAGCGTGCCCTGGAAAATAGGAAAGGATATTAAATCACCGACCTGTGCGACCTGTCATAACAGCCTGCTTGTCTCTCCATCCGGTGATGTGATCGCTGAAAGGTCTCATGATTTCGGTTCTAGGCTGTGGGTCAGAATCTTTGGCCTCATTTACAGCCATCCCCAGCCGAAGTCCGGGGATACGACGTTGATCAAGAATAAAGACGGCCTGCCTTTGCCCACGACATTTACGGGGGAACCTGCATCGGAATATCTCATCGATAATACAGAGCGGGAGAAACGATATGGTATCATGAGCAGTATCTGTAACGGTTGTCACAGCAGACAATGGATAGTCGGCCATTTCTCAAAACTCGACAAAACTTTAAAAGAGACAAACGACATGACACTTGCAGCGACAAAGCTTTTGACAGGGGCATGGGAAAAAGGGATTGAAGACAAAACAAATCCCTTTGACGAATCGATTGAACAGATGTGGATAAAGCAGTGGCTCTTCTATTCGAATTCCGTTACCTACTCGTCGGCTATGACCGGTGCACCTGATTATACGACCTTTAAAAACGGCTGGTGGTTTCTCAGTGAAACGCTTCAAAACATGAAAGACCGGATAGAACTCAAAAAAGAGAAGAAGGAGAAGGACTGAATGAACATAATCGCCTTTCTCGGCAGTCCGCGAAAAGATGGAAATACGGAGCTTCTCTTAAAAGAGGTAGTCAGGGGGATAGAAGAGTCCGGGTTTTCCGTTCGGATTTTCGATCTGAACCAAATGAATATCATGCCCTGCCAGAACTGCGGGGGGTGCGACGAGACAGGCACATGTGTCTATGCGGATGATATGTCTCAAATCTACGAGGCCATCAGGGCTGCCGACAGGATTATTCTCGCATCCCCGATTTTCTTCTCGGCACTCAGTGCGCAGACGAAGATGATGATAGACAGATGTCAGGCCTTTTGGTGTGAGAAATATCTTCTCAGGAAACCGATCCCAGCGGGTCAATACGGCAGAAAAGGACTCCTGTTGCTGGTCGGCGGACAGAAGAAGGAAATCGGCATCCAGGGAATGCAATGCGCTGGGACGTCCGCGAAGGCATTCTTCAGGACGATCAGCGTCCCCGAGCACGAGACGTTAAGCTACATGGCAGTTGATATAAAAGGCGCGATACTGAAACATACAACAGCCTTGAAAGACGCGTATGAAGCGGGCAAAGAGTTGGTAAGGATCTAACCTTATATTATGACGATCATGTTAGTTTCCAAAAAATAATTAGTGCCTGACCCTCTTCCACCTCCTGTGTATCCAGAGCCACTCTGCGGGATTTTCCTTTATGTAATCCTCGATGAAACTTGAAAATTTCACGGTATCTTCCCTTGTAGCTTTTTCACTGTCATTCGCACCGGACAGCTCTATCTGCGGATATATCCTGATCCTGTGACCTTTATCAGTTCTGTTAATAAAAGCAGGCAGTACCGCCGCACCGGTTTTTCTCGCTATGAGGGCAGGCATTTTTGTCGTCCATGCGCCCCTCCCGAGAAAGTCTATCACATAACCTTCATCGCGTGTGACAGCCTGATCCATAAGGATACCCACTACACCGTTATTCTTCAGCGCCTGCAGGATCGGCTTTAATGCTCCCTTTTTATAAATGACACTGTTATCGTATCTCTTCCTTACTTTTTCAACAACAATATTGAGGTAAGGATTGTCTATAGGTCTTGCCACAATAGACAGAGGTGAAAGTTTTACAGAAGCGATCGCCAGCAGCTCCCAGTTACCGCAGTGTCCGGTTATAAATAAGACCCCTTTGCCTTTTGATCTGGCAGCATTAAGGTTTTCTGCGCCCTCTATATCCACGGAATTTATTATCGATTCACCAAAGCCATAATAGATTTTTACAACTTCAACGAATGATTTCCCGAGGTTTTTGAAATTCTCTTTGATGACCTTTTCAATGGGCTCTGAAACTTTTACGGCATTAGATGATACCGCGGATCTCAGATTTTCCGTCGCAATCCTTCTCCTGTCTCCCCAGAGATAAAAAAGCAAAAGGCCGAGTGTTTCCCCGGCCTTTATGGCCCATCTCAACGGCAGGATTGCAAACGGTATGGACAAAAGTATAAATAAAAAAGCCTCAAAGAGCCATACCGCCTTATTCATTTATTCTCTTCTTGTCCCTTTTTTTCTTCCTCTTTTTCTTCTTCTTTTTCCTTTTCCTTTTTCTTCTCCATCGACTCAGATATTTCCGTGAGACGTTTTACAACGAGGTAATTAATGGTTCCATCGGGATAGGTTCCGTCTTCGCCGAGTTCACCTACCGGCATGCCACTAATAATCTCTAAGCCCTCGTCAGCTTTCTCGATAGGATAGATAGTAAACTTGCCGTTCTTCACAGCTTCTACCACATCATTTTTCAATATCAGGTTCTTGATATTCCTTGCCGGCATTATGACTCCGTGGCTCCCATCGAGGCCGATTAACCTGCAAAGATCAAAGAAGCCTTCTATCTTTTCGTTTATTCCCCCTACAGGCTGAACATCTCCGATCTGATCCATGGATCCTGTGACAGCGATACTCTGTTTCAGCGGAATGTTTGCGATACTGCTCAGAAGTGCGTAAAGCTCGGCGCACGAAGCGCTGTCACCTTCAACCATGTCATAGAGCTGCTCGAAGGTGATTGAAGCAGACAGGCTGATCGGTTTTTTCGTTGCATATCTGCTCCCGAGGTAATTTGTTATTATGAGAATAGCCTTTTCATGGATCCTGCCGCTCATCTTCGTCTCTCTCTCTATGTTCACAACTCCGGCTTTACCCGCGTATGTCCTTGCAGTTATCCTCGAAGGTTTTCCAAAACTGTAGTCACCCAAGTCAAGAACAGCAAGACCATTGACCTGTCCGACCTTCTCCCCCGACGTATCAACAATGATAGTCCCCTCGATGATCATTTCCCTTAGGTGTTCCTCAATCCTGTTTGTCCTATACACCTTCTCATCTATCGCCTTCTGAACGTGTTCACCGCTTACAACATTACCCCTGGATTTCAATGCCCAGTAACTTGCCTCCCTCAGGATATCAGCGATATCATTGAACCGGGCGGACAACTTGTTCTGGTGCTCAGCAAACCTCGAACTCACTTCAACCACTTTTGCGACTCCCGCACGGTCAAAGGGTAGAAGCTTCTCTTCCCTGCACAATGCTGCAACGAAAGAGGCATATTTCCGGACATTCTCGTCCGTCCTGTTCATCCTGCTGTCAAAATCCGCTTTAACCTTGAAAAGTTCCCTGTATTCCTCATCAAGGTTATAAAGGAGATAATAGAGATAGGGATTACCGACGAGGATCACCTTAATATCAAGTGGGATAGCCTCCGGCTTTAGAGTCGTCGTTGACATCAACCGGTACTGTTCCCAGACATCCTCTATCTTTGCCTCTTGATCCCTGATAGCGCGTTTCAGTGCATCATATGCGAAGATGTTCCTTAAGAGATCAAGTGCATTGATGACTATATACCCGCCGTTTGCCTTGTGCAGGGAACCTGCCTTTATCATAGAAAAATCCGTAATAGCAAGCCCGTACTGTATTTTGTGCTCAATCCTTCCAAAAAGGTTATAGTAAGTCGGATTGCTTTCGAATACGCACGGCGCTCCCTTACAATCTCCATTATTTACCAGGGCATTTATGGTATATCTCGTGAATGTCGGCTCTGTTCTGGGAAGTCTCATAAACGCCAATTGAGGAGCCGGCTCTTCCTGAATCTTAAAGTCGTCGAGATGCTCAAGGATGTCTTCCTTTGCATCAGCGAGGTACGATGTGATCTTCTTATACTCGCTGTATTTATGCTTCAATTCATCGATGAGATGACCCACGGCGGAAAGGGCAGCCTCTTTCTCGAGCTTCCCCATTGCCTCCTTAACCATCTTTTCACTCTCGCGGACCATGCGCACAACGTCATTGAGTTTTTCCTGGAGAGTCTTTCCCATCTCGTCTATCTTCTTCCGTGTATTTTCTTCGAGTAACTCATACTCCTCCTCTGTCAGAGGTTCCCCCGTCTTCTTTACCGGCACGATCATCAATCCACTGACTGTTTTACGGACCGAAAATCCCTTCTGCTGCGCCTCTTCCTCAAGTCCGGCAAACATTTCTTTCTGTTTTTTCTGGGACTCTTCTATTATTTTATTCCTCTGTTTATCATATTCCTTTGATTCGAACACCTTCGGAATCCCGACCTTAAGTATCTTTATGACCTCATCCATATCCTTCTGGAAAACAACCGCTTTCCCGGGATCAAGAGAGATTGCCAGCGGAACATCGGGGTCCTTAAAATTGTAGACATAGCACCAATCCTTCGGCACAGGTTCGCCCATGGCCTTTTGATATAAAAATGACTTTACCGTGGTCATTTTACCTGTGCCGTGCTCACCGAGAAGGAAGATATTAAAACCGGTACTTTCGAGGCTAAGACCAAAATCAAGGGCATGCAGGGCCCTTTCCTGGCCTATCGTCTCTTTAAAGTCCGGCAGATCATTTGTCGTATGAAAGGCAAAGATATCAGGATCACAAACTCTGTAGAGTTCGTTAACATTTAATTTTTCAGGCATCTCTTTCCTCCTAAGAAGAATATTATCAGAGTCTCTTCATAAGCTCGATCGAGTGTAGAAAGTTTACACAGTTTTCTTATAAGATGCAACAGGAGGCAGATGCGACCGGGTCAGGCCCTCGGGTGATGTTTGGAATAGACTTGCTTCAATCTGTCAGTCGTCACCTTCGTATAAATCTGGGTTGTAGATATATCGGCGTGTCCGAGCATTTTCTGTAACGAACGGAGATCTGCTCCACCTTCGAGCAGATGTGTTGCAAAGGAGTGCCTAATAGTATGAGGTGAAATCTCGATTCCGAGTTTCCTGCCCAGGGCCTTTATCGTCTGCCAGAAGCGCTGCCTCGTCATCGGCCCGCCCCTCCGCGTGACAAAAATATATGGGGAACGCTTTTTTTTCAGGATCTCAGGTCTTTGCCGACTTATATATTCCTTCACCCTTTCAATCGCCCGCATATGAAGCGGCACAATTCTCTCTTTTGAGCCCTTCCCTAAAACCCTCACAAAGCCTGCATCGAAATTAATATCTTCGAGCTTAAGCGATATTAGTTCACTGACTCGCAGGCCCGATGAATACAACAGTTCGAACATGACATAGTCTCTTATTGCAGCAGGCTCAGAAAGATCGATTGATGAGCTTAAATCAAGGAAGGTCCTGACTTCTGAGACACTGAGTGACTTCGGAAGTCTTTCCCATCTCTTCGGCGATTGAAGATTCTCTGATGGATCCTCTTTTATAATATTCTCGATAAGGAGATACTTGCATAAACTCTTAACTGTAGACAAAAACCTGCAGATACTTGAAGCAGAGTAACCCTCATCCCTGAGTCTTTCGATGAAATCAATAATATCCGCCTTTGTGAATGAAGCAAAATCCCTGCTTCTCGACGACAGGGACTCACGGAATTTCCTGAGGTCAAAATGATAGGATTCGACAGTGTTCCTCGAGAGCCCCTTTTCGGCAGAGAGATAAGTTAGGAAATCATTTAAATGATCCATATAAACTCCTGTTCGATTGGCGCATATCGTTAATTTCCAATACCGAAAGTACAATAACCAAATAATAATCAATTAATCAATAACCGATAATGTATTTTGATGCCTGATATTTGAGATTTATTTGGAATTTGGTGATCGATTCTTGGCTATTTTTAGTTATGGATTGTATATCGTCTCCATCTCATCCGTATAACCGCCATCTTCTCTATAGATATAAAAAGGCCTGTCCACTTTCAAGCCAGTCCTTGCTCCTTTCACAGCTTCAATCAAAACCATCTTTGACTCAGTTGATGTCGTTGAATGAACAAACCTAAATCTTTTCGGCTCAATATTCCTTCTTCTTAAGATATCAACAAGCTCTGAGAGCCTGCATGGGTGATATATCATATTTAACCTGCCTTTTGCTCTCAGAAGAGATGATGCTGCATCAACAAGTTCCTGCAATCTCAATTTTATTTCATGCCGTGCGACGGCCCTCTCCTCTTCGATATTAATAAGACCGCTTTGAAGCCTCCGGAAGGGCGGATTTGAAACTACGAGGTCATAGGGGCGGGGTGACGGGAAGGCCGGGAGTGTTCTTAAATCACATTTGATTACCTTAACTCGATTTTTGAGATTATTCGTAACAACATTCTTTTCTGCAAGACTGATCAGGCTGTCCTGAATTTCAAACAAGGCGATGCGTGCATGAAGATACTTTTTTGCGAGCAGAATGCCGACAATGCCCGACCCTGCACCGAGATCCGCTATGGCGGTTACTTCTTTGAGGTTTACAAAATCATAAAGCAGGAGGGAATCAACGGAAAAACGGTATCCTGTTTTTGACTGGTATAGCCGTACATCACGGATGCTGTCAAGCGTGACATCCATGCCGCATTAGGTCAGGGGGCAGTTTTTTCATAACCCCCCAGGATACCTTTCTCATGAAGGATTGAGATAAATATCTTCACAATATTCGGATCGAACTGTTCACCGGAGTAATCTCTTAGTTCTTTTATCGCTTTATCCATCGTGAGCGCCTTTCGGTAAGGCCTGTCGGTCGTCATTGCCCCAAAAGCATCTGCTACTGCAATGATCCTTGCGCCTAAGGGAATATCATTGCCCTTCAGGCCGTCGGGATATCCCGAACCGTTATAACTCTCATGATGATGTTTTATGATTTCTCTTGCGTCCTTTATCGGTTCGACAGGTTCAATCATTTTCGCACCATACACGGGATGCTTTTTAATAATGTCCATCTCTTCTGCAGAAAGTTTACCCGCCTTCATGAGAATATTGTCAGGTACCGTAACCTTCCCCAAGTCATGCAATAATGCAGCTTTTCTGACGTTTTCTACATCATTCTCGGTAAGTCCCAGTTTTTTTGCAATCTCAACAGAATACTCTGATATATCTTTCATATGCTTGTCAGTATAAAGATCCCTCGCCTCAACCACCCCTGATAGAGTCACTATCATGGACAGATAAGACTGTTCAAGTTTTTTATAAAGGCGGGCATTTTCTATCGCTGCGGCAGCCTGACCACCCAGGACCGAAACAAGTTCCACATCGGAAGGCGTAAAGGGATGCTCGCTGCTCGTTCTACTGATGAAGAGCAGCCCTATCATATTCCCTCTTATTGTAAGCGGCAGGCAAATACCTGACGAAATACTTTCAATCTGTCTCATCGTCTCTAATTCGGCCGGGAGTTTACTTTCAGGAGTTATGAGTAAGGGCTTGTTGTCCTTGAAAACGAGTTCTGACAGGTTTTCGCTGTATCTTTCCGCGGAATCACTGAGGAAGTCCCGTGCAAATCCGTGACACATCTTTATATTAAGCTTGCCCGTTGCTTCATCTGCCAACGCGAGACACGCCTTATCAGCCTTTGTTTCCTTCACAGCACTTTCGATTATCAGCTTAACCAGCCGCTTTGGATCGACCTCGCCTATAATTTCCTTGCTGACCTCAAAAAGCGGCATTAAAGTCCGCATTCTTATATTCTCTTTCAGTAATCGTGTTTTTTCTAAAGCATCTGCGACAGCAGCTCTGAGGTCTGCAGGGGTAAAGGGTTTCAATATAAAGCCCTGTGCACCTAATCTGAGAGCATTTATGGCGATATCGAGTGTACCATATCCCGTGATAACGATAATGGGTATTTCTCTATTGTTTGTCCTTACATGCCTGATCACGTCGAGCCCGTCGATATCGGGCATCTTTATGTCCGTTAAGAGCAGGTCAAATTTGTCGCTTTCGAGAAGCTTCATCCCTTCATTGCCATTCGATATCGTTCTTATCTCATAGCTGTTTGTCAGGATATCCCTTGAAAGCTGCAGGATGAGATCCTCGTCGTCTATTACCAGTATTTTTTCTCTTTGCATGGATCCGGTATTTTCCCTGATTAAAAATTCACTTATTAAATTTGACATATTCGACCGACATAATGCAATTGTTTGTATCTGTAAACGAGTGATTCATGATCACACAAAAAAAGGCCATGCTTTTTTGCACAGCCTTTTTTTGATATATATTAAAGTTTTAAATTTACCCTATCTTCTTTTCTGCGACCTGCACCCTTGCGACCGCTCTTTCAACGGAAGCTGTCGCTCTTGCAAAATCAAACTCTTCTGCTTTCTTAAGCCTTTCTTCTGCCCTTTTCATAGCAGTCTTTGCTCTCTCTACATCGATATCCTCTGATTTTTCAGCGCTGTCTGCAAGAATCATGACCCTGTCAGAACCAACCTCGGCATATCCCCAGTTGACGAAGACATACTTTGTAGCATTCCCCTTTTTGTATGCGAGCATGCCTACCTTTAAGGTCGTGAAGAAAGGCACATGACCCGGGAGCACGCCGAAATCACCTTCACTTCCGGTGCATGTCACTTCGTCAACATCCTCACTTAAAATAAGGCCGTAAGGTGTAACGATCTCAAGTTTTAATTTGCTTTCCTTCTCCATGAATTATATTCTCCTGCCTTAGCCTTTATTTCTTTATACCTGTCTGCTCCAGCCAAGTTTCTTGCCTTTTTCTTCAACTTCTTCAATCGGTCCCACCATATAGAATGCCTGCTCGGGCATATCATCATATTGTCCTGCTACGATAGCCTTAAACCCTTTTATGGTATCTGCGGTCTTGACGTATTTACCCGCTTGTCCTGTAAACGTTTCTGCGACATGGAACGGCTGGCTCAGGAACCTCTGGAGTTTCCTTGCCCTTGCAACGATCATTTTGTCATCTTCTGAGAGTTCTTCGATACCGAGGATTGCGATGATGTCCTGGAGTTCTTTATATCTCTGAAGAGTTTTCTGAACGCTTCTGGCAACGCTGTAATGTTCATCACCGATAACCTTTGGATCGAGGATCCTTGATGTGGAATCCAGCGGGTCAACGGCGGGATAGATACCGAGTTCTGAAATCTGTCTCGAAAGAACGACGGTACCGTCCAGATGGGTAAATGCTGTCGCAACGGCAGGGTCAGTAAGGTCGTCCGCAGGAACATATATTGCCTGCATGGATGTAATAGCACCTTTCTTTGTGGTCGTAATTCTTTCCTGGAGTGCCCCCATGTCGGTACCGAGTGTCGGCTGATAACCGACCGCGGACGGCATTCTTCCAAGCAGTGCCGAAACCTCAGCCCATGCGAGTGTATATCTGAAGATATTATCAATGAATAAGAGAACGTCCTGTCCCTGATCCCTGAAGTATTCTGCACATGTAAGAGCGCTCAGACCAACGTTCGCCCTTGCTCCGGGCGGCTCGTTCATCTGACCGTAGATAAGAGCTGCCTTCGGTAAAACGCCTGAGTGTTTCATTTCTAAGTAAAGGTCGTTTCCTTCTCTTGTTCTTTCACCGACTCCTGCGAACACCGAGACACCACCGTGGACCATGGCGATGTTATGGATCATCTCCATGATGATAACGGTCTTGCCGACTCCCGCACCACCAAACATCCCCATTTTACCGCCTCTGACGAACGGGATGAGAAGGTCAAACACTTTAACGCCTGTCTCAAATGCCTGTGTTGTTGCTTCCTGCTCCACAAACTCCGGTGCCAGCCTGTGAATAGGCATTCTGTCTGTTGTATCTATTGGTCCCATTTCATCAACAGGTTCACCGATAACGTTAATTATTCTTCCTAATGATGCCTTTCCGACAGGGACAGTAATCGGCTGTCCGGTATCCACAACCTTCATACCCCTGACGAGGCCATCCGTCGCGCTCATGGCGATGGTCCTCACTTTGTTTTCACCGAGATGAGCAGCAACTTCCAATGTGATACGAATCTCGGGTATGCCCTTTGACGGATCTCCCGGGACATCTATCTTTATGGCGTCGCGGATTTTCGGTAACTGCGCTTCAAATTCCACGTCCACTACCGCACCTATTACCTGAGATACTTTTCCTTCGTTCATCTTGATACCCCCTCAACTGTATTAAAATTCTTTAATCCTTTATTCATTAATCCTTCAATGCCTCAACACCGCCGACAATATCCATCAGCTCTTTTGTAATGGAGGCCTGTCGTACTTTATTCGCCAGAAGTGTTACCTTAGTGATAAGTTCAGAACAGTTTTTTGTTGCGTTCTCCATTGCAGTCATCCTCGCCGCCTCTTCAGCAGCTGATGATTCGAGCAATGCTCGGTAAATCTGTATTTCAATGTGCTTCGGTAACAGTCTTTCAAAAATCGCTGCCCGTGAAGGTTCATAGAGGTAATCAGCGGTCATGGTTGCCTCTTTCTGTCCCTCTTCTCCTTCCAAAACACCTACAGGCAGAAGCTTCATCATGGTGACTTTCTGAGTGATCATCGATTTAAATTCATTGTAAATAACAACAACCTCATCAAAAGACTCACTGGTATACCCCTCAATCAGGTTACCCGCTATCTCCTGAGCATTTGCATATGATATTCTTCCGGAAAGGCCAACCCATGCGTTTCTCATAGGAACGCTTCTCCTTTTGAAAAAGTCTCGTGCCTTTCTGCCGACAATGCTGAGGCTCGGTTCAACACCATCTTTCTTCAGATTATTAATATAATTATTCGCAGTCTTCAGGATGTTTGTATTGAATGCTCCGCAGAGGCCTTTATCGGATGTTATCACGAGAACTTCTACTTTTTTCCTCAGCCTCAAAGCAAGGAGGGGATGTATCTCGCGTTCCGCAACCTTCGCAAGATCAGTCAGGACTGTTTCCATCCTCATGGCATAAGGCCTGAAGTTCAGCATCCGGTCCTGAACCTTCCGCATCTTTGCTGCCGCCACCATCTTCATGGCAGCAGTGATCTTCTTTGTACTCTGGATTGCTTTTAGTCTTTTTCTTATATCCCTTAAAGTTGGCATTTATCCTCTCCTATCACAAACGTATTATGCTGAGAAGGTTTTCTTGAATGCTGTGATTGCCTCGGTAATTTTCGCTTTAAGGTCGTCATCCAGTGCCTTCTTTTCCATGATCTCTTTCTTGAGGGCCTGTTTTTCCGCCCTGATATATCTCATAAACCCTTCTTCAAAGGATCTTATCGAATCAACCGGCACGTCATCAAGGAAGCCCTGAGTTCCCGCGAAAATAACAATAATCTGATCATCAACCGACATCGGGACAAACTGGTCCTGTTTCAGAAGCTCGACCATCCTTCTTCCTCTTTCGATCTGTGCGAGGGTTGCCTTATCAAGGTCGGACGCGAATTGTGCAAATGCGGCAAGCTCTCTATATTGTGCGAGGTCAAGCCTGAGCATACCGGCGACCTGTTTCATAGCCTTGATCTGAGCTGCGCCGCCGACACGGCTGACTGAAAGGCCTGCATTAACCGCCGGTCTTACACCGCCATAAAAGAGTTCCGGCTCAAGATAGATCTGGCCATCGGTAATGGAAATAACGTTCGTCGGGATATATCCCGAAACGTCACCGGCCTGTGTCTCGATGACAGGGATCGCCGTAAGTGAGCCGGCGCCCATCGCGTCACTCATCTTGGCTGCCCTTTCAAGGAGCCTTGAATGGAGGTAGAAAACGTCACCGGGATATGCCTCACGTGAAGGAGGCCGTCTCAAAATCAGGGAAAGCTGCCTGTATGCCTGCGCCTGTTTGGTAAGGTCATCATAAGCAATAAAAGCGGCCTTGCCGTTGTCCCTGAAATACTCCCCCATCGTGCAACCTACATACGGAGCTATATACTGCATAGGTGCAGGCTCACTCGCCGTCGCAACAACAACGATTGTGTGCTCAAGTGCACCCATCTCTTCAAGCTTCTGAACCGTATTCACAACAGCCGGCCTCCGCTGCCCGATCGCAACATATATGCAGGTAACATCGCCACCTTTCTGATTGATGATAGTATCGATAAGGATAGCGGTCTTTCCGATCTGGCGGTCACCGATGACAAGCTCCCTTTGACCTCTTCCTATCGGGATCATGGCGTCAACCGCCTTCACTCCCGTCTGGAGGGGCTCATGAACCGGCTTTCTTTTAATAATACCCGGCGCAACGACTTCGACCCTTCTTGTCTGTTTGGCGTTGATCGGGCCTTTTCCGTCTATGGGCTGTCCGATAGCGTTCACAACCCTTCCCCTGAGTTCCTCGCCTACGGGTACTTCCATAACCTTACCCGTGCGTTTTACGATATCACCTTCCTTAACGAGTTCGTCCTCGCCGAAGAGAACTGCACCGACCAGATCCTCTTCAAGGTTCAGTGCCATACCAAAAACGCCGTTCGGGAACTCAAGCAACTCCATGGCCATACACTTGTCAAGGCCGTAAACCTTTGCAACACCGTCACCGATATACGTGACTGTACCGATCTCGCTGACATCAACTTTTTTCTCAAAATCCGTAATCTGTTTCTTTAGAAGTTCACTTATTTCTTCTGTCTTAATTTCTGCCATAATGTCACCCCTTTATTAACTCATCTTTTAATAGCCTTAACTGGCCTTTTATGCTCGTATCGTACATGGTACTTCCAATCTTGACGAGGATCCCGCCAAGCAGGGAAGGGTCGACCATATATTCCAAATCCACCTCTCTTTGCGTTAATCTCTTCAGAGATTCCTTCAGGACATTTTCGCGATCTTTGCTTATCTCAATAGGCGTCATAACCACCGCCTTCGCCTTCTTTTTCCTTTCGAGATAGAGATTCGTGGCAATTCTGATTATATCGGCCAGAGCAATAATCGCTCCACCCTCGGATAGGTAAAGGACAAATCTAACTGTACTTTCAGAAAGTTTAAGCTTCTCCGCGAGCGCCTTTATGACCGCTGCCCTTTCCTGCGATGTAAACCGGGGATTAACAAGAAGACTCTTAAATTCTTTACTCTTGACCATAAGGTCATTGATCGAACTGATCTCGGCAATTGCCTGAGCTTCCTTATCAACGCCGACATTTCTCAGCAATGCCTTTGCATATCTGCTTGCGTATTTGACCTTTCTCAACCTTTGCCTCCTATCTTCACAAGGGAATCATCAAGAAGCTTTTCCTGGTCTTCCTTGGTTAACTTATCTTTGAGCTTTTTCTCTGCAAGTTCCATCGCCAATTCGACAGCCTCGGCCTTAATCGACTCTTTCGCATGTTTCAGTTCGAACTCTATGTTGGTCTTTGCCTGTTCCAATATCTTGTCTTTCAGCTTTGCGCTCTCCTCAATGATTTTATCGCGCTCATGCTCCCCTGATTTCTTTGCCGCGGAAAGGATTGCCTCTATCTCAGCATCCTTTGACTTAAGCCTTGCTTCGACTTCACGCAATGCCTTTAATGCGGCCTCCTTTGCCTCTTTGGCTTCGTTGAGCGTTTTTTCTATCGTCTCGGTCCTCTTCTGAAGAAAACTCTGGAGGGGCTTCCTGGCAAATTTAAAAAGGATAATGATCAGAATCAAGAAATTAATGATCTTCCATATATAATCTTTCAAGAGTGAACCATGTTCACCTTCTTCTCCTCCGCTGCCAAATGCAAATGCCACGAAAGTTAAACTAAAAATAAGAAATGGAAGAATCAGTTTCTTTAAGGTCTGAATTCTGTGTTCTTTTTTCTGATTTCTGTTTCTCATGCCTTCACCAGCTTTCTTACGATTTCATCAGAGAACTTATCCACATCAGCCCTTAATGCCTTTCTTGCCTTTTCGGCTTCAGCCTTGATCTCGACCCTTGCCTTCTCGAGTATGCCTGTCGCTTCTGTCTCTGCCGCAGAGTGAACCTCTTTTTGTTTGTTTACACCTTCGGTCTTGAGAGATTCGAATATTTCCTTCGCCTTGTTTCTTGATTCGGCAAGTTCACGGTTCAATCCGGCAATGCCTTCTTCCCTTTTGTTTGACATGTCCTTCGCAGCATCGAGATTACCCTTAACAGCATCTTCCCGTTCCTTGAAAATCTTAAGGAGGGGTTTAAAAAGAATGGCGTTCAGGATGACAAGCAGAACAATGAAATGGATCGCCAAGGCAATAAAAGTCCAATTAAATTCTAGCATCTTTCACCTTCCGTCAAATAGTTTAGAAAAGCGAAACCAGCATACCACAGGAAAAAAATAATTGTCAAGAGATTTTTGTACGGATTTTTGTACAGGAAAGACACTGTTTAAAAATTTCAGCTTGAGCCTTCCGGCGTTTGGCCTTGTCGTGATATCCGTCCAAATTATATTGTGCTAAAATACGCACATGTATTCCGAAAAACTGAGAAATCTGGAAGAAAGAAACCTTCTGAGATATTTGAAAGACCGGGATTCGGCGCAGGGCCCGAAGGTAAGATTTAACGGCAGGGAATATATAAACTTCTCATCCAATGACTACCTCGGGCTCGCGAACCACCCTTATTTAATAGAAAAAGTCAAAAAGACATTGGACGAATACGGCTTCGGCTCCGGTGCTTCCAGGCTCTTGAGCGGGGGGACGGTCCTGCATAAACATCTTGAGGAAAAGGTCGCACAATTCAAGGATACAGAATCTTCCCTCGTGTTTAATTCCGGTTATGCGGCAAATACCGGCGTCATACCGGCTCTCGCAGACGAAGATACTGCATTGTTTAGCGATGAGTTAAATCATGCGAGTATCATTGACGGATGCAGACTCAGCACAGCAAGAACATTGGTGTATAGACATAAAGATGTCGCACACCTTGAAGAATTAATGAAAAAAGAAGGTCCAAAAAAGAAGATTATCTTAACTGATACGGTCTTTAGTATGGATGGAGATATCGCACCGTTAAGAGAACTAACTGACATCTGTAAGAATTATGATGCGGTTTTATATTTGGACGAAGCCCATGCCACAGGAGTCATTGGACACGGAAAGGGCGCACTTGCACACTTTGCACTGAGGCCCGAACCGTGGATTATTCAGATGGGAACTTTTTCAAAAGCCCTCGGTTCTTTCGGCGCCTTTCTCGCCGGCACTTCCGGTGTTGCACTTTGGCTATTAAATAATGCGAGAAGCTTCATGTTCTCCACCGCGCTGCCGTCATGCGTTGTAGCCGCATCATTGGCTGCTCTGGAATTGATCGAAAATAACTCTTTGTTAATTAACAGGCTCTGGGAAAACAGAGAAAGGGCGGCAAGAGGCATCAAAAATATCGGTTATGACATTATGAAAAGCGTAACACCGATAATACCGGTAAAAACAGGAACTATAGAAAATACATTGAATATGTCTAATTATCTCTTTGAAAAAGGCATCTTCGCACCGTCCATAAGGCCGCCTACGGTTAAGGAACCGAGAATAAGGATCAATATTACCGCTGCTCATACAGATGAGGACATCGAGATGTTAATTGAAGCACTGAAAAAAGCATAAGGGAATTTGCTCTGTAAAGAAACCGCTAATAGAAAAAATTTATGTCAAAAGGTTTTTTTATAACCGGAACTGATACGGGGGTCGGGAAAACAGTCATCACTGCAGCGTTAATCAGGTCCGCAGGAATGCTCGGACACAGGGCATGCGGGATGAAACCTATAGAAACGGGATGTCTCAAAGAAGGCGATGTGCTTATCCCTTCGGACGGAATGTTTTTGAGAGAACTTGCGGCTATGGATGATCCCATGGATTTGGTTACTCCGGTTCGCTTTGCGAATCCATTAGCTCCCATGCCTGCTTCTGAGATAGAAGGCAAATCCATCGACCTTGAAAAGATTCGGGAAGCATTCACAGAACTCTCAAAGAATTACGATACGCTAATCGTTGAGGGTATAGGCGGTCTGCTCGTGCCGATTAAAAAAGATTATTTTCTTCTCGACCTTGCAAGAGATTTTGGGTTGCCACTTGTAGTCGTATCAAGACCGGGACTCGGCACGATCAATCATACCCTATTGACGGTCAATTGCGCGATAAAAGAGGGACTGGCGGTTGCGGGAATAATTATCAATTACAGTATGTCTCCAGAGGGCACCCTCGCCGAGAAAACAAACCCGGAGGTCATCAGACAGGTGGGTCCAGTCCCGATCATCGGTATTTTCCCCTATCTGGGGGTTCTGGAAAACAGCACCATAGAAAAGGCTGCAGCAAATAACCTGAATTTTGAGATTATTAAGAAATATCTCTGATTTCTTAAATCAGCTTGAGATCAGCAAGAACCTTCTTCAGTTTTTCTCTGTTCGCCGGCGCCATTTCGCAGAGGGGGAGTCTGAATTCCTCCTGGATTCTCCCCATCATCGCAAGAGCCGTCTTTACAGGTATCGGATTTGTCTCGATGAACATTGCGGCATTCAGCGGTTCGAGTTTGTAATGTAACGCCCGCGCTCTGTCGTGTTGTCCCTTCATCCATAAAGAACACATCTGCGAGACATCTTTTGGAGCTATGTTTGCAGTAACAGATATGGTACCCTTTCCACCAAGCGCAAGGAGGGTAAGCGTTGTAAAATCATCTCCCGAAAGCACTGTTATCTTGTCTCCGCATAACCTGATGATCTCACTCGCCTGCTTCATATCACCCGTTGCCTCCTTAAGTGCCACGATGTTCTTAATCTCCGCCAGGCGTGCAACTGTTGCAGGAAGTATATTAACCGCGGTCCGTCCCGGAACATTATAGAGGACCAATGACATGTCGACCTTCTCGGCGACTGCCTTATAGTGTCTGTAAAGACCTTCCTGAGTAGGTTTGTTGTAATAAGGCGCCACAAGCAAAGCGGCATCAGCGCCGGATTTCTTCGCGTGCTTTGTTATCTCTATGGTTTCATCGGTAGAATTTGCACCTGTCCCTGCAATAACGGGAACCCTTTTGTTCACAGTTTTCACTGTAAAATCGATTACCCTGTAATGTTCCTTATAATCGAGAGTTGCGGATTCACCTGTCGTACCGCACGGAACGATGGCATTTGTTCCCTGAGCTATGTGCCACTCTATGAGATCGCCGAGAGCCCTCTCATCAACCTTCCCCTTTTTGAAAGGCGTAACGATTGCTACAATTGAGCCTTTAAACATAGCCGCCTCCTTTTTTTGGTTCATACAGACTTCACGCCCTGTCCAACATTTGCCTTAGGTTTTACTGTCCGTATTATAACAGCAGCCTTCTATCCCCTTTACATCTCGAAGACGCCTTCAAAAATTTCTTCTGCAGGTCCTGTCATGTAAACGTGGTCGTCTTCAGCCCATTCGATGAAAAGGTCTCCGCCGAGCAGATGAACCGTTACGGTATTGCCCGTAAGGCCTTTCACGCTTGCTGCCACCGCCGCAGCCGACGCGCCCGTACCACAAGCCATAGTTTCACCGGAACCCCTTTCCCAAACCCGCATTTTTATCTCATTTCCGGCAAGCACTTGAATGAATTCAACATTTGTTCTCTTCGGAAATATCGGACTGTTTTCGATCATCGGTCCGTAATATGTTACAGAGAAAGCGGAAACATCGTCAACAACAATAATTGCATGGGGATTCCCCATGGAAACACACGTAATTTTAAATTCCCTGTCGGCTATCTGAACGGGATAATCGATAATCCCCCCCTGCCCGCCTTTAAAAAAGGAGGGTGAGGGGAGTGAGGGGGGATTTGATTCCGCAGTAACGTTCACAGGTATTCTCTCAGGTTCGAATATCGGTTCTCCCATGTCGACCTTTACCATGTCTCCTGCTTTTTCAGGTCTTATAATACCTGCAAGTGTCTCTATCTCAAGAATGTTTTTATCAGAGAGATTTCTGTCCCACACATATTTTGCGAAGCAACGGATCCCGTTACCGCACATCTCAACTTCGCTGCCGTCAGGGTTAAATATCCTCATTTTAAAATCAGCCACTCTCGAAGGATAAAGGAGAAGGACCTGGTCAGCACCTATTCCGAACCGCCTGTGACACAATCGTTTACTGAATGCACTGAGATCTTTCGCATCCAAAGGACAAATCTGTTCGATACAATCGATCAGGATGAAGTCGTTGCCTATGCCGTGCATTTTTGTGAAATGTATCTTCAATTGAACACACTCGGTTATTATTTATATTATTTTATTTCAAGAACTTCGGAATCTGCTCATTTCTTACGAGATCATCGTATGTCTCTCTCTTCCTGATCAGAACATGCTCTTTTCCTTTCACCATAACCTCTGCGGCCCTCGGGCGGCTGTTATAGTTTGAGCTCATCGAAAACCCATATGCACCGGCACTCATAACCGCCAGAAACTCCTCCTGTTTCACCCTGTTCAGTTCTCTCTCTTTTGCGAGAAAGTCACCCGATTCGCATATGGGGCCGACCACATCACAGAGGATTTTCTCTCTCTTTGTCCTGACAACAGGAACCAAATGATGATATGCATTATAAAGAGAAGGCCTTATAAGGTCGTTCATGCCGGCGTCCACAATGACGAACTCTTTATCGGTACCCTCTTTTAGATAAAGAGTCTTTGTCACAAGTATGCCCGCGTTGCCGACTATCGACCTGCCGGGTTCCATAATAAGGGTTAGCTTTCTGCCTTCAAGCAGAGGGATAAGATGTTTCGCAAGATCCTTCGGAACCGGGGGTTCCTCGTCCCTGTATGAGATACCGAGCCCTCCCCCTATATCGAGGAATTGAATCCCGACACCCTGCATGCTCAACTCGTCAACGAGGAGAAGAATCCTCTTGAGGGCATCGACAAAGGGGGAGACCTTTGTGATCTGTGATCCTATATGCTTATGCACACCGATCACATTTATATTTTTCAGCCTGGATGCGAGCTTGTAATATTCTAACGCATCATCAATCGGGATCCCGAACTTGTGTTTCTTGAGGCCTGTTGAAATGTAAGGGTGGGTCTCCGGGTCGATATCCGGGTTGATCCTCAGCGCGACCGGGGCTTTCGTCCTCATTTTTCCTGATACTCTGTCGATTTCTCTGAGCTCATCTTCTGACTCGACATTGAACATGAGGATCTTTGATTTCAGCGCAAATCTGATCTCTTCATCCGTCTTTCCGACACCGGCGTACACTATTTTGCGGGACGGCATGCCTGCTTTTAATGCGACATACAGTTCCCCTCCCGAAACGATATCAGCGCCTCCGCCATTCTTTGCGAACAGCCTGAGGACCGCTGTATTCGGATTCGCCTTCACAGCGAAACAGATTATATGCGGAAAGTTATCAAAGGCCTCATCATAGGCTTTGAAATGTCTCAACAGAGTATTGTAACTGTAAATGTATAACGGGGTCCCGTATTTTTCAGCAAGCTTTTTTACAGGCACATCTTCGGCGTGTAATTCACCTGACCGGTATCTGAATAAATGCATTGGAGATCTCCCTGTGATGGTTTTTCACTTGATATTTTAAACATATTCTATTTTTATCTCAAGAGAAGCGGAGTGGAATTTGGATTTCGGGCTATTAGATGTGTTAAATTGTATATATAATTTTTTTATATTTTTTTTAATTTATTGGAGGATGATTTGGGGAAGAACATCGTAGAAAAGGTATTCGAAGCACACAAGGTCTACGGTGAGATCAAGACAGATGCGCCGGTGGGCTTAAAGGTCGACCAGGTCTACACGCAGGATGCGACCGGCACAATGACATGGCTGCAGTTCGAGGCTATAGGAATCGACAGGGTAAAGGTACCACTCGCGGTTTCTTATGTTGATCATAATATGATCCAGTCGAATTATATGAACTCGGACGACCACCTGTTTCTCCAGACGGTCGCAGCGAAGTATGGTGCCTTCTTTTCAAGACCCGGCAACGGTATAAGCCATCAGATACACCTTGAACGGTTTGCAGCGCCCGGCAAGATCGCTCTCGGAACAGACAGCCATACGCCGACAGGTGGTGGTATGGGCATGATAGCCATAGGTGTCGGAGGACTTGATGCGGCAACGGTTATGGCTGGCGCACCCTTTGAACTCAGTATGCCGAAGGTTGTTCTTGTAAGACTGACGGGTGCACTAAACAGGCCGTGGGTTACGGCAATGGATGTGATTCTGGAAATCCTCAGGAGGCTCACCGTAAAAGGGGGGGTCGGGAAGATTCTTGAATACGGCGGCCCCGGCGTTGAAGACTTAAGCGTTACAGAGAGAGCGACCGTCACGAATATGGGTGCAGAACTCGGTGCCACGACTTCAATATTCCCCAGTGATAAAAGAACGAGACATTTTTTAAAGGCCCAGGGAAGGGACGCTGACTGGATCGGCCTTCACGCCGATAAAAATGCTGAATACGCTGAAACTATCGAGATTGATTTAAATTCGGTCGAACCGATGATCGCTCAGCCGCACAGCCCGGATAAAGTTGTACCGGTGAGAGAACTCACAGGCACAAAAATACACCAGGTCTGCATAGGCAGCTGTACGAATTCGTCATACCAGACTATGAAATCGGTTAGTTCTATCATGAAGGGCAATTCGGTAGCAGAAGGCGTAAACCTTCTCATCAACCCGGGATCTAAGCAGGTATATGAGATGCTCTCCCGCAAAGGGTTTATCGCGGATATGATCGCGACGGGCGCAAGAATTCTCGAATGTTCATGCGGACCCTGCATTGGCATGGGCGGGGCTCCGGGCACTGGACAGATTTCCATCAGGTCGTACAACAGGAATTTCAAGGGGAGAAGTGGTAATAAGGACGCCTTTGTGTATCTGGCAAGCCCCATCGCGTGTGCTGTCTTTGCTGTGAAAGGGGAGATCGTAGACCCGCGCGAGGCCGGACTTCCTGCGGAGTTATCCAAAGAACCTCTACATTACAATGTCAATGACAATATGCTCATAACGCCCGGTATTCATGAGACTAATGTCATTAAAGGCCCGAATATAAAGGAAGTACCTGTTAAAGAACCCCTCGGTGAGAAGATAGAGGCTTATGTTTTATTGAAACTGGGCGACAACATCACTACAGACGACATTATGCCCGCAGGCTCCGCGGTCCTTCCGTTGCGTTCGAACATACCCGCGATATCCGAGCATGTATTTTCCAGTATTGACAGCACGTTCAGCAAAAGGGCGAAGGACGCAAAATCTACAGGAGGCAGTATTATTGTCGGAGGCGAGAATTACGGTCAGGGTTCGTCGAGGGAGCATGCCGCACTCGCCCCGATGTTTCTTGGTATCCAGGCGGTGATCGCAAAATCCTTTGCCCGGATCCACAGGTCTAATCTGATAAATTTCGGTATTCTGCCTCTGCTCTTCAAAGATGCAGCTGATTACGAGAAGACTGAAAAAGGTGACAGGCTGGTTATGCAGAACTTAAAAGAGTCATTAAAAGGAAATCAATCCTACACCGTATACAACCAGACGAAGAATTGTGCATTCGAGGTTACTTCAAATCTCAATGATAGGGAAAGAGAGATCCTTCTGTCGGGCGGGCTTCTGCCGAATACGAAAAAAAACATCCGGAATATTTGACAAGAAAACCCTATAATAGGTAAATTAATTATCTTGGGCCGCTAGCTCAGTTGGTAGAGCAACGCCCTTTTAAGGCGTGGGTCGTTGGTTCGAATCCAACGCGGCTCACCAGATACGTCCCCATCGTCTAGCTCGGCCTAGGACATCGCCCTTTCAAGGCGGTAACACGGGTTCAAATCCCGTTGGGGACGCCAATTATTGTCTCACTCATTGACTTCAGCTAATGCCTCTGCTAATTTATTCCTCTGTATGAAGAAAATATCAACAGCGTTTCTATCACTTCTGATCATTTTGTTACTTTCACCCTCTTCGCCTGCATTCGACGGGCCGCTGCAAATGAAAAACCAATTCCCCCTGTTCATTCACACCGATGCACCTCCTTTAGATAAGGCATCGATTGAAGATTCCATCACTGCGAGCTTATCTTATTCGAGCGTTTATCTCGTGAGAGATTCATCATTCTGGTCTGTTGATCTCGATATGGAGATAGCGGAGCTTAATCTGAAAGTCAAAAAAACCGTAAAAGATTTTATCGAACTCGCTGTCGACGTGCCGATCCTGAGTTTTAATTCAGGCTTCATGGATGACTTCGTCGATGGTTATCATAGTGCATTCGGATTTCCTGATTACGGAAGAAGCAGCAGGCCGGATAACGAGTTCCTCTATGAGGTCAGAAGAAACGGAAGACTGATCGTGAAGGGAGAAACCGGACGCGTGGGGATAGGCGATATAAGGCTCACCTTGAAAAAACCTCTGATGAAAGGAGACCCTGCGATCAGTATTAAGGGAGATGTTGAACTCCCGACAGGAGATGCAAAGTCCGGTTACGGAAGCGGCAGCATTGATGCTGGTATCTCGCTGCTGTTTGATAAGAAACTCAGTGAAGCATTCAAGACCTATTCAAATATTGGAGTTGTTTTTCCCGGCGCTTTAAGAGGACACGAGAGAGTGGGTCTAAAAGATTTTATCTATGGCGGAGCAGCAGTTGAAGCTGCCTTTTGGAAAGACATCAGTCTTCTCGGACAGGTATTTATTCAGGGATCACCTTTACCGGAAACGGATATCGGACCCGTCGACAGGACTGCGGTACTTCTCTCTCTGGGGGGAAGATATTATTCAGGCAATAACAGCTTCGAGCTTTCTTTTACGGAAGACCCCAATACATCCGGAGCACCTGATTTTACTTTAAATTTTTCGTTTAAGAGCAGATTCTGAGATTATCTCCTCTCTTTATGGTATATAAACGACTCGTCGAGAATGGTTTGGGGATGGTGGTTAGTGCAAGCTTGCAACCTTTTTCGTTTGTGAGCTATTATGCTTATCATGGAAAAGAGGAAGAAACTGAGCCCGAACCGGGACGATAAATTCGTGTACACCATTGGTTGAGGAGGAAAGAATTTGAAGAACATTCTTGTAACAGGATGCGCAGGATTTATCGGGTGGAAGGTATCGGAGAAACTGCTTGAGGAAAATGTAACCGTTGTGGGAATAGATAATCTTAATGATTATTATGACCCTCGGCTGAAAGAGTGGAGACTCTCCAATCTGAGGGATAAGGATTCTGGCTTAGGGGCCGAGAAGCGCTTTCATTTTCAGCAGTGTGATATCGGCAATTTTAATGAAGTCAAAACTGTCTTCACTGATTATATATTTGATGCCGTCATCAATCTTGCTGCAAGGGCAGGCGTTAGGGCCTCCGTTGAAGACCCGTGGGTTTATCTGGATACAAATACAAAGGGCACCTTGAATCTTCTCGAGTGCTGTAAGGATTTTGGTGTGAAAAAATTTGTCTTGGCATCAACATCGAGTCTTTACGGCTTTAATGAAATGCCTTTCAGGGAAACGGACAGAACGGATACCCCTCTGGCGCCGTATTCGGCAACCAAAAAGGGGGCTGAGGTGCTCTGTTACAGTTATCACTATCTCCACGGGCTCGATATCAGCATACCGAGATACTTTACCGTTTATGGCCCGGCAGGCAGGCCCGACATGAGCATATTCATTTTCATCAAAAACATGGATAACGGTATCCCGATAACCGTGTTCGGGGATGGCAAACAGCGAAGAGATTTCTCTTACATCGACGATATTGCTGACGGAACTTTAAAATGTCTTCAGCCTTTCGGATACGAAATATTCAACCTCGGGAACGACAATCCCGTCGGGCTCATGCATGTGATCAACTTAATAGAAGACGCCTTGGGGAAAAAGGCAGTGATGAATTTTGCACCCCGACATCCCGCTGATGTCGTCGCGACATGGGCACATATCGAAAAATCAAAGGACAAGCTGAAATGGTATCCGAAGACAACGATTGAAGAAGGCATCAGGAAAACCGTCCTTTGGTATCTCGAAAACAGGGAATTTGTGAACAGCCTCAGAAGCCGGTAACTTTTTCAGGCTTTGCCTGTTGAACCCTGACCCTTCTGCCTTTCATAATGATATCATTCACAGAGCGTATTATCCTGTCGGAAAACTCCTGAGGGACTTCCACAAAGGTGAATTTATCGAACACATTGATCTTTCCGATCTTTTTAGAGGGAATGCGTGCTTCAGATGCAATGGATTTCATGATATCAGCGGCTTTTATGTTATCCCTCCTGCCGATGGTCATAAATAAACGAACAGTTCCCGTATCTTCAGCATGTTCTTCCACGGGTCTTCCCTTTATCTCCCCATATATGGAATAAATGGCTGCCGCAGCAATATCGCTGAATTCGTAACGATCCGATAAGTCTTTAACCGTTGAAAGATATTCCGCATGCTTATTTTCCTTGATTATCCCCGAGATTTCCCTGAGAATATTTTTCTTCCTCGCCTCTATAACATCTGTTTGTGAAGGCAGTTTCTTTCTGCCGATACTTGTCCTGGCCGTTTTTTCTATTAATCGCAAATGCTTATATTCCCTTGGAGTAACAAGGGTTATCGCTATTCCAGACTTTCCGGCCCTACCGGTTCTTCCGATCCTGTGGACATAGCTGTCGGGATTCTGAGGAATGCTGTAATTAATGACATGTGTGACGTCTTTTATATCGAGTCCCCGCGCAGCCACATCGGTCGCAACGAGGATATCGAGCATACCCGTCTTGAATTTGTTCATAACCTCATCCCTTCTTGCCTGTGTGTAATCACCGTGAAGGGCGCCCGCATTATATCCCATCTGACCGAGCTTCGTAGAAACATCATCAACATCTTTTTTTGTGTGGCAGAAGACAATGGCGAGCTGCGGATCTTCTACGTCAAGTAGCCTGGACAGGGCGTTCACTTTATCCGCTTCTCTGACCTCATAAAATATCTGTTTTATCTCCGGGATGACAACATCCTTTGTATTCACCCTTATCTTTTCGGGGTTTCTCATATAACGCCTGGCGATATTCATGATAGGCTGGGGAATAGTGGCTGAAAATAAGAGCGTTTGTCTATCCGCAGGTGTCTCTCTGAGTATTGTTTCCATATCCTCGATAAATCCCATGTCAAGCATTTCATCTGCTTCATCGAGCACAACAATTTTCACTCCTGACAATGAAATGGTCTTCCTGTGCAGATGATCTATAACTCGACCCGGTGTACCGACAACGACCTGAACACCCCGCTGTAACATCTTTATCTGTCTCTCAATAGGCGTGCCTCCGTAAACCGGCAGAACGTTAATTCTTTTAAATTTGCCTATCTTATTGATCTCCTGTGCAACCTGAACGGCAAGTTCCCTCGTCGGTTCCAGTATGATAGCGAAAGGATTTTTCCCTCTTTGACACTTTTCTACAATCGGGATACCGAATGCAGCGGTCTTTCCTGTTCCGGTCTGTGCCTGACCTACGATATCATGGCCATCCATTATTAAAGGTATCGCAGAAACCTGAATTGGCGTCGGTTCTTCAAACCCTATTTCTGCCACAGACTTCATTGTCTCCCTGCTAAGTTTAAATTCTTCAAAATTCATTCTTCTATTTCCTTTTGATTGTTATTGCCGTTAGATATAAATTCCCTGAAGGTTTATTTTTAGAATTGTTTTATATGATCTAAAATAAAAACCCCCGGAGCTTTCAAAGCCTCAGGGGTCTTCTTAATTTATAAACTCTAAAAGCTTTTTTATTATATCTTAAAATCATTCTAAATATCACCTTAATTATTAGAATATGTTTTTATGGTATTATTTACTCTTATGGAAAAAAGACTTCAGAAGATCCTCTCAGAAGTAGGGATTGCCTCAAGGAGAAAGGCGGAGGAGATGATTGCTGAAGGCAGGGTAACGGTAAGCGGCCGTGTCGCGACTCTGGGTACGAAGGCAGATCCATTGAAAGAGCACATAAAAGTCGACGGGAAACTCATTGCAAGGCCGGAGCCGAAGGTCTATATTATATTCAACAAGCCCAGAGAGGTAGTGACATCCCTTCGTGATCCCGAAGGAAGGCCGACTGTAAAAGATTTTCTGAAGGGTATAAAATATAGGGTCTATCCGGTAGGAAGACTTGATTTTGATTCTGAAGGTCTGCTTTTACTGACAAACGACGGTGATTTCGCACATGCGGTACTCCACCCGTCAAAGAATATTCCGAAAACTTATCATGTGAAGGTGAAGGGGAACCCGGAAGATACCGAGATACAAAAATTGAGGGCGGGAGTTAAGCTTGAGGATGGTCTTACGGCCCCTGCACAGGTGAGAATGATAAGAAAGGCGAAGAATAACACATGGCTTGAGATGACAATACACGAGGGCAGGAAAAGACAGATAAGAAGGATGCTCGAAATAATAGGCCGTACCGCTCTCAAACTCAAGAGAATAAGAATAAATGGCATAGAGCTGGGCAAACTTGTGCCCGGGAAATACAGATATTTAACACCTGAAGAAGTGTATAGGATAAAGAAAGAAGTAAAATATGCCGGCGGGAGAAAATCCCGTTTATCGTCCCCGGTTCACAAGGGAGAATAAAAAAAAGGACTGCCCCTTTGTATCCCATCTTGCCAGAGTGGGAAGTAAAGGGTTGCATTCATTCATACGCGGAGGACACATGATTCGTGATAAGGGATGTGGAGAGATAGAGGAATCTGATATAGGGCAAAAATTAAATCTGTGCGGATGGGTTTTCAGGCGAAGGGACCATGGAGGCCTCATATTTATAGATCTGCGTGACAGGAGTGGGGTGCTGCAGGTAGTATTCAATCCCGATGTTTCGGGCGATGATGCGCATATATTCGCTCATTCCCTCAGAAGCGAATATGTGATCTCTGTATCAGGTGAGATAAGGAAGAGACCCGCCGGAACAGAAAATCCGAACATGCCTACAGGCACGATTGAGATGTATGCGGCCGGCCTTCAGGTTCTGAATGAATCGTCTCCGTTGCCTTTCATCATTGAAGACGCCGCTGACGCGTCGGAGGCACTGAGACTTAAACACCGGTATCTTGATTTGAGAAGACCGGAGATGCAGCATAATTTAATCATAAGACACAAGGTTACGAAGATCGTGAGGGATTATCTCGATGACAGGGGATTTCTTGAAATCGAGACTCCCATGCTTACAAAATCCACACCTGAAGGTGCCAGGGATTATCTTGTCCCAAGCCGGCTGAACCCGGGGCTTTTTTACGCACTCCCCCAATCACCGCAGATTTTCAAACAGATACTGATGATCTCCGGTTTCGATAAATATTTTCAGATCGTGAAGTGTTTCAGGGATGAGGACCTCCGCGCTGACAGGCAGCCTGAATTCACCCAAGTTGATCTTGAGATGTCCTTCGTCGACAGGAAGGATATCATCGAGAATATCGAGGGCATGATGAAGAGGCTTTTTAAAAATGCCCTCGGTGTGGAGATCGATATCCCCATTGAACGGCTGAGTTTCCGGGAATCTGTGGAGAGGTTCGGGAATGACAAACCGGACCTGCGGTTCGGCCTTGAGCTCAAAGACATGGCTGACCTTGCAGAAAAAGGCACATTTAAGGTATTCCTCGACGCTCTTCATTCCGGAGGGCGTGTAAAAGCTGTCAATGGCAAGGGTATGGCGGCCCTTTCAAGGAAAGAAATAGATATACTGACAGAAGAAGCGGTTTCTTTCGGTGCAAAAGGACTCGCATGGATAAGGGTAAAGAACGGTTTCGAATCTCCTGTTGCGAAGTTCTTCCCCGGGGAGATCATGAGACAGATGGCCCTGAGACTTGATGCAGATGAAGGGGATCTGATGCTCTTCGTTGCCGATAAGGGGAAGGTTGTGCATGACGTACTGAGCAGGATGAGGCTCGAACTCGGGAAGAGATTAAAACTGATAAAACCCGGCTATAAGTTTGTATGGATTACGGATTTCCCCCTTCTTGAATGGAATGATGAGGAAGGCAGATTCGAGGCGATGCATCATCCCTTCACGTCACCGATGGATGAAGATGCCGAGAAAATGATCACCGGAGATATTAATAATAAAGACTTGCTCTCTTCTCTCAGGGCAAAGGCGTATGATATTGTTCTGAATGGCTATGAGATAGGAGGGGGGAGCATCCGTATCCACAGGCGTGACGTACAGAAAAAGATGTTCGAGATTTTAAGGATATCTGAAGAGGAAGCGAGAATAAAGTTCGGTTTTTTACTTGATGCCCTTGAATACGGAGCACCTCCCCATGGGGGTATCGCACTCGGTCTCGACAGGCTTGTGATGATCATGGTCGGCGCATCATCTATCAGAGATGTAATTGCGTTTCCAAAGACACAGAAGGCATTCTGCTTAATGAGCGGGACTCCTTCTGCCGTCGAAGAGAAACAGCTGAAGGAACTCTACATAAAGATAGACCTGCCCGAAGTTTAGAATAGGGGCTGCCGATCCGCAGTGAAAGCCCTAAACATTTCTTAATGGTTCTCATCTCTCCTCCAGATCAAGCAAACATGCTGCATAAAAATTGGACTTTTACCTCAAAAGCTTTTAATGCTGCTGCTGTATGCATCATAATTGCGTTTCACTTCAGCCATGCTATCACCCCCGAATTTTTCGAGAAAGGCGTCCGCTGTAGTCAGAGCAACCATTGCCTCTCCTATAATACCCGCAGCCGGCACCGCGCATATATCGGAGCGTTCGTACGCTGCTTTTACAGTCTTCTTCGTTAAAATGTCTATGGAACGGAGCGGTTTTCTCAGTGTAGGTATCGGTTTCATAGCTGCTCTCAGGATAATCGGCATCCCGTTTGTCATCCCACCCTCGATACCGCCGGCATTATTCGTCTTTCTGTAAAACGTTGAACGCTGAACGTTGGACGTTGAACGTCCGTAAAATATTTCATCCAACACTTCAGATCCGAATCTTTTGCCTACCTCAAAACCAAGGCCGATTTCGACCGCCTTTATTGCCTGGATACTCATCAATGCCTGCGCAAGCCGTCCGTCAAGTCTTTTATCCCATTGGATGTGACTGCCGAGGCCTACTGGCACACCGGCTGCAAAAATCTCGAATATACCACCGAGAGAATTGCCGTCATTCAGAGCCTTATCTATCAGTTTGATCATTTTCTTCGACACCTCTTCATCCGGGCATCTGACAGAAGACTTCTCGGCTTTTTCAAAAATAGATGCAAGGATTCGAGGGTTCAAGGATTCGGGGGTTCCAGTGCTTTCACTTGACCCCTTGGCTCCTCGACCCCTTGAATCCTGAATTCTGATTTTACCTATCTGAATAACATAGCTGCCGATCGAGATATTAAATTCTGATAGAATTTTTTTTGCTACGGCTCCAACTGCAACCCGCATGGCTGTCTCTCTTGCACTCGAACGCTCAAGAATATTCCTCAAATCATGATGGTTGTATTTTATCGCACCCGCCAGATCCGCATGGCCCGGTCTCGGCTTTGTAACAGCGGGGATTGAACCTTCAGCCTCGGGATTTGGAGACATGCCCTCAATCCAGTTTTTGTAATCCCTGTTCTCAATAAGGAGAGTTATAGGTGAGCCGATGGTCTTTCCCCACCTCACCCCTGACAGAATCTCGGCGTGGTCGGATTCTATTTTCATCCGGCCTCCTCTGCCATAGCCGCCCTGCCGTCTTTTAAGGTCTTTATCAATATCCTCTGCAGAGAGAAAAAGCCCTGACGGGATTCCCTCAATTATGCCAATGAGAGCCCGTCCGTGTGATTCACCGGCAGTTAGATATCTGAGAGTCGTCATCGTCTAAAAAGTATACCATAGCGACCGCGATTAATGATTGAAGAGGATAGAGGCGAACGGCCGTTTCCTTTACGCATAGGGATTGCCCAAGCTACTTTGGTTGACAAAGCAACCGCCAAAGATAAATCATGTATAAATGAGCATAAAGACTCTTGCCGGCTACCTCACCATTCTCATTGTATCCTTGCTCTTATATTCAATGAAACCGGCCCATGATGTTTTCTATAGCTCCCTGCCTGTACTGATGCTGATATACCCGATAGCTGTGGGGTATAGGGTAAAATTAAGATTTTCGTTGAAAGACCTTCTCTTTGGGCTGGTTATTTCTCTCGCCTTAGTCATCCCCTATTTCCTCATCTTCGGCTCTAATGTAAGAGCAATCACAGTCTATTCGTTAATTTTTCAGCTCTTGAGCGTTGCCTTGCCGGAGGAATATTTTTTTAGGGGTTTTCTTCAGGATTCGGTTGGGAAAAACATCAAAGCGGTTTTATTCGTAAGCTTGCTGTTCTCCCTTGCCCATTTGCCAAGAGCTGTTTTTCTGGGAGAATGGATATCACTTCTCAGTTTTTTCCCCTCAGTAGTGATGGGTTGGCTTTATATGAAGACCAATAACATACTGCCCGGGACAATATTTCACCTTCTCGCCAACCTGGTTTATCAGGCTTCAATGTTCAATAAATAGGTACGCCGGTCAATTTATCCTTTTTTTTAATTTTCTGATTATCAGTATAACTACCAAAGGCATGAACAGAACAAAGATATCGGCTATTGCCGTTTGACGGTTGTGGACCGACCCTATCGAACAGCCACCTCCGCCGCCTCCGCCACCACCTGCTTTAATTTCTCCAGGCATAATTACAGATGCTTCGTTGGAGTATGCAGAATGAGCGACACCATTAAATGCCCTGACCCTGTAAGCATAGGTCATTCCGGCCTTAGGACCGCCATCCGTAAATGTCGTCTGTCCCGAAGAAACCGAGGCTATTTCGTTAAACTGGCCTCCGAAGACCTGTCTTTCCACTTTAAAACCCTTTTCTCCGGCAGAGTTATCATTCCAGACGAGTAAGACTTCCCTCTCTGATTGTACCGTGGCTGTGAGATCAGACGGTGGAATCAGAGAAGTGAGCGCCTTATAAGCATTTATCCTGCCTCCGGTCTGTACCTTTCCCTGGAGGGATGGCCTGCTGTCAATCGAATTTAGAACTGTGCCTTTGATCTGGTCAGAGTTGAAATTGCCGTAGTACGATGCTATAAGTGCCGCAACGCCAGAGACCAACGCTGTTGACATTGATGTACCGGTAAAAAATTGATAGGCATCGTCATAATTTATATAAAAAGCTGGAGCACTCCCCAGAGGACTTATTGCATCAATAGAAAACTGGTTTTTAGCGCTATCTCCCTGCGTTAGCGGAAGTTCCACAGACAGGCCACTGAAATTATTCAGCCCTGTAAAGATTCTCCCGTTTGCGTTATCGGTGAGGAAATGAGCATGAAGGTAATTCTGATAGAAACTGCCTGACCGGATATCAAACCCTATATCCTGTCCGCTGACAAAAATGCGGCCTCCGTTATCCAGGTAAGACTGGAGATTTGCCTGGTCTGCAAGGGTCAAAGTATTGCTGTATTCATCTCCGGTAAACCATATTACGAGTTTATACTGACTTAATTTATTAACAGGCGGGCCGTCGCCCATGAGAGGAACTGCATAGTAGTCAAATATGTATCCAAGCGACTGAAGAGCCTGTGAGTAGTAAGTTTCATACTCATTTCCGCCATCATCGTCAACAAGCAGTACCGTGTCGCCATGAATAATGCCGTTAAGATCCAAAATCCTTTGCATAACTGCATTTCGGGAAATCATGCCGTTTATACCTTCGAAACCATACGACAGATAGGTCACCCTATACGTTCCGCTATATGTTATACCTGTTGTGAAAGACGGGATAATACTCAGGATGTTTGTTCCTGGTGCAGCTACATCCACAGATGTGGGTCCATAGTTCGAAAATGGCGTTAAGTTGTCATTCTGGTCCGTTGAAGCTACAGAAATGATGTTAGGAAGATTAAAACTCGCAGGATACTGCGGAGTTGCATCATTATTATCTCCAAGTCCGTCTTCACCTCCGTTTCCGGCAGCAGTAACGAAGAGGATGTCCGGATATGTCTTTATCGCATCAGATAGGGATTGCGAAAAATCGGGGCCATTAAAACTCATGTTCACGATTTTAGCGTTATTTGCTGAGGCAAAGGTTATTGCCTCTATGATATCGGCGATGGTACCCTCTCCATTTTGATCGAGTACTTTTAACGGCATGATCTTCAAAAACCAGTTTATCCCGGATACTCCTCTCGAATTGTTTCCCACAGCGCCGATAATTCCTGCTAAGTGGGTACCGTGGCCGTTGAGGTCTTCGGGATCATCATCGTTATCAATAAAATCATACCCCGCCATCAAATTGCCGGAAATGTCAGGATGGTTTCCGTCTACTCCGGAATCTATGACTGCAACGATGACGGTTGAAGAACCTTTTATTATGTCCCATGCCTCCGGCGCGTCAATATCTGCATCGGCGGTTCCTGTCAAGCCATTTACGGTCTGGCCGGTATTGTGCAAACCCCAAAGTTCATTGAATCGTGTATCATCCGGTATTGCAGAAGCCTTCACGATAAAGTTTGGTTCAGCATATTCAACATCGGGATTTTTCCTGTACGCCTTAATTGCAGATTCCACGGAAACTCCCGCCGGTATCCTGATCCTCTCGAGCCCTTCAGGCCCCACCTTTTTTATTAGCTCTGCACCTAACATATCATGGGCGCCATGTCTTTGAGTCTCATAGATACCCGATTTAAATTTGACGATTATTTCACCTTCTTTATATGCGCTTAGAAATCTCTCACTGTGAATATTTCCACCGCACGAAAGGCTACTCAGGATAATCAATGCAATAAATATATACCTCGTCATATCACCTTCTCAAAAGGAAATATTACCCCTTGCAGGAATCACATAATATCCGGGGGAAACCTTATATTTTTCAAGCTCAGCAAGGAAAAAGGGATTTTCAAGAAAAGATTTCCCCGGCATTATTTCCATTTCAAGATCCATCATATTATCTTTTATAGCTCCTTTCAGTCGTGCATAGATATCTTTTCCTTCAAGAGAGATGGAGGTAACATCCATGGTATTTCCTTTGACATCCAACGAGCCTGCGATGGTGTGGAAAAAATTCAGAGGAACTTTAATTCCTGAAAAATAAACAGGTTCAAAATTTGAATTTCTTGTAACAAACTCGTAATGCCATTTTTCGCCCGACAGAAAAAAACTTCCTGAGACAGATCCTCTTCCCTGTATCCCCGCGCGTTTAAAAAGAGGGATATCGCTTATGTCCGCATTTTTAAAAACAAACCCCGCCTGCATATTATTCACACTTGACGTCACATAACCATTCATATCTCCTGGTCCGACACCTCCGTCAATCGTTAACTTCAGGTTCAATCCCGCAAGACCCAGTGGATTGATGCGGGCATGGATATTTTTTAGAGTGGCCATATCCCCTCCAAAACCTTTTAGAACCAGGCTATCAATTCTAAAGTTAAAAAATAGCCCCTTTTGAATCCCTCTTATCTCCAGGTTAACTTTCTTATTCGTAATTGAACTCTCTATAATTGACTGAATTGTTTTCTCGGGGAACACCATCCATATGCTCCAGAAAAGAATCGGAATCCCAATGAGGGGAATAAGGATTTTTTTCACTTCGTTTTCAAGAAAGAGAGGACCAGCGTAATATTTAAGAGTTCCTGATTTTCGAAGGATTTCTTGATAGTCGCCTTTTTGACTGTAAGAACCATTGGTGCATTCTCGATCCTGTAGAATACATTGATCATCTCGTTCATGCTCACTTTTTCAACAGAGATATCGGCTTCTTCTTCAAATCCATCCTTCGTTTCTTTTTTGCCCGTAGATTTGACCGTCTTCACTTTATCTCTTAACCCGATGGATGAAAAAACCTCATCCACAGCCTGAACAATACCTTGAACACCCGATAGATTTTTCCTGCTCTCAACGGCATCAATCCTCTGCCTGAGAGATAAAAATTCGTCTTTAAGCATCGTCAATTCTTTATGCTGATCCTTCAGCAGTTTCAGCTCTCTCCTTTTGGATGAAAGAAAATTTGCTGCAACAGTCAGGATGATAGCGAAGATTACCAGCACCGATAAAAAATAGAGCGTCCTTTTATGTTTCATCAATTCTTTCAAGCCCTTCTCTCCTTGGCCGTTATTGTGAACATCATCCTTCCCTGGGCGGAAGCCTTTGAATCTGATATATTTACCGCATCAAACATATTTTTGAGTCTATCCTGTAATTGCTGTATTTCGCTCAGGGACGGAGCTTCCCCTCTGATAGCAAGATTATCCCTATCCATTGTGACCTCATTAATGACGGTACCCTGCCTGTCAACCTGAGAAAGCTTTAAAAGCAGGCTGAGTGCGTCAACGCCGATGAAAGCATCCTCCCTTCCCTGGAGCTCCTTCATGTGAGATTTAAACTGATAGAGTTCGTTCATTATATTTTTTTCTCCGGGAAATACCGCCTGATATTCTTTTCGCATCTCATTCCTCAGAGACGCTACATCAGAACGCAGAGATATGATCTTGAACAATACGTCACCTACCAGGACAAGTGCTATCGATATCAGGAGGATTGCAGTAACATTCAGGTATTTCCTGGTCCTTTCGATATCCCTGGTATAGGAAAACTCGTCTCTCCTTAAATTCATTGTCGGCGCTCTGATCTCATCGATAGCCAATGCCGACCTGTCTTTATCTTCCAGTACTACCGGTGAATAAAGTCTCGATACGGCAAAATCCTTCAGCATGTTTTTCAGCTCTATGGATGTTATGAAAACAGGATCCACCCCAAATGGCTTCAATTTCTCGAGGATTTTTCTCACGACAGTTTTTTCAACATACACTGCAAGGACCTGATGCTTATTGTCTGATGTGCCTATAACGATATCATCGAATACCACATTCTCTGACCCGCCCAATATCATTCCGTCGAGTTCAAATGGGAGTATCTCCCTTATTCTGTCTTTGTCAGAAAACGGCAGGTCGATCACTCTGAAGTTGAGACTGCTGACAGGCAGGCTCAGATAGGCATTTTCTACATCTTCCGAAAAAGCTTCGGGAGGGAAATCAAACTTTTCGGATAAAGGATACCTTTTATTCTCTTTCATCTCATATTTGCCACCTTTGGCCTCAAATATGTATGTGTTTAATTCTTCTTCTCCCACATCTATAAAAAGAAAGCTACCCATCAATATTCCTTCCAGTATTCAATGTTTCCGCTTGATATATTAAGAACTGTCTCGATTATCCTCTTAACCCCACCTGATGAGGCAGTGGCTTTTAAATGAAAGAACGTTCCTTTAACATCGATATAGCTGCTTATCGGATTATAAATATTGCTGTCGCCGAACCCTTTCACATTCTGCAGGTAATCTTTTCTTTCAAAAGGCGCAATCTTTCTATGCTCAATCACTCTCTGTGCAAGCTCATCATCTATTTTTTCAGATAGACACATCAAGACAGGTTTTTGAGCGCCGTTAATATTGACAAGCAGGCTATTGTCTTTTGGTCCATAAACAGTCACGTATGGCATTAATATATTATAATCTTCCCTGCTTATTCCGTTGATCAACAGAAGTTCATCAACACTGAGGAGTGCAGAGTTTTTCGCACCTGCTTCAGAAGCAGGAAATTCGGCCGTACTATCACGGTCTATCCAATCCAGCACCCTATCTGCAATCCTCTCATTCAATGAAAGTACCTTGAGGAGTCTCCTAAATAAATTATACGGAATTTCGTTCTTTTCTCCCCTCTGATTAATCAAAGAGTTTATGTAGAATTTAGAGGCTTCGTCTTCAATGCTCACCGTTACAGACCCCGAAAAATCGTCGAAAGGATTTTCAACCGGAAACTCCATGGCCGGATAGGAAAAATTTTCCCCGTTGACCAGGTCCGGCAATAACCTCTGCGATACATTTATGCCTGATTTCGCCATTATCGAGAGGCGCTGGGAATCCCGCCAGTTGTAAAGATTCTGCGTGCCTGTGTAAACACCATAGGAAAATTCGACCACCATGGCCGTGATCAAAACAAGCGCCAGCAACGTGACGACTAAAGCCATGCCTTTCTGATTTTTGGAGTGATTTATCATATCGATCTTCGGATCCTCGGTTTTGACACATCGGAAAGTGAAACCTTTTCCCCTTTAATCATTATATTGAGACAGATCCTGATTTCCTGGGGCCTTTCCTTGTTGACATCAGTATCCCATGTCCTAGTCCATTTATCATTATATTTTGCTTCGATAATAAAGGAATCCAGGTCCTCAATAAGATCGACACCTTCGGCCTCTTCCTTGCTGTAAGGGGATTCAATCTTTTTCAGAAGATTTAATTTACCGTCCTTATCTTCTATATAATAAGAGATACTGGAGAGGCCAGGCCTCAGCATCGAAAAGGCTGTAAAAAAGAGCTGTGAAGATTGCTTGCCGTAGATATCCCTGTCATGTATCCTTAAAAATGTATTCGTATCTTCCTCTTCGTAGTAGGAAGAATCCAGTTCGCACCGCAGGATGTCGATCGCCTTTCTCGCTTCCTGGAGTCTTAACATCGATTCATCCATACCCTCAATCGCCCTGTGGCTTAAGAAAAATGTGCTGTAGATTGCGGCGAGTACAATAGCGAGTATCGCCACAGCGACAAGGACTTCTATGAGGGTAAAGCCACACTCCCTATGCCCACCCCTGGTAAGGCGGTGATGGGGGAGTAATAAATCACTTTTATTTAAAAACGAACTCATTCAACTTCACCTCTTCGTTTCCTGACTTTACTATGACAACAATCTCGGATATGCCGATATACGGCGCCTCTTTCACAAAGGTTTCATATGTATAACTATCATAAGGAGCTTCAAATACTCCCTTTTTATTTTCCGGATTGTTTTCTACGGAGGTCATCTTATTCTTCGCAAGAAGGGTTGCGATTGTAATAGTCTTCTGCCTTTCAGCAAGGCCCAAATGATAGTTGAGAGTGTAAATAAGGGTTACCAGAAGACTTCCTACAATAGCAATAGCGATCAGTACCTCAAGAAGAGTAAAACCGTCCCTCCGGGAATTGAAAAATGTAAATTGCAAACTGCAAAATTTAAAGTCACAAGTATCGGATTTCTCATTCCCCATTTTTAATTTTGCATTTTTCATTCTTCATTTTTTGTGATCTTCACCCTTCCACTCAAATGGTTTAAGGTGATTGTCATGGTTCTGTCTCCCCTGCTCATATGAACACTGAGATTTTGCCGGATACCGAGAGGTTCAAAGAAGAAGGTCAGTTCACCTTTTGAGACTGTCCCTGTAGACTGGGTTATTACTGCGATCATATCTTCATAATTTTTCGTCTTTTCTCCTTCGGGTCCTTTCCAGGAGACCATATTCTTATCAAGGTCGAATCTCAGGGGAAAAGTCTCCTTTCTCGACACAGCACTGTCGTTCATATATCTCAATATTGAAGCCATCTCTCTCGCTTCAGACCTTAGTTTATTCTCGCCGAATGCTGCAAAAGATGGCAGGACTACCGCAGCAACAAGCGAAACTACAAATAAAACTACTACGAGCTCAAGGAGGGTAAAGCCCTTTCGGGAATTGAAAAATGGAGGATAAACAATAAAATAGTTAAGATTTTTTGAGCCCTCATTTTGCATTTTTATTGGATGTCCCAGCTTTTAATATCCGCGTCTTTTCCTTCCCCGCCTTCTTTTCCGTCCGCGCCGTAACTTATGATGTCGAAATCACCGTATATGCCCGGTGATATGTATATATAAGGATTGCCCCACGGATCGGAAGGTATTTTCTTCTGTTCAAGATATCCGCCTTCCCTGTATTTCTGTGGTATCTGTCCTGTTGACGGTTTCTCTGCGAGTGACACAAGGCCCTGTTCCGTGCCCGGATAAAACCCGTTGTCGAGTTTAAATAGCTTGAGGGCGGTCTCAAAATTCTTAATCTGTATCTTAGCCTCTGCGATGCGTGCGTCATCGGTCCTCCCTATTATTTTCGGCGCCACGATAGCCGCGAGAAGACTGAGGATAAAGACAACCACAATGATCTCAAGAAGGGTAAATCCCTTGTTATTTTTCATTCGTTCCTCCAATCATAATGCATAAATAATAATGTTGAACGTTAAATGAAAAAAAAATATTTTTCCTTTCATCCAACATCCAACATTTAGCATTCAACATTCATTTTATCAGCTGGTTCAACTGGAAAATCGGCAGAAGAACCGCAAGGACGATAAGTCCCACGACAAATCCCATAAAAAGGATCATTGCCGGCTCAAGAAGAGAAAGTGCCCTCTGCACTCTCCGTGAAAATTCTTCTTCATATGAATCGGCGGCACTCTCAAGTATTTCGGTCAACTGTCCGCTCCTTTCCCCTGTCGAGATGAGCTGAAGTAGTACGGGTGGGAAGCCCTCAAGGGATGCGGAGAGCCTCGCCCCCTCTGCAACGCGCTTTCCGGCTTCGATTACCTTCATTTCAAGCAGCTTATTCCCGAGAGACTTTGCAGATAGATCAAGCGCTCTGAGGACGGGAATGCCTCCTTCAAGCAGAAAGGCCAATGTCCTTGTGAACCTGCCGAAATAAAGGCTTTGGGCTATATTTCCGGGCAACTTCAGTAAGAGTCCGTCAAGAAACAATCTGTTTTTTTTCTTTAGTCTCCTAAATCCGAATATTCCTCCCAAAAGCAGACCGATTAAAAGCCACCAGTACTTCTGGAAAATATCGCTGATAGTTATCAGTCCAACGGTGATAAAAGGAAGGGCACTCCCTGTATCCTTGAAGATACTTGTTATCTTCGGTATAACAAAGGCGAACAAAAAAGAGAGCACAATAAAGGCGATGCAGATCATAAAAACCGGATATACCATTGATGTTCTTATTTTCGATCTGAGGCTGCTTTGAGCTTCTAAATAATCAGCCAACCGGCCAAGAACCCTATCAAGATTTCCTCCCGCCTCTCCAGCTGCCACCATATTCACATAAAACTCCGGAAAGATGCTGTTATATCCTTCAAGAGTCTTTGAAAAGCTCGAACCGGCGGCAACCCTCTCTTTGATGTCCACCAACACATTTTTCCAGAATCCCTTGTTCTCTTCAGCTATTGAACCGAGCGCCTCCATTAAGGTCACGCCTGCCGATAGGAGTGTAGATAACTGTCTTGTGGTGGGTGGAAGGAGGGATACGTCAGGACTGCGGAATAAACCCACCCCTCCTTTATAGAGAGCTTCGTTGACGTTCTTCGGATAAAGTCCTGATTCTTTAAGCTTTAAGACTGCATCTTTCTGGCTGTTTGCCTCGATGGTCCCCGCTGTTTCTGAGCCATCGTTTCTGTACCCTTTATATTGAAATATCGGCATCCTTTTGTGTAACCCTCAGGACCTCCTCGACGGTCGTAACACCCTTTATGACCTTTTCAAGGCCGTCAACCCTAAGGCTCTTCATCCCCTTCGAAATTGCAAAGTTTTTTATGCTCTGAGAATCGATCTTTTCCGTAATCATCGACCGTATTTCGTTATCTATCACAAGAAGCTCAAAAATTCCCGTCCTTCCGAAATAGCCTTTCCCTTTGCATTTTTCACATCCCGTGCCGCGGAATAAAAATTCCGGAGGTTTGCTGAAGTAAGACAGTTCTGTCTCCGATGGCTTATAAGAAACCTTGCAATGGGGACATATCGTCCTCAACAGCCTCTGTGCAAGAACAACTGTTAGGGACGATGCAACAAGAAACGGCTCAATGCCCATATCTATGAGCCTGACGAGGGCACTCGGTGCATCATTGGTATGGAGGGTGCTTAACACAAGGTGTCCGGTCAACGAGGCCTGCATTGCGATCACAGCAGTATCGAAGTCTCTTATCTCGCCGACCATTATAATATCAGGATCCTGTCTCAGTATCGACCTTAGACCCGAGGCGAACGTCAGACCGATTTTAGGATTTACCTGTATCTGACCGATGCCCTTCAACTGGTATTCTATGGGATCTTCCACAGTTATGATATTCTTCTCTTCCGTATGAACCCTGTTCAGTGCGGCATAGAGCGTAGTTGTTTTCCCGCTACCCGTTGGACCTGTAACGAGTATGATACCGTCGGGTCTCCGGAGATGTTCTTCAAGTTTCCTTTCATCATCCTTGCCGAACCCGACCTCCCAGAGACCCAGAAGTCCCTGCTTTCTGTCGAGAAGTCTCAGCACCGCCCTCTCGCCGTGGGATGTAGGTATGACCGAAACCCTAATATCGATATCCCTGCCTCCGAGCAGGAGTCTTATCCTACCATCCTGAGGCAGCCTTTTCTCGGCGATATCGAGATTCGACATTATCTTGATCCTGCTTATCAGTGCATCCTGAATAATCTTAGGCGGAGATAACACCTTATGGAGCACACCGTCAATCCTCAATCTGACATCGAGTTCCTTTTCGTAAGGTTCAATATGGATGTCACTCGCCCTCTCTTTTGCAGCCTGTAAAAGAAGGGCGTTGAGGAGTCTTATGATAGGGGCCTCTTCTGTTAATTCGAGCAGGTCTTTGGGGGCCTCAAATTCCGTTGCAACAGAAGAAAGGTCCTCCCCTGTGATTGCGTCCATCACTTCCTCGGCAGATCCCATCTGGCCGTAGAATCTATTGATTGCATCGAGTATAATCCCGGCTGGCGCCTTTAACGCCCTGGGCTTCAAGCCAAGGATTTTGGAGGCTTCTGAGAGTGCGAGCAATCCCCTGTCATCTGCAACAGCTCCTATCAGTTCGGAATCCTCTCTCCTGATTAGGAATATCTGATTGTTCTTCACGAAACTAAGAGGGATATTCTTCAGAAGAGATGTTTCTACGTCTTCGTCTTTTATTACTTCAATGTTGTCCATGCAGCATTTGGTTCGACTTTGGTGCCTCTATTGAATTTTCATGATGTAATTCGGCTCAGCGTATTCAACTTCTTCGTAGGCATTAAATTTCTTGACTGCTTCTCTGACATCCTGTTCCTTCTTCAGCTTAATGAGATAGAGCCCTTTAGGCTTCATTTCAGAAATGACGGCTGCACCTTCAGCCGACAATATCTCTGATATCCTCGTTTCCTGAATCCCCCCTTTAAATTGAACAAGCAGTTCCCCTTTACTGTATCTTTCCTCAGCCCTTGCGAAATCTGTTTTCTTCGAATCGGAGAGTTTCGCGAGATGGTCAGCTTCTTTGATTATGTGAGGAGTTAAAAACACAAGCAGGTTTGTTTTCCTTTTCTCTACTGATTTATTCTTGAAAAGCCATCCGAGGACTGGTATGTCTCCCAGGATGGGCACTTTATTGACCTGCTCGTCTTCCCTCTCCTCCATGAGACCACCGATGACCACAGTCTGTCTATCTCTCACGACGACAGATGTCTTTGTTGCGCGTTTCGTTGTTGTAGGTCCAACGCTGAGGACTACCAAAGTCGATTCCTGCTTCAAAGCTGATATCTCCTGATATATATCGAGCTTTACAAAATCTCCTTCGGTAATCTGCGGTGTAATCCTCAGGGTAATGCCCACATCTTTTCTCTCAATAGAAGAAAAAATCGATTGCGACCGCGCCGGGTCTGATTCCCTCACAGAGATAAACGGCACATTTTCACCAACGATAATCTCAGCTTCTTTATTGTCAGATGTAAGAATCTGTGGCGTAGAGAGAACATTTATTGCTCCCCGGAACTCATTGAGGCTGAACAGGAACGCAAACCCTGGCACCGTAAGATTTGTCGTTACTATTTCTCCGTTTTCGTCAACCGTATTAACGGGGATATCAAGAAAGTTTCCCATCCCTCCTGCCGAAAGCCCGGTAAGTCCGGTGACAATATTCTGAACTGCTGAATTATCAATAGTTCCAAACCCGCCAATGAATACCGGCTCGTCATCCTTCTCTGCAGTAATCCGCCACTTTGCCCCGATTTCCAGAAGATTGTCGATTGACGCCTCAACGATCATGGCTTCCACATATACCTGTCGCCGTTTCCTGTCCAGCTGTTTTATGACCTGAATAAGGTTTTGATAATCAGCGGGGGAAGCCACGATTACGAGTGCATTAGTCGCTTTGTCGGGTGAAATAATTATCTTGCTACCCGGTTCAAACGGACTTTTCTGAACCTGACCAGGTTGTGACACATTTCCTGCCTTTACCTGCCCTGATACCCCCGAAAGCATCGTTTCCAAAACCTTTGAAAGTTCCGTCGCATCAGCATATTCGAGGAAATGGACATTAATCTTGCTTGTTGCTTCAGGAATGGGTACGTCAAGAAGGGCGACCATTCTCTTTACTGCTTCCTTTTCCTGCTTATCAGCAATCAGTACCACAGCATTCAGTCTCGTATCAGCAAAGACATTCGCCCTTGAATCCTCAACGGAAATTGTCGACGCCTGTTCACCGGGCCTCAATGGACGGTACCCGGAGGGCTGGCCTTTGCTGCTTAAAACAAGTACTTCGCTAACAATTTTGACTACATCTTCGGCATTTGCATATTTAAGGAGTATCAGCTCAGCCTCTTCTATGCCCGGTTTGTCAATCGACTCAATAATCTTGAGAAGCTTTTCAATATTCGTTGCGGAATCAACAACCATTAGCATATTACCAGGACCAAAAGATGAGATGTGCCCGTCTTTTGATATAATCGGTTGCAAGAAGCTCAACGCCTTCGAAGCCGATATCGACTTCAACTGTATGAGCCTCGTAATATAAGCATCGCTGACCGGCGCTCCCCCCTCGCCAAGGATTTCGGTCCCTGACTGTTTTGCCTGAGCAATCGGAACGATCTTGTATACCTTTCCGGCAGGAACGATCGTAAAGCCTTTAAGTTCGAGTACGGAAGTAAACAGACTGAAGGCGTCATCGACCGAAAGTCTGGAAGGAGCAATAATGGTAATATTACCCTTTACCTTGTCATCGAACACGAAATTCTTGCCGGTAACATCACTGATAAACTTCACCACAACAGATATGTCAACATCTACAAAATTAAAAGTAACCCTTTTCTCTTTTCCCTTACTCTTTATTGCAGTTTCTTGATGAGATTCTTCACTGGAAACCGGCTCGTCCGTCTTTTTGTCTATCAAATCTGTCTCTGCGGCCGAGTTTTTCACGAGGATGAAAGATAGAGAGGACCCAAATAATAGAAGACATATAGCAATCGAAAGGGCAGTTACTAAATTCCAGATAGTTTTCATATCTTTATTCAGCCTTTATCTTACTTTATCTGATAGGTCATTGTCATCTTTGATCCGGACCTGATTAAATCTATCTGGACCCTCTCCAGACCTTTGAGTGCGGTGAATGCCTGAAGCGCCCTTTCGGGGTTGGATATATCATACTCATTTATCCTTAACAGCACATCACCGTCCTGTAAACCAAGGCTTTGGTAAATACCGCCTGGTTTAACCTCAGACAAAGCAAAGCCTTCTTCTTTCCCGTTAACAATATTGGGTTTTAGTCGCGCATCGGTCATCATCTGGCCCGGATTGGAAATCATCTCCTGTAGCTTTGCCTGATCGACAATATAGGTACCCCTTCCTATCTTCCGGGCAAACGATGAGGAGGCAGGACTTCCCGTTACAACCTGCCCCTTAACCTCCTTCACTTTTACATCTTCAAGGGGGATTTCGATAATCTTTCCCCCTTTTCTTACAAATACTTTATCCTTACCAACCCTGTATAGCACACCCAGGCCGAACACAGGCTCTCCTATCTTAAATATCTCCTGCAGTCCCGAATTGTCCTTAAAGACTCCGTAGCTTAGTTCCTTCGGTCCTACAACTGTGCCTATCAAAAAGATATCTGACTGCTGAATTCTATCTCCCTTCGCCCCCTTCAGAGGTTTTATTTCACCTCCTGGAAAACCAAAGGGGTTATTTCTCAATACCGGAGAATAATCTGTAAGCTGCTTCTTCTCTGCCGTTAGAACCTCTGCTGATACGGGCACCTCCTGCTTACGGTTTTTCTTTTCAAAAGAGATGGATATGACATCCCGGATAAAAAACAGGACCGCAAGAAAAAGGATTAAGCCTGTTAGGACATTTATATAAAATATGTTTTTCTTTGTGAAAAGTCCTGATTCCAGCATCACAGTATGTTAATAAAAAAACGCAACTAAAATAAACATTTTGTATCCTTGAAAGCTAAAGGGAACAAAAAGGGGACGGTATCATATCCGCCCCCTCTTTTCCAATCTCATCGTTTGTTGACTGAATGATAACTTGGCTATCTCCTCCGCCTTGCTATCGCTATAAATATCAAAGAAAGCAGTATCACCGACATATCTGCGACTGCTAATGCAGTGTTCTGCTTTGCCCTATCGAACAGCTCCTTCCACCACCAAAAAGATCGTTTTTCGGGACGCTGCTGAAGCAGATACTGTGTTTGAATAAAAAGAAAAAGTATTCGCAGCGCTCACGCTTGGAATATCATTAAAGGCCCTCACTCTGTAAAAATACGTGATGCCTCGCGTGACAGTGGAGTCTGCAAAAGATTTGGTATTTGCAGGTAATGTTCTTATCTCTGTGAAAGTGGCTCCATCAGTGCTTCTCTCAATGACATATCCTGTTTCACCAGTCGCGTTATCCCGCCATTTGAGTCTGATAGCCGATGACGAAGCGGACTTAACCTTGAGATTTGTGGGGGCCAACAAAGATGAAAGTGACTGGAAAGCGTTAATTCTTCCTCCAGTCTGTATCCAGCCGCCAAGAGTCGGCTTTCTGTCTACATAATTCAATATCGTCTGTCGTACCTGATGGTGGTCCATTTTGGTATTCTGAAAACCGTCATAATAACCGAACAACAACCCCGCAAGTCCGGCGACATGAGGGGCAGCCATAGAGGTCCCCTCCATGAATTCCAGAATTCCGAACCCGAAAAATTCACTCCACCACGTCGGCACTGTACTCCATATATATACGCCGGGAGCCGCAACATGAACGGAATTAAGGCCAAAATTGCTGAAGGGCACTCTCCTGTCGTCCTGATCGGTAGCGGCAACCGAGATGATGTTCGGCAGATTATAGCTTGCCGGATAAAATGGGATCAGGTCATTGTTGTTGGCAAGTCCATCGTTATTAATTCCGTTGCCGGCAGCAGCCACAAAGAGGATTCCTGCATTATTTGCTCTCTGTATTGCTTCGAATGTCGCCTGAGAAAATTCACCGCCGCCAACGCTGGCATTGATTGCAA
>Ga0316628_100000071_pt1 | contig 55452 bp, 55 predicted proteins | sample OWC_Aug_M2_C1_D5_FD_207648 | JGI IMG/M metagenome (GOLD analysis project Ga0316628, IMG submission 207648) | Wetland soil microbial communities from Old Woman Creek delta, Ohio, United States - OWC_Aug_M2_C1_D5_C | ecosystem: Environmental > Terrestrial > Soil > Wetlands | place: USA: Ohio...
GGCGCCGCGGCCGGCGTAGTCGACTTCTAACTGGTATTTGTTGGCCGTGCCGGCGTGGATGGGGTTGCCGATGCAGGTGGTGGGGTCGGGCGGGCCGGAAGATTTTTCTTCTGTAATAAGAGAACAAGAGCCCCACACATCCGTGAGGTAGCCACAACATTCATAAGTGCCGTCGTCTTTGATACCGTAGAAACTATAAGAAACGCCACTCGTGGTATTGGTCGCACTAATCAAGAAATATGTAGTACCTGCCGGGTTTCGAACAGGCCAAAGGCCGAGCCAGTAATTGGTGTACACATCATCATGCGATGCATAGCATTCACTTGACGGTGCGTTGTATGGGCCACCCTGATACCTGAAGCCCGCTGTAACTACGCTAGGCATGACTACTGATAAAAAAAGACATGTCAGCAGCCAGGTTGGCACGCTGGCGGTAGCCAATGATCGACGCCTAAAACTCAAGACTGTCGAAATCCCATGCACCGCAGTCACGATGCCATGTGGCTTTGTTACACATTCCCCGTCCACATTAAACCAGAGCGACGTCAAGAAGGCTCGGCGTATGAAGTCACGCAAATACATAATGGAATCTCCCACAGCGGATCGTTCTATTTTGTTTTGCAATATGCTGCCATGGCCCATGCCCAACACGATATCGGCCATTCGATCTAGAGGCATAAACGAAAGGAGTAGGCCGAACGGAAAAAATCTTGGTCGAGGCCGATGCGGCGGCGACCGCTACGTAAATAGGTAGGGGCCAGGTAAGATAAAATTCGGTTTAAACACGCGCCCCAACTTACTCATCACTCGCACCCGCCCATGACCGCCGAATTCCTTTACCGCCTGTTCCTGCAAGTCTGGCTGCCCATCGCGCTGCTGGTCGCCGCCGGCGGCCTATGGAGCCGCTTCCGTACCGAAACGCCCGCCGCGCAACTGCGCATGCAATTGAATCGGCTGGTGGTGGATGTCTTCGCACCGCCCTTGCTGTTCGCCCTGTCCGCACAGGCGGTGATTACCTGGAACTTACTCACGGTGCCGTTGATCGTCGGCACCGGCATCTTGACCAGCGGCGGCTTGCTCTATCTGCTGCTCTATCGCTCACCGTTGGGCAACACGCTACAGCGGCCGACCAAGGCCGCCATCCTACTGGCCGGCATGTTCGGCAATATCCTGTTCATGGGCTATCCGACGCTGACCTTCCTCTATGGCGACCAAGGCGGCAGCTATGCCGCCTTTGCCGACGTGCTGGCTGGCACGCCACTGCTATGGACCTTGGGCGTTTGGATCGCGACCCGACTGGGCCACGAAGGCGAGCATGGCGCCAGCCTGTTCCGTACCGTGCTCAAGCTGCCACCGGTATGGGGCTTCGTGCTCGGCTTCGCCGTCAATTTTTCCGGCATCAACATCGTGCCCCTGGTCACGGCCGCCAAGTTCATGGGGCAGGCCACCATCCCGATCATGCTGTTCACGCTCGGCTTGTCGATTCCATGGGGCGACCTCAAGCCTTGCCGGCAAACCGCGCTAGCCGTCGCGGTGAAATTGATGGTCGGGCCGCTCGTCGCATGGGGCCTGGCGCATTGGGTGTTCGAGCCCTTAGGCGACGCCCAACATGCGGCCATTATCGAAATCGGCATGCCGACGATGATCATGGCGGCTTCGTTCGCCGACCGCTTCGGCCTCGACGTGCGCGCCGCGGCACTGACTGCCGGCTGGAGCAGCGTGGCATTCATGCTCACCCTGCCGTTTTGGATCGCGATGGTGCGCTGACGCAGGAGACACAGATGGAACGAGTCGGCTTTATCGGCCTCGGCCTCATGGGCCAAGCCATGGCGCGCAATCTGCAGCGCGCCAATTTTCCGCTGACGGTATTCGCGCGCAACATGGCGCGCGCCCGCGAGTTGGTCCTGGACTTGCCCAGCTTCCTGCTCACCCCGCACGTCGCTTGGTCCAGCCGCGAGACCATGCAGCGGCTGGCCGATCAGTTGTTCGAGAACATTGAGGCCTTCGTCAGTGGCTCGCCGCGAAATTTAGTCGGCTGACAACGACAATAAAAGGAGTGCGAGTGGATATTGCGCCTGATTACGAACTGGATGCCTATTTACAAGACGCCCATGGAAGGAAGCTACTGTGCGACGTTAAGATTTGGTTGCCAACCCATCCGAGCGAGGATGCGCGTATAGAAGCGGTTGCCATGGGCGTGGAGGCAGATAGTGTGATTTCTTCTGGGCCACTCATAAGCATAGTTACTGACAAAGACGTGGAAGCCCAGGGGTTAAGATTTGAAGCCAAAGACGTTTTTATTCGAAGAGCTTCATCCTTATTGGTACGTCGCAAGGCTGGAGGAACAAAGCTGCTAATTACCCACATCGGTAGGCTAGTTATCGAGTCAAGGCCGGTTGGAAGCCCTAGCAGCCCATCGAGTGATGCCCCAAAATTTGTGCAGTTTGTTCTCAGTGAAATCTCTTATGCGATACCTCAGCCATTAGTTGAAGTTGATTATCGGGGTAATAGAACTGTTCATAGCATCACACCAACAGTTTTACGGATTTTCCAAAAAAACGGTGCCGTATTCGAATTTGAGTTTGATCGCGATTGGTCATGGGGAAAAGAAAGCAGATCGCGCATATCCGCAGCATCTTTTCCAGTATTAAACCTACTAGAACCTGAAAAACACAGCGAAATCACTTCATCAAAATTAGCAAGCATTGCCGATGACGTATGTGTTTTACTGTCACTTGCCGCCAGGCACCGAACCGTTGTTCACACAGAAGTGACCATACAAAAACCTTCGATAATCAAGGAATGGCGGTATCCATTATCCCGTCTACGAGCCACCACAGAAGAAGAGTCCTGCGGCCCACTAATTTATGCAGAAAATATCGAGGAATATTTTTCAATCACATCCAAAGCTTGGAGCGGATTGAACGATAGACAGCGCGATGCAATTCGACAAACAGTTTTTTCTTTGCATCCAACCACAGAGAACACACTTGAAGGAAAATTCACAACGAGTTTTTTTGCATTGGAAAGCTTACAAAAAGCATTCATGCCATCAGGAACCCACCTTCGTAACAAGATAGAGAAATTGCTCGAACGGTATCCAGTAAATGCCTATGGGCTCTGGCCTATGTTCCTACCAAACAATGGTAAAAGCCTATATTGGTTACGAAACGAATTGGCCCATGGCGAAGGATATAAGGAAACGATATCTAGAGCCCTTGTTCTTGCATCCGATCACCTCCAACTCTGGATTGAGCGTTTGCTTCTGTCATTATTGAGCTACCCGTACCGCCCCCATCACGAAGACTGGCTCAGCAATCAAGTGATTAAACAGCAGGCTTTGATACAACAAGCACAGAAAGAACTTAATGAGGGCAAATCTCACTAAGACCCGCTTTTTTATCGCGCACAGAACCGCTCAATCCTGCTCTTCGATCCAGGCCGCCTGAATGGCTTCCAGGATTTTCTCGTTGGACTGGTTGGGGTCGCCCTCGAAGCCGGGCAAGTCCATCACCCAGCGGTGCAAATCGGTGAAGCGCACATACTGCGGATCGACATCGGGATGATGTTCGACCAGGGCGATCGCAATATCCAAGGTATCGGTCCACTGCATCTCAGTGCCCCCCTTCTTTCACCATGTTGATGGTGTATTTCGGGATCTCGATCACCACGTCCTTGCTGCCCATCAGGGCCTGGCAGGACAGGCGCGAGGTCGGCTCCAGGCCCCAGGCCTTGTCGAGCAGGTCTTCCTCGGTCTCGGTCGCTTCCGACAGCGTATCGAAACCTTCGCGAACAACGACATGACAGGTGGTACAGGCACACGATTTCTCGCAGGCATGCTCGATCTCGATGCCGTGTTCAAGCAGGTTGTCGCAGATCGACACGCCCTTCTGCGCATCGATGACGGTGCCGCCCGGACAAAGCTCCTCGTGCGGCAGGACGATCAATTGGGGCATACGACTTCTTTCTTTTCAACTTGGCTGGGCAATGCCGCCAACACGCCATCCCAGAACACGATACGCGCCTCGACCGCCTGCTCGGCAGCGGTCCGCGCTTCGGCCTGCTTCGCGGCATCGTCGCCGCACAAGGCATCGAGCAGGCGCAAGGAGAGCGGCGCGTGGAAATCCTCGTCCAGGTGGATATGGCGGTTCAAATAATAATAGAACGTCGGCGCTTGTTGCTCGGTGATCGCCATATGGGCCAGGAAGGCGCGGAACATCGCCGGGATGACATGCTCGCGGCCGAGCGCCAGGGCCGCCGCCACCGCATGCGGCCGGCCGGATTCGATGAAGCCGAAGGTGGTGCGGGTAAAGTCGAGTGCGGGCGCCGGCACCAAGCCGGAGGCCAGGGCCGCTTGCAGCCCTTGCTCACGCACCGTCTGGATAAAGCGCAACGGCACCCCGGCCTCTGCGCCGACCTCGCGCATGGCACCGAGATAGAGTTCGAAGTGGCTGGAAAAACCCTCGCCGCCTGGCGCCGCCTGGTCGGTCTCTTCTTCCAGCACCAGCTCATTGATGAAGCGGGCAACGCTGGCATCCGGCCCCGGCGTCCACGGCCAGCGGGCCGGCGCCACGGCATGCTGCAAATACTTGATCAGGGACATGAAGTCCCACACCGAATAAACGTGGTGCTGCATGAACACGCGCAGATCGTCGAGCGATTGCAATGCGCCGTAGATCGGATGGCTATCCAGCCGCTGCTGGAGGTCGCCGATGAATTTGTCGTCGAAACCGCTCACAGATCCAACTCCTCGAGCTTTTGTCCTTTCAATGCCCGCTTGACGCTGGCGTCCATACGCCGAGCGGCGAACTCGGCCGTGCCTTGGTTCAATGCATCCGAGGCCCGCTTCACGGTCTGTGCATCGTTGCCCTGCATGGCCTGTGTCAGCGCCGCCACCCGGGCTGTGATCGCGGCCCGCTCGGCCGGGTCGAGCAGCGTCTCGCCATCTTCGGCCAAGGCCGCCTCGGTTGCCTCGACCAAACGCTGCGCATCGACCTTGAGTTCGGCCAATTGCCGGGCCTCGACATCGAAACGGGCATGATCGTAAGAATCGCGCAGCATGCGCGCGATCTCGTCGTCGCTCAGGCCATACGACGGCTTCACCTCGATATGCGCCTCGATGCCGGTGCTCATCTCGCGCGCCGCCACCGCCAGCAAGCCATCGGCATCGACCTGGAAGGTCACCCGGATGCGCGCCGCGCCCGCCACCATCGGCGGAATGCCGCGCAACTCGAAGCGTGCCAACGAACGGCACTCGCCGACCAACTCGCGCTCGCCCTGCACCACGTGGATGGCCATCGCGGTCTGGCCGTCCTTGAAGGTGGTGAACTCCTGCGCGCGCGCCAAGGGCAGGGTGGCGTTGCGCGGGATGATTTTCTCGACCAGGCCGCCCATGGTCTCGATCCCCAGCGACAACGGCACCACGTCGAGCAACAGCCAATCGTCGTCGCGCTTGTTGCCGGCCAGCACGTTGGCCTGGATCGCCGCCCCGAGGGCCACCACCTTGTCCGGATCGAGATTGGTCAGCGGCACCTGCCCGAAGAACTCGCCCACCGCCGCCTGGATGCGTGGCATGCGGGTCGAGCCGCCGACCATGACCACGCCCTTCACCTCGGCCGGCGTCAGGCCGGCGTCGCGCAGGGCCTTGCGGCATGGCAGCAGGGTCTTGTTGACCAGGCTCTCGGTCATGGCGCGGAAGGCCGGCTCGTCCAGGCGCAGATCGACCAACTGCCCGGTCGACAGCATCGCGGTTATGCCGGCCGTCGGCCGCTCCGACAGCATCTCTTTGGCCTCACGCGCGCGGGTCAGCAGCAGCCGCTTGTCGTGATCGCCCAGCACCGAAAGCCCGGCCTGCTCCAACACCCAGCAATAGATGCGATGATCGAAATCGTCGCCACCCAGGGCCGAATCGCCATTGGTGGCCAACACTTCGAATACACCCTTGGACAGTTTGAGAATGGAAATATCGAAAGTGCCGCCGCCGAGGTCGTACACCGCATAGATGCCTTCGGCGCCGTTATCGAGACCATAGGCGATGGCCGCTGCGGTCGGTTCGTTGAGCAGGCGCAACACGTTGAGATCGGCCAGCTTGGCTGCATCCTTGGTGGCTTGGCGTTGGGCATCGTCGAAATAGGCCGGCACGGTAATGACGGCACCGGCAAGATCGCCGCCCAGCGCCGTCTCCGCGCGTCGCTTGAGCACCTTGAGGATTTCGGCCGAGACCTCGACCGGGCTCTTGCTGCCGGCCACGGTCTTCAATTGCAACATGCCCGGCGCATCGACGAATTGATACGGCAGCGCCGCAATGTCGCGGATGTCCCGCACCCCGCGCCCCATGAACCGCTTCACCGACACCAGCGTGTTGTGCGGGTCTTCGCTTTGCTTGGCCTGGGCCGGATAGCCCACCGTCACCGAACCGTCGGCGAGATAACGCACGACCGAAGGCAGGAGCGGATGGCCCTGCTCGTCATTGATCACTACGGACAGGCCATTGCGTACCGAGGCGACCAAGGAATTGGTCGTACCCAAGTCGATGCCCACCGCCAGCCGGTGCTGGTGTGGGGCGGTGCTCATGCCGGGTTCGGAGATTTGCAGCAGGGCCATGATCTTCGTATGGGGTTAGGAGTGAGGGGTGAGGAGTATGACGGTAGCAGCCGCCTCACTCCTCACTCCTCACGCCTCACTCTATTTCCTCATAGGCGGCATCGATTTCCGCCAGCAATTTTTGCATGAACCGGTATTTGCGCAAGACCTCGGCTGCATGCGGAAAATCCTGTTGCCGATCCAACAGATTTGCCAATTGCGCTTGCATGGCCTGCGCCAGACCGCCGATGTCGCGCCCCAAATCCTGCAAGCCGGCAAAGCTCTTGTCGGCCTTGGCCTCTTCCAAGGCCTCGCGCCAAGCCATTTGCTGCATCAGGAAATCGGCCGGCATTTTGGTGTTGCTCGGATCCATCGCATGAATGCCGTGCAACTCCAGCAGGTAATTCGCCCGGTCGAACGGCTGGCGCAAGGTTTGGTAGGCCTCGTTGACCCGCGTCGTCCATTGCATAGACAAGCGCTGCTCGGCCTCGCCGGCATGGGCAAAACGGTCGGGATGCACCTGGGACTGGATGTCGCGATAGGCGCGTTCCAGCGCCTCGGTATCGAGGGCAAACCGCGGCGCCAGGCCGAAGATTTCGAAATGATTGCGATTGAAATCGAGCATTCGGGCTAAAGGCTGGAGGCCAGAGGCATCGCCGCTCGCCCCACGCCCAGGTCAGACGTTAAAGCTTTCGCCGCAACCGCACTGGTTCTTGACGTTGGGGTTGTTGAACTTGAAGCCCTCGTTGAGGCCCTCTTTCACGAAATCCAACTCGGTGCCGTCGAGATAGACCAGGCTCTTCGGATCGACATAGACGGTCACACCGTTGCTCTCGAACTTGAGGTCTTCCGGGTCTTCGGCATCGGCGAATTCAAGCTTATAGGCCATGCCGGAGCAACCGGAAGTGCGCACACCCAATTTCAGGCCCAGGCCCTTGCCACGCTTGGACAAGAAATCCTTGACGTGATCGGCGGCGCGTTCGGATAGGGTCACCGACATGATCAAGCCTCCTGCGCCGTCGCCGGCGGGTTGCAGGCCGTGTAGCCCTCGCCGCCCAAGCCATGCTTCTGCTTGTAGTCGGCCACGGCCGCCTTGATCGCATCCTCGGCCAGGATCGAGCAATGAATCTTCACCGGCGGCAAGGCCAGTTCCTCGGCGATCTGGGTGTTCTTGATCGACATCGCCTCGTCCAGGGTCTTGCCCTTGACCCACTCGGTGACCAGGGACGAAGAGGCGATGGCCGAGCCGCAGCCGTAGGTCTTGAACTTGGCATCCTCGATGACACCCTGCTCGTTGACCCGGATTTGCAGCTTCATCACGTCGCCGCAAGCGGGCGCGCCGACCATGCCGGTGCCGACTTGATCGTCGCCCTTATCGAAGGCACCCACGTTCCGCGGGTTTTCATAGTGGTCGATGACTTTTTCGCTGTATGCCATTTTTTTGCTCCTTTCAGTCGCAGGATTCAGGAATCTGGATTCGGGGATCAGGCCTGAATCCCGGCTCCTGAATCCTGACGCCTCATCAGTGGGCAGCCCACTGAACCGATTTCAAATCGACGCCGTCCTTGTACATCTCCCACAGCGGCGACATCTCGCGCAGCTTGCCGATCTTCTCGTGCAACAGCTTGGCCGCGTAATCGATCTCGGCCTCGGTGGTGAAGCGGCCGATGGTGAAACGGATGGAGCTGTGCGCCAGCTCGTCGTCGCGGCCCAGGGCCTTGAGCACATAGGACGGCTCCAGGCTGGCCGAGGTGCAGGCCGAGCCGGACGACACCGCCAAATCCTTGATCGCCATGATCAGCGATTCGCCCTCGACGAAGCTGAAGCTGACATTCAGGTTGCCGGCGATGCGGCTGGCCATGTCGCCATTGATGTGCACCTCTTCGATGCCACCCAGCCCCCGCCACAAACGGTCACGCAACATGCGGATACGTTCGGTCTCGGCCTGCATCTCGGCGCGGGCCAAAGCAAAGGCCTCGCCCATGCCGACGATCTGATGGGTCGGCAGGGTGCCGGAGCGCATGCCGCGCTCGTGGCCGCCGCCGTGCATCTGCGCCTCCAGGCGCACGCGCGGCTTGCGCCGGACATAAAGCGCGCCGATGCCCTTGGGGCCGTAGACCTTGTGCGCCGAGAACGACATCAAATCGACCTTCAGCTTGGCCAGGTCGATATCGACCTTGCCGGCGGCCTGGGCCGCATCGACATGGAAGATCACGCCCTTCTCGCGGCAATACTCGCCCATGGCCGGGATGTCCTGGATCACGCCGATCTCGTTGTTCACGTACATGACCGAGGCGAGGATGGTGTCGGGCCGGATGGCGGCCTTGAATGCATCCATATCGACCAAGCCGTTTTCCTGCACCGGCAGGTAGCTGACCTCGAAGCCCTGGCGCTCCAGTTCGCGGCAGGTGTCGAGTACGGCCTTGTGCTCGGTCCGCACGGTGACGATGTGCTTGCCCTTGCCCTGGTAGAAATGGGCGGCGCCCTTGATCGCCAGGTTGTTCGACTCGGTCGCGCCCGAGGTCCACACGATCTCGCGCGGGTCGGCGTTGACCAGGCTGGCGACCTGCTCGCGCGCGGCCTCCACCGCCTTGTCCGCCTCCCAGCCGAAGGCATGGGTGCGCGAGGCCGGGTTGCCGAAATGCTCGGTCAGATAGGGGATCATCTTGGCCGCGACGCGGGGATCGACCGGTGTCGTGGCGGAATAGTCCAGATAGATCGGGGTTTGCACCATTGACTTCTGCTCCATCAACCGGTGACCGCCATCTTGATCTCGGCGGTACCTAAGACCCGGCGTTCCTGTTGCTCATCTTGCTGCTGTTTCTCGGTCTGGCCGCGCACAAGCTGGTCCAGATTGACCGCTTCCAGATACTGATAAATATGGTCATTCAGCGACGACCACAACTCATGGGTCATGCACGGCTTATTGTCATGGCAATTGCCCATGCCGCCACACTGCGTCGCGTCGATCTGCTCGTCCACCGCCCGAATGATGTCGGCTACCGAAATCTCCGGCAGCGGCTTGGCCAGGCAGTAACCACCGCCCGGACCGCGCACGCTTTCGACCAGGCCTTGCCGACGCAGACGGCCGAACAATTGCTCCAGATAAGACAAAGAAATCTTTTGCCGTTCGCTGATGCCGGCCAGCGTCACCGGCCCGCGCTCGTGGCGCATGCCGAGATCGATCATCGCTGTCACCGCAAAGCGTCCCTTAGTCGTTAGCCTCATGTTTCGCCCCTATCTATCAAGGTACCCAACGCTTGCAGTGTATAAAGCCCGATAAAATTAGTCAACTATTAACCGCGCAGGGTCAATCGACGATGCGATTCAAATATTCGGGGTCGAAGCCATCTTCCGGCCCTTTGGCCTCTTCGACCTTGCAGCCCAGGCGCCGGAGCTCGGCCACGATCCAGTCCAGACGCTTATCGGTACCGGCACTGTGGTCGATCAGGCCGTGGATAGCCTTGACCATCGGGTCGTTCATATCGTCGCTGATCGCATAGGCGGAGAAGCCCAGGCGCTCCGCCTGTTCACTGCGCACCTTGTCGCGCTGGGTATCGACGATGCGGGCCGGAATGCCGATCGCCGTCGCCCCAGCCGGGACATCCTTCACCACCACCGCGTTCGAACCGACCTTGGCGCCCGCGCCCAAGGTGATCGGCCCCAGAATCTTGGCGCCGGCACCGACGATCACGCCGGGCTCCAGGGTCGGATGGCGCTTGCCCTTCTGCCACGAAGTGCCACCCAGGGTGACGCCGTGATACAGGGTGCAGTCGTCGCCGATCTCGGCCGTCTCGCCGATCACCACGCCCATGCCGTGGTCGATGAACACCCGGCAACCGATGCGCGCGCCCGGATGGATCTCGACCCCGGTCAGCCAGCGCGCCAGCATCGCGGACAGCCGCGCCAGCCACTTCAAGCGCCAGCCCCACAGGGCATGGTTGAAGCGGTGCAGCAGGATCGCGTGCACGCCGGGATAAGTGGTCAGCACCTCGAAGAAGGTGCGCGCCGCCGGATCCCGCTCGAACACGACGCCGATGTCTTCGCGCAAACGCCGGAACATGTGAATAAAACGATGCGATGATCTCAAATTCGGGTCGCGTATTATGCAATTCCCGACTAAACAGGTCAATTTTAGACCCCGACCAAACACCCCGGCCGACGGCTAGCGGGGCCGCTTCTGGATGGCGCCCAGGATGCCGCGCAAGATCGCCACCTCTTCCTTCTCGACGCCGGCCCGGGCGAACAGCCGGCGCAGCCGCGGCATCAGCCGCTTCGGCGCGGCCGGGTCGAGGAAATCGATGGCGACCAAGGTCCGTTCCAGCTCCATATAGAAGCCCTCAAGCTCCTCGTGCCGGGCCGGCTCGAATTCGGGCAGCGGGATGGTCGCGTCCTCCTGGCTGCTGCGCAGCTCGTAGGCCAGCACCTGCACCGCCGAGGCCAGGTTGAGCGACATGTAGTCGGGGTTGGCCGGGATGTTGACTAGCCAGCGGCAGCGCATCAACTGCTCATTGGACAGGCCGAAGGTCTCCGAGCCGAAGACCAGGGCCACCGGCGCGGCCTGCGCCGCGCTCAATAACCGCGGCGCCGCCTGTCGCGGCGTATAGGCCGGGTGCGGCAGGTCGCGCCGGCGCGAGGTGCAGGCCGCCGCCAGCACGGTGTCGGCCAGCGCCGCCTCCAGGCTGGCGCAGACCACCGCGGCGTCGAGCACGTCGACCGCGCCCGAGGCCCGGGCCCGCGCCTCGTCGTCGATGGCGCACTTGGGGTTGACCAGGTACAGCCGGGACAGGCCCATAACCTTCATCGCCCGCGCCGCCGCCCCGATGTTGCCCGGATGGCTGGTCTCGACCAGTACGATGCGGAGATTGTCCAAAGTAGAAGCGGGATTCACGGTAAAATGCCGGCGATTCAATATGCTCTTTAATTAACTAGCCATGCATCCGATGCTCAACACGGCGGTCAAGGCCGCCCGGCGCGCCGCCACCATCATCAACCGGGCCTCCAACGACCTGGATCAACTCACCGTACGCGCCAAGCGCGAGAACGATTTCGTCAGCGAGGTCGATCACGCCGCCGAACAGGCGATCATCGACACCCTGCTGACGGCCTATCCGGGCCACGCGATTCTAGCAGAGGAGTCGGGCGTCACCGGCGCCTCGGAGTTCCAGTGGGTGATCGACCCGCTCGACGGCACCACCAACTTCCTGCATGGCTTCCCGCAGTATGCGATCTCGATCGCCATGCTGCACAACGGCGTGCCGACCCACGGCGTGGTCTACGATCCGGTGCGCAACGAACTGTTCACCGCCAGCCGCGGCACCGGCGCCTTCCTCAACGACCGCCGTATCCGCGTGTCCAAACGGGTCAAGCTGAAAGAAGCGCTGATCGGCACCGGCTTCCCCTTCCGCGACTTCAGCCACCTCGACGCCTACGTCGCCATGTTCCGCGACCTGGTGCAGAACACCGCCGGCCTGCGCCGGCCCGGCTCGGCCGCGCTCGACCTGGCCTGGACCGCCGCCGGCCGCACCGACGGCTTCTTCGAACTCGGCCTCAATCAATGGGACATCGCAGCCGGCTGCCTGCTGGTGGCCGAGGCCGGCGGCCTGGTGGGCGACCTGACCGGTGACGACGGCTATCTGAAGTCTGGCCACGTCGTCGCCGGCAACCCCAAGGTCTTCGCGCAATTGTTGCAGGCCATCGCGCCGCATCTGACCCCAGTACTTAGGGGCCACTAGGGCCACTACCTATCCGCTTTCCAAGCCCCGCCCACGGCCCTATAGTTTCCATATCCGCGCAATCAGAGCGCTATAAATCCACATCGCCCTAGGCGCATCAAAGGTGATGCGCGCTTCAATGGGGCGTGGCAGACGGGGAAAGATGGCTACGCTAAGGCACATATTGGCGGTCGAGGACGACCCGGACATCCAGAAAGTCATCAAGCTGGCGCTCGATACGGTGGGCGGCTTTAGTACGACCCTGGCCAGCTCCGGCCAAGAGGCGCTCGCCGCCTTGGATCACTGCCAGCCAGACCTGATCCTGCTCGATGTCATGATGCCGGGCATGGATGGCCCGACCACACTGAGCCGCATCCGCGAACGCACCGAATACCGCGACACGCCAGCCATCTTCCTCACCGCCAAGGCACAAACGCACGAAATTCAGCATCTTCTCGCACTCGGCGCGATCGCGGTGATCGCCAAACCCTTCGACCCGATGAAGCTGGCCGAAGAAGTGCGTAGCCACTGGAATCAAGCCGTCAACACCGTTAGCCAACCTGCACCGGAACAACACCCCGAACTCTCGCTGGAAGCCTCGATCGAGGCCTTGCGCCAGGAATTCATCGCCGAGATACCGCAGCGCCTGACGGATATCGATACGCTGTGGCAGCGCATCAAGGCCGGCCAAGCCAAGCTCACGGACCTACAAGAACTCGTGCGGCTCGTGCATAGCCTCAGCGGCACCAGCCGCACCTATGGGCTCGCCTCCCTCGGGCTGCACGCAAGAAAAATTGAAAAGGCACTGCAAACCTACGGCGAGGCTGGACAGCTGCCCACCGCCCAAAGCCACAGCCAATTCGATGCCGATTTCTCGACGCTCCGCAAACTGGCCGATCAACCCGCCGAATCGGCCAGACCCGTCGATGCCGAGGCACCGACCTTGCCGCTGCAAAGCAAGGCCCTGGTCTATCTGCTTGAGGACGACCCGGCGCAGGCCGCCTTTCTGGCCACGCAGCTCGGCCACTTCGGCTACCGGGTCAAGCACTTCCAGGAGGCCGAGCCCCTGCTTGCCCAGATCGATGCCGATGCGCCGAACGCCATGGTGCTCGACATCATGCTCAAGGAAGGGCCGATGGCCGGTATCGACATGACGCGCCGACTCTCGCCCAGCCGGCACAAAAACACCCCGATCATTTTTACCTCAGCACGCGACGACATCACCGCCCGCCTGGAAGCGGTGCGTGCCGGCTGCTATGCCTACCTGCACAAACCCATCGACATCGGCAAGCTGGTCGACAGCCTGGATCGCTCGCTCAAACAGCCGGCCCCCACCCCCTATCGAATCATGATCGTGGAAGACCAGCTCTCGGTGGCGCAGCATATCGAGACGATCCTGCACCAGGCCGGCATGGAGGCCATGATCGTCACTCAGCCGCTCGACGTATTGAACTCGATCGACAGCTACAACCCCGATCTGATCCTGATGGACATCTATATGCCGGACTGCACCGGCGACGAGCTGGCCCGGCTCATCCGCCAGCACGGCAGTTACGACAGCCTGCCCATCGTGTTCCTGTCGTCCGAACAAAACCTGGACATCCAGCTCAGCGCGATGCGTACCGGCGCCGACGACTTCCTGACCAAGCCGATCAACCCGCTCCATCTCGTGCAATCGGTGAGAATGCGGGCCGAACGCGCGCGCCTGCTCAACTCGCTGATGGTGCGCGACAGCATGACCGGCCTGCTCAACCACGCCCGGTCCAAGGAAGCGCTGGCGACCGAGATCGCGCGCGCCCAGCGCAACAACACGCCGCTCTCCGTCGCGATGATCGACATCGACAAATTCAAGCTGGTCAACGACGAACACGGCCACCTGGTCGGCGATCGCGTGATCAAGGGCCTTGCCCGCCTGATCCAAGAACGCCTGCGCAGCACCGATTTGGGCGGGCGCTACGGTGGCGAGGAATTCATCATGATCCTGCCCGATTGCCCGCCCACGCAAGCGGCCGGCATCCTGAACGACCTGCGCATCCGCTTCGGCCAGATTCGCCACGCCAGCGAAGACAACAACGGCGAGTTCAGCGTGACCTTCAGCGCCGGCATCGCCAGTTACCCGATATGCGGCAGCGTGGAATCGCTCATATCCACCGCCGATGCCGCGCTCTACGAAGCCAAGAAGCGCGGCCGCAACTGCGTCATCATGGCCACCGGCGAAATTCGCCCGCCCCCGCACTGATCGCGCCGCCCTCCCGCAGCGCGGGCGAATTCGGGGATAATCGGCGTTCGCCCATGAGTAAAAATCTCGACCCGCCCGTTCTCGCGCAACACACGCCGATGATGCAGCAATACCTGCGCATCAAGGCCGAGCATCCGCACACCTTGCTGTTCTACCGCATGGGCGATTTCTACGAGCTGTTCCACGACGACGCCGAACGCGCGGCCCGTCTGCTCGACATCACCTTGACCACGCGCGGGCAATCGGCGGGCGAGCCGATCCGCATGGCCGGCGTGCCCTATCATGCCGCCGAGCAATACCTGGCCAAGCTGGTCAAACTGGGCGAATCGGTCGCCATCTGCGAACAGATCGGCGACCCGAAGACCTCGAAAGGCCCGGTCGAGCGCAAGGTGGTGCGCATCGTCACCCCCGGCACCCTGACCGACGACGCCTTGCTGGAACAGAAACACGACGCCACCGTGCTGGCCCTGGCGCCCGGTAAAAACCAACTCGGCCTGGCCTGGCTCGCCCTGTCCAGCGGCCGCTTCGCGGCCAAGACCATCGCCCCGGAACAGCTCGCGGCCGAATTGGCGCGGCTGGCACCGACCGAGTTGCTGCTGCCCGAAGACTTCAGCCATCCCGCCCTGGCCCATGGCCGAACCGCCCTGACCCGCCGGCCGGCTTGGCAGTTCGACACCGAACGCGGCCACCGCGTGCTGACCGAACACTTCGGCATGCGCGACCTCGGCGCCTTCGGCTGCGAGGACCAACCCTTGCTGCAAGCCGCCGCCGGCTTGCTGCTCGACTACGCGCGGCAGACCCAACAAGCCGCCCTGCCCCACGTCACCGGGCTCGGCCTGGAGCAGAGTAACGCCTACGTCACCCTCGACGCCGCCGCCCGCCGCACGCTGGAGCTGACCGAAACCCTGCGCGGCGAGACCGAGCCCACCCTGTTCTCCGAACTCGACCGCTGCGTCACCGGCATGGGCAGCCGCCTGCTCAAGACCTGGCTGCATCACCCGCTGCGCCAGCCGAGCCAACGCCGGCCCCGGCTCGCGGCGATTCGCGGCCTGCTCGAAACCCCCGCCGTCAGCACCCGCCTACGCACCACGCTCAAGGGCATGAGCGACCTCGAGCGCATCGCCGCCCGCATCGCCTTGAAGTCGGCCCGGCCGCGTGACCTGTCCGGCCTGCGTGACAGCCTGCGCCTGCTGCCCGGCCTGCGTGCCGATCTGGCCGAGGCCGGCGACTGCCTGACGGAGCTGGCCACGCGGTTGCAGTTCCCCGATGCGCCGCTGGACGCACTGCTGTGCGCCATCCAGCCCGAGCCCTCGGTCGTGTTGCGCGAGGGCGGCGTCATCGCCGACGGTTACTCCAGTGAACTGGATGAACTGCGCACCATCCAGACCCACTGCGGCGACTTCCTGATGCAGATGGAGGCGCGCGAGCGCGAGCGCACCGGCATCGCCAATCTGCGCGTCGAGTACAACAAGGTCTCCGGTTTCTATATCGAAGTCAGCCGCGCCCAGGCCGACAAGGTGCCGATCGACTACCACCGGCGGCAGACGCTGAAGAACGTCGAGCGCTACATCACGCCCGAACTGAAAGCGTTCGAAGACAAGGCCCTGTCCGCCAGCGAACGCGCGCTGATGCTGGAGAAGCAGTTGTTCGACGCCCTGCTCGATGCGCTCATGCCGCACATCCCCGCGCTGCAGGCCACTGCCGCCGCCGTGGCCGAGCTCGACCTGCTGGCCGCCCAGGCCCTGGTCGCCGGCGAGCGGCATTATGTCGAGCCGTTTTTTTCCGACGACTGGGGCCTGCAGATTCGCGGCGGCCGCCACCCGGTGGTCGAGGCGCGCACCGACAGCTTCATCGCCAACGACCTCACGCTCGACCCCACGCGGCGCATGCTCATCGTCACCGGCCCCAACATGGGCGGCAAGTCGACCTACATGCGGCAGACCGCGCTGATCGTGCTGATGGCCTGCTGCGGCCTCTATGTGCCGGCCGACAGCGCGACCATCGGCCCAGTCGACCAGATCTTCACCCGCATCGGCAGCTCGGACGACCTGGCCGGCGGCCGCTCGACCTTCATGGTGGAGATGACCGAGACCGCGCAGATCCTGCACGGCGCCACCGAGACCAGCCTGGTCTTGCTCGACGAGATCGGCCGCGGCACCTCCACCTTCGACGGCATGGCCCTGGCCTGGGCCTGCGCCCGGCAACTGGCCGAGAAGACCCAGGCCTACACCCTGTTCGCCACCCACTACTTCGAGCTGACCCAACTGGCGCAGGACTACAAGACCATCGCCAACGTCCACCTCGATGCCGTCGAGAGCGGCGGCGGCCTGGTCTTCCTGCACAGCGTCGAAGACGGCCCCGCCTCGCAAAGCTATGGCATCCAGGTCGCCAAGCTGGCCGGCGTGCCCAGCGCGGTCATCGCGGCGGCCAAACGCAAGCTCACCCAACTGGAGACCCAGCAGGTGGTCGAGCACGGCCAGGGCGACCTGTTCGCGCCCGCGCCGGCCGCCGAGACCGAGCCGCACCCGGCGCTGGAACAACTCGCCGCCATCGAACCGGACGAACTCACGCCCAAGGCCGCGCTCGAAGCGTTGTACGCCTTGAAGAAGATGCTGGAGGGCTGATGCAGACCCTGCACCTCGACGCCGATGAACTCGGGCTCGACTTCAACGCCTGCCACAAACTGGCGAACGTACTGGCCGGGCAACTGCTGGGCGAGGCCATGCTGCTCTCCTTCTACGACCGCGAGCGCAACCTCGAATCGCCCGCCGGCGTATCCGAATGCCACAAGGACTGCGCCATCCCCGGCTGGCAGGAATATGCTGAAAGCCGCGGCGGCACGCTGATGGTGAACTTCGGCCGCGGCCGTTTCGTATTCTGTTTCATGCCTTTGAGCGACACGCCATGACCCTGGAAGACCTGCAAAAACTCGCCGACCAGCTCGACCGCCTGCCCGGCGGCAACCAGGCGGCCATCCCCGATTTCTTCGCCCGGTTTCTGGAAGACGGCCTCGCCCCTATCACCTCGGACTGGGACGTGGAAAACTGGCAATGCAAGGAAGGCGGCATCCTGGTGCTGCGGCTGGACCCGGCCTATCACACCGCCCGCCTGTTCCAGGTGCACAGCGAAGAAGACGAAATCCAAATCGTCGCCCTGCCCATCCAGCTCATGGACGTCGCCCGCGAACACGGCGCCTCGGCCATCGTCCTGGCGCTACTCGCCATCGCCGCCGGCAACGTCGACGACGGCAAGCGCCTGAAGGTGGGCCTGCCCAAGATCGACGGCGCGGCCAAGGACCTGATGCTGATGACCGTGTGCCGGCTGTGCGGCTGAGGCAATTGCGCTCTGCTTGTCAGCCTAGGCAAAGCAGCGTTAAATAAACCACACAAAACCAGAGCGCACGATGGGCTCGGTGCCACCGAGGCGGCATCGACCGACGCGCCGGCCGGTCAGCCGGGTGTTTGGCGCATAGGGAAACTATCCGGCGCGCGCCTTTTTGCGACAACGACAACTCATTAACCGCCAGGAGACACCGTGGCCCCTACAGTTGTCCGAGATGGCCCGTTCCGGCTCTTTTTCTTTTCGCGGGAAGAGCCGAGAATGCATATCCATGTGGCCCATGCGCATGGCGAGGCCAAGTTCTGGTTGCAACCGAGTCTTGCACTGGCAAACCATACCGGCCTTTCCGAGCGGGAGTTGGCCGACGCCGAGCGCGTTGTAACCCGTCACCTTCAGGAGATCACCGATGCCTGGAACAAACACTTTGGCGGCTGAAGTCACCCACGTCTCGAAAAGCGGCTTCTGGCTGCTTCTCGGAGACGAGGAGCTTCTTTTGCCGTTCTCCGACTTCCCCTGGTTCCGGCAGGCCACCATCGAGCAACTGACCAATATTGAATGGCCAAGCCCGGACCATCTCTATTGGCCGCTGTTGGATGTCGATTTGTCCGTCGAATCCATCCGGCATCCGGAAAAATTTCCGCTCGTTTCCGCCGCCCCGACTGACCCGGCGCCACAGCAGGTTTCCTACTGAATCGCCCCGGCCCTGAATAGGCCAGTAACCGCATGACCGCGGCGCCGCTCATCCTGTTCGGCGCCTTCGACCGGCACAACCTCGGCGACCTGCTGTTCCCCCACCTCTGGGCCGCGCACTGCGCTGAGCGCGAGCTCATCTACGCCGGCCTCGCCCAGCGCGACCTCACGGCCTATGGCGGCCACCGGGTGCAGGCCATCGCCCAACTGGAAAATGAGTACGGCGATCAAACGGTCGACATCCTGCACGTCGGCGGCGAACTGCTCACCTGCTCACTCTATGAAGCGGCGGTCATGACCCTGCCGCCTAACGAAGCCCAGGCCGCCATCGCGCAATACGATCAAGACCTGAACGCCCGCACCGCCTGGGCGCAGACTCAACTTCACATGCAGCAGAGCATCGGCTACCTGGTGCCGCGCCGCCTGTTGCCCAAGGCCCGCCACATCGCCTATCACGCCGTCGGCGGCATGAGTCTGGACCAGCTGCCCGAGGCGATGTGCGACGAAGTCATCGCCCGCTTGCAGGAGGCCGACCACCTCAGCGTGCGCGACCGGCTGACGCAATCGCTGTTGGAACAGGCCGGCATCCGTGCCCCGCTCGTGCCGGACTCGGCGCATCGCGTGGCCGAGCTGTTCGGCCAGCGCATCGCAGAGCACGCCAAGCAAGGCGAGCCGGCGCAGATGCGCGCGTACTTCCCGCAAGGCTATCTCGCCGTGCAGTTCAGCGCCGACTTTGGCGACGCCCCAACCCTGCGCCAACTCGCCGCGCAACTGGATGCCTGTGGCGAACAGGCCGGCCTCGGCATCGTCCTGTTCCGCGCCGGCGCCGCGCCTTGGCACGACGAGCTCGCCGCCTACCGGCGCCTCAGCGGATTCATGCGCTGGCCGCAGCGCCGGGTCTTCGAGTCGCTGAACCTCTGGGCCATCTGCGCCCTGCTCGCCCAGGCCCGCGCCTTCTGCGGCAGCAGCCTGCACGGCCGCATCGTCGCCCAGGCCTTCGGTATCGCCGGGGCGAGCCTGGTGCAGGATGGGCAGAGCGCCAACAAGACCGCGGCCTATTTCGCCACCTGGCTGCCGGCGGGCGAGATCAATGTCCGTTCAGTCGCAGAGGTGGCGGAAGGGATGGCTCAAGCCTTGGCTCTGCCGGTCGAGGCTTTACAGGCACAAGCCAGCCAACTCGCTGGCCTAGCCCGCGTAGGAATGACGGCGACGCTGGCCGCTTGCCAGACGCGATAGAGCGGCGTTTAATCCGGCACAGACAAGGCCGTCAGCGTTCTTTCTGCATCCAAAACGGTAGATATTAGGTAATCACCACAATCAGGCATACACAGGAGGCGACCAACATGACGCGACTCATTCTTGCACTGGCCCTGGCTTTAGCAGTAATCGCTGCGTTTGTTCTCACTGGCGAATACTGGGCTTTTAAACAATACGGGCTTGAGACTGATGCGAGCGTAGGAAATACACTTCGTGTTTCCCTTCTAACCATTTCAACCTACCTGGGCATTATTGGACAGGTCTTAGTTAGTCGGCTTAAGCAAACCTCAACCAATAAAATATCGATTATCAACGAGTTGAAAGAAACAACCGCTAGCAGAGATTTCTGGATTGCAATAGTAGCGAGCCCATTAGTCCTAATTGCCGCCTACAGCGCCATCGCACAAGTAACAAGCGAGCTATTGGTATGCTCTATTGGCTTCCAGAATGGTTACTTCTTTCACTCAGTTCTCAGCAAGCACGAATCAACAATTGCATGAACTGGCCCCGTCCAAGCTATGCATTGGGCATTATGGCTGTAGTCATGCTTTGTTCCATGTTTTTGCTCGAACAAGCATTACGGCCACCATCAAAGCTGATGTATCAGCAACTTGTAGCGCAATCCGAGGCAAGCAAGGATGAAATTGCCTTATTGCGAATCATCTTGACCTCAGTTGCTCGCGCGGCAAGAGACAGCAGGGCTATAAATGTAAACGGCGAGTACAACCGCAAAGGCCTAAATGTAGCTCTTGTAGATTTCGAATCCGTTGACCGTGCCCGGTTAGATTTACCCAAGGAAGGAATGCTTGCTTTTCCTCCGAATGTACTGCTGATTGACATTAAGATGTTCCGCAGTATTTTGTTACAGACGTTTAACGATGCCCTCACTTTTATGATGATGTCAGAAGAGGCCAGCGCGCTGGAATCAGCGGAGGATGGTGCACTAGTAGGTCTTAAATATGGTGCATTAAGTGTTCAGCTACGCCTTCTGAATCTTGCCCATCGTGAATCAACAGATAAACAATTTGGCTCAATGATATCCTCTTTATTGAAAGACAATGCACTGCAGGAAGATTTCATCCTACCGTTTGTAATCCCTGTTTCACACGAGCTGTACCATCTGAGGCTAGCCAATCCATCTGGGTTAAGCGAGATTGAAGAAGAAACAAAAGCCGATCAGTTCGCCTTGATGATAGCTCATCAATTCTTCTACAAAACGACCAAAAAGCAGACTAACCGGGACATCCTAAGAAAGCAGTTGCTAGTTGTCGGTCTCCGATACTTCCAGGACCGAATCCTCGCAGAAATCTTCAAGAACTTTCGTGGCGTTGATGCAGATGCGATATTTCCTGTGCTACTCCACACCAAGTGCAATCCATACATTGCCAGCGTGCCTTGGCCTAAACGTTTCAACAATCCCGATGCCGTAGCTTACGGCGAACAGCGTGGACTACCAATTCTTTCGGATGATGAGGTAACGAAAATCACAAATCGGCTTGAAGCTTATCGCAGTCGCAATCACGAACACCTTCTACGCCGCATAGTTAGGTTCTCAGAAATCATTATTGATGACCCTATTTTTCAGGGTTCGATCACAGCATTCGATCTGTCCCATAGCTTACTGAAGCTCTACGAAAATAAACGCGCCAACAAAGACATGTTTCACCGCAATGACTTACCACAACCCGGCCGGGTTCAGAGCATGTCAGTGCTGAATCGATTGCACGCTAAAACTCAGAAAATTTCCGCTATCGGCTGCGACCAAAACCAGTGCCTAATGGGTATTGTGGGTGATGGGTATGTAGAAATCTTAGGGCAAGACAATAAGATAGCACGGCTTACTATGGCTCAACCGTCCAGCGTTGACGGGACTGCCGCCACTATCGCAACTTTAGATGAATTTCTTGGGCAGAAGCGTGCTGAAAAAATAATTAAGCAATTCTTCGCCGATCTGAAATCATGCTCAGTTGCTTCATCTATGGCCACGGATAAGTCATATTTGATAACAGTGCGTCTCATGAACACTAGTGGATGGATCGAGGTGCAAGCCACAGCATACTGAGTTCATAATCACACCCAGCGCGGAAGCGCCCTGCCTAGTGACAGAACACCCCCAACCACATGTGACACAGTCATCGCTAGGGGTAAATACCCAAACATTCCTAGAACAGTAGATTACTGCAGCGAAACCTCAATCGCGTAGGCGCACAGCGCCAGCAGCGGCTGCGGCATCAGGCCGAGCAGCAGCATGCCGATGCCGTTGAGCGAGAGCAGGGCGCGCACGTCGCCCTGGCCGGAGGGCGCGATGTCTGCGGCGTGCGGCGGGTCGAAGTACAGGGTCTTGACCACGCGCAGGTAGTAGAAGGCGCCGATCAAGGAGAAGGCGACGGCGGCCACGGCCAACCACAACCAGCCGGCACCGACCAAGGCCTGCAGCACGACGAACTTGGCGTAGAAGCCGACGAAGGGCGGGATGCCGGCCATCGAGAACATGAGCATGGCCATGATCGCGGCCAGCCACGGGTGCTTGGCGTTCAGGCCCTTGAAGTCTTCCAGCTTTTCCGCCTCGAAACCTTCGCGCGACAGGTAGACCACCATGCCGAAGGCGCCCAGGCTGGTGATGGCATAGGTGATCACATAGAACATCGCGGCGCTGTAGCCGGCATAGCTGTCGGTCATCAGGCCGAGCAAGAGGAAGCCCATGTGGGCGATGGTCGAGTAGGCCAGCATGCGCTTGACGTTGCTCTGCATGATGGCCGCCAGATTGCCGACGGCGAGCGACAGCACGGCCATGATCGCCAGCATCTGCTGCCAGTCGCCCACCGCCGGGTGCAGGCCGTCGACCAACAGGCGCATGACGATGGCGAAGGCGGCCAGCTTGGGTGCCGAGCCGATGAACAAGGTCACCGCCGACGGCGCGCCGTGGTAGATGTCGGGCACCCACATGTGGAACGGCGCGACGCCGAGCTTGAAGGCCAGGCCGGCGACGACGAAGACCAGGCCGAAGGCGAGCAGGCCGGGGTGGGCCATGTCGACGGCTTGGAGCAATTGGTTCATCTGCAGAGTGCCGGTCATGCCGTAGAGGATGGACATGCCATAGAGCAGGAAGCCGGAGGCCAGCGCGCCGAGCACGAAATACTTCATCGCCGCTTCGCTCGCCACGCTCGAATCCCTTTGCAGGGCGACCAGGGTGTAGAGCGACAGCGACAGCAGCTCCAGGCCGAGATAGAGGGTGAGGAAATGACTGGCCGAGACCATCACCATCATGCCGAGCACGGCGAACAGCACCAGGGCGAAATACTCGCCGCGGAACATGCCGCGATCGCGCAGGTAAGCACGGGAATAGGCTACCGCGATGATGGCCGCCGCATAGATGACCAGCTTGAGCACATCGCCCATCAGGTCGCCGACGAACATGCCGTTGAAGGCATAGACCTTGACCGTATCGGCATGCAGCAAGGTGATCACGCCGGCGCCGACCAGGGTCCACTGGGTCAAGGTATAGGCCCAGGCCGCCTTTTTGCTGAAGGCCTCGACCAGCAGTACCACGCAGGCCAAGCTCAGCACGAAGATCTCGGGCAGGGCGGGGGTCAGGTTGAGCGTCATCGTCTCGATCTCGTCAGGGCAGCTTGCTGTGAGCCACGTGCTCCAGCAGATTGTTCACGGAGGCATGCATGACCTCGGTCACCGGCAGCGGGTACAGGCCCATGCCGAGTACGCACAGCGCCAGCAGCGCCAGCACCAGGAATTCGCGGCTGTCGATGTCCTGCATCGCGGCGACCTTTTCATTGGTCACCGGGCCGAACACCACGCGCTTGTACATCCACAAGGTATAGGCCGCGCCGAAGATCAGGGTCAGCGCGGCGGCGAAGGCGTACCAGAAGTTCACCTTGGTGGCGCCCAGGATCACCATGAACTCGCCGACGAAGCCGCTGGTCGCCGGCAGGCCGGCGTTGGCCATCGCGAACAGCATGAACAAGGCGGCGAACTTGGGCATGCTGTTGACCACGCCGCCGTAGTCGGCGATCTGGCGCGAATGCAGGCGGTCGTAGAGCACGCCGATGCAAAGGAACAGCGCGCCGGAGACGAAGCCGTGCGAGATCATCTGCACCAGGCCGCCCTCGATACCGAGCGGCTCGAAGATGAAAAAGCCCAGGGTGACGAAGCCCATGTGCGCGATCGAGGAATAGGCGATCAGCTTCTTCATGTCCGACTGGACCAGGGCGACCAGGCCGATGTAGACCACCGCGATCAGCGACAAGGCGATCATCAGGCCGGCCAGCTCGTGCGCGGCGTCGGGCGCGATGGGCATGGCGAAACGCAGGAAGCCATAAGCACCCACCTTCAAGGTGATCGCAGCCAGCACCACCGAGCCGCCGGTCGGCGCCTCGACGTGGGCGTCGGGCAACCAGGTGTGCACCGGCCACATCGGCACCTTGACCGCGAAGGCGAAGAAGAAGGCGACGAACAGCAGGACCTGCGCGGTCATGCCGATCGGCACCCGCTGCCAATCCAGGATCTCGAAGCTGCCGCCGCTCTGGAAGAACAGGAAGATCAGCGCCACCATCATCAGCAAGGAGCCGAGCAAGGTGTAGAGGAAGAACTTGATCGCGGCATAGACCCGGTTCGGCCCGCCCCAGACGCCGATGATGATGTAGAGCGGGATCAGCATCGCCTCGAAGAAGGCGTAGAACAGCACGCCGTCGAGCGCGGCGAACACGCCGTTGATCAGGCCGGACTGGATCAGGAAGGCGGCCATGTACTGGCCGACCTTGGTCTGGATCACCTGCCAGCCGGCCAGCACCACCAGCAGCGTGGTGAAGCTGTTGAGCAGGATGAAGGGCATCGAGATGCCGTCGACGCCGAGGTGATAGTTGATATTGATCAGCGGCACCCACGGCGCCAGCTCTTCGAACTGCATCGCCGCCGTGGCGCTGTCGAAGCCGGTCCACAGCGGCAAGGCCACCAGGAAACCGAGTAGCGACCCGACCAGGGCGATCGCCCGCTGGCCGTCGGCGCTGCGGTCGCCGCCGCTGGCCAGGATGAACAGGCCGGCCACGATGGGCACCCAAATGGTGAGGCTGAGGATTCCAATGCCTTCGATCATGTATGTTCCCGAGCGGTTTGTTTTTCTCTGTTAAGGTTGCACGAACCAGGTCGCCAAAAACACCACGCCGAGGATCATGGCGAAGGCATAGTGGTAGACGAAGCCGGATTGCAGATGGCGCACCGCACTGGCGACGGCGCCGACCAACCGGGCCGAGCCGTTGACCAGCCAGCCGTCGATGGCGGTAACGTCGCCCCAGCGCCACAACCGACCGCCCAGCTTGCGCGCGCCGCCGGCGAAGAACCAGTCGTTGAATTCGTCGAAGCCGTATTTGCGCTCCAAGATGGCGTATACGATCCCGCTCTTGCGCCGCACCAGCTCGGGCAGGTCTTTGCGCACCATGTAGAACACGTAGGCCGTGGCGATGCCGGCCACGGCCAGCCAGAACGGCAGGGCCAGCACGCCGTGCTGGATGAAGGCGCCGACGCCGTGCCACTCCTCGGCCAGATGGCCGAGCACGTCGTGCTCGGGCGCGACCACGATGGCACTGCCGAACCAGCCGTCGATCAGCAAGGGTTGGATATAGGCCCAACCGGCGTAGACCGAGGGCACGGCCAACAAGAGCAAGGGCACGGTCACCACCCAGGGCGACTCCTTGGGCTCGACGACATGGTGATGCTGGTCGTGATGATGCTCATCGTGATGCTGCTGGCGGAAGCGCTCAGGGCCGTGGAAGGTCAGGAACAGCATGCGGAAGGAATAGAAGGCGGTGACGAAGACGCCGGCCAGCACGGCGAAATAGGCGAAGCCGGAACCGGCCAGGTGCGAGGCGCCGACCGCCTCGATGATCGCGTCCTTGGAGAAGAAGCCGGCGAACGGCGGGATGCCGGCCAGGGCGAGCGAGCCGATCAGCGCGGTCCAGTAGGTAATCGGCATGTACTTCTTCAGGCCGCCCATGTGGCGCATGTCCTGCTCGTGATGCATCGCGATGATGACCGAACCGGCGCCGAGGAAGAGCAGGGCCTTGAAGAAGGCATGGGTCATCAGGTGGAAGATCGCCGCGCCGTAGGCCGAGGCGCCGAGGGCCACGGTCATATAACCCAATTGGGACAGGGTCGAATAGGCAACCACGCGCTTGATGTCGTTCTGGATCAGGCCGAGGAAGGCCATGAACAGCGCGGTGATGGCGCCGATGACCATGACCACCGACAGCGCGGTCTCGGATAGCTCGAACAGCGGCGACATCCGGGCGACCATGAAGATACCGGCGGTGACCATGGTCGCGGCATGGATCAGCGCGGAGATCGGGGTCGGGCCTTCCATCGAGTCGGGTAGCCAGACATGCAGCGGGAATTGCGCGCTCTTGCCCATGGCGCCGATGAACAGCAGGATGCAGATCACCGTCAATACTTGCCAGCTCTCACCCGGAATCAAAGCGATGGTGTGGTTGGCCAATTGCGGCGCAGCCTGAAACACCTGGGCGTAATCGAGCGTACCGAAGTAGGCCAGCACCAGGCCGATGCCGAGCAGGAAGCCGAAGTCGCCGACCCGGTTGACCAGGAAGGCCTTGAGGTTGGCGCAGATCGCCGACTCGCGGGTGTACCAGAAGCCGATCAACAGGTAGGACACCAGGCCGACCGCCTCCCAACCGAAGAACAGTTGCAGGAAGTTGTTGCTCATCACCAGCATCAGCATGGAGAAGGTGAACAGGCTGATGTAGCTGAAGAAGCGCTGGTAGCCCGGGTCGTCGGCCATATAGCCGATGGTGTAGATATGCACCATGAGCGAGACGAAGGTGACCACCAGCATCATCAGCGCCGACAAGCGATCGATCAGGAAGCCGACTTCGAAATTGACATTGCCGGAGACCAGCCAGGTGTAGACCGGGCCGTTGAAGGTGTTGCCGGCCAGCACGTCTTGGAAGATGGCGAGCGAGGCGAGGAAGGCGATCAGCACGCCGAGGATGGTGATGCCATGGGCGCCACGCCGGCCGACGGCCTTGCCGAACAGGCCGGCGACCACGGCGCCGGCCAGCGGGGCCAGGGGCACGAGCAGGTAAAGGCTTTTCATATCCATGAATCAGTCCCTATCCAGAACACATGCATTTCCCTCATCCTCGGCCCTTCCGATGATGCCCCTAGCCTGCGGTATCCCGAAGGGAGAAGGGTGCACTGCCCCTCTCCCGCCGGGAGAGGGGTTGGGGTGAGGGTGCTTGCACATACCATGGCATTAACCCTTCAAATGATCCAGGTCGTTGACGTTGATCGTGCGCAGATTGCGGAACAGCACGATCAGAATGGCCAGGCCGATGGCCGACTCGGCCGCGGCCACGGTCAGGATGAAAAAGACGAAGACCTGGCCGGCGCTATCGCCCAAATAGTGCGAGAAGGCGACGAAATTCATGTTCACCGCCAGCAGCATCAGTTCGATCGCCATGAGCAGGATGATGACGTTCTTGCGGTTGAGGAAGATGCCGAGCACGCTGATCGCAAACAGGAGCGCGCCGAGCATGAGATAGTGGGATAGGCCGATCATGCTTCCTCCTCTTCGGCGGCCTTGGCTGCCGCCGGTTTTTGCGGCGCCAGGGAAACCAGGCGAATGCGGTCGCCGCGCTTCACTTCGATCTGCTTGGCCGGGTCCACCCACTTGCGGCCGGGACGGCGGCGCAAGGTCAGGCCGATGGCGGCGACCATGGCCACCAGCAAAATGACCGCCGCCAGTTCGAAGGGATAGACGTAATCGGTGTAGAGCAATAGCCCCAGTTCCTTGGTGTTGCTGTAACCGGCCGGTTTCGCCAACGGTGCGGCGTAATCGAAATAACCGCTGCCCAGCACGGTGGACATCTCCAGCACCATCAAGGTGGCGACCAACGCGGCCACGGGCAGGTTGTCCCAGAAGCCGCGCCGCATCTCCTCGAGGTTGATGTCGAGCATCATCACCACGAACAGGAACAGCACCATCACCGCGCCGATGTAGACCAGCACCAGGGTGATGGCGAGGAACTCGGCCTCGAGCAGCATCCAGATGCAGCCGGCGGTGAAGAAGGCCAGCACCAGGGCGAGCGCCGCGTGCACCGGGTTCTTGGCGGTGATCACGCGCAGCCCGCTCAAGAGCAGGATGGCGGAAAAGGCGTAGAAAACGATTGTCTGGAATTCCATTTTTTCTAACCGCAAAGGACGCGAAGCTTCGCGACGGAAATCTTAGGGAATCTCTGAAGAAACCCAATATCGTCGTTCCCGCGAAGGCGGGAACCCAGAAAGATCGGAACGCTGGATGCCCGCCCCCGCGGGCATGACGGCTTAGCCGGAACTTCTTTTGATTCGACCATGCTCATATTCTTTGCGCTCCTTTGCGACCTTCGCGGTAAACAGTCTCACCGATATTTCGCATCGGCCGCCCGATCCTGGGCGATCTGCTCTTCGTACTTGTCGCCGACGGCGAGCAGCATGTCCTTGGTGTAATACAGGTCACCCCGTTGCTCGCCGTGATACTCGTAGATGCGGGTCTCGACGATGGCGTCGACCGGGCAGGCCTCTTCGCAGAAACCGCAGAAGATGCACTTGGTCAGGTCGATGTCGTAGCGGGTGGTGCGGCGGGTGCCGTCGGCACGCTGTTCCGATTCGATCTGGATGGCCAGGGCCGGGCAGACCGCCTCGCACAGCTTGCAGGCGATGCAACGCTCCTCGCCGTTGGGATAGCGGCGCTGGGCGTGCAGGCCGCGGAAGCGCGGCGATTGCGGCGCGCGCTCCTCGGGGTATTGCACGGTGATCTTGCGCGCATAGAAATAGCGGCCGGTCAGGGCCATGCCGCGCACCAGCTCGGTGAGCAGGAAGGTATCGAAGAAGTGCTTGATGCGGTTCAACATGCCAAGCCCTCTCAATGGAACAGGTAAGACCAAGGGGTCTGCATCATCGCGCCCTCGATCAACAACCAGACCAGGGTGACCGGGATGAACACCTTCCAACCCAGACGCATGATCTGGTCATAGCGATAACGCGGGAAGGTGGCCCGGAACCACAGGAACAGGAACAGGACGAAGGCGACTTTGGCCGCCAGCCAGATGAAGCCGTCGGCCAGGCCGGGGATCGGCGACAGCCAGCCGCCGAGGAACATGATCGTGGTCAGGGTGGCGACCAGGATCATGTTGGCGTATTCGGCCAGGAAGAACACGGCGAAGGCCATGCCCGAATACTCGACGTGGAAGCCGGCGACAATTTCGGATTCACCTTCGGCCACGTCGAACGGCGCCCGGTTGGTCTCGGCCACGCCGGAGATCAGGTAGACCAGGAACAGCGGGAACAACGGCAGCCAATACCACTGGAACAGGCCGCCGGCCTGGGCCTGGACGATGTCGGTGAGGTTCAGGCTGCGTGCACTCATCAGCACGCCGACCAGGGCGAAGCCCATGGCGATTTCATAGGACACGATCTGTGCAGCGGAACGCAGGCTGCCGAGGAAGGCATATTTCGAGTTGGAGGCCCAGCCGGCGACGATGACGCCATAGACGCCCATCGAGGTGATGGCCATCACGAACAACAGGCCGGCATCGATGTTGGCGAGCACCAAGGTGTCGGTGAACGGGATCACCGCCCAAGCCGCCAAGGCCGGGGCCAAGGCCAGCACCGGGGCGAGCAGGAACAGGCCCTTGTTGGCACCGGACGGGATAATGATCTCTTTGAACAACAGCTTGAGGCCGTCGGCGATCGGTTGCAGCAACCCCTTGGGGCCCACACGGTTGGGGCCGAGGCGCACCTGCATGTAGCCGATCACCTTGCGCTCGGCCAAGGTGAGATAGGCCACGGCACCCATCAGCGGCGCGACGATGGCGACGATCTTGACCAGGGTCCATACCGGCAACCAGGCCGGCCCGAGCAGATTGGCGAAGTAATCCAGGGTCATACGGCCTCCAGGCTGATGCCGCCGAAGCGCGGACCAAGACTCGCGGTCAGCGCGCCGACGGCGACACGCACCACGTCATCGGGCAAGCGATCATCCCGGCGCAAGCGCAGCACCGCCTCGCCCCCGCCTTGTTTCACCCGGACGCGTTCGTCGGCCACCAAGCCCAAACGATCGATCAAGGCGCCGCTCGCCCAAGCACAGGCGGCATCCAGCGCATCCTGCGTTTGCTGTAAGGCCGGGGCACGACGCGTGAGCGGATCGAGTTGATAGATCGGGGTCTCGCCCAGGCGCTCCAAACCGTCTTGTGCGACCAAGGCCTGCAGGCTGACGCCCGCGATGCCATTGTCGAGTTGCGCGGCGATACCGGCCTCACCCTGGGGCAGCGCCTCGGTCCGCACCGCTTCCGCACTGTCCTGCTGGAAGCCGTCCAGACCGAATTGATTGCCCAGCACGCGCAACACCTTCCAGGCCGGGCGCGCCTCGCCCAGCGGCTTCACCGCCGGGTTGAACGCCTGCAGGCGGCCTTCCATATTGACGAAACTGCCGGCGGTCTCGCTGAACGGCGTGATCGGTAGCAGCACATCGGCATAGTCCATCACCCGGCCCTTGAACGCAGTCAGCGCAACGACGAATTCGGCGTTGCCCAAGGCCTTGAGCGCCTGGCCGCCATCGTGGCCATCGAGCTCGGGTTCGACTCCGAGCAAGAGATAGCCCTTGGCATCTTTTGCCAGCGCGCCCTGCGCGTTGACGACCTGGGCGCCGACACTGTTGGCCGCTGGCGACAGGAAGCCGAGCTTGGCCCCGCTAGCCTGGGCAATCGCCGCGGCCAGTTGGTGCAGTTGCGCCGCCGCCGGATGGTTCTGCGCCACGGCACCGAGCAACACCGCCTTGCGCTCGCCGCCTTGCAAGCTGGCAGCCAGGGCACGGGCGGCCTCGGACACCGTCACCTTGTTCAGTTGGCCCGCCAGCTCGGCCGGCAGCGGGGCGCCGGCATCCTGCAGGGCCTTGGCAATCTGGGCCAGGGCGTTGACCCAAGCCGTCGGCTTGACGATCAGCGTGTTGGCGACATGGCAATTGAGCTCGTCATCCGCCGCATGCACGACATTGAGTTGCGCGCCCCACTTCACCGCCTGGCGCAGACGCTGGGCGATCAAGGGTTGTTCCTTGCGCAACGTGGCGCCGACCAGCAGCACGCGCTGCAATTGATTCAGTTCGGCAAGCGGCATGCCCAGCCAGGTTGCGCCCTTGCGCTTGCCATCGCCGGAGAAATCGGTCTGGGCCAGACGATGCTCGACTTGTTCGCTGCCCAGGGCTCGCATCAACTTCTGCAAGAGATGCAGTTCTTCCACGGTCTGATGCGGCGAGGCCATGGCCGCCAGGCTATTGCCGCCATGGGTCTCGCGCAGCACGCGCAGCGCGCCGGCGGCTTGGGTCAAGGCCTTTTGCCAATCGACCTCGATCCACTTGTCGCCATCGCGCACCATGGGCTTGGTCAGGCGCTCTTCGGAATTGAGCCCCTCGTAGGCGAAACGGTCGCGGTCGGCCAGCCAGCATTCGTTGATCGCCTCGTTCTCCTGCGGCACCGCACGATAGACCTTGTTGTCCTTCACGTGCAGCAACAGGTTGCTGCCCAGGCCGTCGTGCGGGCTCACGCTCTTGCGCCGGCCCAGCTCCCAGGTGCGGGCGCTGTAGCGGAAGGGCTTGGAGGTCAGGGCGCCGACCGGGCAGAGGTCGATGACGTTGCCGGACAGCTCGGAGGTCACCTGCTGCTCAAGAAAGGGCATCACCTCGGTGTGCTCGCCGCGATGGACCATGCCCAGCTCCATGCGGCCGGCGATCTCCTGGGTGAAGCGCACGCAGCGGCTGCAATGGATGCAGCGGGTCATGTCGGTGGCCACCAGCGGCCCAAGGTCCTTTTCCTTGACCACGCGCTTGGGCTCGGCATAGCGCGAGGCGCTGCCACCGTAGCCGACGGCGAGGTCTTGCAACTGGCATTCGCCGCCCTGGTCGCAGATCGGGCAATCGAGCGGATGGTTGATCAAGAGCAGCTCCATCACGCCCTTCTGGGCATCGACCGCCTTGTCGGAATGGGTGCGTACCTTCATGCCCTCGGTCACCGGCGTGGCGCAGGCCGGCAAGGGCTTGGGCGCCTTCTCCACCTCGACCAGGCACATGCGGCAGTTGGCCGCGATGCTGAGTTTCTTGTGGTAGCAGAAATGCGGGATGAAGATGCCCGCCTGGTTGGCGGCATCCATCAGGGTCGCACCCTGCGGGACTTCGATCTCTTTGCCGTCTATTTCGATACGCGGCATGTTAGGGCGTGACCTTATACATTTCGCGCATGCGCCGGGGGCAATTTGAGATGCAGCCCGCGAAGCAAGACGCGAAGTTGTGCCGCCCACAACGAGCGGCTTGCGACAAAGGGGGGCGCTCAAATTGCCCCCGGCCCAATGGGTTGTGGCGAGAAATGCGCGTCTGCGGCGTTGCGACGCTCGCCGATGGAACTACCATCGGCTTCGCCTCGCGCCTTGCATCCATCGCATTTTCGCCACAACGCATGTGTGAAATGTATAAGGTCACGCCCTATCCCCCACCATGCATTTCTTGTGTTCGATGTGGTACTCGAATTCCTGGCGGAAGTGCTTGATGAAGCTCTGCACCGGGCCCACCGCGGCATCGCCCAGGGCGCAGATGGTGCGGCCGGCGATGCTGTTGCCGACGCTCGTCAAGAGGTCGAGATCCTCGGGCCGGCCCTCGCCGTGCTCGATGCGCTTGACCACGCGGTGCATCCAGCCGGTGCCTTCGCGGCAGGGCGTGCACTGGCCGCAGGATTCCTCAAAGTAGAAATAGGCCAGGCGCTCCAGGGCCTTGACCATGCAGACGCTGTCGTCCATCACGATCACCGCGCCGGAGCCGAGCATGGAGCCGGCCTTGGCGATGGCGTCGAAGTCCAGGGTGAGGTCCATCATGATCTCGGCCGGCAGCACCGGGGCGGAGGAGCCGCCGGGGATCACCGCCTTGAGCTTGTGCCCGGTGCGCACGCCGCCGGCCATCTCCAGCAGTTCGGCGAACGGCGTGCCCAGGCCGACTTCGTAGTTGCCCGGCTTGTTGACGTGACCGGAGATCGAGAAGATCTTGGTGCCGCCGTTGTTCGGCTTGCCCAGATCGAGGAAGGCCTGGCCGCCGTGGCGGACGATCCAGGGGATCGAGGCCAGGGTCTCGGTGTTGTTGATCGTGGTCGGCTTGCCGTAGAGGCCGAAGCTGGCCGGGAACGGCGGCTTGAACCGGGGCTGGCCCTTCTTGCCTTCCAGCGATTCCAGCAAGGCGGTCTCCTCGCCGCAGATGTAGGCGCCGTAGCCCTGGTGGGCATGGATGTCGAAGTCCCAGCCGCTGCCGCAGATGTTCTTGCCGAGGAAACCGGCGGCGCGCGCCTCTTCCAGGGCGCGCTCGAAATCGAGGTAGGACTCGAATATCTCGCCATGGATGTAGTTGTAACCGGCACGCGCGCCCAGGGTGTAGCCGGCGATGACCATGCCTTCGATCAACTGATGCGGATTGAAGCGCAGGATGTCGCGATCCTTGAAGGTGCCCGGCTCGCCCTCGTCGGTGTTGCAGACGACGTACTTGTCGCCCGGGAACTGGCGCGGCATGAAGCTCCACTTCAGGCCGGTCGGGAAGCCGGCGCCGCCGCGGCCGCGCAGGCCGCTGAGCTTGACCTGCTCGATGATCTGCTCGGCCGGCATCTTCTCGGCCAGCACCCCCTTCAAGGCCTCGTAGCCGCCGTTGGCGACATAGGTCTTGAGCGAGGCCGGCTCCGGGTGGTCCAGCGTCCACATGCAAACCTTGGTGCTCATTTCATGTCGTCCAATAGTTTGTCGACAGCTTCCGCCGTCAGGTGGCTGTGCATCTTGTGGTTGTTGTGCAGGCACAGGGGGCCGTCGCCGCAGGCGCCCATGCACTCGCCCTCGACCAGGGTGTAGCGGCCATCGGCGGTGGTTTCGCCGAACTCCACGCCCAGCTTGGCCTTGAGCTGCTCGGCGATCTTGTCGGCGCCCTGCAGCAGGCACGGCAGGTTGGTGCACAGGGTCACCTTGTTGCGGCCGACCGGCTTCAGGTCGTACATGTTGTAGAAGGTCGCCACCTCGTAGGCCGCGATCGGCGGCATGCCGAGATAGTTGGCGACAAATTCGATAGTCTCGGTCGCCAGCCAGCCCTTCTCGGTCTGGGCGATACGCAAGGCTGCCATCACCGCCGATTGCTTATGCTCAGGCGGATATTTGGCGATCTCTTTGTCGATCAGGGCTAAGGATTCTTGTGAAAGCATAGTCATCCCATCAACGATCGATTTCGCCGAACACGATGTCCATGGTGCCGATGATGGCCACCACGTCGGCGATCATGTGGCCGCGCGACATCTCGTCCATGGCCGCCAGATGGGCGAAGCCCGGCGCGCGGATCTTCATGCGGTAGGGCTTGTTGGCGCCGTCGGACACCAGGTAGATGCCGAACTCGCCCTTCGGGTGCTCGACCGCGGCATAGGCCTCGCCCTCGGGCACGTGCATGCCTTCGGTGAAGAGCTTGAAGTGGTGGATCAGCTCTTCCATGTTGCTCTTCATGTTCTCGCGCGAAGGCGGCGCCACCTTGTGGTTCTCGACGATGACCGGACCGGGGTTCGCGCGCAGCCAGGCGATGCACTGCTGGATGATGCGGTTGCTCTGGCGCATCTCTTCGACCCGGACCAGGTAGCGGTCGTAGCTGTCGCCGTTGCGGCCGACCGGGATGTCGAAATCCATCCGGTCGTAGACCTCGTACGGCTGATGCTTGCGCAGGTCCCAAGCGACACCGGAGCCGCGCAGCATGGGGCCGGTAAAGCCCAGGGCCTTGGCCCGCTCCGGGCTGACCACGCCGATGTCGACCAGGCGCTGCTTCCAGATGCGGTTGTCGGTGAGCAGGGTCTCGTACTCGTCGACATAGCCCGGGAAGCGCTTGGTGAAGTCCTCGATGAAGTCGAGCACCGAGCCTTGGCGGTTCTCGTTCAGCCGTTTGACGTCGGCCTCGGTCTTGAACCGGTTGGGCTGGTATTGCGGCATCTGCTCGGGCAGGTCGCGGTAGACGCCGCCCGGCCGGTAATAGGCCGCATGCAGGCGGGCGCCGCTGACCGCCTCGTAGACGTCCATCAGGTCCTCCCGTTCGCGGAAGGCGTAGAGGAACACGGTCATGGCACCGACGTCGAGGGCATGGGCGCCGAGCCAGAGCAGATGATTGAGGATGCGGGTGATCTCGTCGAACATCACCCGGATGTATTGGGCGCGCTCGGGCGGCGCAATGCCGAGCAACTTCTCGATGGCCATGACATAGGCGTGCTCGTTGCTCATCATCGAGACGTAATCGAGCCGGTCCATGTAGGGCACCGACTGCAGGAAGGTCTTGTGCTCGGCCAGCTTCTCGGTGGCGCGATGCAGCAGGCCGATGTGCGGATCGGCGCGCTCGACCACCTCGCCATCCAGCTCCAGCACCAGGCGCAGCACGCCGTGGGCCGCCGGATGTTGCGGGCCAAAGTTGAGCGTGTAATTGCGAATCTCAGACATGCTCAAAGGCCCTCGTTTACTGGTGAAACACCGGCACACAAATTACGCAGATCAACTTCAGTGCAGGCTAACTCTTGCGCAGCAAGAGTTAAGCGCGCAGCGCGGCCGGAACTAAAATTCAGCGCGAACATCACCACCATCACTCCACCTCGCCGTAGTTCTCGACCCGCACGATCCGCGGCGTCACCTCGCGCGGGGCTATGCTCACCGGCTGGTAGATCACCCGTTTGAGTTCGGGGTCGTAGCGCATCTCGACCTGGCCCGACAATGGGAAATCCTTGCGGAAGGGGTGGCCGATGAAGCCGTAGTCGGTCAGGATGCGGCGCAGGTCCGGGTGATTCTCGAACACGATACCGTACAGATCGAAGGCCTCGCGCTCGAACCAGTTCACCCCCGGCCAGACTTCGATCAGCGAAGCCAGCATGGGCAGGTCGTCGCTCTCGCAGAAGGCGCGGACACGGACGCGGTGATTCTTGGCCACCGACAAGAGATGGACCACGACGGCATAGCGCGGACCTTCGCGCAGCCCATCCTTGTAGTCCACATAGTCGACGCCGCAGAGGTCGATCAGGGTATCGAAGGCAAGTCCGGGCTCATCGCGCAGGGTCAGCGCCACGGCATGCCAGTCCTGCGGGCGCACCTCGAGGGTGACCTCGCCCAGCGCCACGCCACCGTCGGCGATCCGGTCGCCGAGCACGTCTTGCAAACGCGAAAAGAGTGCTTCCGCAGTCAAAGGCACGGTGGGGATCTCCTAGCGGGCGATGGTGTTGGTGCGGCGAATCTTCTTCTGCAGCTGCACCAAACCATAAAGCAGGGCCTCGGCAGTCGGGGGACAACCGGGCACATAGACATCGACAGGCACGATGCGGTCGCAGCCGCGCACCACGGAATAGGAATAGTGGTAGTAGCCACCGCCGTTGGCGCACGAGCCCATGGACAGCACCCAGCGCGGCTCGGCCATCTGGTCGTAGACCTTGCGCAGGGCCGGCGCCATCTTGTTGGTCAAGGTGCCGGCCACGATCATCAGGTCGGACTGGCGCGGACTCGGCCGGAACACGATGCCGAAGCGGTCCAGATCGTAGCGGGAGGCGCCGGCATGCATCATCTCCACGGCGCAGCAGGCCAAACCAAAGGTCATCGGCCACAACGAACCGGTACGGGTGTAATTGATCACCGTATCCAGCGTGGTCGTGACAAAGCCCTTTTCCAGGACGCCTTCGATACTCATTACTCGGTTACTCCCACTCCAGGGCGCCCTTCATCCATTCATAGGCGAAGCCCACGACCAGGATGGCGAGGAAAATGACCATGGCAACGAAGCCGAACAGGCCGACCTGCTCGAGCACCACCGCCCAAGGAAACAGAAAGGCGATCTCCAGATCGAATAGGATGAAAAGAATGGCCACGAGGTAGTAGCGCACGTCGAACTTCATCCGCGCGTCTTCAAAGGCCTCGAAGCCACACTCGTAGGGGGAAAGCTTTTCGCTGTCCGGTCGACTCGGCGCCAAAACCCAGCCCGCCACCATCGGCAACACCCCAACCGCCAAGCCGACCAAGATGAACAGCAGAACTGGAAAGTAGTTTTCTAGCATTATTTCCTTTCGCGCTTCCAGCGCGCGTCTCCTAGGGGAGTGTATGCGGCGCGCACGCGCAGTGTCAAGGAAAGGGGTTGCCTAAAAACTCATTGATATCAATGAGTTATAAGCAAAATCGACTGCTAGTATAAAGAGATTATATGGGCTTGGAGCCCATCTCGGCAGGAAACCCACCTCGCATCGAGACCGGGGGCGGATGGATGCAAGGCACTGCGCGTCGTCGATGCCTCTGCCATCGACGACGCGAGGCACGTTTCCTACTGAGATCGACTTTTAGATGGTGCCGACGGCGAGACTCGAACTCGCACGCGTTTCCGCACTGCCCCCTCAAGACAGCGTGTCTACCAATTCCACCACGTCGGCAAATTGACGGGATGCCTGGACTCCAGGGCACCCCCAAAACTCATTTCGGGATTGCGCCCGCCTTCGACGACTCGCCTTGCGGCTGGGCCGGCATCGGCAGCGATTGTTGCGGTACCACCGGTGCCACTTCAGGCTTGCCCTTGCTCGAAGAGAAATAGGCCAGCCCCAGGCTGGTCAGGAAAAACACCGTGGCCAGGACCGCGGTAGCCCGACTCAAAAAGTTTGCCGAGCCCGTCGCACCAAACAGGCTACCGGAAGAACCGCTACCGAAAGCGGCCCCCATGTCGGCACCCTTGCCATGCTGCAGCAGAACCAGGCCGACCACCGCAGCCGCCGCCAGGATATGCAAAATCCAAACCAAAAATTCCATTTATGACCTCAAGCCGATTTGCAGATGGCCAGAAACTCTTCCGCCACCAAGGATGCACCACCAATCAGGCCGCCATCGATATCCGGCTGAGCCAACAATTCGGCTGCATTGCTTGCCTTCATGCTACCGCCGTACTGAATGATCAGTCCTTCAGCCACCGCCGGGTCCAGGGCCGCGATTTTGCCGCGGATAAAAGCGTGCACCGCCTGCGCCTGCTCCGGCGTGGCCGTCTTACCGGTACCGATTGCCCAAACCGGCTCATAGGCCACCACGGCATCGGCCAAGGCAGCCACACCCGACTTGGCGATGACCGCATCCAGTTGGCGAGCCACCACTTCTTGGGTGATGCCGCCTTCGCGCTCGCCCAGGGTTTCGCCCACACACAGGATAGGAACCAAGCCTGCGGCTTGAGCCGCTTCAAACTTCTCGGCCACCAATTCGTCGGTCTCGCCATAGAGCGCGCGGCGCTCGGAGTGGCCGACAATCACATACTTACAACCGAAGTCACGCAACATGGCGGCCGACACTTCACCGGTGAAGGCCCCCTTGCCATGCTGACTTAGATTCTGCGCACCCCAAGCAACCGGCGAGCCGGCCAACTTGGCTTGCACCTGGGCCAAAAAGGGGAAAGGCACGCAAACCGCGACATCGGTCTTGGCGCCGGCGACACCGGCCAAAACGCCAGCCAACAAGGCCTCGTTTTCAGCCAGGCTACCATGCATTTTCCAATTGCCGGCGACGAGTTTGCGACGCATAAACCCCTCCGAATAAAGGGCGCAATGGTAGTCGTTCCTCGCCTCCCGGTCAATTCAGCCGTGTCGCTGCCAGGGCGATCAGACGGCTGACTAGGAAAGGTATTTCTGCAAGCGGCGCTCGATCAGGTGGCGGTCGAAACGCCATTCCTCCAACATACCCAGAGCCAAGGCGAAGGCCTTGGGCTTGAGGTCGTACAAACGGGCCAATTCGAACGCCGCCCCCGATTCCAAGGAATGGCACAAGTCCTTCAATGCCGTCGCCTCAAGCGTCTCTGAATTATTCTGAATGTATTTCGCAATCGCCTTGACCACAGTAGCCATCGTCTTCGTCCTTACCAGTGCAAGGCCCGCAACCTGGGCATCTTCTTACGTTGATGGGCGCGCATACGCCGCACGATATCGTCCAACACTTCCAGGGCGTCAAGTACGAACGGTCCTTTGTTCAGCATGACGCATTCGGCCCGCTCCGACATCGCGGCATCGGTCATCTCCGCCCGCGAGGGCAGGCGCTCCTTGATCAGGCCTTCCAACACCTGGGTGGCCCACACCACCGGCACCCGGGCCGCCTCGGCCAGCCACAGGATCTCTTCCTGCATCTCGGCCAAGCGCTCCCAGCCGATCTCCATCGCCAAGTCGCCGCGTGCGATCATCAGCCCGAACGGCGAGGCGCCGGCGCCGCGGACGATGATCTCGGGCAGGTTCGCCACCGCCTTGCGGGTCTCGATCTTGGCGATCAGCCCCATGCCGACCGCATCGCGCGCCGCAAACTCTTCGGCCAGGCGCCCCATGTCGTCCGCCGTCTGGATGAAGGAGTAGCCCACCAGATCGGCATGCCTGGCGACAAAGTCCAGATCGCGCAGGTCCTTGTCCATCAACGGCGGCAACGCCAAGTCGCTGTCCGGGAAGTTCAGGCCCTTGCCTGAGCGAATCTTGGCGCCTTTAGATGACGCCCGTGTGACGCGCAGCCAGGCGCCGGCGCCATCCACCCGCTCCACTGTCGCGGCGACCAGGCCGTCGTCGATGAACACCCGCTCGCCCGGCTGCAGGAAATCCAATACCTCGGGCTGGGCGCATGGGATATGCCCGGCATAAGGCTCCGCCCCCCAGCCCGGACATGCCGGCAAGCCCGGCGTTGGCACACGCGCCAGCAGGAATAGATCGCCGACATGGACCGCCAGGCTGGCCGGCTTGGCCGGCAGGGCACCGACCTTGGCGGACGCCTTGCGCCGCCCCTTGCCATGGGTGGGCACATGCTCGAGCCGGGTACCGGCCTCCAGCCACACCGCCTCTGCGGCGCTGGCCATGACCTGCGCCTCGCCGGCCCGCTCGATGACATTGAGCACCCGCTTGCGGCCGCGGGCATCGACCAGTTCGATCTTGTCGCCAGCATGCAGCCCCCGCAGCCAGTCCGCCGGCACCGGCAAGCCGGGGTAGCGCCCCGGCCTCACACCGGCCTGCATCGCGCCATCCAAAATGACATAAGCGGGCATGATGAGCTTACCCGCCGCATCCTGGCTCGGTCTGAGGTGGAGGCTGGCCGGCCGCAGGGCCATCTCGCCGGTACGCAACTTGGGGCCGGCGAGGTCCATCATGATCCGGCAGGAGCAGCCCAATGACGATGCCGCGCTGCGTACCTGCTCGACCATCCCGGCCCAAGCCGTTTCGTCGTCATGGGCACAATTGATTCGCGCTACGCTCATCCCGCGCCTGATCAACTCGCGCACCAGGTACTGGTCACTTGCCGCTTCGCTCGGCAGCGTAACCATGATACGGCTGCGGCGGCGCTGGGGCATTGGTCCGAACAGGTCGCGCGCATGGGTCGACAATCGATTGCTGCCTTGTCGGTTGAGCTTGGCCAGTTTTTTTAGTGTCGCCAGTTCAGGCGGGCTGCCCAAAAGGGCGTCGAGGTTAACCAACACCGCATCCAGCGTGGACAGGACATGACCTTCGCAACGGCCAAGCGAAGACAGGCCCAACTCGGCCAATCGATCTTGCAATTCGCGTAGGTCTTGACGACGGAAGCTGATGTAGGCGGCAAGATTGGCGGCATCGACCGCAAAGGCAGCACGTCGGATATGGGGCTGCCAGGCATGCATCAACTCCGCCTGGCCGGCGACGACGCTGGCACGCAACTGCAACAGGATATCGCGGATATTGGCCAGCCCTTCCACTCGCCCCTCCGTGAACAAGGCCCACGCCGATGGTCACGCCCCATCGGCCCCGTTCGGTCCTGCCATCGACAAACCGGCACAACCGCCTGCACCGACCACCGCCTAGGCAAGCCACTTGGCGCGAGGCGGCCTCCGCCGCCCGTCCCGCGCTTAACCGAAGCGCCCGGTAATGTAATCCTCGGTTTGGGCCTTGCGCGGCTTCACGAACAATTCATCGGTCTTGCCGAACTCGACCAGCTCACCGAGATACATGAAGGCGGTGAAGTCGGAGATACGCGCCGCCTGCTGCATATTGTGCGTCACGATTACGATGGTGTATTCGTATTTCAGTTCGTTGACCAATTCCTCGATTTTGGCCGTCGAAATGGGATCCAGCGCCGAAGTCGGTTCATCCAATAGCAGAACCTCGGGCTTGACCGAAACCGCCCGGGCGATACACAAGCGCTGTTGCTGACCACCGGACAGCGACAGGCCGCTCTGCTGCAGTTTGTCTTTGACTTCATCCCACAATGCCGCCTTGCGCAGCGCCCATTCGACACGGTCGTCCATCTCGGAGGCAGGCATCTTTTCATACAGCCGCACCCCGAAGGCGATATTTTCGTAGATGGTCATCGGGAACGGCGTCGGCTTCTGGAAGACCATGCCGATCTTGGCACGTATCATGTTGACGTCCTGCTTCTTCTCGAGCAGGTTCTTGCCGTGGAACAAAATCTGCCCTTCCGCCCGGTGGCCGGGGTAGAGGTCATACATGCGGTTGAAGGTGCGCAGCAATGTGGACTTGCCACAGCCTGACGGCCCGATGAAGGCGGTCACCTTGTTCTTGGCAATATCCAGGCTAACGCCGTTCAGCCCCTTGAAATCGCCATAGAAGAAATCCAGGCCACGAACTTGCAGGGCAATTTCCTCGCCAGTCAGGGTGGATTGTTCGGACATTACAGTGCTCCGGAGTATGAATTAGAAGTTGTCTTTCTGGCGGAAGATGACGCGCGCGCCGATGTTGATGGCGAGCACGAGCAACGCGATCAACAACGACCCGCCCCAGGCCAACTGAACCCAATTGTCGTAGGGGCTCATGCCGAACTGGAAGATCACCACGGGCAGGTTTCCCATGGGTTTTGACATATCGGTGCTGTAGAACTGGTTGTTCAGCGCGGTGAACAGGAGTGGCGCGGTTTCGCCGGTGACCCGCGCGACGGCCAGAAGGACGCCGGTCACCACGCCGGCCTTCACCGAGCGTAGCGTCACCTTGAGGGATACCTGCCAACGCGGCGCGCCGAGCGCGAAGGCGGCCTCGCGCAAACTAGGCGGCACCAGCCTGAGCATGTTCTCGGTGGTGCGCAGCACGACCGGAATGGCAATGAGGGACAGCGCGATCGATCCCGCCCAGCCGGAGAAGCCGCCGAAGCTGACCACCCACAGGGCATAGACGAACAAGCCGATGACGATGGACGGCGCGGACAACATGATGTCGGTCACGAAACGGGTAACGGCCGCGAATTTCGACTTGTCCCCGAATTCGGCCAAATAGATGCCGGCCAAAATGCCGAACGGCGTCGAGACGAAGGTCGTGACAAACAGAATCAAGCCGCTGCCGACGATAGCATTGCGCAACCCGCCGCCGAGAGAGCCGGGCGCGGGGGTGTCTTTCGTAAAGAAGTCCCAATCGAGCGCGGAAAACCCTTTCGAAAACAGCGTCCAGAGTATCCAGAGCAAGGCGGCAAAGCCAATCGCCATTGCCAGCATGGACAGGCCGATGCCGATGCGGTTAATCCACAGACGTTGGGTATACAGACTCATTCCTGACCCCTACTTGCCCTGCTTCTTGGTGCCGCGATGGATCAACCAGCGCGAAACCGCCAAGACGAAGAAGGTAATGACGAACAACAAGAAGCCCAGCGCGAACAACGACGAAATATGCAATCCCGGCTCGGCCTCGCCGAATTCATTGGCCAAAGTCGAGGCAATCGAGGTGCCCGGCGAGAACAGGCTGGCGGGCAAACGGCTGGAATTGCCGATCACGAAGGTCACCGCCATCGTCTCGCCCAAGGCGCGGCCGAGGCCGAGCATGACGCCGCCGATCACGCCGACACGGGTGTAGGGCAGCACGATGTTCCAGACCACCTCCCAGGTTGTGCAACCGACGCCGTAAGCCGACTCCTTGAGCACGGGCGGCACGGTTTCGAACACGTCCCGCATCACGGAGGCGATGAAGGGGATGACCATCAGCGCCAGGACGATGCTGGCGGTCAGAATGCCAATACCAATTGGAGGCCCCGCGAAAAAACCACCGACAAGGGGCAACTTGCCCAGGGTGTCCTGGATTATCGGCTGCACATGATTCGAAAACAGCGGCGCGAAGATGAACAATCCCCAAATACCGAAGACGATGGAGGGTACACCGGCCAGCAGTTCGATCGCCGTGCCGAGTGGGCGACGCAACCAGGTCGGACAGGTTTCGGTCAGGAACAGGGCGATCCCGAAGCTGATCGGCACAGCAAAAAGCAAGGCGATGAGCGAGGTGATCAGCGTGCCGTAAATGGCGATCCGGGCACCGAACTTCTCGTCGGGAATGCTCCAGACATCCCCCCAGATGAAGCCCCAGCCAAATTCCTTGAATGCCGGAGCGGCCTGATGTCCCAGGGAGACGAGGATGCCGGCCAGCGCGGCGAGCACGATCATGGCGAACACCATCGTTATCTGATGGAAGGCCAAATCCTGCAGCTTGAACAGCTTCCCCCGCGTGGTCTGATTGCTTTGGGGCAGGCCGTGAGTCGACACTTCACTCATAAGGACAGTCCATCCATCTCTTCGCTTGGATTGCTACGATAGTGGCCTGGGCGATTCAAGCTGCTATCGTAGAAAACCCGAGAGTGCCATGCGGCACTCTCGGATCATCAAACCGTTACCGGATTACTTCATTTCCTTCATGCGATCTTCGACCAGCTTCACGACCGAAGACGGCAGGGCGACGTAGCCCAGATCCTCAGCCAGCTTCTGGCCATGATTCAGGGACCAGGTGAAGTAGTCCTTGACCGCCTTCTGCTTGGCGGCATCGGCCTGCTCGTAGCTCAGGACATAGGTGGCGCTGACGATCGGCCAGGAGTCCTTGCCAGGCATGTCCAGCAGATCGGGGGCCATGGTCTTGGTCTTGAAATCGGCATAGTTAGCGGCGGCAGCCATGGCCTTCTGGGTCGGAACCACGAAATGGCCGGCCTTGTTCTTCAGCATGACGAAGGTCAGGTTATTGGCGCGAGCGTCCGGGAAGTCGGCGTAGCCGATAGCGCCAGCGATCTTCTGCACGTTGGCGGCAACACCGGGGTTACCCTTGCCACCCACGCCGTTGGCGGGCCAGTTCACGGCGGTACCGGTACCGACTTCCTTCTTGAAGGCCTCGGACTGCTTGGCCAGGTAGTTCGAGGTGATGAACGTGGTACCGGAAGCGTCGGAACGGTAGCAAATGGTGACGGCCATATCAGGCAGCTTCACGCCCTTGTTCAGAGCGGCGATGCGGGGATCGTTCCACTTGGTGATGGCGCCGCGGAAGATGTCGGCAGCGGTCGGGCCGTCCAGCTTCAGCTGGTTGGCCTTGATGCCAGGCAGGTTCACCACGATGGTGACGCCACCCATTTCGCTCGGGAACTGGACCAGATGGTTGGCATCGAGTTCGGCCTCGCTCATGGGCGCGTCGGTGCCGGCGAAATCGACGGTCTTGGCCTTGATCTGCTTCATACCGCCGCCGGAACCGATGCCTTGGTAGTTTACGTTAACGCCGCCGACGGCCTTGAAAGCTTCCGCCCACTTGGTATAGGACGGGTAGGCGAAGGTGGAACCGGCGCCAGTAATATCGGTTGCTTGGGCGCTCACGACGGCGGCAAAGCCCATAGCCGCAACAGTGGACATGCCCATCAGCTTGAACATAAAACCCTTAGATTGAACCATTGTTAATGCCTCCAAATCGGACAGAAATGCCGCACACCGCGACCGACACGAATGCTACTGGCCGATTGTTACAGTTAGATGAACAAACTGTAATAATTCAAAATCCGGGCCGAGCTTACGCGTCAGCCCCATTTAAGGCAATCCACGATTTTCATAAGTTTAGCCTTAACTCGGGCCGGCCAGGGCGCGTACGACCTCGGCGATCCGCTCCGCCGCGGCGCTCACTTGGCCGGATCGGCGGCCTTCCACCATCACCCGGATCAGGGGCTCGGTACCGGAAGAACGCAGCACGACACGCCCCTCCTCGCCCAGTTCGGCCTCTATCTCTGCCACTACTTTTACCACTTCCGGCCGCCCGTCCAGGGTGAAGTCCTTGGGCACTCGGACGTTGACCAGCACTTGCGGAAAGTGCGGGCAGTCCTTGACGTAGTCGGCCAGGGCCTTGCCGGAGCGGCGCAAGGCGGCCAGAACCTGCAATGCCGAGATGATGCCGTCGCCGGTGCTGTGCTTGTCCAAGCACAGCAAATGTCCCGAGCTTTCGCCGCCGAGCGACCAGCCTTCGGCCTGCAATTGCTCCAAGACGTAACGGTCGCCCACTTTCGCCCGCCTAAACTCGCAACCTAATTGCTTTAAAGCCAGCTCGGTACCGAGATTGGTCATCAAGGTGCCGACCACGCCGCCATGCATGGCACCAATCTCCTTGCGATGGCGAGCGATCACATAGAGCAGGCGGTCGCCGTCGGCGATCTCGCCTTGGGCATCGGCCATCATCAGCCGGTCGCCGTCGCCGTCGAGGGCGATGCCGAGGTCAGCCTTGTGTTCGCGCACGGCCTGGCTCAAGGCCTCGGTGTGGGTGGCACCGCACCGGTCGTTGATGTTGAAACCGTCCGGCTCGGCCCCGATGGCGATCACCTCGGCACCCAGCTCGTGCAGCACGTGCGGCGCGATGTGATAGCCGGCGCCGTGGGCGCAGTCGACCACGATGCGCAGGCCGCGCAGGTCGAGGTCGGTCGGGAAGGTGCTCTTGCAGAATTCGATGTAGCGGCCGGCGGCATCGTCCACCCGTTTCACCTTACCCACCTCGCGCGGGGCCACGGTCTGCATGGGCGCGTCAATCGCCGCCTCGATGGCGCTCTCGATCGCGTCCGGCAGCTTGGTGCCCTGGGCCGAGAAGAACTTGATGCCGTTGTCCTCGAATGGATTGTGCGAGGCGGAGATGACGACGCCGGCCTGCAGGCGCAGCGCCCGGGTGAGGTAGGCCACGCCGGGCGTCGGCATCGGGCCGACCAGGCGGACGTCGACCCCGGCCGCGGTGAGCCCGGCCTCCAAGGCGGATTCCAGCATGTAGCCGGAGACCCGGGTGTCCTTGCCGATCAGCACCGCCGGCCGCTCGCCGTGCAGGGCCGCATGCTCGGCCGCGACCAGCACCTTGCCGGCGGCATAGCCCAGGCGCATGACGAAGTCCGGCGTGATCGGCATCTCGCCCACCCGTCCGCGCACGCCATCGGTTCCGAAGTACTTCCTAGCCATTCCCGTTTTCCTCGATTGCGGCCCACACCTTGAGGGCGTCGACCGTTTCCTTGACATCGTGTACCCGCACCACCGCCGCACCGCGCGCCACCGCGGCCAGGGCGGCCGCCAGGCTGGCGGCCAGCCGTTCCTCGACCGGCCGGCCGGTGATCAGGCCCAACATCGACTTGCGCGACAGCCCGGCCAGCACCGGGGCGATTTCAGCCAGCACGGGTAAGGCCTGCAGCAAGGCGAGATTATGGTCCAAGCCCTTACCGAAACCGAAGCCCGGATCGATCAGGATGCGCTCGCGGGCGATGCCGGCGGCCAGCGCCTCGGCCACGCGCTGCCCGAGGTAAGCGGCCACTTCGGCCACGACATCGCCGTATCGGGGGTCGGCCTGCATGGTCCGAGGCTGGCCCTGCATGTGCATGAGGCACAGGCCGACCGGGCTCTCAGCCACCGTAGCCAAGGCGCCGGGCTCGGTGAGCGCGCAAACATCGTTGACCAGATCGACCCCGGCGGCGATGGCAGCGCGCATGACTTCGGGCTTGGAGGTATCGACCGAGAGGACGGCACCCGAGTCGCGCAGGCCTTCGATCACCGGCAGCACCCGATCCAATTCTTGTTGCAACGGCACCGCCTCGGCCCCGGGCCGGGTCGATTCGCCGCCGATGTCCAAGATGTCGGCCCCGGCCTCGCGCAGGCCCAGGCCATGGGCGATGGCCTGGGCCGGCCCGAGATAGCGGCCGCCGTCGGAGAAGGAATCGGGGGTGACGTTGACCACGCCCATGACCAAGGGGCGGACAAGATCGAAACGGAAGCGGCCACAGACGAACATAGTGAGGCGGAGGCGTGAGGAGGAAGAGTTCGCCTAACTCCTCACACCTCACGCCTCACGAGAATCAGGCCTCTTCCGCCGGGGTGGAACTGGGCGCCGGCGCGCTGGGCGTGCTGCCGGAGCTGTTCGAGGTCGGCGGCGTCACCGGCTTGGGCGGACGCGGCTCGCGACCGGCCATGATGTCGTCGATCTGCTCGGCGTCGATGGTCTCCCATTGCAGCAGGGCATGGGTCATCGCCTCGACCTTGTCGCGGTTGTCCTCGATCAGCTTGCGCGCCAGACCGTACTGCTCGTCGATGATGCGGCGCACCTCGGCATCGACTTTGCGCAGGGTCTCTTCCGACACGCTCTTGTGCGTGGTCACCGAGCGGCCGAGGAAGATCTCGCCTTCCTCCTCACCGTAGACCATGGTGCCCAGGGCATCGGACATGCCCCACTGGGTGACCATGCGCCGGGCCAGGTCGGTGGCGCGCTGGAAGTCGTTGGAGGCGCCGGTGGTCATCTGGTGCATGAACACCTCTTCCGCGATGCGGCCGCCGAACAGCACGGCGATGGTCGACAGCAGGCGGGTGCGGTCCTGGCTGTAACGGTCTTCGGTCGGCAACTGCATGGTCACGCCGAGGGCGCGGCCACGCGGGATGATAGTGACTTTGTGCACCGGGTCGGTCTTGGGCAGCAACCTGGCCACCACGGCGTGGCCCGACTCGTGGTAGGCGGTGTTCTTGCGCTCTTCCTCGGGCATGACCATGGACCGGCGCTCAGCGCCCATGATGATCTTGTCCTTGGCCCGCTCGAAGTCGTCCATGTCGACCAGGCGCTTATTGGCGCGGGCGGCGAACAGCGCGGCCTCGTTGACCAGGTTGGCCAGGTCGGCGCCGGAGAAGCCGGGGGTGCCGCGGGCGATGATGTCGGCCTTGACGTCAGGTGCCACCGGCACCTTGCGCATGTGCACCAGCAGAATCTGCTCGCGGCCGCGGATGTCGGGCAGCGGCACCACCACCTGGCGGTCGAAACGACCCGGCCGCATCAGGGCAGGGTCGAGCACATCGGGCCGGTTGGTCGCGGCGATGACGATGATGCCGGAGTTGGGCTCGAAGCCATCCATCTCGACCAGCAACTGGTTCAGGGTCTGCTCGCGCTCGTCGTTGCCGCCGCCGAGACCGGCGCCGCGCTGGCGGCCGACCGCGTCGATCTCGTCGATGAAGATGATGCAGGGCGACTGTTTCTTGGCCTGCTCGAACATGTCGCGCACGCGGGCGGCGCCGACACCGACGAACATCTCGACGAAATCGGAGCCGGAGATGCTGAAGAACGGCACCTTGGCCTCGCCGGCGATGGCCTTGGCCAGCAAGGTCTTGCCGGTACCGGGCGAGCCGACCATCAGCACGCCGCGCGGGATGCGGCCGCCCAGCTTCTGGAAGCGCGACGGGTCGCGCAGGAACTCGACCAGTTCGCCGACCTCTTCCTTGGCCTCGTCGCAGCCGGCGACGTCGGCGAAGGTGATCTGGTTGCTCGATTCGTCCAGCATCCGCGCACGGCTCTTGCCAAAGGAGAAGGCACCGCCCTTGCCGCCGCCCTGCATCTGGCGCATGAAGAAGATCCAGACGCCGATCAACAGGATCATCGGGAACCAGGAGATGAAGATGCTCATCAGCATCGACGGCTCTTCCTCGGGTTTCGCTTCCACCACCACGCCGTTCTTCAGCAGATCGGAGACCAGCCAGGGATCGGACGGGGCATAGGTATTGAAACGCTTGCCGTCACTGCGCACGCCGCGCAAGACATGGCCCTCGATGGTGACCTTGGCAATCTGGCCTTGCCGCACCTCCTCGATAAACTGGGAGTAATCGACCTGGGCCTGAGCGGTTTGCCGAGCACTGAATTGATTGAACACCGTCATCAGGATCAGCGCGATCACCAACCAAATGGCAATGTTCTTGAAAAGATTGTTCATCTCATTCCTCATATACGCGACAACTCGCGTCACAAGCCCCAACTTAGTCCAAATTACGCGCCGCTTCAATCGGCTCGCGTCCCAGCAGATACACCTCGGGGCTGCGCTCACGCGAGGCCTTCGGTTTGCGCACTGCCACTGCCTTGAAATGGCCACGCATCGCCTTCATAAAGGCCTCGAAGCCTTCGCCTTGAAAGACCTTGACCAGGAATATGCCATGAGGTTGCAACCAAGTGGCGGCGAAATCCAGGGCCAACTCGACCAAATAATAACTTTTGGCTTGGTCGGCAGGGGCAATCCCTGTGATGTTGGGGGCCATATCGCAAATTACAAGGTCGACCGGCCGGCCGTCGAGCTTAGCCTCCAATGCCTGAAGGATCGCCTGCTCGGTGAAATCGCCCTGAATGAACTCCACCCCGGGAATCGGCGCGATTTCCAGCAGGTCGAGCCCGACGATCAGGCCCTGTCCCTTCAGCCGCTCGTGCGCCACCTGGCACCAGCCGCCAGGGGCCGCCCCGAGGTCGACCACAGTCATGCCCGGCCGGAACAATCGATCACGGTCATCGATCTCCATCAGCTTGAACGCAGCGCGGGAACGGTAACCCTGGGCCTGGGCCTCGCGGACATAGAAATCGTGGACATGGCGGTGATGCCAGGCCCGGGTCTTGCTGCTACGCTTCATGTACTATTCGCCCTTTTTGGCAGCGACCATCATGCTCGAACTCAATCCCGTCCAGCGCAAATACCTCAAAGGCCTGGCGCACAACCTGAAACCCGTGGTCATGATCGGCAACGCCGGCCTGACCGAGGCCGTGCTCAAGGAGATCGGCAAGAGCCTGGCCGCACACGAACTGATCAAGATCCGCGTGCTGAACGACAACCGGGACGAGCGGGAGGCCTGGCTCCAGGCGATCTGCGAAACCGTCGATTGTGCGCCAGTCCAGCATATCGGCAAGCTGCTCTTGGTCTACAAACCAGCCGCCAAGCCCCAGATCAAACTGCCTTGAACGAGCGCCGGGTTCAGCCCTTAGCCTTGGCCACCAAGGCCAGGCCGAGCAGACTTTGGATCAGATAGAGCACGCTGGACACGCCATGCCAGGCCTGGAAGCGGTCGCGCATCAGGCTGTGCATCACGTCCTGCGGCAGAGCCTGCCCCTTCAGCTGCTCCAGAATGGGCTGAATGCCATAACGGCCGGCCAAGGTGATCAACAACATCGCCACGGCGATCCAGAAAAAGCCTTGTTTGAACGCGCGGCCGCCAAAGCGGTTGAGCCGGAAGAGCAGTAGATAGCCGGCGGCCACCATGCCGAAATAGGCCATCCACTTGAACATCTCGCCGGCCAGATGACCGGCCAGCATCTTGTCGTCCAAGGCATTGAACAGCACCGGCGCGGCCAGATAGCCGATGGCCCAAGTGCCACCCACCCACAGGGCAAGTAGCCAGTTAGCCAGCAGGTCGGGCAGATTCTTCACGATCAGAGGTAGTGGACGTCGACGATCTCGTAATGGCGGATGCCACCGGGCGCGTGGACATCGGCCACATCGCCGGCATACTTGCCGATCAGGGCGCGGGCGATGGGCGAACTGACCGAGATCTTGCCGGCCTTGATGTCGGCCTCGTCGTCGCCGACGATCTGGTAGCGCACCTCGTCGCCGGTCTCGGCGTCGACCAATTCGACCGTGGCGCCGAACACCACGCGGCCCTCGGCATCCAAATGGCGCGGATCGATGATCTGGGCATTGGCCAACTTGCCTTCCAGTTCCTTGATCCGGCCCTCGATGAAGCCCTGCCGCTCCTTGGCCGCATCGTATTCGGCATTTTCCGACAGGTCGCCGTGCGAACGCGCCTCGGCGATGGCGGCGATCACGTTCGGCCGCTCGACCGATTTCAAACGCTGCAGCTCTTCGCGCAACAACTCGGCGCCACGCACGGTCAGGGGAATCTTATTCATGGACATCGTTCTCTCCCCAATCAGCTCAGACGCCGATGCAAGGACTGCAAATCGTACACGCTGATGCCGCGGCGATCCTTCATACCCATGCAGGCAGCAAGGCCGCCGGCCAAGGTTGTGAAGTAAGGAATGCCGCCAGCCAGGGCTGCGGCACGAATGGAGTGGGAATCCTTCACCGCGCGTTTGTCTTCCACCACGTTGACAATGAAATCGATCTCGCGGTTCTTGATCATATCGACCAAATGCGGCCGGCCTTCGGCCACCTTGTTCACCTGCGTCACCGGCAGCCCGGCCGACGAGATCGCCAGGGCCGTACCGCGCGTCGCGAACAGTTTGAAACCCAGGTCATGCAACTCTCGGGCGATCTCGACCACTTTCGGATGTTCAGGGTCGCGCACCGACAGGCAGGCATTGCCGCGCTTCGGCAGCTTCTCGCCGGCGGCATATTGCGCCTTCAGATAGGCCTCGCCGAAGGTCTCGGCCACGCCCATCACCTCGCCGGTCGATTTCATCTCCGGCCCGAGCATGGGATCGACGCCGGGAAATTTGCGGAACGGGAACACCGCCTCTTTCACCGAATAATAGGGCGGCACGATCTCGTGCTCGACGCCCTGCGACTTCAGCGACTGGCCGGCCATACAGCGGGCGGCGACCTTGGCCAGCGGCCGGCCGGTGGCCTTGGACACATAGGGCACGGTGCGCGAGGCGCGCGGGTTCACTTCCAGTACATAGATGGTCTCGCCCTTGATCGCGAACTGCACGTTCATCAGGCCGACCACCTTGAGCGCCTTGGCCATGGCCACGGTCTGTATACGCAATTGATCCTGCATGGCCTTGGACAGGCTGTAGGGCGGCAGCGAGCAGGCCGAGTCGCCGGAGTGTACGCCGGCCTGTTCGATGTGCTCCATGATGCCGCCGATCACCACGTCGCTGCCGTCGGACAAGGCGTCGACGTCGACCTCGATCGCGTCGTTGAGGAAACGGTCGAGCAGCACCGGCGAATCGTTGGAGACCTTGACCGCCTCGCGCATGTAGCGCTGCAGATCGGCCTCTTCGCGCACGATCTCCATGGCCCGGCCACCGAGCACGTAGGACGGGCGCACCACCAGCGGGTAGCCGATCTCTTCGGCGTGGCGGATCGCCTCTTCCGGCGCCCGGGCAGTGCGGTTGGGCGGTTGCAACAAGCCAAGCGTATGCAGCATCTGCTGGAAGCGCTCGCGGTCCTCGGCTTGATCGATTGCGTCCGGGCTAGTGCCGATGATGGGTACGCCGTTGGCCTCGAGGTCGCGCGCCAGCTTGAGCGGCGTCTGGCCGCCGTACTGGACGATGACGCCGACCGGCTTTTCGATGCGCACGATCTCCAGCACGTCCTCCAGGGTGAGCGGCTCGAAATACAGCCGGTCGGAGGTATCGTAGTCGGTGGAGACGGTCTCCGGGTTGCAGTTGACCATGATGGTCTCATAGCCGTCTTCGCGCAGGGCCAGCGAGGCGTGGACGCAGCAATAGTCGAACTCGATGCCCTGGCCGATCCGGTTGGGGCCGCCGCCGAGCACCATGATCTTGCGCTTGTCGGTCGGCTGCGACTCGCACTCTTCCTCATAGCTCGAGTACATATAGGCGGTGTGCGAGGCGAATTCGGCGGCGCAGGTGTCGACCCGCTTGTACACCGGGTGCACGGCCAAGCTCCAGCGCTGTTTACGCACCGCGTGCTGATCGGTAGCCAGCAGCTTGGCCAGGCGGCGGTCGGAGAAGCCGTTGCGCTTGAGGACGAACAACTCGTCCTTGCTCAGGCTGTTCAAGGCGCGGCCCTGCATGGCCTGCTCCTGCTTCACGATGTCTTCGATCTGAGCCAGGAACCAGGGATCGATCTTGCAGTAGCTGAAGACCTCATCCTGGCTCATGCCCAGACGGAAGGCATCAGCCACGTACCACAGGCGCTCGGGGCCGGGGTTACCCAGCTCGGCCTCGATCTCATGTTTGTCAGTCGACTTCTCGTCGAAGCCATCGACACCCGTTTCCAGGCCACGCAAGGCCTTCTGCAGCGATTCCTGGATGGTGCGGCCGATGGCCATGACCTCGCCGACCGACTTCATCTGGGTGGTCAGCCGGTCGTTGGCCTGAGGGAATTTCTCGAAGGCGAAACGCGGCACCTTGGTGACCACGTAGTCGATCGAGGGCTCGAACGAGGCCGGGGTAGCGCCGCCGGTGATGTCGTTCTTCAACTCGTCCAGGGTATAGCCGACCGCCAACTTGGCCGCCACCTTGGCGATGGGGAAACCGGTGGCCTTGGACGCCAAGGCCGAGGAGCGCGACACCCGCGGGTTCATCTCGATCACGATCATGCGGCCGTCGGCCGGATTGATCGCGAACTGCACGTTGGAACCGCCGGTGTCGACGCCGATCTCGCGCAGCACCGCGATCGAGGCGTTACGCATGATCTGGTATTCGCGGTCGGTCAGAGTCTGGGCCGGGGCAACGGTGATCGAGTCGCCGGTGTGCACGCCCATCGGGTCGAGGTTCTCGATCGAGCAGACGATGATGCAATTGTCCGCCTTGTCGCGCACCACCTCCATCTCATATTCTTTCCAGCCGATCAACGATTCTTCGATCAGTAGTTCCTTGGTCGGACTCGCCTCAAGACCGCGCTCGCAGATCGCGCTGAACTCTTCCATGTTGTAGGCGATGCCGCCGCCGGTACCGCCCATGGTGAAGGACGGCCGGATGATGACCGGGAAGCCGATGCCGGCCTGGACCTGCACCGCCTCCTCCATGGAGTGCGCAATGCCGGAACGGGCCGAGCCGAGACCGATCTTGGTCATCGCCTCCTTGAACAGCTGGCGATCTTCGGCCTTGTCGATCGCGTCGCGATCGGCGCCGATCATCTCGACGCCATGTTTTTCCAACACGCCGTTCTTGGCCAGATCGAGCGCGCAGTTCAGTGCGGTCTGACCACCCATGGTCGGCAGCAGCGCGTCCGGCTTTTCCTTCTCGATGATCTTTTCCACCGTCTGCCAGTTGATCGGCTCGATGTAGGTGGCATCGGCCATGCCCGGGTCGGTCATGATGGTGGCCGGGTTGGAGTTGACCAGGATCACCCGGTAGCCCTCTTCCCTCAGCGCCTTGCAGGCCTGGGCCCCGGAATAGTCGAACTCGCAGGCCTGACCGATGATGATCGGGCCGGCACCAATGATCAGAATGCTTTCGATGTCTGTGCGCCTAGGCATTATCGGTCCTGGGGGGCATGTTGCGCCTTGTTGTCTTGCATGAGCTTGATAAAGCGATCGAACAGATAGGCCACATCGTGCGGGCCGGGACTCGCCTCAGGATGCCCTTGGAAACTGAAGGCCGGCACGTCGGTGCGGGCGATGCCCTGCAGCGAACCGTCGAACAGCGAGACGTGGGTAGCCTTCACATTCTGCGGCAAACTGATAGGATCGACAGCGAAGCCATGGTTCTGGCTGGTAATCATCACCCGCTTGCTATCCAGGTCCTGTACCGGATGATTCGCGCCGTGGTGCCCGAACTTCATCTTCACGGTGCGAGCGCCACTCGCCAGCGCGAGCAGCTGATGGCCAAGGCAAATACCGAAGGTCGGGATCGCACGCGACAGAAATTCGCCGATCGCTGTAATCGCATAGTCGCAAGGCTCAGGATCACCAGGTCCGTTGGACAGGAAAATCCCATCGGGATTCAGCGCCAGCACCTCGGCGGCCGGTGTTTGCGCCGGCACCACCGTCAACTTGCAGCCGCGGCTTGCCAGCATACGCAAGATATTGCGCTTCGCACCGAAGTCATATGCCACAACATGAAAAATCGGCTCGGGCGGCTTCGCAAAGCCCTTCCCCAGAGCCCATTCGCCCTCAGCCCATGGCTGATGCGCAGCACAACTGACGACCTTGGCCAAGTCCATGCCCGCCAAGCCGGGGAAGGCGCGCGCCTGCCTCAAGGCCTCTGTCTCGTCGATATTACCCGCCATGATGCAGCCATTTTGGGCACCTTTTTCACGCAGCAGCCGAGTCAGCTTGCGCGTATCCAGGCCGGCGATGGCAACGACGTTCTTTGACTTGAGATAGTCCGACAGCGTCTGTTGTTTTCGGAAGTTGCTGGCAAGCAACGGCAAGTCACGGACGACCAAGCCAGATGCGTGCACCTGGGCCGATTCCTCGTCCTCAAGGTTGGTGCCGGTATTGCCAATATGCGGGTAGGTCAGGGTAACGATTTGCCGGCAATACGAGGGGTCAGTCAATATCTCCTGATACCCCGTCATCGCGGTATTGAAAACCACCTCGCCGACACCGATACCGATACCTTCAGCCCCGATGGAGTAGCCTTTGAGTATGGTACCGTCGGCAAGAGCTAGGATAGCTGGCAAGTACCTCGACAAGATCGCTCCCGACTAGACGTAAAAAAACGGGGCGGCTCTCGCCCCCCCGCTTGATAGGATTCACACAGCCGAATGAATTATACGGCGCCCAGCCGAGCCACTCAACGGGGCGCCTGACATGGGCTTCTACAAATAAAAACCCCCTAGGCTTACACCTAGGGGGTTTGTTGGGAGAGTCTGACGATGACCTACTTTCACACGGGTAATCCGCACTATCATCGGCGCTGGAGTGTTTCACGGTCCTGTTCGGGATGGGAAGGCGTG
>Ga0316628_100000072_pt1 | contig 55435 bp, 54 predicted proteins | sample OWC_Aug_M2_C1_D5_FD_207648 | JGI IMG/M metagenome (GOLD analysis project Ga0316628, IMG submission 207648) | Wetland soil microbial communities from Old Woman Creek delta, Ohio, United States - OWC_Aug_M2_C1_D5_C | ecosystem: Environmental > Terrestrial > Soil > Wetlands | place: USA: Ohio...
CCGGTGATCGCGGTCTCGGCGGTGCGCACCGGCGCCGGCAAGTCGCCCCTGGCGCGCTGGCTGTCGGCGCGGCTGCGCGCACGCGGCCGGCGCGTCGCCGTGGTGCGCCATCCGATGCCCTACGGCGAGCTGGAGCGCGGGGCGGTGCAGCGCTTCGCCGCGCGCGCCGACCTCGACGCTGCGCGCTGCACGATCGAGGAGCGCGAGGAGTACGAGCCGCACCTCGCCGCCGGCAGCACGGTCTACGCGGGCGCCGACACCGCGCGCGTGATCGCGCTCGCCGAGCGCGAGGCGGACCTCATCCTGTGGGACGGCGGCAACAACGATTTCCCGTTCGTGCGCCCCGACCTGCACGTCGTGCTGGTCGACCCCTTGCGTGCGGGCGACGAGACGATGTACCACCCGGGCGAGACCTGCCTGCGCATGGCCGACGTCGTGGTGGTGTCGAAGGTGGACTCGGCGAGCGCCGACGCGGTCGCCGCGGTGACGCGCAGCGCCCAGCGCGCCAACCCGGGTGCGCCGGTGCTGCGCGCGGCGCTCACGGTGCGGCTCGACGATCCCGGCGCGGTGCGCGGCAAGCGGGTGCTGGTGGTCGAGGACGGGCCGACCATCACGCACGGCGGCATGCCGCACGGCGCCGGCTATCTCGCGGCGCAGCGCGCCGGCGCAGCCGCGCTCGTCGATCCGCGCGCCGCGGCCGCGCCTTCCGTTCTCGAGGTCTTTCGGCGCTACCCGCACATCGGGCCGGTGCTTCCGGCGACGGGCTATTCCCCCGCCGAGCTCGAGGCGCTGGCGCGCACCATCGATGCGGCCGAGGCCGACGTGGTGGTCGCGGCGACGCCGGCCGACCTGGCGGCCCTGCTGCGACCGGCGAAGCCCGTGGTGCGCGCGCGCTACGAATTCGTCGACCTCGACTCTCCGGGGCTCGCCGCAATCGTCGATCGCTTCCTGGCCGCCGTGAAATAGTTCGCGGCCGCGCGTAAGGATGTATCGCGGCGTGATGCAGTTAACTGCGAGGTTCGCTTCCCAGGCGCAGGATCTTCCTCGAGAAAACCGCGTTCGGCGTAATACGGAGAGGAAACAAGCATGCGCAACACGAAATTGCTGGCAGCCATCGCACTCGGCCTGATCGCCGGCTCGGCCGCGGCAGGCGACCTCGACACCATGCTCGGCGGCGGACTGGGCGGCGCCGGCGGCGCGGCGATCGGCCAGGCGGTGGGCGGCAAGAATGGCGCCATCGTCGGCGGCGCGGTCGGAGGCGCGGTGGGCGGCGCGGTGACCACGCAAGGCTCGGCCAGGAAGGGCGCCGTGATCGGCGGCGCGATCGGCGGCGGTACCGGTGCGGCAGTCGGCGAGTCGGTCGGCGGCAAGAACGGCGCGATCGTCGGCGCGGGCCTCGGCGGCGCGGCCGGCGCCGTCGTGGGCAAGAGCGTCGCCAGCTCCGACGGTTCCGCCGCGCGCCCGGAAGCTCGCTACAGCGAGCCGCGCGCGCGGTACGAAGACGACGACGATCATCCAGGTTGCAGGGGTAAGGCAAAGTGGAAGAATCACCCCGGCCGGGGGCATGCTTACGGGCACTACAAGAATCGGTGCTGACAAAAGTCCCCAGCCGGTAATACCCCGCAAGAAAAGGCCCACGCTCGGTGGGCCTTTTCTATTTCATAGAGCGAAGGACAGAGTGTCGGGGTGCCACAACAGTCTGTGCTGACGGACGCCCCCCGGCGGGCAACATTCCGCGTGAAACGACCCGCGGCAAGTGGGTCGTTTCCATTTCATAATCCGCTTGCCACTTCCGCTGGAGCACCCATGATCACTCTGTACGTCAACGGCAAGCGAATGAAGCTCGATGTCGCGGAGGACACCCCGCTGCTCTGGGTGCTGCGCGACAACCTCGGCATGACGGGCACCAAGTTCGGCTGCGGCATGGCGCTGTGCGGCGCCTGCACCGTGCACCTCGACGGCGTGCCGGTGCGCTCGTGCTCGACGCCGATCTCCGCCGCGGCGGGCAAGCACGTGTTGACGATCGAAGCGATCGACAAGACCCGCCCCGGGCGTGCGGTGCAGGCCGCGTGGATCAAGCACGACGTGCCGCAGTGCGGCTACTGCCAGAGCGGCCAGATCATGAGCGCGTCCGCGCTCCTCACCGAGAACAAGTCGCCGAGCGACGCCGACATCGACGCTGCCATGAGCGGCAACGTGTGCCGTTGCGGCACCTACAACCAGATTCGCGCCGCGATCAAGGATGCGGCCGCGACGCTGAAAGGCTGAGGAGGCGGACATGAGCGCCAAATTCATGCCGTCCCGGCGCAGCTTCCTCAAGGGCTCCGCCGCCACGGGCGGCGGCTTGGTGATCGGCTTCGTGTTGCCCGCGGCGGGGCGCCTCGCAGAAGCTGCGGCACCGTTCCAGCCGAACGCCTACCTGCGCATCGCCCCCGACAACAGCGTCACGGTGGTCTGCGGCCTTTCCGAGATGGGCCAGGGCGTGCTGACCGCGATCCCGATGCTGGTCGCCGAGGAGCTCGACGCCGACTGGTCGAAGGTGCGCGTCGAGCAGGCGCCGGTGGACAAGGCGTTCAACAACCCGATCTTCGGCATGCAGGCGACCGGCGGCTCGACCTCCGTGCGCGGCCACTGGGAGCCGATGCGCAAGGCCGGCGCGGCGGCGCGCGAGATGCTGGTCGCGTCGGCGGCGGCCGCCTGGAAGGCGAGGCCCGCGGACTGCCGCACCGAGAACGGAATGGTGATCCACCGGAGCGGGAAGAAGCTGTCGTACGGGCGCCTCGTAGGCAAGGCGTCGAAGCAGCCCGTGCCGGCCAACCCGAAGCTGAAGGATCCCAAGGACTTCAAGCTCCTCGGCCACGGCCTGCGGCGCCTCGACACGCCGGCGAAGGTGAACGGCAGGGCGAAGTTCGGCCTCGACGTGCGCCTGCCCGGCATGCTGGTAGCGGTCATGGCCCGCCCCCCGGTGCCCGGCGGCAAGGCTCTGTCGGTCGACGACTCGAAGGCAAGATCGATCCGCGGCGTGCGCCAGGTGATCCGGATCCCGCAGGGCGTCGCGGTGCTCGCCGACGGCTACTGGGCGGCCAAGCAGGGGCGCGACGCGCTCGAGATCAAGTGGGACGACGGCCCCAACGCCGGCCTGTCGTCGGAAGGCGTGACGAAGATGCTCACCGAGGCGACGACCGGGGAAGGCAAGGTCGGGCGCAACGAGGGCGACATCCACTCCGTGGCGGCAGCGAAGGCGATCGAGTCGCAGTACGAGGCGCCGTACCTCGCCCACGCGTGCATGGAGCCGATGAACTGCACCGCCTGGGTCAAGCCCGACGGGGTCGAGATCTGGGCCGGCACGCAATCGCAAGGGCCGAGCCAGGGCATCCTCGGGCAGGTCGCCGGCGTGGCGCCGGGCAAGGTCAAGGTCCACACCATGTACCTCGGCGGCGGCTTCGGCCGGCGCTTCGCGCCGGACTTCACCATCGGCGCGACGCTGCTGTCGAAGATCTCGGGCAAGCCGGTGAAGCTGGTGTACACGCGCGAGGACGACATGCGCGCGTACTTCTATCGCCCGGCCTCCGTGACGCGCTTCACCGGCGGCCTCGACGCCGAAGGCAAGGCAGCGGCGTTCAGCGCGCGAGTCGCTTCGCCCTCCATCATGGAGGGCTCGGGCTTCATGAAGATCCCGCCCACCGGCGTCGATCAGTTCGCGGTCGAGGGGATCGCGGACCTGCCTTACGACATTCCCAACCTGCGCATCGAGTACTCGCGCGTCGAGCCCGGCGTGCAGGTATGGTTCTGGCGCTCGGTCGGGCACTCGCAGAACATCTTTTTCAGCGAGAGCTTCATCGACGAGCTGGCGCACGAGGCGGGCAAGGACCCGTTCGAGTTCCGCCGCGGCCTGCTCGGCAAGCAGCCGCGCTACAAGGGCGTGCTCGAGGCGGCCGCCGACAAGGCCGGCTGGGGCAAGCCGCTACCGGCCGGGGTGCATCGCGGCATCGCGGTGGCGCAGTCCTTCGGCAGCTACGTCGCCGAGGTCGCCGAGGTGTCGGTGGGCGCGGACGGCAAGGTGAAGGTCCACCGGGTGGTCGCGGCGGTCGACTGCGGCATGACAGTCAACCCCGAGATCATCAGGCGCCAGATCGAGAGCGCGATCGTGTACGGCCTCTCGGCCGCCCTGTACGGCAGGATCAGCTTCAAGGACGGCCGGGTCGAGCAGGGCAACTTCGACAGCTACCCGGTGCTGCGCATGAACGAGATGCCGCAGGTCGAGGTGCACATCGTGCCGAGCGGCGAGAAGCCGGGAGGCATCGGCGAGCCCGGGCTGCCCGCGCTGGCGCCCGCGGTCACCAACGCGATCTTCGCCGCCACCGGCAAGCGCATCCGCCGGCTGCCGATCGATCCGGACGTGCTGATGAGGGCCTGATAGCGTATAATCCTTGGCAAGGTTGCTGTTGCGCGTATTCCGGTTAGCGTGTCAGTCGTTTCACGGTCCGTCCTGGACCGGTGAATCACAAAGCCTCAACCGCATCTGCCTGAACCGGTAAGGAAGGTACTCCCTTCGCAGGCCGATCTTCAGGAGATTGTCATCGAAACGTCGTTCGCGACGCTCGGCTTGTCGGACGCGCTCCAGCGCGCCGTCGCCGACCAAGGCTATACCCAACCCACCCCCATCCAGGTCCAGGCCATTCCGCTCGTTCTTGCGGGCCGCGACCTGCTCGGCGCCGCGCAGACCGGCACCGGCAAGACGGCGGGCTTCACGCTGCCCCTGCTGCAGCGGCTCGCCGCCGGCGCCAACGCCAGCCATTCCCCGGCGCGCCATCCGATCCGCGCGCTGATCCTGACGCCGACTCGCGAGCTCGCGGCGCAGGTGCGCGAGAGCATCCGCGTCTACGGCAAGCACATGCACCTGCGCTCCACCGTGGTCTTCGGCGGCGTCGGCATCAACCCGCAGATCGACGAGCTGCGCCGCGGCGTCGACATCCTGGTCGCCACGCCCGGCCGGCTGCTCGACCACCTGCAGCAGAAGACCGTCGACCTGCGGCAGGTCGAGATCCTGGTGCTGGACGAGGCCGACCGCATGCTCGACATGGGCTTCATCCCGGACGTGCGCCGCATCCTCGCGGCGCTGCCCAAGGAAAGGCAGAACCTGCTGTTCTCGGCCACCTTCCCCGACGAGATCCGCACGCTCGCGTCGTCGTTCATGCGCGATCCCGCGACCGTCGAGGTCGCGCGGCGCAACACCCCCGCCGAGCTGGTGGCGCAGGTCGCGCACCCCGTGGACGCGGGCAGGAAGCGCGAGCTGCTCGCGCACCTCGTGAAGAGCAACGACTGGCGCCAGGTGCTGGTGTTCACCCGCACCAAGCACGGCGCGAACCGGCTCGCCGAGCAACTCGAGCGCGACGGCGTCGAGGCCGACGCGATCCACGGCAACAAGAGCCAGAACGCGCGCACGAGCACGCTCAAGCGCTTCAAGGACAACGAGCTGCGCGTGCTGGTGGCGACCGACATCGCGGCGCGCGGCCTGGACATCGAGGCGCTGCCGCACGTGGTCAATTTCGACCTGCCGCACGTCGCCGAGGACTACGTGCACCGCATCGGCCGCACCGGCCGCGCCGGGGCTTCGGGCGAAGCGGTGTCGCTGGTGAGCCACGAGGACCGGCCCTTGCTGGCGGCGATCGAGAGGCTGATCAACCGCCAGATCGAAAAGCGGATCATCGCCGGCTTCGAGCCGGGCCAGGCGCCGAGCCGCCCGAGCGAGCCCGAGCGCCGACCGCGCCAGGGCCAGCCGCGTCGCGGCCAGCCGCGCCAGGGCCAGCCGCGCCAGGGGCAGGAGCCACGCCAGGGGCAGCCTCGCCAGGAGCACCCGCGCCAGGAGCAACCACGCCGGCAAGGGCGCGGCCCACAGCCCGGGCATCGCGCGGGGGGACGCCCCGGCGGACGCTCGGGCGGCGGCCAGCGCGGCGAGCTGCGCCCCTACCGCAACGAAGAGTACGAGGCGCAGCTGCGCGAAGCGCGCATGCGCGCCCGCGAGGAAGCCCGCGACCAGCCGTACGAGGAGCCGCGCGCAGCCGAGCCCCAGGCCCCGAGCGAGCCGCGCCGCCCTGTCGTGACGCGCAAGAAACAACGGGCCGTCCTGCTCGGCGCTCCGCGCCGCGAAGAGAACGCCTGAACCGGTTATTCCGTAACATGCATTCGGCTAAACTAGGTCGCTGAATGCGCGAACCGCAACCGCAGACGATCCACCTCAAGGATTACGCGCCGCCGGCGTTCCTGGTCGAGCACGTCGTCCTTGACGTCGACATCCGCGCCGATCACGCGCTGGTGAGTGCCGAGCTGCGGGTGCGGCGCAACCCACGGGCGGCGGACCCGAAGGCGCCGCTCGCGCTCGACGGCGACGAGCTCGAGCTGATGTCGGTGGCGCTCGACGGCACGCTGCTGCGCGACAACGCGTATTCGCTCACTGCCGAGCGGCTGGTGATCCCGGGCGTCCCGGAAGCGTTCCGGCTGCAGACCGTGACGCGCATCGTGCCGCAGAAGAACACCAAGCTCGAAGGCCTGTACGCGACGCGCAACGGCTTCGTCACGCAGTGCGAGGCCGAGGGCTTCCGCCGCATCACCTGGTTCCTCGACCGGCCTGACGTGATGGCGCGCTACCGGACCACGATCCACGCCGACAAGTCCGCGTACCCGGTGCTGCTGTCGAACGGCAACCTGGTCGAGTCCGCCGACGAGCCCGGCGGCAGGCACCGCGCCACCTTCGAGGACCCCTTCCCCAAGCCGTCGTATCTGTTCGCGCTTGTGGCGGCGAACCTCGAGGTGCTGCAGGACCGCTACCAGGACAAGCAGCTGTTCGTCTATGTCGAGCCCGGCAAGCTCGACCAGGCCGGCTGGGCCATGGACTGCCTGAAGCGCGCCATGAAATGGGACGCGCGGCGCTTCGGCCTGGAGCTGGACCTCGACCAGTACAAGATCGTCGCGGTCGGCGACTTCAACTCCGGCGCGATGGAGAACAAGGGCCTCAACATCTTCAACACCAAGTACGTGCTGGCGCGTCCCGACACCGCCACCGACACGGACTACCTGAACATCGACCGCGTGGTGGCGCACGAGTACTTCCACAACTGGACCGGCGACCGCGTCACCTGCCGCGACTGGTTCCAGCTGTCGCTCAAGGAAGGCCTCACCGTGTTCCGCGACCAGGAGTACGGCGCCGACACGTACTCGCGCGCGGTGACGCGCATCGCCGAGGTGCGCATGCTGCGCGCGGCGCAGTTCCCCGAGGACGCGGGGCCGATGGCGCATCCGGTGCGGCCGCAGTCGTACATGGAGATCCGCAACTTCTACACCCTGACGGTGTACGAGAAGGGCGCGGAGGTGGTGCGCATGCAGCACACGCTGCTCGGCGAGGAGCGCTTCCAGCGGGGCATGCAACTCTACTTCCGGCGCCACGACGGTCAGGCGGTGACCTGCGACGATTTCGTGCAGGCGATGCAGGACGCGAGCGGCGTCGACCTGACGCAGTTCAGGCGCTGGTACGACGTCGCCGGCACCCCGGTGCTCGACTGCCGCGGCAGCTACGACCACGGCACCTTCACGCTCGAGGTGAAGCAGTCGATGAGCCCGCCGTTCCACATTCCGCTCGCGGTCAAGATCGGGCCACACGAGCAGGTTCTTTCGATTCGTTCTTCCGAAGAGCGATTCGAGTTCAAGAACCTCGCATCGAAACCCGTCCCATCGCTGTTGCGGCGCTTCTCGGCGCCGGTGATCCTCAACTACCCGTACACCGAGGCCGAGCTGCTGCACCTGATGGCGCACGACGACGATGCGTTCAACCGCTGGGAGGCCGGCCAGCGGCTCGCGGCGACCATCATCCTGGACAAGGCGGGCGAGCCCTCGCGGGCGTTTCTCGACGCCTGCGCGAAGGTGCTGGAGCGCAGCGCCGAGGACCCGGCGTTCGCCGCCGAGGCGCTGGCGCTGCCGGCGGAAAGCTTCCTCGCCGAGCAGATGGCGGTGGTCGACCCCGACGCGCTGCACGCGGCGCGCAATCGGCTGCGCCGGCGCATCGCCGAGGCCTTGCAGGGGCCGCTGCTCGCCGCCTATCGCGCCAACACGGTCGCAGGGCCCTACTCGCCCGACGCCGCCGCGGCCGGCAAGCGCGCGCTGAGGAACCTGTGCCTCGGGACGCTGATGGAGCTCGACACGGCGGACGTCCGCGCGCTGTGCGCCGCGCAGTACGCGCAGTCGGACAACATGACCGAGTCGTTCGCCGCGCTCGGCTTCCTCGCCAACTGTGACTGCATCGAACGCGACAAGACGCTGGCGAGCTTCTACGACTGCTGGAAGGACGAGCCGCTGGTGGTGGACAAGTGGCTCGCGGTGCAGGCCACCTCGCGCCTGCCGGACACGCTGTCGCGCGTGCGCACGCTGCTCGGGCATCCCGCGTTCGACATCAAGGTGCCCAACAAGGTCTATGCCCTGATCCGCGCCTTCGCCGCCAACCACGTGCGCTTCCACGCCGCAGACGGCGGCGGCTACGCCTTCCTCGCCGACCAGGTGCTGGCGCTCAATGCGCTCAATCCGCAGGTCGCGGCGCGCATGGCGCGCAGCTTCGATCGCTGGCGCAGGTTCGATCCGCCGCGCCAGGCGCAGGCCGTTGCGCAGCTCGAGCGCATCCGCGACGCCAAGGGCCTGTCGCGCGACGTCGCCGAGATCGTCACCAAGTCGCTGGCGTGACCTCGCTCACGGTCGCGATATTCGCGATCGTCTACCTGGGGATGATCCTCGGCGGGCTGCCGTTCCTGCAGCTCGATCGCACCGGCGTGGCGCTGCTCGGCGCGATCGCGATCGTCGGCCTCGAAATTCTCAGCCCGCAGCAGGCGGCGCTCTCGGTGCACCTGCCGACGCTGCTGCTGCTGTTCTCGTTCATGGTGATCTCGGCACAGATGCGCCTGGGCGGCTTCTACGGCTGGGTGACCGAGCGCATCGCCGCGCTGCCGCTGGCACCGCCCGCGCTGCTCGCGGCGGTGATCGCGGTCGTGGCGGCGCTGTCGGCGGTGTTCAGCAACGACGTCGTGTGCCTCGCGGTCGCGCCGGTGCTGGCCGACGCCTGCCTGCGGCGGCGGCTCGACCCGGTTCCCTTCCTGCTCGCGCTCGCCTGCGCGGCGAACGTCGGCTCGGCGGCGACGCTGATCGGCAATCCGCAGAACATGTTGATCGGCCAAAAGCTCGAGCTGAGCTTCGGCGGCTACTTCATGGAGGCGATTGTCCCCGTGGTGCTCGGCCTCGCCGCCGCCTGGGCGCTGATCGCCTGGCAGGCGCGCGCGCGCTGGCACGCCGCGCCTGCCCCCGCGGCGCTCGAGCGCCTTGCGGCCTCCGCGCGCCTGGACCCGTGGCAGACCGCCAAGGGGCTCGCAGTGGCGCTTGCACTGGTGGCGATGTTCCTGTTCACCTCCTGGCCGCGCGAGGTGGCGGCGCTCATCGGCGCCGGGCTGCTGCTGATGAGCCGCAAGCTCCATTCCCACCGGATGCTCGGCCTGGTCGACTGGGAGCTGCTGATCCTGTTCATCGGGCTGTTCGTGGTGAACCACGCGCTCGAGCGGACCGGGCTGACGCAGCAGGCGATCGGCGGCCTGGCGCACGCCGGGGTCCCGCTGTCCGAGCCCGCGCCGTTGTTCGCCGCGAGCTTCGTGCTGTCGAACGTGGTGTCCAACGTGCCGGCGACCATGCTGCTGCTGCCCGCGGCGACGCGGCCGTTCTCGGGGCCGCTGATGGCCTTGGTGACCACCTTCGCCGGCAACCTGCTGATCGTCGGGTCGATCGCCAACATCATCGTGGTCGACGCCGCGCGGCGCGCCGGCATCGAGATCGACTGGCTGCGCCACCTGCGCGTCGGCTTGCCGGTGACGGCCGCGACGCTCGCCATCGCCGCGGGCTGGCTGGTCCTGGTTTACTAGCGCTCGGCGCGGGCGATCGAGCGGCGCACGTAGCGCGCGCCAAGCGCGGCGAGCGCCGCGACCACCGGAATCGCAATCCCCATTGCGAACGCCGGCTCGACGCGCAGGCCCGCGGCCTCGAGCGCCTTCGCCGCGTAGCCGACCAGGCCGACCGCGTAATAGGTGATCGCCACCACCGACAAGCCCTCGACCGTCTCCTGCAGCCGGAGCTGTAGGCGCGCGCGGCGGTTCATCGACGCGAGCAGCTCCTGGTTCTGGCGCTCCCGCGCGACGCCGACGCGCGTCGACAGCAGGCTGCTCGCCCGCGCGACGCGCTCCGAGAGCTCGAGCAGCCGGCGCGACGCCGACTCGCAGGTCGCCATCGCCGGCTCGAGGCGGCGCTGCATGAACTCGCGGATGGTCTGCGTGCCCGGCAGCCTGCGCTCCCTGAGCTCGCCGATGCGGCTGTTCACCAGCTCGTGGTAGGCGCGCGTGGCGCCGAAGCGGTAGCGCGACTCGCCGACCGCGCTTTCCACGTTGGCGGCCAGCCGGGTAAGCTGGTCGAGCAGCGCCTCGTCGCTCGCCTGACCCTGCGTCAGCGCGCTCGCGACCCGCGCGAGCTCGCGCTCCATCGCCGCCAGGCGCGGCGCGAGCGCACGCGCCACCGGGAGTGCGAGCAGCGCCATCATGCGGTAGGTCTCGATCTCGAACAGCCGCTGCAGCGTGCGGCCGGACTGGTAGCGCGACAGCTCGCGGTCGATGACCAGCAAGCGGCCGTAGCCGTCGCCGTGGACGCGGAAGTCGGTGAACGCCGCGCCCGCGCCGTCGCCCACGTCGGCGCCGACGACATAGTTGCCGCCGAACGTCGCCGCGATCTCCGAGCCGCCCGGCATCGGCCTCGAGCGCTCGACCAGGACCGCATGCAGCGCGACGATCGTTTTCCCGGGGATCGCCCGCAGCCACTCGGGCGGCACGGCGCCGGCCGCAGTCTCGGCGAAGTAGCCCGTCGTAGCCCCCTGGCGGAAGAAGGCGTAGCTGGAGAACTCGCTGTGGCGCTCCCAGCGCACGCGGAACGCCCCGAGGTCTGCGGCGAAGTGGATCGCATCGGCGGGCGGCGGGTGCGCGCCGTAGCGCTCGCACAGCGCTGCGACGTGCGCGTGCTCGCCGTCGCGCCCGGCGGGGTCGACGAGCAGCGCCAGGTAGGACGCGCGCTCGGGCGCCGTGAGCGCCTCGTGCGGACGCGCGTGCACCTCGTTCGCGAGCTGGAAGCGCTGCGGGTGGTTGTCGGGCAACTGCATCGAGCGTTCCGGCTTGTCGGCAGGTGGAAGCATCGCATATCCTCGATGTTTTTGGGACCGAGCCATGGATCCGATCCTCCACCTGCTGGTCGCCTGCGCGGCGTTCCTGCTGCTGCACGTGCTGCCGAGCACGCCGCTGCGCCCGGCGCTGGTGCGCGCGCTGGGCGAAGGTCCCTACCTGGGCGCGTTCTCGCTCGCGACCGTGGCGGCGATCGTCTGGATGGTCGTCGCCTACAACGCCGCGCCGGCCACGCCGCTGTGGCCGGGGCTGCGCGCGCTGCCCGCGGCGGCGATGCCGTTCGCCTTCATCCTGATCGCCAGCGGCGTGATGACGCCCAACCCGACGGCAGTCGCCCAAGGCCGGCTGCTCGCCCGGCCCGAGCCCGCGCGCGGCATCATCCGCATCACGCGCCACCCGGTGATGTGGGGCATCATGCTGTGGTCGGGCGCGCACATCCTGGCGCGCGGCGAGCTGAAATCGACCGTGTTCTTCGGCAGCTTCCTGGTGCTCGCCGGACTCGGCACCCTGCTGCAGGACGCGCGCAAGGCGAAGGTGCACGGCGAGGACTGGAAGCGCTTCGCCGCGCTCACCTCCAACCTGCCGTTCGCCGCGATCGCCCAGGGACGCAACCGTCTCGCGCTCGGCGAGATCGGCGTGGTGCAAATCGTCTTCGGGCTGGTGCTGTTCGGCGGGATGTTCCTCGCGCACACTTGGCTGTTCGGCGCGCGGCCTTATTAGGCTAGTCGGGCGGCGTCAGCTTGCGCTGCACGCGCTGGTCGAACTTCGCGACGTTGACCACCACGCGCTCGTGGCTGCCGTCGCCGATCGGCTCGCGCTCGTCGCGCGCTTCCAGCCGGAAGCTGATCGTGCGGCCCTCGACCTTCGTCACCCGCGCGGTGGCCACGACCTTCATGCCCACCGGCGTCGCGGCGACGTGGCGCACCTCGAGCAGCGTGCCGAGGCTCTGGTAGCCCGCGGGCAGAAAACGCTCGCAGGCCGCGAGCGCCGCCGCCTCGAACAGGTTGATCATCACCGGCGTGGCGAGCACGTGCACCTTGCCGCTGCCGACGCGCGGCGCGGTGTGCTCCTCGCCGACGGTCAGCTCGGCTTGGCCGACGAGGCCCGGTTTCAGCTCAGCGGGAAGTTCCATCCCAGTTTTCCTCAGAAGTGCGATTTTCGTATGCGCAGCCACCATAGCACTGCGCCGGCGGCGATCAGCGCGATGGCGAGCGCCAGCTCGAATTTCTTCAGGTCGCCGAGCCACAGCTCGAGGCCGCGCCCGAACGCGTACCCGGCCGACGCCACGGCGCTCGCCCACACGAGCGCCGCGACGAGGTCGATGGCGGTGAAGCGCAACCAGGGCACCGCGCTCGCGCCGATCGCCATCGGTCCCACGGTGCGCAGGCCGTACAGGAAGCGCATCGAGACGATCGCCGCCACGTCGTGGCGCTCGAGCAGCCGGTGGACGCGCCGCGCCCTCCGGGCGAGAAGCGGAAAGCGCGCGAGCAGGCGCTCGCCGTAGCGCCGTCCGAGGAAGAAATAGAACTGCTCGCCGATCACGCTGCCCGCGAGCGCGGCCACGATCACCCAGCCCAGTTGCAGGTAGCCGCTGTGCGCCGCGAAGCCTGCCACCAGCAGCACCGTCTCGCCTTCGAGAAGCGCGCCGACGAGCACGGCCGGATAGCCCCACGCCTGTATCAATGGTTCGAGATCCATGGCGCCGGCATTCTGACGCAAAATAGCGCGATGCAGGACCAGCATCCCCGTGTCGTGATCCTCGGCTGCGGCTTCGGCGGGCTGTTCGCCGCGCGCGCGCTGGCGCGCGCGGCCGTGCGCGTGACGGTCGTCGACCGCACCAACCACCACCTGTTTCAGCCGCTCCTGTACCAGGTCGCCACCGCCGGGCTCGCGGCGCCCGCGATCGCCGCGCCGATCCGCCAGATCCTCGCCGCGCAGAAGAACGCCATGGTGCTGTTCGGCGAGGCCGAGCGCGTCGACGCCGTGCGCCGTGCGGTAGTGCTGGAGGACGGCAGCGAGATCGGCTACGACCACCTGATCGTCGCCACCGGCTCGACGCACAGCTACTTCGGCCACGACGACTGGGCGCGCCATGCGCCGGGCCTGAAGACGCTCGAGGACGCGTTCGACATCCGCCGCCGCGTGCTGCTCGCCTTCGAGCACGCCGAGCGCGAGAGTGACGCGCAGCGCCGCGGTGCCTGGCTCACCTTCGTGGTGGTGGGCGCGGGAGCGACCGGCGTCGAGATGGCCGGCACGCTGGCCGAGATCGCGCGCCACACGCTGCGCGGCGAGTTCCGCCGTTTCGATCCCCACATCGCGCGCGTGGTGCTGGTCGAAGGCGGCGAGCGCGTGCTGCCGGCCTATCCCGCGGATCTCTCCGCCAAGGCGAAGCTGCAGCTCGAGCGCCTCGGCGTCACGGTGTGGCTCGGACGGCAGGTCACGGGCATCGACGCCGATGGCGTGCAACTGGGCGACGAGCGGCTCGCCGCGAAGACCGTCATCTGGGCCGCGGGCGTCGCCGCCTCACCGCTCGGCGCATCGCTCGGCGTGCCGCTCGACCGCGCGGGGCGCGTGATCGTCGAGCCCGATCTTTCGCTTCCCGGGCATCCGGAGATCTCGGTGATCGGCGACCTCGCCGCGCTGCCCTGGCACCAGCCGCCGGTGCCGGGCACCGGGCCCGCTGCCAAGCAGATGGGCCGGCACGCGGCGCGCAACATCGTGCTGCGGCTCGCGCGCCGGGCGCCGAAGGCGTTCCGCTACCGCGACTACGGCTCGCTCGCGACCATCGGCCGCTCGAGCGCGGTGGCCCTGCTGGGCCGCATGAAGCTCTCGGGCTATCCCGCCTGGCTGATGTGGCTCGTCGCGCACATCTTCTTTCTCATCGGCTTTCGCAACCGGATCGCGGTGCTGATCGACTGGGCCTGGGCCTACTGGACCTTCCAGCGCAGCGCGCGCATCGTCACCGGCGGGATCCGGAGCCGGCCGCGGCCTTGAACGCGCGGGCGAACTCGGCGGGGTCGAACCCGACGAGAAGCGTTGCGCCCGCCTCGACGATCGGCCTGCGGATCGCGCTGGTGTGCGCCGCGAGGAGCGCAAGCATGCGCGCCTCGTTCAGGTCCGCGCGCTCGGCTTCCGGGATCTTGCGCCAGGTGGGGCCGCGGGTGTTGGCGAGCGCCTCCCAGCCGGCCTGCTTCGCCCAGGCCTTGAGCCTGCCTTCCGGCACGCCCGCCTTCTTGTAGTCGTGGAAGTCGTAGGCGACGCCGTTCGCCTCCAGCCAGACGAAGGCCTTCTTCATGGTGTCGCAGTTCTTGATGCCGTAGATCTTCGCTTTCATGCCTGTCCCTCCCATAGCCAGGCGGCGCCGCGCACGCCGCTCGAGTCGCCATGCTTCGGCGGCAGAAGGCGGGTGGCGATGTGATCCGAGAACACGTAGCGCGGCCACAGCCGCGGCACCTCGTCGTACAGGCGCGCGACGTTCGATACTCCGCCGCCGAGCACGATCACGTCGGGATCGAGGATGTTGATCACCCCGGCAAGCGCGCGCGCCAGGCGCTCCTCGTAGCGCCCGAGCGCGGCTTCGCCGCCGTCGCGCTCGAGCGCCGGGCCCGACAGGTAGGTCTCGATGCAGCCGGCGCGGCCGCAGTAGCACGCGCGCAGCGGCAGGTCCTCCGCGCGCGGCAGTGGCAGCGGGTTGTGGCCCCATTCCCCGGCGATCGAGTTCGCGCCCGCGAGCGCTCGCCCGCGCACCACGATGCCGCCGCCCACGCCGGTGCCGAGGATCACGCCGAACACCACTTCGGCGCCCGCTCCCGCGCCGTCGACCGCCTCCGACAGCGCGAAGCAGTTGGCGTCGTTGGCGAGCCGCACTTCGCGGCCGAGCGCGGCTTCGAGATCCCGCTTGAGCGGCTTGCCGATCAGCCACGTCGAGTTGGCGTTCTTCACCAGCCCCGTGGCGTGCGACAGCGCCCCCGGAATGCCGACGCCGACCGTGCCCCGCCGGCCCGCCGCGCGTTCGGCCTCGCGCACCAGCGCTGCGATCGTCGCGATGGTCGCCGCGTAGTCGCCGCGCTCGGTCGGCACACGCTTGCGGAACAGCTCGCGCCCTTCGGCGTCGAGCGCCAGCGCCTCGGTCTTGGTGCCGCCGAGGTCGACGCCGATGCTCAACATGCTGATTCCACCTTGGAGACGCATTATGGGGCAAAAGGAGCGGCGGGCCCGGGCGCTCGCGCCGTCCTCGGCGCGAGCACCACATTTTTTGATCGTCGTCGGTCGTTGCAAGGCTAGATCGACCGGCTCGGCTGGAGCTAAACTTGCTTGGCCCGATATATGACGTCAAACCGTTCGCCGCGGGCTTGAACCCCCACCGCTGCTCTGGGGACTTACCCGGCCCGACCATAGAGGGGAAAGATTTGGACGCGCTGCTAAAGTTCAGTTCGCTGGTCGACCGCCTCAACGAGCGCATCGGCCGCTCGGCGGCTTGGTTCGGTCTCTTCGGGGTCGTCGTCTGCACGGTGAACGCCATCGTGCGCTATTCCCTGAATCTCAGCTCCAATGCCTGGCTCGAAATCCAGTGGTATTTCAACTCCGTGATGTTCATGCTGGTGGCGGCCTGGGCGCTTAGGCGCAACGACCACGTTCGCATCGACGTCATTGCGGGCAAGTTGCCGTTGCGAGCACAGGCATGGATCGACATCTTCGGCGGCCTTTTCATGCTTCTTCCGACCGCCGTGATCATCGGCTGGTACAGCTGGCCGTCACTGGTGAACTCGTTCGAGATCGGCGAGCACTCCTCCGATCCAGGCGGACTGCTGCGGTGGCCCATCCGGCTCCTGATCCCTGTGGCGTTCGCGCTTCTCGCGCTGCAGGGCGTTTCCGAGATCGTCAAGCGAATCGCGTTCCTGAAGGGACGGATCCCCTACCCGGGCGAGCGCCACGGCCAGGAGCCCGCCTGATGTCCCTGGAGCTGATGGCGCCGCTGATGTTCAGCGGCCTGGTGCTATTCCTGCTGATCGGCTATCCGGTGGCGTTCTCGCTCGCGTTCACCGGGCTCTTCTTCGGCGTGGTCGGGATGCAGCTGGACCTGCTCCACCCGTCGCTGCTGCAGGCGCTGCCGGAGCGCGTGCTCGGCATCATGGCCAATTCCACCTTGCTCGCGATCCCGTTCTTCACCTTCATGGGCCTGATCCTCGAGCGCAGCGGCATGGCCGAGGATCTGCTCGACACGATCGGACAGCTGTTCGGCAGCATCCGTGGCGGCATTGCCTACGCCGTCGTATTTGTCGGCGCGTTGCTCGCCGCGACGACAGGGGTGGTCGCCGCCTCGGTCCTTGCCATGGGCCTGATATCGCTGCCTGTGATGATGCGCTACGGCTACTCGAAGAAGCTCGCGACCGGCGTCATCGCCGCCTCGGGAACGCTCGCCCAGATCATCCCGCCGAGTCTTGTGCTGATCGTGCTGGCAGACCAGATGGGCGCGTCGGTAGGCGACCTGTACGAGGGCGCGCTCGTGCCCGGGCTGACGTTGACTGCGTTCTACGCGCTCTATGTGCTCATCGTGTCGATCATGAATCCCGGGGCGGCGCCCGGCTGCCCGCACGAAGCGCGCACGCTGCGCGGCGGCGCGCTGGCGCGCAAGGTGCTGACCGCCATGATTCCGCCGCTGGTACTGATCTTCCTCGTGCTCGGCACGATCTTCGTCGGCGTCGCGACGCCTACCGAGGGCGGCGCCATGGGTGCGAGCGGCGCCATCATCATGGCGCTCGCCAAGCGCAAGCTCAGCTGGAACCTGCTCAAGCAGGCGGTGGAGTCGACCGCGACCATGACGAGCTTCGTGATCTTCATTCTCGTCGGCTCCACCGTATTCAGTCTGGTATTCCGGGGCGTGAACGGGGATCTGTGGGTGGAACAGCTGCTCACCGGATTGCCGGGCGGGGCGCTCGGCTTCCTGATCGTGGTGAACGTGATGATCTTTTTTCTGGCGTTCTTCCTCGACTATTTCGAGATCGCCTTCATCATGGTTCCGCTGCTCGCCCCGGTGGCGCAGAAGCTCGGCATCGACCTAGTCTGGTTCGGCGTGCTGCTCGCGGTGAACATGCAGACGTCCTTCCTGCACCCGCCGTTCGGCTTTGCCCTGTTCTACCTGCGCAGCGTGGCGCCGAAAAACATCAAGACCACCGACATCTACTGGGGCGCCGTGCCGTTCGTCTGTATCCAGCTGGTGATGGTGGCGATCGTGATCGCGTTCCCCGGGATCGTCACCAGCCATGTATCGAAGGCGGCAGGCGCGATCAGCGGTTCGGGCGCGGAGGAATTGCGCCGCCAGCTCGGGGCGCCGGCCTCCCCCGGCGCGGGGGCCGCGCCGGGCGACGCTTCCAGGGATGATCCGGCCGCGCAGATCGACCGGATGCTGAAGCAGCAGAAGTAGGCGGCTATTTTCTGCCGGGGACCGGATCTGCGTTGCTGAGCAGGAACGTGTTGAGCGTCTGCTCGGCCACGCGGTGCCACAGGAATTCGTCCTGGCGAAATTTCTTCCAGGATTCGTAGATCTTCTTCCACGACGGATTCTTCGCCGCCTCCTCCTCGTACAGCTCGAAAGAGGCCTTGTGCGCGGCCTTCATGATCTCCGGCGAGTACGCATGCAGCTTGACGCCATTCTTCACCAGGCGCAGCAGTGCCTGCGGATTCTTGAAATCGTACTGGGCCATCATGTCGATGTTGGCCTCGTAGCAGGCCGCCTCGAGCGCCGCCTGGTATTCCTTGGGCAGCTTTTCCCATTCCTTGACGTTGACGAACAGGGAATACATCGAGCACGCCTCCCACCAGCCCGGGTAGTAGTAGTGCGGCGCGATCTTGTAGAAGCCGAGCTTCTCGTCATCGTAGGGGCCGACCCATTCGGCGGCGTCTATCGTGCCGCGCTCCAGCGCAGGATAGATGTCGCCGCCCGCGATCTGCTGCGGCACCGCGCCGAGGCGCGCCATCACCTCGCCGCCGAGGCCCGCGATGCGCATCTTGACGCCTTTCAGGGCCGAAACCGATTTCACTTCATTCCTGAACCAGCCGCCCATCTGGCAGCCGGTGTTGCCCGCGGGGAAGGAGATGATGTTGAACTCGCGGAAGAACTCGCGCACCAGCTCCAGCCCGCCCCCGTAATAGATCCACGCGTTCTGCTGGCGCTGGTTCATGCCAAAGGGCAGCGTGGTGTCGAACGCGAAGGTCTTGTTCTTGCCGACGAAGTAATAGCTCGCGGTGTGCGTGCACTCGATGGTGCCCTGCTGCACCGCGTCCACGGTGCCGAAGGCGGGAACGATCTCGCCGGCGCCGAAAACGCGGATCTGGAATTTTCCGCCGGTGATCGCGGCGACACGCTTGGCGATGGTTTCGCCGCCGCCGTAGATCGTGTCCAGACTCTTGGGAAAGCTCGACGCGCAGCGCCAGCGCACCTCGGGCAGCGACTGCGCAATTGCGGGCGCGGCGACCGCGGCGGCCGCGGCGCCACCCGCGGCTGTGAGGAATTTTCTGCGAGTGGTCTTCACGGCAGCACCCCCTTTTGAGTGAGTTGGACCGTAGCACCATACGAGAAACGCAGCGGTATGTCCATGCGCGAAAGCGAGCGCACGATCCCGGTGCGCTGCGCCGCCGCGACGCCTCAAAATCGTGCGCGACCTGGCTTGCGGAGTTCTGCTTGGAAGTCTTGCCGTGCGTACGGAAATCGAAGGAAGGGATCGCGGCCACGATCGTCGATGCCGCACCTCTGATAGAGGTCGGTCTATGATATCCAACCCATCACTAAAGGCGACGCCATGCCGAACATTCTCCTCATCCAGGGCCCCAACATGAGCTACCTCGGCAAGCGCCAACCCGAGCTCTACGGCAAGACGACCGCTGCCCAGCTCGACGCCATGCTGCGCGCGCACGCGAAGGCCAACAAGTACCGGCTCGACATCTTCTACACGCACAGCGAGGCGGACGCCATCGAGCGCCTGTACCGCGGCGTGGACGAGAAGCTCGACGGCGTAGTGATGAATCCCGCGGCGTTCCTGTTCGCCGGCTACCCGCTGCGCGACTGCCTGCGCGCGGTACCGTTCCCCTACGTCGAGGTGCACATGACGAACATCGAGAGGCGCGGCATTCACTCGATCCTCGCCGAGACGGCGGTCGGCATGGTGGCCGGCTTCGGCGTGCGCTCGTACGTGCTGGGGCTCGACGCGCTGCTCGGGCACCTGCAGGGGCAGCGCAAGGGCGGCCGCGCGGCCAGACGGTAAGCCTGTCGTGCATCGGATCGCCGATGAGGCATCGGCGCCGATAGCGCACGCCGCCGAGGGGGTTTGTCAGGCGTGACCGTCAGCGCAGGCCGCGATTCCGGTGTATCTTCTCGTCCGGTTACCGCCGTGGGAACGACCGGGTAGATGACGCCGCAGGAATTCAAGCTGACAAAGCTGACGCCGCATTGCGGCGCAGAGGTGCGCGGCGTCGACCTGTCGCAGCCGATCGGGGAGCGCGCCACGGCCGAGCTCGAGCGCGCGCTCGCCGAGCATTGCGTGCTGTTCTTCCGCGGCCAGTCGATGACCCCGGTGCAGCACAAAGCGCTCGGCCGCCGCTTCGGCGAACTGCACCTGCACCCCGCCTGGCCGCGCCTGGTCGACGGGCATCCCGAGATCATGGAAATCTACGCCGACGAGAATTCCAAGCGCGTTGCGGGCGAGGACTGGCACTCGGACGTTTCCTGCGACCCCGAGCCGCCGCTCGGCACCATCCTCTACATGCTCGAGGTGCCGCCGGTGGGTGGCGACACGCTGTTCGCTAGCATGTACGCGGCCTGGGATACGCTGTCGGCGCCGATGCAGCGCATGCTCGAGGGGATGACCGCACTGCACGATGGCGAGTACGTGTACCGGGGCCGTTACGAGGGCGCGATCGAGCAAGGTAAGGTCTACCCGCGCTCCGAGCACCCGGTCGTGCGCACGCATCCGGTGAGCGGGCGCAAGGCACTGTTCGTCAACCGCACCTTCACCACCCGCATCATGCAGCTCGCGAAGCACGAGAGCGACGCGATGCTCGCCATGCTATTCGAGCATCTCGAGCGGCCGGAGTTCCAGTGCCGCTTCCAATGGCAGCCGGGGTCGGTCGCGTTCTGGGACAACCGCTGCGCGCAGCACCACGCGATGTGGGATTACTATCCTCATCGACGCCGCGGCCTGCGCGTCACCATCAGGGGCGACGCGCCCTACTATAGAGCATGAACTTCCTGCTCTGGCTGTCGGACAAGCTCGACGCGCTCGGCAAGAACAAGCGCCAGATCGCGCTGGGCGCGCTGGGCCTCGCCGCACTGGCGGCGCTAGTGTTCTTCGTCCCCCTGCTGCTCGAGGACAGCTCTAGACTGGGGCAGGTGCGCGTGCCGGCAAACGTCGTCACCAAGCCGCTCGGACCTCCGGCGGCCGTGCAGGCGCCCGCGCCGCAGCCGGTTCAGGCGCAAGCGCCCATCGCCGCGCCCGTCGCCGCGCCAGCGCCAGCGCCAACGCCCGCGCCGGAACCGAGCCCCGCGCCCGCAGCGACAGCCGTCCCGCAGAATCCGCCCGTCGAGGCACAGGCTCCTGCGACCTACCAGGTGCAGGTCGGCGCGTTTCGCGAGGAGCCACGCGCCAGGCGCCTGGCGAAACGGGTCGAGCGGGCGGGCTTCCAGCCCGTGGTGGTGGAGGTGGACCTGCCCGATCGCGGGCGCTTCCACCGCGTGCGGCTGGAGCCCGCGCTGTCGCACGAGGAGGCGCAGCAGCTGCTCGCCAAGCTGCAGAAGAAGATGCCGAAGCTGAAGGCGATCGTGGTGCGCAGCGGCAGCTAGGGCGCGGCCCGCGCGGCCGCGCTTCAGGCCTTTTTCAAGAACTCGTCGAATGCGGGCTGCAGCTCGGCCAGCTCCGCATCGATGGAATCCGGCAGCGACTGCGCGAACAGGTCGAGCAGGACCAGTGCGTTGACGGTGCCATCGCTGCCCTGGACCCTGATCGCGCCGAGCCGCTTGGCCATCTTCGCATTGACCTGCTGAAGCTCTCGGTAGTGCGCTTTCAGCCCTTCGAGCCCCGGATCGGCCGGCTTGCCCTGTTGCCGGAGGAAATACTGGGCGAGCAGGTAGGTCGACACGACCCGGTAGATGGTCTCTTCCTTGCTCGAGAACGGGAGATGGAAATGCGCCATCGGCCTGAGGAATGCGACGCGCGGACAATCGCTGCTCGCCGCAAGCAAACCCATCAGTGAGCGCAGCACTCGCTGCACGCTGGTGCCCTTGGTGACGGTGCGCTCCTGCGACTCGACCTCTGCCGTGACGTCGTCGTACGAGCGCACCCGGTCGAACAGCTCGACCAGCGGCAACAGGCGCACCGCCATCGGGCAATGGGCCGTGTCCGACTTCGACAGCGGGCAATTGGGGCACTGGTGGAACCCGAGCTTGGTCCACTCCGGCAAGTCCGCCGGCGCCTCGCCCGGGGCCGCAGGTCCCACCGGCAGCGATTCCGTCCGGCCGTCTGGAAATCGGAAACGGTAGATGAGCGTCGCCAACATCGGCTAACTCGGCCCGCCACCCGCGCCGCAGGACACGAGGATCTTTCCGGAGCGTCCGCCGCGCGCGGCATGCGCGACCGCCTCCTTCAAACGGGCGAGCGGATAGACCTGCTCCACTTCGACGGCCAGCGTGCCGTCGGCGAGCTTGGCGGCGAGCTCGCGGTACAGCGCGGCGATGCTCTCCGGCGGCGTCTCGACGTACCAGCGCCGCAGCCAGAAGCCTTTCAGGCTCACGCCGCGGAACACCAGCTCGCGCCCGTCCATAGTGCACGGCGCGCCGCTCAGCAGCCCGTAATTGACCACCGTGCCGCCGTCGTCCACGCAGCGCGCCAGGCGCTGCGTCGCCGATCCGCCGACGGCGTCGATGCCGAGCGCCAGCGTTCCGCCGCCGGTCGCCGCGCGCACCTGCTCGTCCAGCTCGGGCCCGTCGACCAGCACCGCGTCGGCGCCGAACGCGCGCAGCGGCTCGACGAGCTCCTTCCTGCGCACCACGTTGACGCTCTTCATGCCCGCCTCGCGCGCGAGCTTGATCAGGCAGTGCCCGACGCCGGAGTTGGCGGCGTTCTGGATCACCCAGTGGCCCGCCCGCGGCGGCACGAACCGGTGCAGCATCAGGTAGGCGGTCGGCGGGTTGACGCGCAGCATGGCGAGCTGCTTCGGGTCGACCCCGGCGGGCAGCGCGAACAGCGCGCCCGCCTTGCCGATGGCCCGCTCGCGCCACGCACCGGGTCCCGGCAGCAGCACACGGTCGCCGACCTTGAGGTGCGCGACGCCCGCGCCGAGCTTGGTCACGCGCCCCACGCCTTCGGCGCCGGGGATCATCGGCAGCTTCGGCGGGGCGGCGCCGTACTTGCCTTCGAGGTTCAGGATATCGGCGGGATTGATCGGAAAGAGCTCGGTCTCGACGAGCACCTCTCCCGGGCCCGGATCGCCGGGCTCGGGCTGCTCGACGACCTCGATGACCTTGTCGGGTTGTCCGAATTGCGAAAAGTGCGCGACCAGCATGGTGATCTCCTTTCGTATGGCGACCTTACCACGCCGCCTCGAGCAGCCGCACGACGTCGGCGAGCTCGCGCAGCGGGCGCGGGTTGGTCTTCAGCCACATGTTCTCCATCGCGCCGCACGCGACCGCGGCGAGCTGATCGCGTCCGACCTCCAGGTCGCGCAGGCGCGTCGGCAGCCCGAGGCGCTCGATCAGCGCGCCCACCGCCCCGGGCGCATCTCCGTCCGCCCGGCCCAGCGCCGCGGCGATGCGCGCCTGCGCCGCGCGCGTCGCCTCCAGGTTCCAGCGCATCACGTGCGGCAGCATGATGCACGAGGTGTAGCCGTGGCTCATGCCGGTCACCGCGCCCAGGCTGTGGCCGATGCCGTGGCTCGCGCCGTAGGGCACGCGCATGATGCCGAAGCCCGACAGCCACGCCCCCTGCAGGCAATCCAGCCGCGCCGCCATGTCCGCCGGCGCCTCCCTGGTGCGCGCCAGCGAGCGCGCGAACAGCTCGAGCGCGTGCGCCGAGGTCGCTTCCACCAGCGGCGAGGGCTGGATCGAGCAGATCCCCTCGACCGCGTGGTCGACCGCGCGAATCGCGGTCGACAGCCACAGCCATGGCGGCGTGTACACCGTGACCGCCGGGTCGAGGATCACGGCCGCGGCACCGATCTCGCGCCCGAGGTAGGCGTCCTTCACCTTGCGCACGGGATCGGTGCAGCCGCCGAGGTTGGAGAACTCGGCCGCCGACAGCGTGGTCGAGAGCACGATCTGGCGGCAGGGCGGCGGCTCGATGCGCGGCACGCGGCGCGAGCCGTCGGCATTCACGCCGAGGTGGTAGTCGCCCAGCTGCTCGGGGCGCGTCAGGCCGTGCGCCAGCGCGATCAGCATCACCTTCACCGTATCTATCGCGGTGCCGCCGCCGAAGGTGAGGATCAGGTCCGGCGCGACGGCGCGCGCGGCGTCGGCCGCGGCGATCACGCTCGCGCGCGGCGTGTGCTCGACGCACTCGTCGAAGGTGCCGACGCAGCGCGCGCCGAGCGCCGCGCGGATGCGCTCGACCGCGTCGGTCTTGCGATTGAGCGTGCGGCTGGTGACGATGAGCACGCGCCGCGCGCCGCGCCGGTCGGCTTCCTCGACGACCGCCTCGGCGGCCGGCTTGCCCCAGACGACGCGGTCCTGGGCGAGAAACTCGTGCATGCCGGCATTCATGTCCCGACCGCCTCTCGCTGCGGCTGCCTCAGATCGCGCTGCGCGAGCGCCAGCACGGCGCCGAGCGCGAGCAGCGCGGCGGAGGCCGCGAGCCCGACCTGCAGCGAGCCCGAGCGGTCCGCGAGCCAGCCGATCGCCACCGGCCCTGCGATCTGTCCGGCAGCGAACACCGCGGTGAAGGTGGCGATCGCCGATCCCCACGCTGGGCGGGGCAGCGCGCGCTTGATGAAGCTGCCGACCGAAGACGGCGCGCTGAACATCGCCAGGCCGAACAGCGCCGCCGAGAGCAGCATCGCCGCCGGCTGCGCCGAGGCGAGCGGCAGCGTGGCGCCCGCGGTGAGCACCGCCATCACCGCAGCGAGCGGCCGGCCGCCGGGCCAGTGCTCGGCGGGGTTGCGCCATACCAGCGGCGCCAGCAGCGTCGCGAGCCCCAGCACGAACCACACCGCGATCACCGTCGCGGTGCTCGCGCCGTTGACGCGCATCCACGCGATGACGAAGGTCATGTAGCCGATGTAGCCGAGCGCGAACATGGTGTAGGAGGCGAGCTCGGCGGCGAACGGCCGCAGCTTCCAGCGCGCCTCGCCGGCCATCTCCCCCGGCTCGGCGATAGTCCATGCGGCCCAGGCCGCGGCGAGCGTCATCAGCAGGCTCGCGTAGCCCATGCCGCGCCAGGCAAGCGGCCACGCGGCGCTGCCGCGCGCTTCGAGCAGCAACGGCACCGCGACCCCGGAGAGCATCAGGCCGATGCCGCCGCCCGCGAAGTAGATCGCGATCGTGGTGGTGGCGAGCTGCGGGCGGTGCCGGAAGATGTTGCCCGAGAGCGCACCGCCGCAGATGAACACCGCCGCGCCGCCCACCCCCGCCAGCACGCGCACTGCCATCAGTGCCTCGAAGCCGCGCACCAGGCCGGTCGCGGCGATCGCCAACGAGGTGAGCGCCATGCCCCAGCCGAACATCGCGCGGTTGCCGAGGCGCCCCACCGTGGCGCGCACCAGCAGCGCACCGAGCAGGTAGCCGAAGGCGTTGACGGTGTTGATCGACCCGGCCTGCGAGTAGCTCCACTGCAGGTCGCTGCGCATCGCGGGCAGGATGAGCGCGTAGGCGAAGCGCGCGAACGAGTTCGACACCGCCGGCCCGAACGACAGCAGGACCGCGACCAGCAGCCCGCGCGCCAGCGTCACTTCCCGAGGATGGGTGACCACGCGCCATCTTAGCGGCTACTATGCAAACCATGAACGACGCCGCGCCGCGTCTCGATATCCTGCTCGCCGCGGCCTGCGCGCGCTTCGCCGCGCGCGAGGCGCTCGCCTGCGAGCGTGTGCTGCCGTACCGGGAATTCCTGGATCGGGCACGTGCCGTCGCCGCATTGCTGGCGGACGCGGGGCTGGGGCGCGACGAGCTGCTGCACGTGCGCGTCTCGAACCATCCGCTCGATCTGGTCGCCTATTTCGGCGCCTGGCTCGCGGGCGGCGTGGTGGTGCCGGTGCACCGCAGTTCGCCCGCGCTCGCCGCGGCGCAGATCGCCGAGCGCACGCGGGCGCGCTTCGAGTGGGACGCGCTCGCGACGGCGCCGCTGCGGCGCATCGCGAGCGAGGCGCCGCCGGCGCGGCCGATCCTCGAAGGCGCCGCGCTGGTGGTATTCACCTCGGGCTCCTCGGGCACGCCCAAGGGCGCGGTGCTGTCGCACCGCGCCTTCGCCGGCAAGCTCGAGGCGATCCAGCAGATGCTCGGCTTCACCGCCGACGAGCGCACCCTGCTCGTGCTCAACATCACTTTCAGCTTCGGCATCTGGGTCGCGCTGCTCACGCTGCTGCACGGCGGGCGGCTCGTGCCGGTCGAGAAATTCGTCCCCGCGGCCTTCCTCGAGCAGCTGCGCGCCGCGTCGATCACGCGCGTCGGCGTGGTACCGACCATGATGCGCGCGCTGATCCTCGACTGCCCCGCCGATTCGCTCGCGCGACAGGGGCGCGCGCTGGCGGCGGCGGGCGCGCTGCGCAGCGTGATGATCGGCGGCGAGTCGCTCGGCCAGGCGCTCGGCGAGACGCTGCGCGCGCTGTACGCGCCCGCCGAGCTGATCGACATCTACGGCCTGACGGAGACCTCGACCTGCGATTTCTTCCTCATGCCGCGGGACGCCGCGCGCTACGCGGGCTGCATCGGCCGGCCTGCGCCGGGGGTGCGCTTTCGCATCCGCGGCGACGACGGCCGGGACGTGGCACAGGGCGCGGTCGGCGAGCTGTGCGTCGCCAGCCCCTTCCTGATGAACGGCTACCTCGGGCAGCCCGAGTTGAACCCGATCGACCGCGAGGGCTGGCTCGCCACGGGGGATCTCGCGCGCGAGCGCGACCCCGGTGTGGTCGAGATTGCCGGCCGCAAGAAGGAGCTCATCGTGCGCGGCGGCAACAAGATCGCGCCGCAGGAGATCGAGTTCGCGTGCAGCGCGCACCCGAAGGTCGCGGCCGCGCTCGCCGTCGGCCGGCCCGACGCGCGCCTGGGGCAGCGCATCCACGCGCTGGTAGTGCCGCGCGACCCGAGCCTGACAGCGGACGAGCTGCGCGCCTTCCTGCGCCAGCGGCTCGACAAGTTCAAGCAGCCCGACGTCTTCTATTTCTCGCGCGAGCTGCCCGCCGGGCGCACCGGCAAGGCCGACCGCGGCCGCTTCGCCGCGATGCTCGAGGCCGGGGAGCTCTCGCCCGTCTAGTCGCCGCACGGCGACAGCGAAATATGTCGCAACGAGGTCGCGACTGTTCGGTGCGCGATCCAGTATCGGCGTATCGTTCTTGCTACGCGCTCTCGCATCGCTGAACCCGGTGGACATGAACGATCACGTTGGATTCGTCGCCGCAGGCACTTCGCCTGCCGATGGTGTCCGCGCAGCCTTCGAAACCTTCGCCCTTCCGGTCGCCGCGTTCGCCGCCTCGGTCCTGTTGATCGGCTTCGGCCCCGAGCTGCCCGATTTGCTCGCGCCGCTGCGGCCCTACGGACCGTACTTCGCCCTGGGAATCGGCCTGCTCATCAGCCTCGCTTTCATGCGCGGCCGCGCGCTGTTCGCGCTCCTGTCGCTGCTGATCGCCTACGCCAGCTTCACGCTGTTCCTCGCGGACGAGCCAGACAGCTTCTCGGCGGCAACGGTTTACGCCGCATTGTGCGTCTTCGTGCCGCTCAATCTCGCGCTGTTGTGCATCGTGCGCGAGCGCGGCGCGCTCAACGTCTACGGCGCACGGCGCCTCACCTTGCTGGTGGTCGAGATCGGCGCCACCGCCGCGATCGTGATCGGCGGCTACCGGGAAGTCACCGATGCGCTGTACCGGCCGCTTCTCGTCGGGCTCTGGCCGCCCGCCACGCCGATTCCGCAGCTCGGCCTGATAACGATGGCGCTCGCGCTGGTCGTGGCCGTGGCGAGCGCAGCGCGCAAGGCCGGCGTAATCGAAGCCGCCCTCGCCGTCGGCGTCGTAACGTTCGCCGCCGCGTGCCACGCCGCGGGAGCGCCGGAGACCTACGCGTGGTTCACCGCCGCGGGCGTGATCATTACGGCCGGCGTGCTGCAGGATTCCTACCGCATGGCGTTCCGCGACGAGCTGACCGGCCTTCCCGGCCGTCGCGCGCTCAACGAGAGGCTGATGGGCCTCGACGGCCACTACACCATCGCCATGCTCGACGTCGACCACTTCAAGCGCTTCAACGACACCTGGGGCCACGACGTCGGCGACCAGGCGCTCAAGCTGGTGGCCTCGCGCCTGCAGCGGGTCAGCGGCGGCGGCACGGCGTACCGCTACGGGGGAGAGGAGTTCCTGGTCGTGTTCCCGGGGACGCGCCTGGCCGCGGCCCTGCCGCACCTCGAGGCGCTGCGCAGCGACATCGAAGCCTACGAGTTCGAGATCCGCAGCCGCACGCGCCGCCGGCGCGACGGCGCCAAGAGCGCGCAGGATTCCGGCGACGGCGCGACGCGCTGGGTCTCGGTCGCCGTGAGCATCGGCGTGGCCGAAAGGAGCGACCGGCTCGCCATGCCGGCCACGGTCGTGAGCGCGGCGGACCAGGCCCTCTACCGGGCGAAGAAGACGGGCAGGAACCGGGTCTGTCGTTGACGCGGGCAGCCAAACCCGCGATATTTGCGCGCTCCATGGAGTTGCGCATGCACGTCCACCGCGTCGGCAGGCACCTGGGCGCCGAGATCTCGGGCGTCGACCTGTCGCAGCCGCTCGACGACGATGCGTTCGCGCAGGTCGCGGCGGCGTTCTTCGAGCACCAGGTGGTCGTGTTCCGCGGCCAGACGCTCACGCCCGCGCAGCAGATCGCCTTCACGCGCCGCTTCGGCGTGCTCGAGGAGCACGTGCGCACGGAGCACCGCCTCCCCGGCCACCCGGAAATCCTGATCGTGTCCAACGTGCGCGACGAGCGCGGCCGGGCGATCGGGGTCGAGGACGCCGGGCGCTTCTGGCACAGCGACCTGTCCTACAAGCGGGTGCCGAGCCTGCTTTCGGCGCTCTACGCGCTCGAGGTGCCGGTCGGGGACGACGGCGTGGTTCTCGGCCACACGAGCTTCGCCAGCACAGCGGCCGCCTACGACGCGCTGCCCGAGGAACTCCAGCGCCGCCTGCAGGCCCTGAGCAACGTCCACAGCTACCGCTACTACCGCGCGAAGAACGCCGCGGCGCAGAAGCTCGAGCAGGCGCGCGGCGCGCGCGTGGTGCAGGAGCACGCGCCGAGTGACGCGCAGTGGGCGAGCGTGCCCGACGTCGCGGCGCCGATCGTGCGCAGCCACCCGGTCACCGGGCGCAAGGGGCTGTTCGTCAACGAAGCGCACACCTCGTGCATCGTCGGCCTGCCCGAGGACGAGGGGGCGGCGCTGCTGGCGCGGCTTTGCGCGCACATCGTGCGGCCGGAATTCCGCTACGAGCACGCGTGGCGCGCCGGCGACCTGCTCATGTGGGACAACGTCGCTGTTCAGCACAAGGCGAATTTCGACTACGACCTGCCGCTGCGCAGGCTGATGCACCGGACCACCGTGCGCGGCGAAGAGGTGATGCAAGACCGCCGATGAGGTACTCGAACCTCGCTGGCAACTCGCACGCGTCGAGCATCGCGAGGATCCTGCGATGGAAAGCCGGCCTGCACGGCGAGAAGCGGCCGCCGTCGCCGACGACCGGCGTTGCGGTGCCGACGGTGCCGAACGACGGCCGGACGCTGCGCAAGGCGACCCACGACGCCCTCACCTGGATCGGGCACGCCACGTTCGTCGTCCAGCTCGGCGGCACGAGCGCGCTGCTCGACCCGGTGATGTCGCCGGTGATCGCCGGCTTCATCCCGCGCAACGTCGCGCCGGGCCTCGCCTGGCCGGCGCTGCCGAAAATCGATTTGGTGCTGGTCACCCACAATCACCGCGACCACATGGACGCGCCGACCCTGCGGCGGCTCGGGCCCGACCCGGTCTACGTGGTGCCGCGCGGGCTGGGCAAGTGGTTCGAGCGCGCGGGCCTGCGGCGCGTGGTCGAGATGGCGTGGTGGCAGCGCGAGGAGATCGCGGGGCTGCGCGTCACCTTCGTCCCCGCCGAGCACTGGAGCCGCCGCGGGCTGTTCGATGTCAACGCCAGCTGGTGGGGCGGCTACGTGCTCGAGCGCGGCGGCCTGCGCGTCTACCACTCCGGGGACACCGCCTGGTTCGAGGGCTTCGGGCTGATCGGTGAGAAGTGCGGACCCATCGACGCCGCCATGCTGCCGATCGGCGCCTACGCGCCGCGCTGGTTCATGCAGGCGCAGCACATGGACCCCGCCGAGGCGGTGCGCGCCTTCGCCGCGCTCGGCGCGGCGCGCTTCGTCGCCATGCACTGGGGCACCTTCAAGCTGACCGACGAGGACCTGCGCGAGCCGCCGCAGCTGCTGGAGGCCATCTGGCGGCGCGCGCACCTGCCGCACGACCGATTGACGATTCCGGCGATCGGCGAGACCCTGCTGCTCGACCGCAGCCCGACAAGGAGACCGTTTCCATGAGCGCATTCCAAAACATCCGCGCGAGCAGCGAGGAAGGCGTGGCGCAACTGCAGCTGCACCGCCCCGAGCGGCTCAACGCGCTCAACAAGGCGACGCTGCTCGAGATCCACGCGGCGCTGGACGCCTTCGAGGCCGACCCCGCGGTGCGCGTCATCGTGCTTTCGGGCGCGGGGCGCGGCTTCTCCTCGGGCTTCGACCTCAAGGAGCAGATGGAGCGCAAGCCCGAGGGTGCGGCGGTGTGGCGCGAGGTCCTCGACCTCGATTTCTCCACCACCATGCGCTTCTGGGATTCGCCCAAGCCGACGGTCGCCGCGATCCACGGCGCGTGCATGGCGGGCGCCTTCGAGATGGCGCTCGCCTGCGACATCGCCGTCTGCTCGCGCGATGCGCAGTTCGGCGAGCCGGAGCTGAAATTCGGCGCCGGCATCGTGACCCTGCTCTTGCCCTGGGTGGTGGGGCCCAAGGCGGCCAAGGACATCATCCTCACCGGCGACGACGCGATCGGCGCCGAGCGCGCGCTGGCGCTCGGCATCGTCAGCCGCGTAGTGCCCGAAGGCGAGCACCTGACCGCGGCGCTGCGCATCGCGCGCCAGATGGCGGTGATCGACCCGGACCTGGTGCGCGACACGAAGAAGGCGATCAACCGCAGCTACGAAATCCAGGGCCTGCGCGCGGCGCTCGACACCGCGCTCGACATCGACCATGCCATCGAGTCGCACGGCTCCCCCGACAAGCGCCGCTTCATGGACATCGCGCGCGAGCAGGGCCTGAAGGCCGCGCTCGCCTGGCGCGAAGCGCGCTTCAAGGTCTGATATCGCGGCGCGCGGCCGGATTCGGCGTAGCATGGGGCTTTGCCACCAGGAGTGCGCTACCCATGAGCTCCAACGGACAGCCGGCGCACCCGGCGAGGGACCTCGCCGCCAGGATCTACGTCGAGCTCATCGGACGCGCGTTCCGCGGCACCGACAGCGCCGAGCAATTCAAGCCCGACCCGGCGAACATGGCAGCCCTGTGCTTCGGACTCGCCGAGGCGTTTCTCGTCAAGGCCGAGGAGCTGCGCAAGGCGGGCCCCGCCAAGCTCTCGCACTACCAGGCGCAGGATGCCGACCTGGTCGACTGGCTCAAGTAGTCAGCCGGAGGAGCGGGCGTTCAGCGTCCAGTCGAACTCGGCGTAGCGCAGCTTCACGCGCCCCTGGCGGCGGTCGATCATGTCGATCGCTTCGTCGTCGTCGATCCGCGCCAGCACGAACTCGAGCACTCCGTTCTCGCCGCCGAAGTCGGCTGCGTACCAGTGCAGCACCGTCGGCACCACCAGGATCGCGCCGCTCTGCTCGACGCGCACCGTCCTGCGCAGGTAGTCGCGGGCCGCGCTCTCCAGCTCGCGCTCGAGCTGTCCGGCATGGAAGGCCCGTAGCGCGGGCGACGAGTGGCACGCCGAGTACAGCGCGAAGTGCATGCGCTCGTCGTAGATCAGCGGCGTGAACGCGAGCCGCGGGTCGTCTTTCGCCATCGGCCCGCGCAGCTTGCCGTGCTTGTGGGCGTTGCCGCGCAGCAGGCCGTGCTCGATGTCGTCGAGCGAGAAGCCGAGGCCCGCGATGCGCAGGCATTCCCCCTCGAAGAAGCCCTGCGTGTCGAGCACGCTCGCGGGCGCGCCCGCCTCGAGCACCCCGGTCAGCACGCAGGCGTTGTAGGCGTTGAGCCAGAAGCCGATCGACACCGGGATCGTGGCGCGACGCGGGTCGAAGGAGGCGAGCGCCGCAAGCGCCGCCTCGAGCCGCTCGCGCTCGGGCGAGCGCGCGAGCGCCGCGTAGTCGCACGCGGCGCCCTCGGCGTCGAAGTGCGCCAGGCGCACGGACGCGAGCGCGTCGGCCAGGTTGCGCGCCGCGAACTCGCTTTCGGTGATGGCGCCCACAGGACCGGATTCTAGCGGCTCGCTACAATAGCCGAGAGGTGAACGCGCCATGCCCGGCCACAATTTCGGCAGTTACGACTACGTGATCGTCGGCGCAGGCAGCGCCGGCTGCCTGCTCGCCAACCGCCTGTCGGCCGATCCCGGCGTGTCGGTGCTGCTCGTCGAGGCGGGCGGCGCGGACGACTGGTTCTGGATCGACGTACCCGTCGGCTACCTGTACACCATCGCCAACCCACGCACCGACTGGTGCTACAAGACCGAGCCCGACGAGCACCTCGCGGGCCGCTCGATCCACTATGCGCGCGGCAAGGTGCTCGGCGGTTGCTCGTCGATCAACGCCATGATCTACATGCGCGGCCAGAAGCAGGACTGGGACCACTGGGCCGCGCTCGGCAACCGCGGCTGGTCGTGGGACGAGGTGCTGCCGCTGTTCCGGCGGCTCGAGGACTATGCGCAGGGCGAGGCGGACGGCTACGGCGCGGGCGGCGAGCTGCGCGTCGAGGACCCACGCGTGCACTGGGAGATCCTCGACGCCTGGCGCGAGGCGGCCGCCGAGTGCGGCATCCCGCCGATCAAGGTGTTCAATCGCGGCGACAATTTCGGCTGCGCCTACTTCCAGATGAACCAAAAGCGCGGCCGGCGCTGGAGCGCCACCAACGCATTCCTGAGACCGATCTCAGGCAGGACGAACCTCACTGTTCTCACCGAAGCACTCACTACGAAAGTCAGAATCAAGGACAGAAATGCGGCAGGCGTCGAGTTCCGTCACCCGCAGCACGGCGAGTGCTTCGTCGAGGCGCGGCGCGAGACGATCCTCGCGGCGGGCGCGATCGGCTCGCCGCAGCTGCTGCAGCTCTCGGGCGTCGGCCCGGGCGAGCTGCTGCAGCGCCACGGCATCGACGTGCTGCACGACCTGCCGGGCGTGGGCGGCAACCTGCACGACCATCTGCAGATCCGCATGCAGTACCGGGTGAAGAACGCGCGCACGCTCAACGAGCGCGCCAACAGCCCGTGGGGCAAGGCGGCGATGGGGCTCGAGTACCTGCTGTTGCGCACCGGGCCGCTCACCATGCCGCCGTCGCAGCTCGGCGCCTTCGCGCGGAGCGATCGGTCGCAGCCCACGCCCAACATCGAGTGGCACGTGCAGCCGCTGTCGCTCGACAAGTTCGGCGATCCGCTGCACCCCTTCCCCGCGATCACCCCGAGCGTGTGCAACCTGCGCCCCGAGTCGCGCGGCTGGGTGCGCATAAGGTCGCCCGATCCCGCGGCCTACCCCGAGATCAAGCTCAACTACCTTGCGACCGCCGCGGACCGCAAGGTCGCGGTCGACGGCATGCGCTTCACACGGCGCATCATGGAGGCCAAGGCGCTCGCGAAGTACGCACCGGAGGAATTTCGCCCGGGAATCGAAGTGCAACAGGACGGCGATCTCGAAAAAGCCGCGGGAGAGCTGGGCACCACCATCTTCCACCCTATCGGCAGCTGCAAGATGGGCCACGACGCGCAGGCGGTGGTCGACGACCGGCTGCGGGTGCACGGCATCGCGCGGCTGCGCGTCGTCGATGCCTCGATCATGCCGCGCATCACCTCGGGCAACACCAACGCGCCGACCTACGTGATCGCCGAGAAGGGCGCGGCCATGCTGCGCGCATGAAAACCACCCCGCTCGTCGGCGCGCACCGCAGGGCCGGCGCGAAGCTGGTGGATTTCGCGGGCTGGGAAATGCCGCTGCACTACGGCTCGCAGATCGACGAGCACCACGCGGTGCGGCGCGCCGCGGGCATGTTCGACACCTCGCACATGCTGGCGATCGACGTCGCGGGCACCGGCGCGCGCGCGTTCCTGTCGCGCGCGCTGGCCAACGACGTCGCGCGTCTCGAGCGGCCCGGCAAGGCGCTCTACTCTTGCATGTTGCGCGAGGACGGCGGCATCCTCGACGACCTGATCGCGTATTTCCTGCGCGCAGACCTGTATCGCGTGGTGGTCAACGCCACGACCGCGGACAAGGACCTGGCGTGGCTCGAGGCGCTCGGCGCCAGCGACGTGACGCTGCGGCCGCGGCGCGACCTGGCCATGATCGCGGTGCAGGGTCCGCAAGCGCGCAGCCGGACCTGGAGCGCACTGCCGGTACTGCGCGCGGCGAGCGAGCCGCTCGCGCCGTTCTTCGGCGCGACAGCGGGCGACGCGTTCGTGTCGCGCACCGGCTACACCGGCGAGGACGGCTTCGAGCTGCTGCTGCCCGCGGACGAGGCGCTCGCGGTCTGGGGGCGTCTCGCCCAGGCGGGCGTGCGGCCCTGCGGCCTGGGGGCGCGCGATACGCTGCGCCTCGAGGCGGGCATGAACCTCTACGGCCAGGACATGGACGAAAGCGTGACGCCGCTCGAGTGCGGGCTCGCCTGGACCGTCGACCTGGCGTCGCAGCGCGACTTCGTCGGCAGGCAGGCGCTCGCCGGGCGCAAGCCCGCGCGCGCGCAGCTCGGGCTGGTGCTCGCCGGGCGCGGCGGCGTGCTGCGCGCGCACCAGGCGGTGCACGGCGCGCGCGGCGACGGCGAGATCACGAGCGGCACCTTCTCGCCGACCATGCAGACCTCGATCGCGCTGGCGCGCCTGCCGCTCGAAACCGCGCCGGGCGACGAGGTCGAGGTCGAAGTGCGCGGCAAGCGCCTCGCGGCGCGCGCCGTGCGCCCGCCGTTCGTGCGCCACGGACGGATACTGGTTTCGTGATAGGAGAGCAGCGATGAACGTCCCGGAGAGCCTGAAGTACACCGCGTCGCACGAATGGGTGCGCGCCGAGCCAGACGGCACGCTGAGCGTCGGCATCACCGACCACGCGCAGGACGCGCTCGGCGAGCTCGTGTTCGTCGAGCTGCCCGAGGTGGGACGCAAGCTGAAGGCGGACGAAGCCTGCGCCGTCGTCGAGTCGGTGAAGGCCGCCTCCGACGTCTACGCCCCGCTCGCCGGCGAGGTGGTCGACGCCCACCATGCGCTCGCCGACTCGCCGGGCGACGTCAACAAGGACCCCTATGGGGCGTGGCTGTTTCGCCTGAAGCCCGCCGACCCGGCCGCGCTCGCGAAGCTGCTCGACGCCGCCGCCTACACGAAGACCTTCAAGTGAACGGCGGCGAGTTCCTGGAGCGGCACCTCGGCATCGAAGCGGCGAGCGAGCGCGCGATGCTCGAGGCGCTCGGCGTGCCCTCGCGCGAGGCGCTGATCGGCGAGGCGCTGCCCGCCTCGATCCGCCAGCGGCAGCCGCTCGAGCTGCCGGGGCCCCTGTCCGAGGCGCAGGCGCTCGAGGCGCTGCGCGCGATCGCCGGCGAGAACCAGGTCTGGCGCAGCTACATCGGCGCGGGCTACCACCATTGCCACACGCCGCAGGTGATCCAGAGGAACGTGCTCGAGAGCCCGGGCTGGTACACCGCCTACACGCCCTACCAGGCGGAGATCTCGCAGGGGCGGCTGGAAGCGCTGCTCGCCTTCCAGCAGACGGTGATCGACCTCACCGGGCTGCCGGTGGCCAACGCCTCGCTGCTCGACGAGGCGACCGCCGCGGCCGAGGCGATGGCGCTCATCCGGCGCGCCGCGAAGAGCCCGGCGCGGGCGTTCTTCGCCGACGCCGGCTGCCACCCGCAGGTGCTCGCCGTGCTCGCGACGCGCGCCAAGTGGATGGGCATCCCGTTGCTGGTCGGCGAGCCGTCGCAGCTCGATCCCACCGCGGTGTTCGGCGTCCACCTGCAATATCCCGGCACCTGGGGCGAACTGTCGGACCCTTCCGAGACGATCTCACGCATACACGCCGGCGGCGGGCTGGTCTCGATGGGCACCGATCCGCTCGCGCTCGTGCTGCTCGAGCCGCCCGGGGCGCTCGGCGCCGACGTGGCGCTCGGCTCGGCGCAGCGCTTCGGCGTGCCGCTCGGCTACGGCGGCCCGCACGCGGCGTACATGTCGTGCCGCGCCGAGTTGGTGCGCCAGATGCCGGGGCGCATCATCGGCGTGAGCGTCGACGCTGCCGGCCGCACCGCCTACCGCATGGCGCTGCAGACGCGCGAGCAGCACATCCGGCGCGAGAAGGCCACCAGCAACATCTGCACCTCGCAGGTGCTGCTCGCCAACATCGCCGGCCTGTACGCGGTGTGGCACGGCCCCGACGGGCTCGCGCGCATCGCGCGGCGCTGCAACCTGCTCGCGCGCCTGCTCGCCGCGAGCGTCGCGCCGCGGCTGAAGCCTGTGCACGAATCGTACTTCGATACCTTGACGTTCGACACCGCAAGCGGCGCGATCAGGCAAAGGGCCGAAGAGCGACGAATCAACCTGCGCTACGACGGGAACCTCGTCGGCGTCGCGCTCGACGAGACCACGACGATGGAGGACGTGGCCGATCTGGCATGGGTGCTGACCGGAGACGCGAGGGTCTCGAATATTCCCTGTGAAGAAAGCATTTCTGTGGGACTTAGGCGCGACGACGCCATCCTCACCCACCCGGTGTTCCACCGCCATCGCAGCGAGAGCGAGATGATGAGATATCTCAAGCGGCTCGAGAACCGCGACTACTCGCTCGTGCACGGCATGATCCCGCTCGGCTCGTGCACCATGAAGCTGAACGCGGCGGCCGAGATGGCGCCGGTGTCCTGGCCCGCCTTCGCGCACGTCCATCCGTTCGTGCCGCCCGCGCAGGCGCGCGGCACCGCGCGCATGCTGGGCGAGGTGTCGGCGGCGCTGTCGGCGATCACCGGCCTCGCGCGCATGACGATGCAGCCGAACTCGGGCGCCAACGGCGAGTACGCCGGGCTGGTGACGATCCGCAACTACCATGCGGCGCGCGGCGAGGCCGGCCGCAACGTCTGCCTGATCCCGTCCTCGGCGCACGGCACCAACCCGGCCTCGGCGCGCATGGCGGGGCTCGAGGTGGTGATCGTGGCCTGCGACGCACAGGGCAACGTCGACCTCGCCGACCTCGAGGCGAAGATCGTGGCGCACCGCGAGCGGCTCGCCGCGCTGATGATCACCTATCCCTCGACGCACGGCGTGTTCGAGGAGGCGGTGACGAGGATCTGCCGCCTGGTGCACGACGCCGGCGGGCAGGTCTACATGGACGGCGCGAACCTCAACGCGCTCGCCGGACTGGCGCGGCCGGCCGATCTCGGCGCCGACGTCTGCCACATCAACCTGCACAAGACCTTCTGCATCCCACACGGCGGCGGCGGCCCGGGCATGGGGCCGATCGGCGTCGCGTCGCACCTCGCGCCGCACCTGCCCTCTCACCCGGTGGTGCCGGAGGAAGGCCTGCGGCCGGAGAACGGCACGGTCAGCGCCTCGCCCTTCGGCAGCCCGCTGATCGTCACGATCTCGTGGATGTACCTGCGCATGATGGGCGCCGAAGGCGTGCGCCTCGCCACCGAGACCGCGATCCTCTCGGCCAACTACGTCGCCGCGCGCCTGGCGCCGTACTTCCCGATCCTGTACACGGGGCGCGGCGGCCGCGTGGCGCACGAGTGCATCCTCGACCTGCGCGCGCTCAAGCAGGCGTACGGCGTCAACGCCGAGGACGTCGCCAAGCGCCTGATGGACTACGGCTTCCACGCGCCGACCGTCTCGTTTCCGGTGCCCGACACGCTGATGGTCGAGCCCACCGAGAGCGAGTCCAAGGCCGAGCTCGACCGCTTCTGCGAGGCGATGATCGCGATCCACGGCGAGCTGCGGAAGATCGCCTCGGGCGCCTGGGACCGCGAGGACAACCCGATCCGCAACGCGCCGCACACCGCCGAGGAGCTGGCCGGGGACTGGAAGCACCCCTACTCGCGCCTGGAGGCCGCCTACCCGGTGGCCGCGCTGCGCGGCGCGAAATACTGGCCTCCGGTGAAGCGCGTCGACGCGGTGTACGGCGACCGGCACTTCTCCTGCGCCCTGCCACCGGAATAGCGCCATGGACGAGTCCGTGCTCAAGACCCTGCGCAGGTTCGTCAAGCCGCATCGCGTCACGCGCGGCAAGGATTTCCGCCTCGAGGACCACGATCCGGGCGACACCCACGGCATCGGCTCGGAGAGCAAGGACGAAGCGCGGGAGCTGCTCGCGCGCGGCGTCGAGTGGCTCACCGAGGCGCAGGAGCGGCTCTACGCGCAGGACCGCTGGGGCGTGCTGATCGTGTTCCAGGCGATGGACGCCGCCGGCAAGGACGGCGCGATCAAGCACGTGATGTCGGGCGTCAATCCGCAGGGCGTCGAGGTCACCCCGTTCAAGGCTCCTTCGAGCGAGGAGCTCGACCACGACTTCATGTGGCGCTGCATGAAGGCGCTGCCCGAGCGCGGCCGCATCGGCATCTTCAACCGCAGCTACTACGAGGAAGTACTGATCGTGCGGGTACACCAGGAGCTGCTCGCCAAGCAGAAGCTGCCCGCGCAGGCCGTCGGCAAGGGCATCTGGAAGGAACGCTTCGAGGACATCGCCAACTTCGAGCGCTACCTGGCGCGCAACGGCTTCCTGATCCTCAAGTTCTTCCTCAACGTGTCCAAGCGCGAGCAGAAGAAGCGCTTCCTGGAACGGCTCGACAACCCGGACAAGAACTGGAAGTTTTCCACCGCCGACGCGCGCGAGCGCGGCCACTGGAAAGGCTACATGAAGGCCTACGAGGACATGATCCGCCACACCGCGGCACCGCACGCGCCGTGGTACGTGGTGCCGGCCGACAACAAGTGGTTCACCCGGCTGGCGGTCGCGGCGGCGATCGTCGAGGCGATGGCGGAGCTCGATCTGCACTATCCGAAAGTCGGCCCGAAGCAGAAGCGGGAGCTCGCCGCCGCCCGCCGCCTGCTCGCCGGCGAGAAGAACTGAGCCCACTTGAAGCGCGGCCTGGACCGCCCAATATTAGGATTCCGAAAGGAGACCCCTTCAAATGAAGCGCATCGTCCTGTTCCTCGCCACCAACCTCGCCGTGATGGTGGTGCTGTCCGTTATCGTCAGCCTGCTGGGCGTCGACCGCTACCTGACGCAGCAAGGCATCGACTACCGCTCGTTGCTGGTGTTCGCGGCGGTGATCGGGTTCGGCGGCGCGTTCATCTCGCTGCTGATGTCCAAGACGATCGCCAAGTGGTCGACCGGCGCGCACCTGATCGACGGCTCCGAGGGCAGCGCCGAGTACTGGCTGGTGCAGACGGTCAAGCGGCTCGCCGAGCGCGCCGGCATCGGCATGCCCGAGGTGGCGGTCTACGAAGGCGCGCCCAACGCCTTCGCCACCGGCGCGTTCCGCAACTCGGCCCTGGTGGCCGTCTCCACCGGGCTGCTGCAGTCGATGGGCCGCGACGAGGTCGAGGCGGTGCTCGGGCACGAGGTGACGCACGTCGCCAACGGTGACATGGTGACGCTCACGCTCATCCAGGGGGTGGTCAACACCTTCGTCGTCTTCCTGTCGCGCGTGGTCGGCTACTTCGTCGACCGCGTGGTGTTCAAGACCGAGCGCGGCATCGGGCCGGGCTTCTACATCACGATGATCGTGTGCGAGATCGTGTTCGGCGTGCTCGCCTCTCTCATCGTCGCCTGGTTCTCGCGCCGGCGCGAGTTCCGCGCTGACGCCGGCTCGGCGAAGCTGCTCGGCACGCCGCAGCCGATGGTAGCGGCGCTCGCACGCCTGGGCGGCCTGGAATCCGGCGCGCTGCCCCAGAGCATGAAAGCCTTCGGCATCAGCGACCGCCACGGCGGCATCATGGCGCTGTTCGCCACCCACCCGCCGATCGAGGAGCGCATCGCCGCGCTGCAAGGCCGCTGATCTTGCCTTACGATGTCGGGCATGCGCATCGGCATCGTGGGGGTCAGCGGATACGGCGGCAGCGAGCTGCTGCGGCTGTGCCTCTCGCACCCGGGCTTCGAGCTGGCCTACGCGGCCGGCGATTCGACCGCCGGTCATTCGCTGGCGCAGCGCTTTCCCGCGCTCACCGGCCATCCCGCGGGCGCCATCGTCATCCAGCGCTTTGCGCCGGAGAGCATCCGTGGCATCGACCTGCTGTTCGCTTCGCTGCCGACCGGCAAGTCGCGTGAGCCGCTGGCGCGCGTAGCGCGCGAGGTGAAGGTGCTCGACGTCGGGGGCGATCACCGCTTCGCCGAGGGCTGGGTCTACGGCCTGACCGAGCTTCCGGGGCAGCGCGAGAAGATCAAGGGCGCCGCGCGCGTCGCTAATCCTGGCTGCTATCCGGCGGCGGCGCTGCTTGCGCTCGCGCCGCTGGTGCGCGACGGCCTGGTCGAGCCCGAGGGCATCGTGATCGACGCCAAGAGCGGCGTCACCGGCACCGGGCGCGGCGGCGCGAGCGACTTCGGCTACGCCGAGACCAACGAGGACCTGTTCGCCTACGGCCTCGCCAAGCACCCGCACGTGCCCGAGATGACCGAGGCGCTGTCGCGCCTCGCCGGCCGCCGGGCGAGCGTCGCCTTCACGCCGCACCTGGTGCCGATGACGCGAGGGATCCTGGCCACCTGCTACGCGCGCCCGCGCGGCAAGGCGGACGCGGCGCGCCTCGCCGAGAGCGCGCGCAGCCACTATCGCGGCGAGCCGTTCATCAAGGTGCTCGACGCCGCCGAGGGACGCGGCCCGCACACCAAATGGGCCACCGGCTCCAACCTCGCCTTCCTCTCCTACGCGGTAAACGCCGAGACCGGGCTGGTGGTCGCGCTCGGCGCCATCGACAACCTCGGCAAGGGCGCGGCCGCCCAGGCGGTGCAGAACGCGAACCTCATGACCGGGCAGCCCGAGACCGCGGGCCTCGCCGCGCTACCGCTCTGGCCCTGAGCGCCAGGTCCATTGCCTGCCTCCCCTCCCTCGCGCTGGGGCGACCGCGGGCTCGCGTGGCTGTTCGTCTGGATATGGGGGTCGGGCTACCTCGCCACCAAGACCGGGCTGCACTATGCGGCGCCGTTCACGTTCCTCGCGCTGCGCTTCGCGCTCGCCGCCGCGTGCCTCGTGCCGGTGCTGATCGTGGTGCGCGCGCGCTGGCCGCGCGCCCCACGCGAATGGGTGCACTTGATCGTCGCCGGTCTCCTGATGCACGCGGTGCAGCTCGGCGGCAGCCACTACGGGCAATACTGGGGCATCTCGGCGGGTATCGTGGCGCTGCTGTTCTCGGCGCAGCCGCTTGTGACTGCGATCGTCGCGTCGCGCTGGCTCGGCGAGCGCCTCGTCGCGCGCCAGTGGGCCGGGGTGGCGATCGGCCTGGCGGGCGTGGGACTCGTGGTCTGGCACAAGATCGACGTGCACGCCATGAGCGCGCGCAGCCTCGCCGCGGTGTGCGTGGGACTCGCAGGCATCACCGCGGGCACCCTCTACCAGAGGGTGTTCTGCCGCAATGCCGACCTGTATAGCGGCGCGTTCATCCAGCTCGCCGTGGCGTCGCTCGTGCTCGCGCCGCTCGCCTACGGCATCGACGGCGCGCGCATCGACTGGTCCTGGCAGCTCGCTGCGGCGCTCGCCTACCTGGTCATCCTCGGCTCGATCGTCGCGGTGAACACGCTGCACACGCTGATGCGCCGCGGCCAGGCCACCCGGGTCACCAGCCTGCTGTACCTGCCGCCGATCATCGCGGTCGCCCTCGAGTACGCGATGTTCGACGTGGTGCCGAGCGGGCTGTCGCTGGTCGGCGTGGGCATCACCTGCCTCGGCGTGGCGCTGGTGGCGCTGGCGAGGCCCCAGACATGAACCTGCCGCTCATCGTCCTCCTGACGGTGCTCAACCACCTCGCCTACACCGGCAGCCGGGTGACCGTGTCGCTGTTCGCGATCCACGAGGGCGCCACGCCGCTCACCATCGGCGCGCTGATGTCGCTGTTCGCGCTGCTGTCGATGCTGATCTCGGTGCCGGTGGGCAGGCTGGTCGACCGCATCGGCGTGTTCGCGCCGGTCACCGCGGCCGCCGCGTCCGTGTTCATCGGCCTGCTGCTGCCCTTCGCCTGGCCGGACCTGCACGCGCTGTTCCCCGCGGCAATGGCGATCGGCACCGGCTTCGGCGTGTACCACGTGGTGCTCAACAACATGGTCGGGGCGCTCGGCCGGCCCGAGGACCGCGCGCGCAACTTCAGCTGGCTGGCGCTCGGCTTCTCCACCGGCGGCCTGTTCGGCCCCATCATCGCGGGCTTCGCCATCGACACGATCGGCTACCGCGCGGCGTTCCTTGCGCTGGCGGCCTTCCCCGCGATCGCCCTGGTGCCGCTCGTGATGCGGCGCCATGCCGTGCCGCAGGGGCACGGCGGCCGCGGCGTGGTGTCGGCGGGCGGGGTGCTGGAGCTGCTGCGCGAGCCGCGGCTGCGCGCCGCTTTCCTCGTCAGCGGCGTGCTGGCGATGGGATGGGACCTGTACTCGTTCGCATTGCCGATCTACGGCTCGCACATCGGCCTCAGGGCCTCGACCATCGGCCTGGTGATGGGCAGCTTCGCCGGCGCCACCTTCGCGGTGCGCCTGGTGATGCCGGCGCTGGTGCGCAGGCTGAAGGAGTGGACCGTGATCAGCAGCGCGCTGTTCATCGCCGGCGCGTCGTTCGCGCTGTTTCCCGCGGCGAAGGACGTGGCCGCGCTGATGCCGCTGTCGTTCCTGCTCGGCATCGGCCTGGGCTCCGCGCAGCCGATGATCATGGCGCTGCTGTACGCGGCGTCGCCGCCGGGGCGCCAGGGAGAAGTGGTGGGCGTGCGCACCTCGATGCTCAGCACCAGCTCGACGACGCTGCCGCTGGTGTTCGGCGCGCTCGGCACGGCGCTCGGCATGACGCCGGTGTTCTGGGCGATGGCCGCGTGCATGCTCGCGGGCGGGTGGGTGACGCGCCGCAGGCGCCGCCACGCTTGACCGCGCGCGCCGCAGCACCGAAGATTTTGCCGGGAGGATAGCCGAGCATGAAGAAGATCACCCTGACGCAGTTCCTGATCGAGCGCCAGCGGGGCAAGAAGCTGATCAACGCCGACCTGCGCCTGCTGATCGAGACCGTGGCGCGCGCCTGCAAGGCGATCAGCACGCGGGTCAGCAAAGGCGCGCTGGCCGGCGTGCTCGGCGCCGCCGGCACCGACAACGTGCAGGGCGAGGCGCAGAAGAAGCTCGACGTGATCTCCAACGAGATCCTGCTCGAGGCGAACGAATGGGGCGGCAACCTCGCCGCGCTCGCCTCCGAGGAGATGGAGCTGCCGCATCCCATTCCCACGCACTACCCGCGCGGCGAGTACCTGCTGCTGTTCGACCCGCTCGACGGCTCCTCCAATATCGACGTCAACATCTCGGTCGGCACCATCTTCTCGGTGCTGCGCTGCCCGGCGGGCAGAGCCGAGACCGGCGCGCAGGCGTTCATGCAGCCGGGCACCGCCCAGGTCGCGGCGGGCTTCGCGGTGTACGGGCCGACCACGCAGCTGGTGCTCACGCTGGGGGACGGCACGCACGGCTTCACGCTCGATCGCGAGACCTACACGTTCGTGCTCACCCACCCGGACCTGCGCATCCCCGAGGAGACGCAGGAGTTCGCGATCAACGTGTCGAACATGCGGCGCTGGGAGCCGCCGGTGAAGCGCTACATCGACGAATGCCTCGCCGGCAAGGACGGGCCGCGCGGCAAGGATTTCAACATGCGCTGGGTCGCGTCGATGGTGGCCGACGTCTACCGGATCCTGTCGCGCGGCGGCATCTTCATGTATCCGCGCGATGCGAAGAACAGGGACGGCCGCCTGCGCCTCATGTACGAGGCCAATCCGATGGCGCTCATCGTCGAGCAGGCGGGCGGCGCGGCGACCGACGGCCGGACGCGCATCCTCGAGCTGCAGCCGCAAAAGCTGCACCAGCGGGTCGCGGTGATCCTGGGATCGAAGAACGAGGTGGAGCGGGTGACTTCCTACCACGCGGCCTGAGGCGCCGCGCGGCGCGGTGGCGGCCGGAGGCCGAAGCCTCCGGCGGCAACCAGAACTGTTGACTTACTTCAGGTGCTTGTTGACCAGCTTGGTCATCTCGAACATCGACACCTGCGCCTTGCCGCCGAACACCGGCTTGAGCTTGTCATCGGCGTTGATCATGCGGCGGTTCTTCTTGTCCTGCAGGCCGTTTCGCTTGATGTAGGCCCAGATCTTCTTGGTGACTTCCGTGCGCGGCATCGAGCCTGAGCCGATCACCGCCGCGAGCGTGGCGGTCGGGTTCATCGGCTTCATGAATGCTGCATTCGGTTTCCGCTTGGCTGCGGATTTTTTCTTAGCGGACTTCTTCGCGGCCTTCTTCTTTGCCATCGTCATTTCTCCTCTGAGCGATACGTAAATCTTATTCGATCCGGATGATCTTGCCGCTGTCATGCAGCGGTGACGTGAAGATGCCGAATCCCGCGCGGCGTGTCAACGTTTTTCAGAGGGAAATGCGCACTTCCTGCAAGGCGCGTTGTCCGCTATCATGCCGCCGCCGCGTCGAGCCAGGCTTCCAGACCCTGCGCGTTCAGGTCGACGTCAATCGCAAATACCCTCAGCAGCGCCTCCTCGGACAGCGTCCATCCCTGGCGCCGCGACTCGGCCCGCACGATTTCGGCAATTCCCTTCCTGAGCAGCGCGTTGCGCTGCGCTCCTGCGTCGCGGCAGCGCTCGGCGAGCTCGACGTGAGCGTCGATCAGCCGGTGCAGATCGGCCGCCAGCCGGACCGGATCGCGCACCTGCCCGAAGTGGGTGACGTAGATCGCCTCCGGCTCGAGGGAGAGCAAGCGCTCGATCGAGCGGTGCAGCGCCGGCGGGTCGAACTGCGACGGGCTGGTGGTCGGGAACGCAAATTGCCTTCCGTCCCGGTCGAGCTCCCGGTAGGACAGCCCGAAGGTGTCGCCCGAGAAGACGTGCCCCGTGCGGCCGTCGCGCACCACCACGTGGTGGCGCGCGTGGCCCGGCGCGTCGAGGAACGCGAGCTCGCGGCCGGCGAGCGAGACGCGCGCGCCCTCCGGCGTCTGCAGCACGCGGTCGGCCGGCACCGGCACGACCTCGCCGTAGACGCGGCGCGTCGCCTGCTCTCCGTATATTTGTACTGTCGCCGCCAGGAGACGCCCCGGGTCGATCATGTGGCGCGCGCCCCGCGGGTGGACGGTGAGCGTGGCCTCCGGGCAGCGCGCCATCAGCTGCCCTGCGCCTCCCGCGTGGTCGAGGTGGACGTGCGTCAGGACGACGTAGTCGACCTGCCGGGGCGTGACGCCCTTGGCCGCGAGCGCCGCGAGCACGCGCGGCACGCCGTGCGCGGTTCCGGTGTCGATGATCGCGGCGCGCCCCTGCTCGACGACGATGTGCGCGGCGTTCAGGCGCTCGCGCTCGTACAGCACGTCCACGGCGCTGATGCCGTGGCCGTAGTCATACACGCCCTGCATTCAGGATGCGTCGCGCGCCAGCCGGATGCCGCTGAACTGCCAGCGCGCCGCTGCCGGGAAGAAGTTGCGGTAGCTGGCGCGCACGTGCGAGCGCGGCGTGGCGCACGAGCCGCCGCGCAGCACGTACTGGTTGACCATGAACTTGCCGTTGTACTCACCCACCGCCCCTTCGGGCGCGCGAAACCCGGGGTACGGCGCGTACGAGCTGCCGGTCCACTCCCAGGCGTCGCCGTAGAACTGCCCGCCTGCCCCGGCGGCGAGCGGCGCTGGATGCAGGCGGCCGCTCTCGACGAAGTTGCCGGCCACCTCGCGCGAGGCGGCGACGATCTCCCACTCGGCCTCGGTCGGCAGCCGCGCCCCGACCCAGCGCGCGTAGGCGTCCGCCTCGTAGTAGCTGACGTGCGTCACCGGCTCATCGGGCCCGAGCGCGCGCAGGCCGTCGAGGGTGAACTGGTTCCAGCCGCCGCCCGCCACCCAGTAAAGCGGTGCCTCCCAGCCCTGCGCGCTGCGCAAGTCCCAGCCTTCCGCGAGCCACAGCTCGGGACGGCGGTAGCCGCCGTCGGCGACGAACGCCTGGTACTCGGCGTTGGTCACCAGCCGCTCGCCGATCTCGTAATCGGCGACGAACACGCGGTGCCGCGGCCGCTCGTTGTCGAACGAGAACCCGCGGCCGTCGTGGCCGATCTGGCGCACGCCGTCGGGCAGCGCCGTCCAGCGCATCGGCGCCGGGCTCGCGCCGGCATGCGCGCGCGCGGGCTGGTAGGCCGGGAACGTCGGGTTGCGCGACAGCGCGTGCTTGACGTCGGTCAGGATCAATTCCTGGTGCTGCTGCTCGTGGTGCACGCCGAGCTCGATCGTCCCGGCGAGGCGCGCGGCCTGCTCCGCATGGCGGGCGAACAGCGCCTGCATGCGCTCGTCGACGCTCGCGCGGTAGGCCAGCACCTGCTCGAGCGAGGGGCGCGACAGCATGCCGCGCTCGGGACGCGGATGGCGCGCGCCGACCGCGACGTAATAGGAATTGAACAGCACGCGGTACTCTTCCCGGTACGGCGCGAAGCCGGGCGACGCGTGCTCGAGGACGAAGGTCTCGAAGAACCAGCTGGTGTGGGCGAGGTGCCACTTGACCGGGCTCGCGTCGGGCATCGACTGCAGCGCGCTATCCTCGGCCGACAGTGGCGCGGCCAGGCGCAGGCTTTGCGCGCGCACCTGCCGGTAGGCGAGCGCGAGGTCGTCGAGCCTGGCTGCCGCTAGCGGGGCGACCCGCGGCTGGTGCGCGATGTGCATGGGCCCTCCTCCAGTAAGCCTACGGGGTCTCGGTCTGCGAAGCGGGTTCGCCCATTACACCGCGCATCGGCGCGCAGCGCAACCGCCGTATCGGAATGTAGAATGGCGCGGCATGAAAATCTCGCATCTGCGGCACGAGTACATGCGCGCGGGGCTGTCCGAAGCTGACGCGCAGCGCGACCCGCTGGAGCAGTTCCGCCGCTGGTTCCAGGAGGCCCTGGACGCGCACCTGCCGCTCGCCAACGCCATGACGCTCGCGACCGTCACGCCGCAGGGCGCGCCCGCGGCGCGCATCGTGCTGCTCAAGGGACTCGAGGACGGCGCCTTCGTCTTCTTCACCAACTACCAGAGCCGCAAGGGCCACGAGCTCGCCGCGCGCCCCGATGCCTGCCTCGTGTTCCTGTGGTCCGAGCTCGAGCGGCAGGTGCGCATCGAGGGCCGCGTGACGCAGGTTCCGGCGCGCGACTCGGACGCGTACTACGATACCCGGCCGCTCGGCGCGCGGCTCTCGGCGTGGGCTTCCGAGCAGAGCGCGCCGGTGGCCGATCGCGCGACGCTCGAGCGCGCGCTCGAGCAGGCCGAGCGGCGCTACGGCGACAAGCCGCCGCGCCCGCCGCACTGGGGCGGGTACCGCCTGCTGCCTTCGGCGATCGAGTTCTGGCAAGGGCGCGCCAACCGCTTGCACGACCGCCTGCTGTATCGAGCGCATGGATCGGGCTGGAGCATCGAGCGCCTCGCTCCCTGACGCGGTGCTCGACTTCCTCAGACGCGCAGGCCTCGCGGCGCCTCGGGAAACGCCGCGCGCGGTCCCGCTGGCGGGCGGCGTATCGTCGGACATCTGGCGAGTCGAGCTGGCGCGCGGCACGCTGTGCGTCAAGCGCGCGCTGCCGCGCCTCAAGGTGGCGCAGCTCTGGGAGGCGCCCGTCGAGCGCAACCGCTACGAGCGGCGCTGGATGGAGACCGCCAACCGCATCGTTCCGGGCGTCGCGCCGCGCGTGCTCGCCGCCGACGACGCCGGCTGCTTCGCCATGGAGTACCTCGGCGGCCTGCCGCTGTGGAAGGCCGAGCTCGCCGCGGGGCGCGCCGACGCGGGCTTCGCGCGCGCCGTCGGCGAGCGCCTGGCGCGCATCCATGCCGCCACCGCCGGCGACGCGCGCATCGCGGCCGAGTTCGCCACCGACGCGAGCTTTCACGCCATCCGGCTCGAGCCCTACCTGGTCGCCACCGCGCGCGCGCACCCCGACCGCGCGGCGCAGCTGCTCGCGCTCGCCGAGCGCACCGCGCAGCACCGCATCGCGCTGGTGCACGGCGACGTCAGCCCGAAGAACATCCTCGTCGGTCCCGGCGGACCTGTGCTGCTCGACGCCGAGTGCGCCTGGTACGGCGACCCGGCGTTCGACCTCGCCTTCTGCCTCAACCACCTGCTGCTCAAGTGCCTGTGGGTGCCTCCGGCGACCGAAGCGTTCCTCGCGTGCTTCGATTCCCTCTCTATTTCCTACCTCTCCAATTGCAAGTGGGAGGAATCATCCGTCCTCGAGTCCCGCACCGCATCCCTCCTACCCGGGCTGCTGCTGGCGCGCGTCGACGGCAAGTCGCCGGTCGAATACCTGACCGAAGACGCACAGAAGGAGCGCGTGCGGCGCGCTGCGCGCGCGCTGCTCGCCACGCCGCCTTCCCGCCTGCAGGAGGTGCGCGACGCATGGCAAAGATCCTGAACGTCCGCGGTCGGCGCGTGTGGGACTCGCGCGGCCGCCCCACGGTCGAGGCCGAGGTGGTGGTCGGTCGCGGCAGCACGCCGCTCGCCAGCGGGCGCGCGATCGCGCCCTCGGGCGCGTCCACCGGCTCGGGCGAGGCGAAGAGCATCGACGTGGTCGAGGCGGTGCGCCACGTCAACGGCGTCATGCGCCAGGCGCTGCTCACCGCGAAGGTCGAGGACCAGCAGGCGATCGACCGCAGGCTGATCGAGCTCGACGGCACGCGCGACAAGAGCCGGCTCGGCGCCAACGCGATCGTCGCGGTGTCGCTCGCCTGCGCGCACGCCGCGGCGGCGGCGGCGAAGAAGCCGCTGTGGCGCTACCTCGCGGGCGACAAGCCGGTCGCCCTGCCGGTGCCGCAGATCCAGATCTACGGAGGCGGCGCGCACGCGCGCCGCCGCGTCGACATCCAGGATTACATGGTGGTGTGCATCGGCGCCGGCAGCTTCGCCGAGGCGCTCGACTGGACCGCCGAGGTGTATCGCGCCGCCGGCGCGCGCCTGGCGAAGCGCGGCGCGCTCTCGGGCGTCGCCGACGAAGGCGGCTACTGGCCGGCCTTCAAGTCGAACGAGGAAGGCCTCGCCGAGCTCGTCGGCGCGATTTCCGACGCCGGGCTCGAGCCCGGGCGCGATTGCGCGATCGCGCTCGACGTCGCGGCGACGCAGCTCTACCGCGGCGGAGCCTACCACCTCGCGCTCGAGAACCGATCCCTGTCGGCCGAGCAGCTGCAGGCCATGCTGCTGCGCTGGCTGGATGCCTACCCGATCGTGTCGATCGAAGACCCGTTCGCCGAGAACGACGTCGCCGCGATGCGCGCCTTCACCAAGGCGGCCGGAGACCGGGTCCAGGTGGTGGGCGACGACTTCTTCGTCACCAGCGAGCAGAGGCTGCGCGCGGCCGATGGCGCCTGCAACGCGATCCTGCTCAAGCCCAACCAGGTCGGCACGCTCACCGAGACGCACGCCGCCTGGCTCGCCGCGCGCGAGCTCGGCTACGGCGCCATCGTCTCCGCGCGCTCGGGCGAATCGGAAGACGTCTCGATCGTCCACCTCGCCGTCGGCTGGGGCGTGCCGCAGCTCAAGGTGGGCAGCTTCTCGCGCTCCGAGCGCATGGCGAAGTGGAACGAAGGCCTGAGGATCGAAGAGTCGCTCGGCAACAAGAAACTCCTCTACCCCGCGCGCCGCCTGTTCGCGCGCTTCAAACCCTGAAGATCGCGATGCCGACGGCGCCCGATCGCCGCTTGACCGACACCACCAAGCGCAAATTGCTGCGATTGGGTTGGTTGGACCTCCTTGCGTGACGCCTCAGTGCCTTTTAGTGCCGTCGATGATGGACTCCTCGGTCCGGGCGGAGGCCAGTAGCCTGGCGTCCAGCGCCTCGAGCATCGCCCGGTCGATTGCGAGCGGCGTGCCGAGCCAGAGCGCGCGCGCGGTGTGATCGAGCGTCTGCGACCGCGTGAGCGGGTGAATGAGGATGACGAGCCTCTCCGGCCGCGTGAACATGAGCCACGACACGTAGTCCGCGAACACTTCGCGCGTGAAGAGCACCTCGAAGCTTCCGCGCGGGTGCGGCCCGGCTGGGGCCGACATAAACGAGTGCATCTCCACGTGGGTCGTCGCCACAAACGTTCGCTGAACGAGGTCCATGAATGCGCGCGCCTCCGCGACGCACTCCGGCGCGGCGTGATCGAAGTACGCGTGGGAATGATATAGCCACACGCGACGCGACTCGGGGCCGCCGGCGTGTGCGGCGCGATGTCGCGCCAAGGTCTCCAGGCTGGTCGGCATCGACGCTCTGCGAAGCTCACGCAACGGTTTGACCGTTCCCGACGCGCGGCGCCTGTTTCGGCGCGGCGGGCACCAACCCGTATCGGGTCATGACTTCCATGAGTCTCGCCCGATCGGGCGGTCCACCCGCATTGACCACGGTCCCCACGTCGCGAAAATACTGCTCGCCGATATCCGGTGTAAGCATCACGAGCGCGCGAGCGAGTTCGGAAATAGGGTTGCTGAAATGGTGCACGGAGCCTCGCGGCGTCGACATCCAGTCACCCGGCTTCAAGTCGCGCGTTACCTCGTCGACCGAATATCTGAGCACGCCCTCCAGCACATAGACGCACTCCTCGTTGTCGGTATGGCTGTGTGGCGGGGGCACGTTGGCACCGGCCGGAACCTTCATTTCGAATAGCCCCAACCCGCCCTCTTGCGCGCCGTCCACGAGATAGCGAATTTCCAATTGCCCGACTTTGACGACCTGATGACCCATGACGATCTCCTCGGTTAGGCGCGGACCGGGCGCTTGCCGCGACCCATTCGTTCCGCGTGCAACGACAATTTATTGAATTGCAGGGATCGGATAAATAGTGTTCACTTCAACATATTGTTGCAAAACGGCGCCTAATGAAGAACAGGCTGGAGGGGATGCGCGTGTTCGCGCAGGTCGTGGAAGCGAAGAGCTTTTCCGCCGCCGCGGACAAACTCGCCATGTCGAAGTCGCTGGCGAGCCGGCACGTGAGCGCGCTGGAACGCTCGCTGTCGGTGAAGCTGCTGAACCGTTCGACGCGCAAGCTCAGCCTGACCGAAGCCGGCGCGCTTTTCTACGAGCATTGCGCCAGAATAGTGCAGGAAGCGGAGCTCGCCGAGGAGCGCTTGACCCGAACCCAATCCGAACCCGCTGGCCTGGTGAGGGTGACGGCCGTCCAGGCGTTTGCGGTGCGGCACGTGTTGCCCGCGCTCCCCGAGTTCTATCGGAAGTATCCGAAAATCCGGGTCAAGCTCTCTTGCAGCAATCGCGCGCTCGACCTGGGCGATGAGGGATTCGACCTCGGCATCCGCGTGTCCTTCGACCCGGCCCCGAATTTGGTGGCGCGAAAGCTCGCCGTCAATCGGTCCGTGCTGTGTGCCTCGCCGGCGTACCTGAAGCGGCGCGGGACGCCGCGCCGGATCGAGGACCTGCGCAAGCACGACTGCGTGCTGTTTCCGCCGCTCGCGCCGAAAGGGCTATGGACCCTGCGCCGGGACAGGCGGAAATATTCGGTGCCGGTCGCCGGTGTCTTCGAAACCGATGACATGGACGCGGTCCGCGCGGCCGTCGCCGCCGGCCTGGGAATAGGCATCCTGCCGGTCTATATGGCGGGGGACGCCTTGCGGGAGGGGCAACTGGTACCGCTGCTGCGGCAGTTTCAGGTCGTACCGGAGAGCGCCATCTACCTGGTCTATTTGCCCAACCGCACGCTCTCGTCGCGGGTGCGCGCGCTGATCGACTTTCTCGCGGAGCGGTTCGCGCCAACCCCTTCGTGGGACGTGGGTTGGTGAGAGATGCGTCGTCGTTCCTCGCCGGAGGGGTTGTTTGCTTCTGGCTGTGAGGGTAGATCTCCGCAGGCGGCATTTCGCTCTGACGTGGATCGCAGTTCTCGGCTAAATTAATGTTTTAATGTCTCATCTGCGGAAGGAACAACGCGACATGCGATCTCTTATCGTTACCGTCTTGACGCTCTTTCTCGCCGCTATGGCAGGGTGTGCTGGTAACCCGAACAGCTCTCAAGCGATGCAGTGCGAGAATGGTCTGAACGTGGCCTACAAAGAGCTGGACATGGCCAAGGCCAATGGTTTTGACGCCACGGTGGAATATTCCAAAGCGGCCAGTCTGCTGGGGGCCGCGAAGATCCAGTCGGAATTTGGCAAATATCCCAACTGCATAGACAAGGTTCAGCGAGCCAGGGCCTATATCGCTAAATCTAGGAAATGAGGAGCCTGAAGGGAATACGGCGCTATCCGATCCTCCCAGATCGTCACGAGCCAGTGTAAGCACCGAGATCGGGGGGGGCGAAGCGCCCGCTCGACGCTAGCCGGAAATCAGTCTATGCCTTGATGACCGCCTAGGGTCGAGAGCAGACAGCGGCGCGTCGCGCGCCCTTCTTACGCTGCACGAACGGTGTCACTTGCTGATGGTCGCAGCCCCGGCCTTGCACACCACCTCGTCCTGCGACCCCGTGCCGCCGGAGCAGCCGATGGCGCCGATCATCTTGCCGCCCTCGACAAGCGGAATCCCGCCGCGCGAGGTGATGATGTCATCCAGCGACATCAGATAGGGAAGGTTGCCTTCCTGAACCGCGTTCTCGAAGATCTTGGTTTCGCGCCTGTATTTGAGCGCCGCGCGCGCCTTGTGCTGAGAAATGCTGATCGAGGCGAGCTGGGCCCCGTCCATCCGCGCGAACGCAATCAGATTTCCGCCTGAATCCACGACGGCGACATTCATCGGCCAGTTGCGCCGCTTCGCCTCGGCCACGGTCGCGGCAATCGCCGCGTCCGCGCGATCGAGCGAGATCGGCGTCCCATAGGGGATATTGGCGGGCAAAGCGTCCGGTACAGTGTCTCGGGCCGTGGGCTGTTGAGCAAGACTGCTGCCGGCGTAGAGCGCGGCGGCACCGAGGGCTGCTGCAGTAATAACGGATTTCAACGACATGGTGATATGCCTCCTCCGTTTGACGGCGTTGACATTGCGCCCGGCTCGGACCCGAACCAGGTGACAAGATTCCAGGCGTTTATTCCGGTACTCAGGCCGACGGCCATCATACTCTCGCGGCCACTAGGCGATAGGCGTCAGTCCCGCCGGTAAGTCCGGGGCCTTTTGCGGCCCAACTGTGCTCGAGAATGCACCAAACAAAAGCCCCACTCTCGTGGGGCTCTGTCTCCTAGACCGGAACCGCGTCGGGTTGCGCCTGCCGGTCCGGCTGGGTCTTCGGCTCCGGCTTCGCGCCTGGCGGCGTCACAAGCCGATCGGCCGACCGCTTCAACTTGTCGGCCTCCTCCTTCGCCAGCTTGATGCGCTCCTGATAAAGCACTTCGTCCCACCATTCATGACACATGGCAAGCCTCCTTTACGGTCAACGACCCGCGACCCTCCTCCCTGCCCGGATGCCTGGCGGGAATCCTACGCCCCGCCCTCGCCGCATACAAGAATCGCGATTGATCGGAGAATCGCTTAGGATGATCTACACGAATCAGGCGACTGCCTGCCGATGGGGAGTGTTGCGCCTTGGAAAAGATCAAGATCCAGTTCACGCTGTTTTCCGCCTTCTACTCGCCGCTCATCTCGACGATGTCGGGCGGATTCCTGAAGGCCGAAGGACTCGATCCGCAGTGGTCGGTCTCGCCGCCCGGCGTCTCGGCGGTCGCAGCGCTGCAGGACGGCTCCGCGCACGTCGTGCAGTCGGCCCTGAGCCACAGCTTCACCTCGCTGAACGAGGGGAAGACGCCGGCCGCAGTTCATTTCGCCCAGGTGAACGAAATGGATGGCTTCTTCCTCACCGGGCGCGACCCTGACCCCGCCTTCACGTGGAAGAAGCTCGAGGGCGCCGAGGTCGTCATGTTCAAGGGCGGCCAGCCGCTCGCCATGCTCAAGTACGCCTGCCACAAGGCGGGCATCGACTTCTCCAAGATCAAGCCCATCTGCCCCGGCGGCGCCGCGGAAATCGACCAGGCCTTCCGCCAGGGCCAGGGGCGCTACGTGCAGCAGCAGGGTCCGTTCCCGCAGCAGCTGCAGGCCGACGGCGTCGGCCACATCGTCGCGCAGGTCGGCAAGCAGATCGGTCCGTGCGGCTTCTCCAGCCTGGCGGCGACGCGCGAATGGCTAAAGAGCGACATGGCCAAAGCGTTCATGCGCGCCTACCGCAAGACCCGCGTCTACATGAACGAGACCCCGGCCGCCGAGATCGCCAGGGCCGAGAAGCCGTTCTTTCCCAAGATCGGCGAAGCCGTGCTCGCCGAGTGCATCGCCACCTATCAGAAGCTCGGCTGCTGGACGCCACACGTGGAGATCACGCGCGCGGCCTTCGAAAAGACGCTCGACGTCTTCGAGTACAACGGTTTGATCAAGCAGCGCTACCGCTACGAGCAGGTCTGCGCCGCACCGCCCGCAACCGACTGAAGCGACAACGGATTGCCGGGCGAACGATCGGTCGCCTCAATATCCCGCTTTGCGGTCCACCACTTCCTTGAGCGGCTTGCCGTCCAGGAAGCGTCCCAGATTGTCGACGAACAGGCGCGCGACGAACCTGTCGCGCTGCGGGTGTAGGCCGCCGATATGCGGCAGCACGATGATTCCCTCGGTGGTCCAGAACGGATGGTCGGCGCGCAACGGCTCCTGCCGGAACACATCGAGCATGGCGCCGGCGATCTTCTTTGCTTTCACCGCGGCGATCAGGTCGTCGTCCTTGATCAATTGGCCGCGGCCGAAATTCAGCAGCCAGGCGCTGGGTTTCATCATCCCCAGGCGCTCGGCGTTGATGAAGTTGTCGGTCTCCGGCGTCGCCGGCAACAGCAGCAGCAGGAAGTCGGATTGCGCCAGCACCTCGGGCGTGCGGTCGGTGGGCAAAACCTCGGCCACATCGGTCATCGGTTCCGGCCGGCGCCTGGTGCCGATCACCCGCATGCCGAGCGCGGCGGCGATGCGGGCGACGTCCTGACCGATGGCGCCGAGCCCTAGGATGCCGAGGGTCTTGCCGGTCAGCGGCTGCGCGACGCTATGGACCCATCTGCTGTGCTTCTGGTTCTCGACCGCGGCGGCGTAGGGCTTGGCTACATACAGCAGCGCGCCGATGATGTTCTCCGGCATCGCTTCCCGGTGGGTGCCGCGGGCGCAGGTCAGGGTGAGTGGAGCCGGCAGGTCGGGCAAGGCGAGCCAGCCGTCGACACCGGCGGTCATGGCCTGGGCCCAGCGGAGTTTCGGCATCGCCGGCAGCAGGCCCGGCGGAACGGTGTAGGCCATCAGCGCCTCGGTCCGGGCCATCTGGTCGGCGGAGGGTTTCTCCTTTCGGGGCAAGGTGTCGATCACGACGCGGTCGGCCAAGCCGGCGGCCTTGATCGCATCGAGATAGGCGGCGGTCGAGTCGGTCCAGAGCAGGACATGGGGGCGGCTGGTCACGATGCGGCTCCTGGGTGGGTCGGCGTATTCTAGCGACCCCAGACAGCAACCAGCCTCTCCTGAATGACCGCGTTGGGTCGAGAGCGGTCAGTCGCGCGGCCCCCCTGTGCCTACCCGCGAATTCAGCGCGTGGGCCCGCGCGAGCACGGCGTCGCGCACGATCCGGAGATGGACACGCAGGGTGTACAGCTCACTCGCACGCAGGACGGATTTCCGCGCACCGGCGACCGCTTCTTCGATCCGGTCGAGTTCCTGCA
>Ga0316628_100000073_pt1 | contig 55245 bp, 54 predicted proteins | sample OWC_Aug_M2_C1_D5_FD_207648 | JGI IMG/M metagenome (GOLD analysis project Ga0316628, IMG submission 207648) | Wetland soil microbial communities from Old Woman Creek delta, Ohio, United States - OWC_Aug_M2_C1_D5_C | ecosystem: Environmental > Terrestrial > Soil > Wetlands | place: USA: Ohio...
GATTGGAGGGAGTTCCAGGTCAACCACATCCGGGTTCCCCTCGGGACCCCGCTCGCCCCCGGCGGCGAGACGGCGCTGCGGATCAAGTACGCCGGTCCCCTGCTCGGATATGCCGAGGCCATGCGCTACGTCAAGGATCACGTCGGCCCGGACCTGACCCTGATCCGCACGGACAGCCTTGCCTTCCCGCAGATCGGCGTCCCCTCTTGGAAGACCAACCGGGCCGCAGGCTTGAAGGATTACTCGTTCACGGTCTCGCTCACGGTCCCGTCGACGCATGTCGTGGCTAACGCCGGGGACCTCGTCTCGAAAAGCGAGAAGGACGGCCGGACGACCTATGTCTATAAGAGCCGGGTCCCGTCCTGGCGCATCGATCTGGCCGCGGCGGATTATGAGGTCATCGAGGGCGGAGCCGGCAGGTTCAGGGTCTTCGCTTTTCCCGGCGACGCCGCCGGCGGCCGCGCGCTCCTCGGCAGCCTGACGGACGCGCTGGCCCTTTACACCCGGTGGTTCGGTCCGCTCGACGCCTTCTCCGGCCTGACCGTCATCGAGGTTCCGGACGGCTACGGATCGCAGGCCGACGCCGCCGCGGTCATCCAAGAAGCCGGCGCGTTCAAGGACCCGGAGGCCCGGGACAAGTTTTATCACGAGCTGGCGCACCTCTGGGACGTCCCGGCCAAGGATCCGCTCCCCTGCCGATTCGAAAGCGAGGGCTTGGCGACCTTCCTAGAACACCTCCTCCAAGAGAAGCTCGAGGGCAAGCCCGGGGCGTGCGTCCGGGATGTCCGGAGCACCCTCGCTTATCTGGCCAAGCAGTTCGCCAAACACCCCGATTGGCGGGCCGTGCCGATGATCGACTATGGCGTGAAGGACCTCACGGATTTGTCCTACACGGTAGGTCAGGTCTTTTTTTATCTCCTCTATGATCGCCTCGGAGAGGAAGAGTTCCTGAAGACGATCGCCGGCTTCAAACACGACTATCGCGGGACGGGGGCGACCACCCGGCAGTTCGTCGAGTCCGTCAGGAAGCGAGCCACGGTCGATGTCGGCCGGCTCTGCGAGGAATGGGTGTTCACGCCGCGCGCCGCCGAGCTCATCGTCTCGGGGACGTCACTCGAAGAGCTCAGCCGACGCTACCGCTAGGTCGAAAGCGGGACACGGACCGATTTCAGAAGATCGTTACATGTCCCCGATTTCCTGTTATAGTCAGGCCATGCCGACGCCGGAAAGGATCGAGAAGGTCGAGCGCGTCCTCGCCCATCGCCAGCCCGATCTGCGCGTCGTCCTCGAGGGCGTGACCATCGCCCATAACGCCAGCGCAGTCATGAGGACCTGCGACGCGGCCGGGGTCCTTTCGATCGATCTCATCTCCCCCAACCCAGACCTTCTGCGCTTCAACGAGGCCATCTCGACCCGGGCCGACAAGTGGCTCGAGATCGCCGTCCATCCGACTCCGGCGGCCTGCCTCGAGCCGCTGAAGAGGGCGAGCTTCCAAGTGCTCGCCACTCACCTGACCCGCGACGCCGTGCCCTACACGGACGTCGATCTCGCGAGACCTGTCGCGCTTGTCTTCGGGAGCGAGTCCGAGGGCATCTCGGAGGAGTGCCTGGCCTTCGCCGACCGGGTCGTCCGCATCCCGATGCTGGGCATGGTCCAGAGCCTGAACCTCTCAGTCTCGGTCGCGGTCATGCTCTACGAGGCCCTGAGACAACGGGCGGCGAAGGGCTACTCGTCCCGCCTCCCGCCAGCCGAGTTCGCGCGGCTGCGGGCGAAGTGGCTGAATCCTTAGATGCGCCTCATGCGGCCCTTTAGAGTGAGGGCCTTCTGGCCGGGCTGGGCGGCCGGCGACTTGGAATTCCAGCTTCGCAGCTCCCTCTGCAGGGCGTCGGTGTAGCCCTGCCAGGACTCGAGGAAGCTCCTCAGGTCATCGGAGCCGAGGAGGCCGCCGCCCTCGTTCCGGGCGATCTCGACCTCGAAGGTCATCGGCTTCTTGTCCCGCAGCACATCGAGCTTGATCTTGTCGCCAATGGCCTTGGCCTGGACGAGGTCGATCAGCTCGTTGACGGACTCGACGCGCCGGCCGTCTGCGCTGATGATGATGTCGCCGACCTGGAGCTTGGCCTTGGCCGCGGGACCGTCCTCGGCCATCTGGGCGACCATGATGGCCGTGCCCTCCTTGACCCCGAACTTCTCGGCCAGCTCCCGATTGAGGTCCATCCCGGTGATGCCGATGTATTTGCCCGACTCGAAGGACCACTCATAGGTTCCGGGGGGCAGGGGCCGCGGCGATCCCGGTCCCGCCGGGGGGGCACCGGGCTTCGGCTTGGCCGAAGGGGAGAACGGGCCGGGCCCAAAGAGCCCGGGGAACCGCAGGTCCATCTCCCGCCGGGCCTCGTCCTCGGCCAGCTCGCCGAGCTTGACCTTGATGCTCATAGCCTTGCCGTCCCGCAGGATCTCCAGGGTGACTTCCTGGCCGGGCTTTCGGTTGCGGATCTCGGCGGCCAGGACATCGGGGCCGTTGACGTCCTTGTCGCCGATCTTGAGGACCACGTCGCCGGGCTGGAGCTTGGCCAGCTCGGCCGGGCTTTGCTCGTCGACGGTGCCGATGACGGCCCGGCCTTCCTCGTCCTCGCCGATGCCGATGCCGAGCCAGCCGCGCTCGACCCGGCCCTTGTCCTTGATCTGGCCGACGATGTCGTTGACGACGTCGATCGGAACGGCCAGGGCCATGCCGGACGAGGGCGCCTGGGCCCGGTTGCTGATCACGTACCCGGAGCCGGCCTGCTCCCTGTCGCGGAACTGGAAGACGACCGGCCGCTCTTCCATATAGATGCCCCGGAGAAGGCCGACCATGCGCCCTTCGGCGTCGACGACCGGCCCGCCGCTCGAGCCGGGCGTCACCCAGACGTTCAGCCGGAGCCTTTCGGCGGCGACGGAGCTGACGATGCCTTGGGTCACGGCCGCGGCGCGCTCGGGAGAGACCCCGACGACGCAGATCCAGGAGCCGGGTCCGAGCTCGGAGGCCTTGCCGAGGCCGATCGCGGGCAAACCGGAGTCCTTGGCCTTGAGCAGGGCCAGCTGGGTCTCCGTGTCGAAGCCCAGGAACTCGGCCGGAACGGTCTTGCCTTCCGAGGTCGTGATGGAGATCTTCTCCTCGCGCGGCGAGACGAGGGCCGTGGTGACGATGTAGCCGCCCTTCTCGATGACGACCCCCGTGGCCACCCGGCGGGTGCCGTTCTGGACCTCGACGCGGACGACGGACGGATAGACCTTCTTCGCCAGGGCGGCGATGTCGGGATCGGCCCCGGCCGTCTCGGCCCCGTATGACGAGGCCATCAGGATAACGCAGGCCGCCATGGCCAGGCCCGGCTTGATGATCTTGTTCATGCCTTCAGATCCTCCTAATAAATGATCTCCGAAGAGGGGACCTCGGAAACCTGCTCCAGTATGTAAACGGTCGCGGGCCGCGACGACGGGACGTTGCGGAGCTCGGACGCGTAGTCCATGGTCTCGTAGACGGGGACGAAGCGGCTCCGGTCGGAGGAGGACCCCGAGCCGCTGCCCGGGGTCGCGATCAGGGCCTGCCGCTCGGCGTAGGTCAGGACGGCGTCCCGCGGGACGGGCCCCGGACGGAAGACGAGGAAGCCGACGAGCACCAGCGCGGCGGAGCCGGCGAAGGCGTAGCGATAGACCCCCCGGCGGGCCTTGCGGGTCCGCTCCAGGCGGGCCGCCGGCAGCCGCGCCAGGACCTTCTCCTCGAAGTCCGCGGGCGCGCCGACCTTGGCCATTTTGGTCAGAAGCTCATGCCCTTCCATGTTCGCTCACCTCTTTCTTCCCGGCCGGGAGGCTCTCGTCCTTCCGGGCCTTCTCGAGCGTGCGCCGGAGCTGTTCCCGGCCCCGGCTGATCCGCGCCTTGACGGTGCCGACCGGACGCTTGATGATCTTGGCGATCTCCTCCTGGGAGAAGCCCTCCATGTCCTTGAGGACAACGGGGACGCGATAGCGGGGGTGGAGCGCCTCCAGGGCCTCTCGGAGGTTGCGGACCAGGCCGGGGTCGGCCGGGTCCTCGTAATAGGTGCCGCTCGAGTAGCTGTTGGTCAGGTCATCGAGGGGGACCGTGGCCATCCTCCTCGACCGCCGGCATTCGGTCCGGGCCAGGTTCGAGGCGATGGCGTAGATCCAGGATGAGAGCGGGGCGATCGGCTTGTACTTCTTGGCCTTGAAGAAGACCCTGATGAACGTCTCCTGGCCGAGCTCGACGGCCTTCTGATAGTCGCCGGTGAACTGGTACAGGTAATTCACGATCTTGTCCTTGTAGAGCGCCATGATCTGGCCGAAAGCCCGCTCGTCTCCTTTCTGGACGCGGCGAATCAGCTCTTGTTCGTCCATCCTCTTTCCTTAACTCCCAGGGGCGGCAACCTGTTTCAATTCAGCCCCCCTATTATAGCTTTTTGCCCGACCTTTTTGCCCGTATTGCGTTCATACGATTCCCTCTCGAGGGAGCGAAGGGTGTTGCCTCGACGATCCCCGCTTCATTTTTAAGGGATTTTAGCGGAAAATGGCCCCGAACATGGAACTTTGGCCCATGCGAATCCGTCAACCGAGGTGAATTGAGTGGATTTGGACGCGATCCTCAGGAGCTGCCTGGAAGGCAGCCAGCAGGCCTGGAAGGCCCTGGTGGACGCGTACGCCAGGAGGATCTTTAACATGGCCTATCAGTTCTGCGGCAGCCGGGAAGAGGCTGAGGACCGGACCCAGGAGGTCTTCCTCAAGCTCCACGGCGCCCTGCCGAAATACGATTTCGGCAAGAACTTCACGGCCTGGTTCCTGACCCTGGCTAAGAACCACCTCATCGACGAGTACCGCCGGACGAAGTGGGAGAAGACGCAGCGCGATGATTTCGACGAGCGCGTCCTCGCCCACGCCGCTGCGGGCGGCCCGGAGGAGAGCCTCGTTACCAAGGAAGCCCAAGCCCTGGTCTGGGAAGGGCTCAATCGCCTCTCGGCTGACATGCGCGTGGTCATCATCCTGAGGGACCTGCAAGGCAAGAGCTATGAGGAGCTGGCCGAGATCCTGACCCTGCCGCTGGGCACGGTCAAGTCCCGGGTCAATCGGGCCCGGATCCAGCTGGCCAAGGTCTTGCAGGAGTACAGGGGAGAACTGGCATGACCTGCGAACGGATGGAAGAGCTTCTGTCCGCCTATCTCGAAGGCGAGCTGGCCGCGGCGGAAAGGGCCGAGTTCGAGGCCCACCTGGCGGCCTGCCCCGAATGCGCCGAACTGGTCGGCCTGATGAGGGAGACGATGGCGGCCGCGGCGTCCTTCCCGGAGGTCGAGCCCTCGCCGGCCTTGTATGCCCGGCTCTACGCCGTCCCGGAGGAGAAACGGGCGAAGAGACGCCTGGTGCGTCCTGTCTTCGAGTGGCTGGCCCGCCCGGCCCTCCAGCCGGTCTACGCCGCGCTGACGGCCTTCATCGCCGTCCTGACCTTCGTCCTCTTCCATCCCGAAGGCCAGGGCATCCGGAAGAAGATCGACATCGGGCTCCACCGCGGCTTCGGCACGGTGGAGAAGCTCTATGCCGACGCCGGGTCGATCAAGGGCGAGGTCGGCACCCTCGCCCGCAACGTGGTCAAGTCGTTCGACGCCCTGGGCCTTTCCCGGGCGAACGAGAACAATAAATAAACGGAGGTCTGACTATGGACGAAAAAACCGTCATGGCACCGAGATCGATGAAGTCGCCGGCCCTGGCGGGCGTGCTGTCGTTCTTCCTGCCGTTCGGCGTCGGCGCGCTCTACAACGAGCAGAAGAACAAGGCCCTCATCCAGTTCGTCGTCTTTTTTGGGCTGGTGTACGCGCTGTCGAAGGGCGGCAGCGGCGTCGTGTTCGGGCTGGCCCTCGGGGCCTTCTATTTCTACCAGCTCCTGGATAACATCCAGGCGGCCAGGGTCATCAACGCCGCCTCCGCGGGACAGCCCGCCGAGGCGGCCGCCGCGGAGCTGCCGGAGGCCGTCGCGTCCGGCTCCATCTTCTGGGGGATCGTGCTGATCGCCCTCGGCGTCATCCTGATCCTGGCCAATTTCGAGGTCATCCCCTACCGGACCCTGGGCGACTACTGGCCGGTCGCCGCCATCGTCATCGGGCTCAAGCTCGTGGCCGATGCCGCGGTCAAATCCAAGAAGGCCAACTAACGGAGGTTTCACCATGGCCAATCCGAAGAAGAACAATTCGCTCATCTGGGGCATCATCCTGATCGCCTTCGGCGTCCTCTTCCTGCTCGACCAGTTCGACGTCGACGTCTGGGACGCCGTGTGGCGGTTCTGGCCCGTCATCCTGATCATCTGGGGCGCCAACAAGCTCTGGCTCGGACTCAAGGAGAAGAACGCGCAGGCGCAGAAGCCGGGCCCGGACCAGACCCATGAAGTTTAAAGAGATCGTCCTCGTCGTCGTCTTGATCCTGGCCGGGTTCGTCGTCTTCCAGGTCAAGACTGGCAGGTGGAGCGTCGACGGGGACTGGATCTGGTTCGAGGGCTTCGGCATCGGCCAGGAAGCCACGGCCGCGGAGGTGCGGACGATCCCGGCCCCCCTGCCCCGCTCGATCGAGATCGTGAACGGTCACGGCTCGGTCGAGGTGCGGGGCGGGGACCAGGACTTCGCCCAACTGACCTTCAAGAAGGCCGTCTGGCGGAGGAAGAAGGAAGACGCCGAGGCCCTCGTCGCCCAGGTCAAGTCCACGCTGACCGCGGGACCGGACAAGCTGACGCTGGCCACCAACCGCGACGCGCTCGATCACCGGAGCGCGATCGAGACGTCCTTCATCCTGACCGTGCCGAAATCCATGCTCGTCCGGGTCACCAATGCCTACGGGACCGTTCGCGTGGAGGACGTCCAGGAGGCTACGGTCCGCAACAGGCACGGCGAGCTCTTCGCCACGAACGTGACGGGCCCCTGCGATCTCGAGACGAGCTACGACGACCTCGAAGCCCAGGGGATCAAGGGAACGTGCCGGATCGTCAACAGCCACGGCGACGTCCGGGCCGGGACGATCACGGGCGACCTTTCCGTCGAGACGCGCTACGCCCATATCCGGGTCGACGGCGTCAGCGGCAAGGCCGACCTGCTCGGGCCGAACACGGACATCGAGGCCCTGCGCGTCGCCGGCCCGGTCACCGTCGATGCGTCCTATGAGAAGGTCGTCCTGGGCGACGTCGGACCGGCCAAGGTTACCGGGCACAACATGGAGGTCGTGGCAGAGACCGTCCACGGCGACCTCGCGGTCGAGACGAGCTATGAGACGGTGCGGGCCGACGGCGTCGAAGGGAGCTTCACGGTCGACGCGCACAACACGACGGTCACGGCGAACGGCGTCGACGGGCCTTCGGTCTCGGTCACGACGTCGTACGAGGACGTTTCGCTCACCGCTTTCTCCGGCGCGGCGACGGTGGTCAGCCGCAACGGCCGGGTCCGGCTCGAGCCGCGGGACCTCAAGGGCGCGATCGACGTCCGCTGCGAATACGGGGCCGTCGACTTCATCTGGCCGGCCGGCGAGAAGGCCCGGCTCGAGGCCCGCTCGAAAGGCGGGTCCGTGACCTGGGGCCTGCCGGGGAAGCCTGACGTCGACGAGACGAACGGCACCTCGCTCGTCAAGGCCTTCTCGAGCGAGACGGCCGCCCCGCTCGTCTTCCTCTCCACGACCTACGACCCCATCCGCATCCAGGCATCCGCCCCCAAGCTTTAGATTTCGGAGCGTACTCCGCGCGGGTCTGTCCTCCTGAGGACAGGCCCGTTTCTTTTCTCCGTTTCCACGCCCTGAGAAGTTCCGATGCGAGGCGGCGAGGGATGTTCCCCCGAAGTCCCCGTAATGGAAGGGGGGCCCGCCGGAAGGCGGGGGAAACCAGCTACAAGGTTTCCGGGGTGCGGGGGTACGAGGGGGAATACCCGAGCGAAGCTGAGCGGAGGAACTCCGCTGCGATCAGGAAACGGATATTACGCGTGCTTGGACTTGCACGCGTGGATGCGCTCGGCGATGAGTCCGTTGACCCTGATGTTGAAGAACGAGATCAGGTTGGTCACGTCCTTCTTGTACTTCGTGACGTAGCGCACGAAGTCGGAGCGCTCCTTGTAGCGCAGCAGGGTCTCGAACTCGGCCACCGTGTCGTGGAGCTCGATGACGAAGTGATTGATGGTCCTGTACTGGGCGTTGATCTCGATCAGGTCGTGGCCGGAGAGCTTGGCGAAATCGAGGTGCGGCGGCAGGCTCTGGAGGATGAGCAGGCCCTCCTTGTGGAGCTCGTTGACCGAGTCGCCGATCTCCTGGAAGTAGGAGCCGAAATCATGGGCCTTGCGGAGCTTGGCCCCGGCCCGCTCGAAGAGGCGCTCGAACTGGGCCTTGAGCGAGACGATCGAATCCTTGACGCCGAAGTACTTGCGGACCGGGCTGAAGAGGTCCAGGAAGTCCCGGCCGATGTAGATCTTGTCCTCGTAGTGGGACAGCAGCTCTTTCGGATCGTGGGTGTAGAACTTGATCTCGAAGCGCCGGCCCTCGGAATCGCGCTCGCGCAGGCGGGCCATGACGAGGCCGCCGTTCTGCTCGATGAAGTAGCTGCTGATGTCGACGAGGACGGAGTAGACGGCCAGGTTCTGGACGATGGCCTCCTTGAGGTACTCGAGCAGGGACTCGTTGCGGGTGATGAACTCCGTGATGCCCTCGTCGGGCGTCGGGTTGAGGACGGAGAAGCTGGGCGAGAGCAGGTAGAGGACCGGGCCGCGGCCGAGCTCGAGATGGAGGTTCTTGTGGACGCTCTGGTACAGGTCGTCAAGAAGGAGGGGCTTCAGGGGCGGCAGGCCCGCGGCGTCCAGCTTGGAGAGCTCTTCGACTTCGTTCATGGCCTCGACCTCTCTGTGGGCCGAGTGTAGCACCCGGCCAAAAGAAAAGTCAACGGGACGAAGGGCCCTTGCGGAAGGTCCAGGAGTCCGCGGCGTAGCGGGTCTCCTGGAGGAGGCGGACGGCGTCCTTGTCGGCGGAGGACAGGGTGAAGCGCTCGAAGGCGATGCCGAAGCGGTCGGCAAAGCCCTGGACGAGGAAGCCGACGGCGGCGTCGAAATCGACAGGGCGGCCGAGGGCCTCGGAGAGCGAGGTCATGCCCAGGCTTTCGGCCGTTTCGCCGGGGCGGGAGACGGCGGCGAGGAGGGCCTCGTCCTTCTCGAGCGGGATCGAGCCGTGCTGGAGAAAGAGGGCGCCGGTGCGCTTCTGGGCGCTGCCGATGATCTTCCGGCCGGCGATCTCGATCTCGTCCCGGGCCGGGAACGCGAAGCAGGGCATCGTGCCGCGGATGTAGGCCGGCGGCGAGGATTCGGCGAGGCGCGCCGAGAGGCCCATGAGCGCCAGCCCCTTCAGCAGGGCCTGGGAGATGAGGCGATAGGACTCGCGCAGGGTGTCGGTGAATATCACGGTGTCGGCCGAAGCGACGGAGTAGGTCACTTCCCGGTCGTGGAGGACGAGCTTGCCGCCGGTCATGCGGCGGACGATGTCGATGCCGTGGGACCGGCAGTACTCGACGTCGACGACCTTCGAGGCGTCCTGGGAGTAGCCGAGCGAGGCGGTCGGACGCTGCCAGCGGTAGAAGCGCAGGAACGTCCCGGCGGACGGGGACCCGCCGGCGAGGCTGTAAAGGCGCTCGTCGACGGCCATGTTCCAGGAGCCCGGGAGCGGCTCCGGCTCGACCATCAGCTGCCACGTTTTCATCGGGGACTCTCGGCAAAAAAAATGGAGCGGGCAATGGGACTCGAACCCACAACACCCGGCTTGGGAAGCCGGTACTCTACCATTGAGCTATGCCCGCTCACAGGCCCTAGGATTCTAGCACATCCGGGAGACAAGTCAACGCGGCGAAATTGGGAAATAGGTATCATGTCCCCCATTTTTTGATATAATCCCGAACGGAGCGCTGAAACGGAGGAAGCCATGGCCGAGGATCTCGCCAGCCGAACACAATCCCGCGATCCGGAGCGGCCGCTCGCCCCGGGCGTCACCCGTCTGGGCTCGACCGCCGTCCTGACCGGGGACATCGAGGCCCACGAGGACATGCTCATCGAAGGCCGCCTGCAGGGGAAGATCACCCTTCCCTCGGGGACGCTGACCATCGCCAAGGGGGCCAAGGTCGAGGCGGAGATCAGGGCCCGGGCCCTCGTGCTCCACGGCGAGCTCAAGGGCACGGTCCGGGCCGGCGAACGGGCCGTCATCTCGGAGACCGCCGAGATGAACGGCGAAGTGATCACCCCCAAGATCACCATCGCCAACGGCGCCCGCTTTTCCGGCTCCATCAGAATGAAGGAATAAGAAGGGGTCAAACCTTTAATTCTTTAATTTTCCTCTACCCCCAGATAATTTTTTGGGCGAAAATTAATGAATTAAAGGTTTGACCCCATCTTGGATAATCATGGCGCGCCGACCCGGTTCGTTCGTTCTCACCTCCGACTTCGTTCCCCAGGGCGACCAGAACCAGGCCATCGACCGCCTGACTGAGGGGCTCCTTGCGGGCGAGCGCCACCAGGTCCTCAAGGGCGTCACCGGCTCGGGCAAGACCTTCACCATGGCCAACATCATCGCCCGGGTCAACCGGCCGGTCCTCGTCATCTCCCACAACAAGACCCTGGCCGCCCAGCTCTACCAGGAGTTCCGCCGCTTCTTCCCCCGCAACGCCGTCGAGTACTTCGTCAGCTATTACGACTACTACCAGCCCGAGGCTTTCATCCCGTCCACCAACACTTACATCGCCAAGGAAGCGACGATCAACGACGAGATCGACCGCCTCCGGCTCTGCGCCACGAACTCGCTCTTCGCCCGCCGCGACGTCATCATCGTCGCCTCCGTCTCGTGCATCTACGGCATCGGCGCGCCCGAGACCTACTACTCGATGAGCTTCTCGCTCGCCGTGGGGGCCGAGCTGACGCGCAAGGCCCTCCTCGAGAAGCTCGTTGCGACCCAGTACCAGCGCGAGGAGGCCGACTTCAAGCGCGGCACGTTCCGCGTCCGCGGCGACATCGTCGAGGTCTTCCCGAGCTACGAGGACTCGGCCTGCCGCATCGAGCTCGAGGACGGCCGGATCAAGGCCCTCTCCGCCGTCGACCCCCTGCTCGGCAAGGTCCGCGAGAGCCTGGACACGGTCATGATCCACCCCCGGACCTTCTTCTCGACTCCCGCCGAGACCCTGCGCGCGGCCGTGGCCGGCATCGAGGCCGAGCTCAAGGAGCAGGTCGCCTTCTTCCAGGCCCGCGGCAAGGCCGTCGAGGCGGCCCGCGTCGAGGAGCGCACGCTCTACGACGTCGAGATGCTCCGCGAGTTCGGCTACTGCCCGGGCATCGAGAACTACTCCCGCCACCTGACCGGCCGGGCCGCCGGCGAGCCGCCCTTCACGCTCCTCGACTATTTCCCCCCGGACTTCCTGACCATCATCGACGAGTCACACGTCACCGTCCCCCAGATCGGCGGCATGTACGGCGGGGACCGCTCGCGCAAGCTGACCCTCGTCGAGCACGGCTTCCGCCTGCCCTCGGCCCTCGACAACCGGCCCCTCAATTTCGACGAGTTCGGGTCCCGCGTCGGCCAGACCCTCTACGTCTCGGCCACCCCGGGCCTGTTCGAGGTCAGGCAGTCGGCCGGGCACGTCATCGAGCAGGTCATTCGCCCGACCGGCCTGACCGACCCGGAGATCGAGATCCGGCCTATCCGCGGCCAGGTCGACGACCTCATGGGCGAGATCAAGGCCCGGGCCGTCCGCAGCGAGCGCGTCCTGGTCACGACCCTGACCAAGAAGATGGCCGAGGACCTGGCCCGCCACTACCACGAGCTCGGCCTGAGGGTCAGCTACCTCCACTCCGAGATCGAGACGCTCGACCGGGTCAATGTCCTGCGCGACCTGCGCAAGGGAAAGTTCGACGCTCTGATCGGCATCAACCTCCTCCGCGAAGGACTCGACCTGCCCGAGGTCTCGCTCGTGGCCATCCTCGACGCCGACAAGGAGGGTTTCCTGCGCTCAGGGACCTCGCTCATCCAGACCTTCGGCCGAGCCGCCCGCAACATCAACGGCAAGGCCATCCTTTACGCCGACACGATCACGGACTCCATGCGCATCGCCATCGACGAGACGGCCCGCCGCCGCCGGATCCAGCAGGATTACAACGCCGCCCATGGCATCACGCCGCAGTCCATCATCAAGGGCATCGACGAGGTCCTGACCTCGGTCTACGAGCGCGACTACCTCGATTACACCAAGCTCGGCGAGGACAAGGACGTCTACCTCTCGCCCCAGAGGCGCAAGAAGCGCATGGACGAGCTCACCCGCCTCATGAAGGAGGCCTCGGACGCCCTCGAGTTCGAGAAGGCCGCCGCGTACCGCGACGAGCTGGCCAAGCTCAAGAAGCGCGAGCTCGAGCTCGGGCTGTAGTCCTCAAGACCACTCAGGCCTTGAAAACGAGGTGGAAAAGGCGGAAAATAAAGGAGTTATGTCAGACTTCGAAGAGCTGAAGCGGCGCGCCTCGGAGCTGCCGGCCAAGCCGGGCATCTACTTCTTCAAGAACGCCGCCGGCGAGGTCGTCTACATCGGCAAGGCCCGCTCGCTACGCGACCGCGTCCGGTCCTATTTCCTCGCCAACCCCGACTTCAAGGTCCGCAACATCCTGCGCGAGACGACGGACATCGATTTCATCCTGACCGGCTCCGAGCGGGAGGCGGCCTTCCTCGAGAACAACTACGTCCAGCAGTACCAGCCCCGCTTCAACCTCCGGCTCAAGGACGACAAGAGCTTCCCCTATCTCAAGATCACGGCCGGCGAGCCCTACCCCGGCATCTATTTCAGCCGCCGGGTCGAGCCCGACGGGGCCCGCTACTTCGGCCCCTTCAGCCCCGCCCACCGGGCCCGCACCTCCATCCACCTCGTCAACCGGCATTTCCGCGTCCGCGGCTGCGAGGAGGCCGTCTTCAAGGGCCGCAAGCGCCCCTGCCTCGAATACGAGCTCCATCTCTGCTCGGCGCCGTGCGTCGGCCTCGTCTCCGAGCCCGAATACCGCGAGGACGTCGAGAACGCCTGCCTCTTCCTCGAAGGCCGGATGCCCGAGCTGGCCCGCACGCTCAAGTCGCGCATGGAGCGGGCGGCGGGCGAGGAGCGCTTCGAGGAGGCGGCCCGCCAGCGCGACCTATTGCGCACGATCGAGGACTACCAGGACCGACCGCGCGCGATCTCGACTTCGCTCGAGGACCAGGACGTCGTCGGACTGTCCCGCCTCGCCGACCGGGCCGCCGCCTATGTCTTTCTCATGCGCCGAGGCAAGATCAGGGACTCGGAAGCGCGGACTCTCGACGCGCCCGCCGACGTTCCCGACGGCGAGCTCCTTGGCGAGTTCCTGGCCAGCTTCTACCGGGACCGGGACCTGCCGCCCCGCCTGCTCCTGCCGGTCAAGCCGGCGCCGACGACGGGACTTCAGGCCCTCCTCGGCTGGGCCAAGGTCAAAGTGATCGTCCCTCATGCCGGACGGAACCGCAAGCTCATCGAGCTCGCCGGACGGAACGCGGAAGCCTACCTCCGCCGGCAGGAGGGTGACCTCGTCCCCCTCGAGGAGCTGAAGGCCGCGCTTCGGCTGCCCGCCGCGCCGCGGACGATCGAGGGCTTCGACATCTCCAACACCGGCGGCGAGGAATCGGTCGGCTCCCTCGTCGTCTTCCGGGACGGCCGTCCGGACAAGGACTCCTACCGCAAGTTCCTCATCCGGACGGTCGAAGGGTCCAACGACGTCGCCAGTCTGGAAGAGGTCATTACCCGGCGCTATCGCAAGGTCCTCGGCGAAGGGGCCCCTCTCCCCGACCTGATCATGGTCGACGGCGGCAAGCCCCAGCTCGGGGCGGCGGAGAAGGCGCTGGCCGGCCTCGGCTTGTCAGCCGTCCCGCTCGTGGCCATCGCCAAGCGGGAGGAGATCCTCTACACGCCGGCCCTGCGCGACGGCGTCAAGTTGGACCGGACGTCCGCGGCGCTGAAGCTCGTCCAGGCCGTCCGCGACGAGACGCACCGCTTCGCCATCACGTTCCATCGCGGCCGCCGCGAGAAGAGGAGCTTCGAATCGCTTCTCGACGGCATCCCGGGCCTCGGCCCGAAGAAGAAGTCCACGCTGCTGGCAAAGTACCAGGATCTCGATAGGATCCTGACCGCAGAGCCCTCGGAGCTGGCTTCGATCGTCGGAGAGAAGCTCGCTGCCGCGGTCAAGGAGAGATTGAGCCGTCGCGACGCGACAGAATAGCTAGCGCCAAGGTCCAGGCCGCGGCGCGGGGCTGGTCCGAGTGTGGCCTTTTGGCCGTCGATACGACATAATAGAGGGACCCATCCTTCAAGGAGTTCGTCATGAAGAATGCGAACATGAAGCGTTTTGTCCTAGCCGCTCTTCTGTCGCTCGTCCTGATCCTGCCCGCGTCCTCCGACGAGGGCATGTGGCTCTTCAACAAGCCCCCGAAGGACATCCTGCAAAAGAAGTACGGCTTCGCCATGACCCAGGAGTTCATGGACCATCTCCGGCTGGCCTCCATCTCGTTCGGCGGGGCCTCAGGCTCCTTCGTCTCCCCCGACGGTCTCGTCCTGACGAACCACCACGTCGGCCGGGGCGCCATCCAGAACCTCTCGACCAAGGAGCGCGACCTCATGAGGACCGGCTTCTACGCCCGGACCCGCGAGGAGGAGCTCAAGGTCCCCAACATGGAGCTGCGCGTCCTCGTCGGCATCGAGGACGTCACGGACAAGGTCATGGCGGCCGAGAAGCCCGGTATGACGCCGGTCGAGGCCGCCGAGGCCCGGCGCCAAGTCATCGCCGCCCTCGAGAGGGAGGCCAGCGCCGCGCCGAAGACCCGCGGCGTCGTCGTCACACTCTACTCCGGCGGGATGTACAACCTCTACACCTACCGCCTGCACGATGATGTCCGGCTCGTCTTCGCCCCCGAATACCTGTGGGCCTTCTTCGGCGGGGACCCGGACAACTTCACCTATCCCCGCTACGACATGGACATCTCGATCTTCCGGATCTATGAGAACGGCAAGCCGTTCCAGAGCGCGAACTACATCAAGTTCGCGGCGCGCGACGTCCGCGAGGGCGACCTCGTCTTTTGCTCGGGCCACCCGGGCTCGACGGGCCGGCTCCTGACCATGAGCCAGCTCGAGTTCCTCCGCGACACGAGCTACCCCTTCAGCATCGCACTCGGCAAGCGGCGCCAGGCCTTCATGCGCGCCTATGCCGCCAAGGGCGAGGAGGAGTCCCGCGTCGCGATGCGCAATCTCTTCGGCGTCGAGAACAGCCTCAAAGCGACCATCGGCTACCAGTCCGGGCTCCTCGACAAGGACCTCATGGCCAAGAAGCTCCGCGAAGAGCAGGCTCTGCGGGCCCGAGTGGCCAAGGACCCGGCCCTGGCGAAGGACTACGGCCCGGCCTGGGAGGACATCGCCGCGGCCGAAAAATCCTATGCCGCGTTCTTCAAGCCGCTGCAATTCTTCGAGCGCGCGAACGGCTTCTATACGACCTATTTCACGATGGCCCGCAACATCGTCCGGCTGGCCGCCGAGAAAGCGAAGCCCGACGCCCAGCGGCTGCGCGAGTTCCGCGAGGTCTCGCTCCCGTCAGTCGAGCGCGGCATCCTCTCCCCGGCCCCGATCTACGACGAGTTCGAGACGATCAAGCTCGCCGACTCCCTGGCCCAGCTCAAGGAAGAGCTCCCGGACATGATCGAGGTCCGCTGGATCCTCGGCGACCGGGCCCCGCAGGACGTGGCCCGCGAGCTCATCGCCGGCACCAAGCTCAAAGACATGGCCTTTAGGAAGACTCTCCTCCAGGGCGGGCTCGTGGCCGTCTATCAGTCCGCGGACCCCATGATCAAGCTGGCCCTTCTTGTCGACCCGGTCTCGCGCGGCCTCCGGGCCCGCTCCGAGAACCAGGTGGACGCCGTTGAGACCCTCAACGGCGCGAAGATCGCCCAGGCCATGTTCAAGCTCGAGGGGACGTCCATCCCGCCCGACGCGACCGGAACGCTGCGCCTCAGCTTCGGCGTCGTCAAGGGCTACGTCGAGAACGGGCGGAAGATCCCCTTCGAGACGACCTTCGCCGGGCTCTACGACAAGTCGGCCAAGGTGGGGAACAAGGACCCCTATGAGCTGCCGGCCCGCGTGCTGGCCAAGAAGAGCGCCGTCGACATGGCCGCGCCGGTCAACTTCGTGGCCACCGCAGATTCGATCGGCGGCAACTCCGGCTCGCCCCTCGTCAACCGCAAGGGCGAGTTCGTCGGCGTCCTCTTCGACGGCAACATCCAGTCGCTGCCGACCCGCTTCGTCTACGAGGATACGATCTCACGTTCGGTCATGGTCGACGGCCGCGGCATCCTCGAGGCCCTGATCAAGATCTATGACGCGAAGCCGCTCGTCGACGAGATAATGGGACGGAAGTAGCGATCAGTAGAGGACCTTGGCCTCGCCGTCCTTGGCGATGCGAGCGTCGATCCAGGCGACCATGAGGTCGCGCCGGGATAGGGTCGCGGCGATCTCGTCGTCATCGAGGTAGTCGCCAACGGCCGTCCGGATGCTCTCCGCGGTCAACCCCTTGAGGGCCTCGAAGAAGGCCCGGGAGAGCGGGACCATGACGAACTGCGGCCCCTCCTTGAACTTCTCGTCGTAGATCAGGTCCGTCCGCGCCTTCTTGTCGGTCCCGAACGTCCGCGAGTGGTCGATGAGGACCATCCGCCAATCCTCCGTGATGAGGTAGTTCCTCTGGTGGCGGTCGACGTTGTAGATGAGGTTGTCGAAGGCCCTCTGGAGGCGGATCTCCCGGTCGAAATACATCGCCTTGATGCCCGGCGGGGAGAGCTTCTTCTTGATGATCGTCTCCAGGTTGTTCCAGTACGGGACGTACATCTGGCACGAGCCGCGGTCGCCCTGGAACTCCCGCTCGACCGTCGGCGGGACCATGTTCAGGCCGAGGGCCCGGCTCAGCCGGTAGGCGGCGATCTCGCCCTTCCAGGTCTCCTTGAAGCCCTTGATCCGCGGCCCGTAGACGTTCTTCCAGACGGCCTTCTGCTTGGTCCCGTCCTTCTCGAGGGTCAGGATCCAGGGGTTGGTCACGGCCAGGGCCCCAGTCAGCTGCTCCTGGTCCACGACCTTGGCGGTCTTGAGAAAATCCTCCCACTTGTCGAAATCGGCCACCTCGGCCGCGGTGAACTGGGCCAGGAGACGGCTCCCCATCCCCAAGGCGGCGACGGTCAACACCACGCAAACGGCCTTTTTCATGGTTTTCCCCTCCCTCCGGTCTTTGTCCCGTCGGGAGTGTAGGCCCGAACGCCCGGCGTGTCAATGGGCGGCCAAATTGACTTCGGGGGTCGATTTTGATAATAAATGGTAAATGTACAAGTGGATTTCCCGCAAGCTCTTCGGCACCGAGAACGAGCGAACCCTCAAGCGGATCAGACCGCTCGTCGCCGTCATCAACGAGCTTGAGTCCCGCATCCAGCCCCTGACCGACGCCGAGCTGAGGGCCAAGACCGCCGAGTTCAAGGAGAAGCTGGGCCAAGGCGCCTCCCTCGACGACATCCTTCCCGAGGTTTTCGCCGTCGTCCGGGAGGCCTCGCGGCGGACGACGAGGATGCGCCACTTCGACGTCCAGCTCATCGGCGGGGTCGTCCTCCACCGCGGCATGATCGCCGAGATGAAGACGGGCGAGGGCAAGACGCTCGTCGCCACCCTGCCCGCCTACCTCAACGCCCTGACCGGCCACGGCGTCCACATCGTCACGGTCAACGATTACCTGGCCCGCCGCGACACCGAGTGGATGGGCGCCATCTACCGCTTCCTGGGCCTCAGCGTCGGCACCATCCAGCACGACCTCGGCGACGCCGACCGTTTCACGGCCTACCGGGCCGACATCACCTACGGCACGAACAACGAGTTCGGCTTCGACTACCTCCGCGACAACATGAAGTTCCGCCTGGCCGACCTGGCCCAGCGCGAGTTCAACTACGCCATCGTCGACGAGGTCGACAGCATCCTCGTCGACGAGGCCCGGACGCCGCTCATCATCTCCGGCCCGAGCAGCGAGTCGACGCAGCTCTACACCCGCGTCGACGGGCTCGTCCGCCGCTTTCAAAAGGACAAGCACTTCACCATCGACGAGAAGAGCCGGACCGTCTCCATCCAGGAGCCCGGCGTGGCCGAGGCCGAGCGCGCCCTGGCGGTGACGAACCTCTACGACCTGAACAACATGGACTTCGTCCACGCCATCAACACGGCCCTCAAGGCCCATCACCTCTTCAAGCGGGACGTCGACTACATGGTCCAGGACGGCAAGGTCGTCATCGTCGACGAGTTCACCGGACGGCTCATGCCGGGCCGCCGCTACAGCGACGGGCTCCACCAGGCCCTCGAGGCCAAGGAGCGGGTCAGGGTCGAGGAGGAGAACCAGACCCTGGCCTCGGTCACCTTCCAGAACTATTTCCGCATGTACAAGAAGCTGGCCGGCATGACCGGCACGGCGGCCACGGAGAAGGAGGAGTTCCGGCACATTTACGGCCTCGACGTCATCGAGATCCCGACCAACAAGACGCTCATCCGTCACGAGCACCCCGACATCATCTACCGCACCGGCCCCGAGAAATGGACCGCGGCCGCCGACGAGATCATCGACCTCAACGCCAAAGGCCGGCCCGTCCTGGTCGGCACGATCTCCATCGAGAAATCGGAGCACCTCAGCGCGCTGCTCCGGCGGAAGAACGTCCGCCACGTCGTGCTCAACGCCAAGTACCACGAGCAGGAAGCGTCGATCATCGCCCAGGCCGGCCGGATCGGGGCGGTGACGATCGCCACCAACATGGCCGGGCGCGGCGTCGACATCCTGCTCGGCGGCAACCCCGAGTACCTGGCCCGTGAGCAGCTCAAGAAGGCCGGCGTCGACCCGGCCAAGGTCCCGCCCGAGCAGTACGAGGCCCAGTACGCCAAGGCCCTGGCCGAGCTGACGGACGTGACGGGGAAGGAGCACGAGGCGGTCGTGGCCCTCGGCGGCCTCCACGTCCTGGGGACCGAGCGCCACGAGGCCCGGCGCATCGACAACCAGCTCCGCGGCCGCGCCGGACGCCAGGGCGACCCCGGCTCGTCGCGCTTCTACCTCTCGCTCGAGGACGACCTGATGCGCATCTTCGGCAGCGAGCGCATCTCCGGGCTCATGGGCCGCATCGGCATGGGCGACGGCGTGCCCATCGAGCACAACATGATCAGCCGGGCCATCGAGCGGGCCCAGAAACAGGTCGAGGGGCAGAACTTCACGGTCCGCAAGCACCTCCTCGAATACGACGACGTCATGAACAAGCAGAGGGAGACGATCTACGGCCAGCGCCGCAAGATCCTCAACGGCGAGGACCAGCGCGAGTACCTCCTCGGCCTCATCGACAGCCTTGTCGACTGGATGCTCGACACCCACGCCAACAAGGATACGTCGCCCGAGGACTGGGACCGCGAGGGCCTCCACAAGGCCATCCTGGGCCAGTTCGGCCTGGACATCGGAACGCTCGGCATCGCCTGGGATACCGTCATCCACGACGAGCTGCGCCAGACCCTCATCAAGGGCCTCAACGCCGTCTACGAGGCCAAGGAGCGGCAGCTCGGCCCGTTCATGCGCGAGTTCGAGCGGATGATCCTGCTCCAGGTCATCGACTCGCAGTGGAAGGACCACCTGCTCGAGATGGACCATCTCAAGGAAGGCATCGGCCTGCGGGGCTACGGCCAGAAGGACCCGCTCATCGAATACAAGAAAGAGGGCTTCGAGATGTTCCAGTCCATGCTCGACCGGATCGAGGAGGACGCCGTGCGCTACCTCTTCCTCATCCAGCCGGTCATCGACCAGCCGGCGCCGGTCCGCCGGCAGACGCCGGTCTACTATCAGCAGCCCACGGGTCCGTCCGGCCAGCGGTCCAAGCAGGCCCGGGCCATGATCCCGGGCAAGCGTCACAAGCACTGATCGGGAGCGAAGGAGGAGCCATGCTCGATGACAAGATCAGGGAAACCCTCACCTTCGACGACGTCCTCATCCTGCCGGCCGCGTCCGACATCGCCCCCGCCCAGGCCTCGGTCACGACCAGGCTCAGCCGCCACATCACCCTCAACATCCCCGTCGTCAGCGCGGCCATGGACACCGTGACGACGTCGCGCATGGCCATCGCCCTGGCCCAGCAGGGCGGCCTCGGCGTCATCCACCGGAACCTGTCGATCGAGGGTCAGGCCGAGGAGGTGGACAAGGTCAAGCGCCACGAGAGCGGCATGGTCGTCGAGCCCATCACCCTGCGGCCCCAGGACAAGATCTCGCGGGCCCTGGAGGTCATGAAGGAGCACCACATCTCGGGGCTGCCGATCACGGACGAGGCGAACAAGCTCGTCGGCATCCTGACCAACCGGGATATCCGCTTCGAGAGCCGCCTGAGCCTGCCCATCGAGAAGATCATGACCCGCAAGCTCGTCACCGTCCCGGTCGGGACGTCGCTCGAGGACGCGGAGAAGGTCTTCCACGAGCACAAGATCGAGAAGCTCCTCGTCGTCGACGACGGCTACCACCTCAAGGGCCTCATCACCTACAAGGACATCCTCCGGCGCATCCAGTACCCCGACGCGGCCAAGGACAGCCTGGGCCGGCTGCGGGTCGGGGCGGCGGTCGGCGTCGGGGCCGAGTTCATGGACCGGGCCAAGGCCCTGGTCGCGGCCAAGTGCGACGTCATCGTCGTCGACAACGCCCACGGCCACTCCCGCCGCGTGCTCGACACCGTCAAGGCCCTGAAAAAGGAGTTCCCCGGCCAGGAGCTCATCGCCGGCAACATCGGCACGGCCGGGGCGGCCCAGGCGCTCATCGATCTGGGCATCGACGCGGTCAAGGTCGGCGTCGGCCCGGGTTCGATCTGCACGACCCGGGTCATCACCGGGGCGGGCATCCCCCAGATCACGGCCATCGCCGACGTCTTCGAGGTCACCCGCAAGGCCGGCGTGCCGCTCATCGCCGACGGCGGCCTCAAGTATTCCGGCGACGTGACCAAGGCCATCGCCGCGGGGGCCGACACGGTCATGCTCGGGAACCTGCTGGCCGGCACCGAGGAGGCGCCGGGCGAGGTCGTCATGTATCAGGGCCGGGCTTACAAGATGTATCGCGGCATGGGCTCCATCGCGGTCATGAAGGAAGGCAAGAGCAGCGACCGCTACCAGCAGGACCTGCAGTCGAGCGCGAGCAAGCTCGTGCCGGAAGGGATCGAGGGCCGGGTGCCCTACAAGGGGAGCACGACGGTCATCGTCCAGATGCTCGTCGGCGGGCTCAAGGCCGGCATGGGCTACGCCGGCTGCCGAACGATCGAGGACCTCAAGACCAAAGCCCATTTCATCAAGATCACCCAGGCCTCGCTCAAGGAGAGCCACGTCCACGACGTGGTCATCACCCAGGAGGCGCCGAACTATCACCTCGACTGAACGAGAATTGAGCTAGAATAAAGGGGGGACGATGCCGAATTACGTGATCAAGACCATCCTGGCGTGCGCTCTGCTCGCCGCCGCGTGCGTCTCGTTCTTCAGCATGATGGCCCGCCTGGGCCGGCCCGGCGACGAGGCCCGCTCCGAGCGGCTGCGCCGGCTACACAAGACGTCCGGCTGGATCTTCGTCTGGCTCCTGCTCCCTTTGATCTTTCTCGGCGGGGGCTTCCTGGTCAAGATGGGGGACGGCTTGTCGCTGAGGGGGACCTTCCACTTCGTCCTGGCCGCGACCCTCTTGGCCGTCCTGCTCCTCAAGCTCATGACGGTCAAGACCCACCGGCAGCTCTTGCGCTTCGCCGCCAGCCTCGGCATGGGTCTCTTCTCGTTGACCCTGGTCATCTTCCTGATCACGGCGGCGTACTACATCCTGCTCTCGGCCGCCGGAAAGTAATGCTCCTCAGACCGTGAGCCGGCTGTTGTCGATGAGCCGGGTCGAGCCGATGAAGACGGCCAGGGCCACGAGGATGTCGCCCTTGAGCTCGGCGACGGGCTCGAGCGTCTCCGGGTCGACGGCCTCCACGTAGTCGACGCGGGCCAGGGGCTCGGCGTCGAGGATGGCCCGCATGCCGGCCACGAGCCGGGCCGCGTCCCTCTCCCCCGCCCCGACGGCCTTTTCGGCCCAGCGCAGGCTTGTCGACAAGACCCGCGCCGCCCGGCGCTCGGCCGGACCGAGATAGGCGTTGCGGGAGCTCAGGGCCAGCCCGTCCGGCTCGCGCACGATCGGACAGGTCACGATCTCGACGTCGAGGTCGAGGTCGGTCGCCATGCGCCTGATGATGAGCACCTGCTGGGCGTCCTTGGCCCCGAAGAACGCGCAGTCCGGCGAGACGATGTCGAAGAGCTTGAGGACGACGGTGGCCACGCCCTTGAAGTGCCCCGGCCGGGAGCGGCCGCAGAGCCGGTCCTGCAGGCCCTCGATCTCGACGAAGGTCCGGTAACCCGCAGGGTAGATCTCCGCGGTCTCCGGGTAGAACAGGCAGTCGACCCCGGCCGCCTTGAGATAGGCCGAGTCCTTGGCCAGGTCGCGGGGATATTTGGCGAAGTCCTCGTGGGGACCGAATTGGATCGGGTTGACGAAGATGCTGACGACCGTGACGTCGGACCGGGCCTTCGACTCGCGGACCAGGCTAAGGTGGCCCTCGTGAAGGTAGCCCATGGTCGGCACGAGGCCGATGCGCTTGCCCTCGCGCCGCCATTCGCGGGCCAGCGCCTTCATCGTGGCGACGGACTTGACGACCGTCATCGCCGCCCGCTCCCTTTCCGCGACCGGCTTTTGCCCGGAGCAAGCGCCGCGGCGACCTCGGGCTTGAGATGATACGAGGTCGCGTCGTCGGGGAACCGCCCCTCCCGGACCTCGGCGGCGTAGGCGGCCACCGCTCCGCTGATCAGGCCGTGGATGTCGGCGTACTTGCGGACGAACTTGGGCATGTAGCCGGTCGAGTAGCCGAGCATGTCGTGGAGGACGAGGACCTGGCCGTCGCAGGCCGGACCGGCCCCGATGCCGATCGTCGGGATGCCCACGGCGCGCGTGACCTCGGCCGCGACCTCGATCGGCATGGACTCGAGGACGACGGCGAAGGCCCCCGCCTTCTCGAGCGCGGCGGCGTCGGCGACGATGCGGCGGGCCTCCTCGACGGCCGTGCCGCGGACCTTGAAGCGGCCGTAATGATGGATGGACTGGGGCGTCAGGCCGACGTGCCCCATGACGGGGATCTCGGCCTCGACCATGGCCGCGACGAGCTTCAGCCGCTTGGCCGAGGCGCCTTCGATCTTGACCGCCGCGGCCCCGGCCTCCTTGAGGAAGCGCGAGGCGTTGCGGATGGTCTCGTCGGCGCCGAGATGGAAGGAGAAATAGGGCATGTCGCCGACGACCAGGGCCCGCTTGACGGCGCGGGTCACCGCCTTGGTGTGGTGGATCATCTCGTCCATGGTCACCGGCACGGTGTTCGGGTAGCCCATCATGACCATGCCGAGGGAATCGCCGACCAGGATGAGGTCGACGCCGGTCTCGTCCAGGATCCTGGCCGTCGGAAAGTCGTAGGCGGTCAGGCAGACGATCTTGGGACCGCCGGCCTTGCGGGCCTGGAGCGAGGGGATGGTGATCTTCTCGTCGGGCGTGTTGGCCATTGTCCGTCCTTTCTCCCCATCCCGCTTGGCGCGGGATTGAGGTAAAGTCTCAAGCCTCTCCGCGGAGCGCCCGGTCCCGGTGCGGCGACGCCGCCTCCGGACCGCTTCCAGGGGTATTCTACCCTTTTTTCACCCCTTTGCCGCCGTAGCTCTGGGGAACGTAGTACAGGGAGGCTTTTTTCATGTCCCGGAGCTGGTCGAGAAGGTCGAGCACGTCCTCCTCGCGGCCGAAATCGATGTCGTCGGCCTTGACGACGAGCAGGGGCGAGCTTTGATAATTGAAGAAGAAATAATCGAAGGCCTCGACGATGTCCTCGAGGTACTTCTCGGAGATGTTCTTCTCGATCGAGTCGCCTTCCTTGGCGATCCGCCGGGAGAGCGAGCCGAGCGAGATCTGGAGGTAGATGACGAGATCGGGCTTGGGCACCCGCTCGGACAGGATGCCGTAGATCTTCTCGTAGACCAGGAGCTCGTCGTCCGACAGCGTCTGGTAGGCGTAGATCTTGTCCTTCTCGAAGAGGTAGTCGCAGATGATCCGGTCGACGAAGAGGTCCCTCTGGAGGAGCCGGACCTGCTGGTTGTAGCGGTTGGCCAGGAAGACGAGCTGGGTCAGGAAGGCCGAGCCCTCCCGCTCGTTGTAGAAATCCTTCAGGTAGGGATTGCCGGCGTTGTCGAGGACGACCTTGCCCCCGATCCTCTGGGCCAGGACGTTGGCCAATTGGGTCTTCCGGGACCGGAAAGCGCCCTCGACGGCGATATGCTTGAAGGGGATCTCCAGAGCGCTCTTCATGCCCATCTTGAAGCTGGCCGGCCCGGGTCATTCGCGGACCGAGGTTAGGTTATATCCGAACTCTGACTGTAAGTCAACGCGGCCGGACCGGCCTCGTCCTCTCCGTGAGCAGGATCCTGCGCCGGATCCTGTAGTACGGCCCGAAGATGAAGAGGATCATGACGATAAGGGTGAAGAAGTAGGTCTTGTTGATGCCGGGGGCAAGGCCGCGGGAGAGGAGGATCAGGCTGGTCTGGAGGTGGATGAAGATCAGGTTGAAGAAGACCAGGGCCAGATAGGCAACCTCCCTCTTGAGACCGCGCAGGCGATCGGCCGCATCGTCGTTCCGTGGGAGGCCGCCGCTCCCGGCCTTTGGCGTTTTGAGGAAGAGGACCCCGGCCAGAACGAGATAGGCGACGAAAAAGACGGCCTGGGAGATCGGATAGGCGAAAAAGAGCCAAGACGTCTCGACGGGGACAAGATGGCCGGTCAAGGGGCCTGACCATGACGAGATGCGCGGGGGGAGCCGGTCGTAGGCGCTCGCCGAGACGAACCAGGACGCCGCGAGGAGGATCAGATTGGCGGCCAGAAGCGACAGGGCCGCGATCGACCACCGTTGAGGGGCCTTGATCCCCGTGATCGTCTTCACGACGCCATTATAGGCGGGACCGGCGCTATTTCTCTAGGCTCGAGGCGAAATCGGTGCAGTGCTCCCAGCAGGCACAAGCGCCGTCGCCGACGGGTCTGCAGCAGCCCTGGCACTTGGCCCTTCCTTCCGCCATGAGCCAGCACAGCTCGACGCAATCGTCGCCGCTTTCGCCGGTGGGAGCCGGGCTTAGGCCTGCGGCTTGGGCTGCACGGGCACGACGATCCAGGCGATGATGTAGAAGAAGAACATCGGCAGGACCGCCGTGACCAGGGCCAGGCCGACGAGCAGGAGCCGGACGATCGAGACGTCGATGTCGAAGTATTCGGCCAGGCCGCCGCAAACGCCGGCGAGCATCTTCTGGGTGGTCGACCGATAAAGCCTTTTGGACATTGTCATGACTCCTCTCAAGCGGGAGCTCGGGCCCCCGTCACTTATTATACGTAATTATCGCCGCTCCCGCCCACGATCCTGGGAAATCCTTGACTGGGGAGGCCGTCCCGGTTAGGATGAGGGCGCGGGCTGATATCCCGAGCCGAATTCCCCAGGAGGATTCATGAACGGTTGGACCGGCCAGTTCCTTCGCGTCAACTTGACCGCGAAAACCCATAAGATCGAGGCCTTCAGCGAAGAATTCGCCCGCAAGTGGATCGGCGGCCGAGGCTTCGCGGCCAAGATCCTGTTCGACGAGCTCGCCCCGGGCGTCGATCCCCTCGGCCCGGACAACAAGTTCATCGTCGCCCTCGGGCCCATCGCCGGCATCCCGGCCCCCAACACCGGGAAAGCGGTCGTGGCCGGAAAGTCCCCGAGCACGGGCGGCTATGGCGACGGCAACCTGGGCACCCGGGTCGCAGAGCAGCTGCGCAAGGCCGGCTACGACGCCCTGATCGTCGAGGGCCGGGCCGCCTCCCCGACCATGCTCGTCATCGAGGACGACAAGGTCGAGCTCCTGCCGGCCGACGCCGTCTGGGGCAAGGGAACCTACGAGACCAACGACTGGATCTACGCGAAATACGGCAAAGGCGTGGGCGTCCTCAACATCGGCCAGGCCGGCGAGAACCTGGTCCGCTACGCCGTCGTCCGCAGCATGGAGGGCCGGGCCGGCGGCCGGACCGGCATGGGCGCGGTCATGGGCTCCAAGCTCCTCAAGGCCATCGTCGTCAAGGGCACGAAGCCCATCCCCCAGGCCGACCCCGCCGGGATGAAGAAAGTCGGCACGGACGACCTCCGCGAGGTCCACCAGATCGACAAGAAGTCCGGCTGGTCCATCCAGAGCACCAACGGGGTCCTGGCCTGGTGCAACGAGGTCGCCGCCCTGCCGGTCCGGAACTTCCGCAAGACGCACCACCCGGACGCCTGGAAGTGCGACGGCGAGCGGCTGAACAACGCCCGCATCGCCACCTACGGCTGCCCGAACTGCACCATGCGCTGCGGGATCGCCATCCGCGACGACGAGGGCCGCGAGTCCGAGCTCGACTACGAGAACATCGGCCTCCTCGGCCCGAACCTGGAGATCTTCGACCTGCCCGAGATCGGCTCGCTCAACTACCTCTGCGACGACTACGGCATCGATACCATGTCCGGCGGCTGCGTCCTGAGCTTCTACGCCGACGCCGTCGACCACGGCGCGGCGCCGGGAAGCTTCCGGTTCGGCGACGCCGCGGCCGCCAAGCGCCTCCTCGGGGAGATCGCCCGCCGCGAGAGCGAGATCGGGAAGATCCTGGCCGAGGGCTCGATGCGGGCGGCCCACAAGTTCGGCCACGGCTCGATCGATTACGCCATGCAGGTCAAGGGCCTCGAGGTCGCCGCCTACAACTGCAAGTTCATCCCGGGCATGGCCCTGGCCTTCGGGGTCTCGCCGATCGGCGCCCACCACAAGGAATCCTGGGTCATCACCTTCGAGCTCAAGCAGACGGTGCGTGATTCCTACGGGCCCGAGAAGGCCCAGAAGGTCATCGAGCTGCAGCGCATCCGGGGCGGCCTGTTCGAGTACATCGTCTCCTGCCGCTTCCCGTGGATCGAGAACGGCTGGAGCCTGGAGCATTACCCCAAGTACTTCAAGCTCGTCAGCGGCCTCGACTGGACGCTCGACGACTTCTGGACGGTCTCGGACCGGGTTTACGCCATGCTCAAGCTCTTCTGGCTCCGCGAGTATCCGGGCACCGACCGCAAGCTCGACTATCCGCCGGCGGTCTGGTTCGATCCGTCGAACGTCGACACCGAGGGCCCCATCGCCGGCCGGCACCTCGAGTACGACAAGTACGACGGCCTCCTCCAGCACTACTACGACCTGCGCGGCTACGACCGTCGCGGCATCCCGACCTGGGCGACCCTCGAGCGCCTGGGGGTGGCCGCGGAGGGCCAGGCCGCGGCCAAGTTCGGGACGCTCACATGAAGATCACGGTCAAGCTGATCGGACCCTTCGTCCAGCTCTTCGGCTTCGGCGAGAAGGAGCTGGAGGTGCCCGAGGGCACGACCACGGACGACTTGATCGCCCTCGTCAGCATCGACAAGTCCCGGCCCAAGATCGTGACCCGGAACGGCCGGGCCGTGGTCCCGGGCGAGGCGCTGGCCGACGGCGACCGGGTCGTCATCTCGCCGATCTATTCCGGGGGCTGAGCCGCGGCCGTCCGGCCCCGAGGCGGCGGCGCTCTCCATATCGATGAAGGAGGTCGGCCATGACCGAGGCCTCGCTCCGCGCCCTCTCCGGGCTCTGGGACTGGACGATGCTCAAGTGGTACGTCATCCCTCTTCTAGCCGTCGTCTTCTACGTCTATGTCCGCGAGATCAAGGAGGCCCGCCGCTCCGGGAACTGGGAGGCCGTCCTGGCCGGCCTGACCCTCTTCGGCATGGATTTCTTCAACGAGACCTGGAACGGCTGGGTCCTCGTCCTCACCGGGCGCTCGGCCTTCTGGACGGCGCCGGGGGACACCGCCCTGCGGACCATGGTCGGCTGGAACATCGAGATCATGTTCATGTTCGCCCTCTCGGGCATCATCTACTATCACACGCTCTCGGAGGATCCCAAGGAGAGGATCCTGGGCCTGCCCAACCGCTGGTTCTGGGCGGTCGGCTATTCCGTCTTCTGCGTCTTCGTCGAGGTCCTGCTCAATCTCGGCGGCCTTCTCGTCTGGGAATATCCGTTCTGGAACCGTTCGTTCGCCGGCATCTGGCTCATCTTCGTCTTCGGCTATTTCGAGTTCTACGCCGCGATCATCTTCGTCCTGGGTCTCAAGAAGAGGTCCCGGCAGGTCCTGGCCGTGGCCCTGATCTACGCCGTGCCGATCCTGATGAACGTCATCGCCAGGGCCGGCCTGGGCTGGAGATACTAGGCCGTCACTTGTACAGGCAGAGGTAGGCCGATTCGGCGGCGACCTTGAGCTGGAACTTCTTTCCGGCCTCGACCGTGAAGCTCTCCCCGGCCTTGTAGTCCCGCCAGGCGTCGCTCCCCGGCAGCTTGACCGTCAGGGCGCCGCTGATGACGGTCATGACCTCGATCGTCGACGTCCCGAACTCGTACTCCCCCGGGGCCATGACGCCGATCGTGGCCGGTCCGTCCGCGGACCGGAAGCCCAAGGACTTCACTTTGCCGTCGAAGTATTCGTTGACCTTAAACATGTCGTCCTCTCATTCGCATCAGGAGCTCGACGACCTGGTTGGCCTGCATGGCCGCGACCAGGGCGACGCGGGGCGCCATCGGGCTGATCCCCTTCGGGCACTGGCTCGATTCGTCGCCGCAGACATAGAGGTTGCCCAGCCGCCGGGCGTGGATCTTGCGGTTGCAGCCGTAGCCGGCCAGGCCCGAGGCCGCGACGACGGGCCGGCCCGGGAACCTGGCCAGGCTGGCCTCGATGAGCATCTCCTTGGCCTCGGCCTTGTCGAAGGCCTCGACCAGGACATCGACCCGTTCGAAGATCGTCATGGCGTTCTTCCGGGTCAGCCGGACGTCGTGGATCTCGTAGAGGGAATAGGGATTGACGGCCAGGAGGTTCTCCCGCAGGGCCTCGACCTTGCGCTCGCCGACCTGGTCGACGAAATATTGCTGGCGGTTGAGGTTCGAGGGCTCGATCCGGTCGCAATCGGCGATGACCAGGCGGCCGACGCCGGCCCGGGCCAGGGCCACGGCCACGTTCGAGCCCAGACCGCCGGCCCCGGCGATGCCCACGGAGCTTCGTCGCAGGACGGCCAGGACCGCGGGATCGCGGCGGGCGAAATACTCCCTGGCGAAGGCGATCGAGCCCGGCTTCGGCAGCGGCTTCATGGCTTCGATCCGCCCCGGCCCTTTTCCCCGGACCGCTCGATGACCAGGGCGATCCGCCGGGGATCCTGATCGACGCCGGTCAAAGCCGTCACCATCCCGACCACGGTCTTCTCGATGAACGACTGGACGAAGGCGTTCATGTTGATCTCGAGGCCGTCCACCTCGAGCCTGATCTCGGCCATGTCTCCCTCCTTTTGCCCGAGAATGAGGTCCGCCACTCCGGCGATATCCTCCGAAGCGAAGACCGGCGCCGCGGCGCCGGGGACGTCCGCGTCCGAGACGATGGCCATGAGCTCGCCCGGAGGACTGGCCGGCTCTGTCGAGCCGCGGCCCAAGACCTCGATCTTGGGCGTCCCCCGGACGTCCTTCCCGCCTTCGATGAGGACAACGTCCGCGTCGGGGAAGACCCGCCGCGCCAGCCGCGAAGCGTCGAGGTCCCGCGCCCGGCCCAGCGCCGCCCAGCCTTCGGGGTCGACCATGGCCACCCCGCGGGCCCCGGCCCGGCTGAAATCAGCGGTGTCCTTCCCCTTGGTGTCGAGCGAGAAGCCGTGCGAGCATCGCTTGACCGCCGCCACCCTCAGCCCGCGCCGGCTGAGCTCCCCGATGACCCGGACGATGAGCCGGGTCTTGCCGCTTTCGGAGAAGCCGACGACCGAGACGATCCTCATCGCGCTTTAGATAGCACACGGCCCGGGGCAAGTCAAAGAGCGCCGGACGGCCCTATTGCCAGGCGACCTTCATGTTCTCGGGCCCGCGGGCCTTGACCTCCGGGCGGAGATCGAGCTTCAGGAGGGCCGGCTTGCCGGCGATGTCCATGGCCGTGAGATAGGCGAGCTTGGCCACCTTCTCCATCTTGGCATAGTCGACCTTGGCCTCGGTATCGCCCTCGGTGTGGTAGTCCTCGGTCGTGCCGCAGAAGAACCACACGGCGGGGATGCCGTAGCGGATGTAGGGATACTGGTCGCTGCGGAAGAAGAAGCGGTCGGGGTGCCCGGGGCTCTCGTAGGTATAGTCGAGGGTCAGGCCGGGGCCCGGCGCCTTGTTCACGGCCTGGATCGAGGCGTCGAGCTCAGAGCTGAGCTGGTTCGAGCCGATGAGATAGATCCCGTTCGGGTCGTTGCGCGAGATCATGTCCAGGTCGAGGTTGGCGCTGATCTTCTCGACCGGGACGGGGCAGTGCTGGACGAAATAGTACGAGCCGATGAGGCCCCGCTCCTCAGCCGTGTTCCAGACGAAGATGATCGACCTTTGGGGCCGCGACAGGATGAAGGCCTCGGCCAGCTCGAACATGGCCGCGACGCCGGAGATGTTGTCGTCGGCCCCGGGGAAGACGCGTCCCTCGCGGTTGGGATTGTGGTCATGGTGGGAGGAGACGGTGAGGTATTCGCCCCGGCGGGACGGATCGGAGCCTTCGAGATAAGCGACGACGTTGAACGTCTTCGCCGCCCGGGTCGAGGAGGCGATCGAGACCTCGAGACGCCGGCCGCGGAAAACCTTGGCCGGGACGCGCTCACCCCGCCGCAGGGAGACGAACGAGGCCGCCAGGTCCTCGGGCGAGCAGCCGAGGATGGCCGCCCCGGCTCCGTGCCGGACCTCGACCCGGAGGAAGGGCGCGCCGGGGCGAGCCGGCGGCTGGCCGGAAAGGGCGGCCGTCCCGAGACCGGTGATGACGCCGGGGAACCTCAGGCTTTCGGGCAGGTCGAAGGTCAGGCCCTTTTCGGCCAGCCGACGCTCCCGCTCCTCTCCGATGACGGTGAGGACGGCCGCGGCGCCGCGCTCGCGCAGGGTCCCTGTCCGGCCGGCCAGGAATCTCCGGTTCTCGGGGCGACGGAGGGGATGGTCGTCCGGCAGGGTCGCGTCGAGGATGACGGCGATCTTCCCTTTGAGGTCCACTCCGGCCAGGTCGTCCCAGTCCAGGCCGGGCGCGGACACGCCATAGCCGAGAAAGGCGACCTCCCCCGAGGCCGTGCCGGCATCGAAGCCGCGGCCGACGGTCGCGTCGGCCGGAAAGGCGAACGTCCGCTCACGCCCGGCTTCAGTAAGGCGCAGGGCCGACGAGCAGGGCACGACCGTCGTCACCTCGACGGGGACCTCCTGCTCATAGGAGCCATCCGGCAGGAGCGGCTTGAGGCCGATCCGCTCGGCGGTCAGGGCGATGTATCTCGAGGCGATGTCGAGCTCCGAGGACGGGGTCGATCGCCCCTGGAACTCCGGCGAGCCGAGGAACTTCACGTGGAAGCTCATGTCCCGGCCCCGGATGGACGCCAGTCCCCGGGAGGCGGGGCTCTCCGAGCAGGAGATCAGGACCAGGGCCAGGCCCGCCGCCAGCGCGGGTATCGCGATCGCACGGAACCTCATGGACGCCTCCTTCATCGGACGTCGAAGCCTCTTCGTAGCCCAACGCTCCGGCGTTGTCAAATCACAATCGATGACACACCATTAAATGCACCTAGCTGCCCCCTATAGCGCGGGGTGGGGAGTCTAGTGAATTTAGTTGTGTGCCACCGAATTGATGGATATAATCCTTCCTTTAACGCCGCCGAGGAGACGATGGCATGAACATCTGGAAGACGAAAACCCCGGCCCAGATCGAGGACGCCGCGGAGCACACCCAGCTCAAGAAGAACCTGACCGCCTTCGACCTGGCCGCGCTCGGCATCGGCTCGGTCGTCGGGACGGGCATCTTCGTGGCCACCGGACAGGGCGCCCAGCTCGCCGGCCCCGGCATCCTCCTGTCGTTCATCATCGCCGCCATCACCTGCGGCTTCTGCGCCCTGACCTACTCGGAGCTGGCCTGCATGTTCCCCGTCGCGGGCAGCACCTACTCCTATTCCTACGTCGCCTTCGGCGAGGTCATCGCCTGGATCATCGGCTGGGACCTCATGCTCGAGTACCTCGTGGCCGCGAGCGCGGTGGCCTCGGGATGGTCGACGACCTTCATCGGGCTCATCCAGAGCGCCGGGGTCAAGCTGCCGAAGGCCTTCCTGACCCCGCCCATCACCACCATCGACGGCAAGATCGTCATGTCCGGCGGCATCATCGACGTGCCGGCCATCGTCATCACCCTGCTCATCACCTGGATCCTCTACATCGGTATCCGGGAGAGCGCCAAGATCAACAACGTCATCGTCGGCGTCAAGGTCGCGGTCATCGTCCTCTTCGTCTTCCTCGGCGTCCGCCACGTCAACCTGAGCAACCTCTCGCCCATGATGCCCTTCGGCTGGAAGGGGGTCATGGCCGGGGCGGCCATCATCTTCTTCGCCTACATCGGCTTCGACGCCGTTTCGACGGCCGCCGAGGAAACGAAGAATCCCAAAAGGGACGTGCCGCTGGGGCTGATGCTCTGCCTGGGCGTCGTCATCGTCCTCTACGTCACGGTCGCCTTCACGCTGACGGGCATCGTCCCCTACAAGCAGATCGACGTCGGCAACGCCCTGCCCGCGGCCCTGGCCCGGATCGGCATCCAGTGGGGCGGCGCCTTGGTCGCGACCGGGGCCATCATCGGCATGATCTCGACCCTCTTGGTCACGCTCTACGGCCAGATCCGCATCTTCATGGTCATGTCCCGGGACGGCCTGCTGCCTCCGGCCTTCGCCAAGGTCCACCCCAAGCACCGGACGCCGCATATCTGCACCTGGATCACGGGCATCGCCACGGCCGCTATCGCCGGGCTCTTCCCGCTGCCGATGATCATCGACCTCTGCAACATCGGCACGCTCTTCGCCTTCATCCTCGTCTCGATCGGCGTCATCGTGCTGCGGAAGACCCGGCCCGAGGTCGAGCGGAAGTTCAAGACGCCGGGCGTCCCGTTCACGCCGCTCATCACCGTCGTCTTCTGCTTCTACCTGATGTACAGCCTGCCGAAGGTGACCTGGATCCGGTTCGGCCTCTGGCTCCTGGCCGGCCTGGCGATCTACTTCATGTACAGCGTCCGGCACAGCAAGCTGCAGAAGACGGTCTGACCGGAAGGCACCGGGTTTACGCAGTGCGCATCCTCCCTGGCAGTGCGTAACAGGTAAACCCGGTACGTTCTTATATTGACAGAGCGGCCGGGCCTCTGTTAGATATATCTGCGTCTCCGAGTCGGCGGGGCTAAAGCCTTATCCGGCCAGGCCCTCCGACCGTCAGGGATAAGCGGGAAACGGCTTGTCCTTCCATTTCGAAAAGGAGAAGATGATGAGATTGCCCTTGCGCCCCCCTTTCAAGCTCTCGCGGGCCGTCGTCTGGGCGCTGCTCCTCTCGCTCGGCCTGTCCCCTATCCTGGCCCAGGAGGCAAAGGACGACAAAGCCAAAAAGGAAAAAGAGAAGCAAGTCCGCATCACCGAGGAGATCCTGGTCGTCGGCAAGTCACCCAAGGACGTGCCCTTGGCCACCGTCTCGACCGCCCTGTCCGAGGACATCGCCGCCCTCAGGCCCCGCGACCTGGCCGACATCCTCAAGTTCATGCCCGGCGCGCTGGTCACCTTCGGCGACAAGGACACCTACACCCTGAAGCTGCGCGGCGTCGGGGCCAACCGGATCGCCCTCCTCGTCGACGGCGTGCCCAACTACGAGCCCTATTTCGCCACCTTCGACCTCAAGACGATCTCCGCCGGCAGCGTCGACACGGTCCAAGTGACGAAGGGCCCTTCGTCCGTGCTCTATGGGCCCAATACCCTGGGCGGCCTGGTCAACGTCATCACCCGGCGTCCCACGGCCGAGCCCAGCCTGAGCGTGACCGGAAGCTACGGCGATCAGGAGACCCGCGGCATCGGCGCCGTCGGCACCTTCACCTTGGATCGGCTCTCCTTCGCCGCCGACGCCCTCTACCAGGGCTCCAACGGCTTCAATTTTCATGACCCGGACATCGGGCAGACCGAGCGGGCCAACAGCGACTTCGAGCGCCTCAACCTCAACGCCAAGCTCTACTACACGCCGTCGAGCTCGACCGAGCTCATGGTCAACGGCGGACTCTACCAATCCTCCTACGGCATGCCGCCGGCCCTGTTCACCCAGAGGGCCCGCTACTGGCGCTTCCCCAAGTGGGACCGCTCGACCCTGAACGCCGGCGGTTTCACTTCGCTCGGCGGGGACAGCGTCCTGCGCTTCCGGGCCTTCTACGTCAATTACATCAACACGCTCGACTGGTTCAACGAGGAGGCCATGACCGAGCTCGACTCCTCCAGCACGTATGACAATTCGTCCTACGGCGGGTTCGCCCTGACGGAGATCCCGACCGGCGGCCGGAACACGGTCAAGGCCAGCCTGCTCTACCAGAGGGACGTGGCCCGCATCCAGGACGACGCCGGCCTGCCCTGGGACCGGTTCGACCAGGGGACGCTGTCGGCCGGGTTCGAGGACCACTTCAGCCTGACCAAGGCCCTGAAGGTCATCGGCGGCCTGAGCCTCGATTATATCGACAAGTTCCAGGGCGGCGAGAACAACACCTCCCTCAATCCGCTCGTCGGCCTCAAGTTCACGCCGAACGAGAACCTCGACTTCCACGCCTCCTTCGCCCGCAAGTCCCGCTTCCCGTCCATGCGCTCGCTCTACTCGCTGAGCTCGGGGAACCCGGACCTCCTGGCGGAGTCCGGAACGGCCTTCGAGGTCGCGGGGACCTGGAACGGTCCCCTCTTCCTGACCGGGAGCGTCTTCTTCAACCGGTTCAGGAACTTCATCGACACGGTCCGCTTCCCGGACGGGACGCGCCTGTACTACAACGTCGGCAAGGCCCACATCAACGGCTTCGAGGTCCAGGTCCAGAAGGCGACGCGCCGGGTGGCCGCGACGGTGAACTACACCTTCCTCGATCACCGGAACGACATCGACGAGCGGCCCCTCGACGCCCAGCCCAAGCACAGCCTCAACCTCGAGGCCTCGATCAGGCCGGCCAAAGGCGTCCGTCTCGGGCTCTACGGGCTCTTCGGCTCGACCTCATGGTGGTACGACTCGACCTCCCGGGCGCTCCTGACCATCCCTTCGTTCTTCAACCTGGACGGCGTCCTGAGCTACTCGTTCGACAGCCGCCTGGAGATCTTCCTGAGGCTGGGGAACATCTTCAACGATTATTTCTACACCGAGCCGGGATTCCCCTGGCGGGGCCGCTACCTCGAGCTCGGCTTCAGACTCGACGCGCTGAAATAGATAATCAGAGCCCGAGGTCGGCGGCGATCCCCTGCATGGCCGTGATGGCGATCTGCAGGAACTCGTCGAGCTCGAGGCCGAGGTGGCGCGACTCCTCGATCTCCTCGCGGCGCGCGCCCCGGGCGAAGCTCTTCTCCTTGTAGCGCCGCTTGAGGAACTCGAGGTCGACCGAGGCGAGCTTCTTCGTCGGGTGCATGAGCGTCGCGGAGATGATGAGGCCGGTCAGCGGATCGACGGAGAAGATGGCCCAGTCCATGGGCGTCTCGCAGGGCACCTTGCCGGCGTGGGCCTGGACGGCGTGGATGATCGCTTCGTCGAGGCCCTTCTCGCGGAGGATCTTGACGGTTTCGGTGGTGTGGAGCTCCGGGCTCTTGTCCGTGACCTCGTAATCGAGGTCGTGGAGGATGCCGGCCAGGCCCCAGGGCTCGGGATCGTGGCCGAGCCGGACGGCCAGGGCCCGCATGCAGGCCTCGACGGAGAGGCAATGCTTGATCAGGTTCTTGTTCTGAAGGCGCTCTCTGAGCAGGGCCAGGGCTTCGTCGCGGGTCATCGGGGTCTCCTTTCCAAAGAGGCGATTCTACGTGCTTTGCGGCGGCATTTCAACCGAGGCCTGACCGACCGGACGCGCCGCCTCCGCGGTCGTCATCCGGACCTGAGGAAGACGATCTTCTGGCGTCCGGAGGCCTCGTCCTCCACGAAAAGAACGACGAAGGGAGGGGACCAGACGGCGCCCGTGACGAGCGGTCCGGGGGCTTCATATTGGCCTGCGTTCGTCCCGCTCCGCATGTCGAGCGCGGTGACCGTCGGCGAGGCCGAGGAGATCAGGACGAACGGGCCCGCCGCCGCGGGCTCATAGACGACGCGGGACGGCACGGCCTGCCAGGAAAGGATCGAGCCGCCCCTTCGGGATAGGCGATAGACGACGCTGTTCGAGGCGGCCACGGCCAGGCGGCCGGCGGCGACGACGGCCGGATGGGCCGGGGCGCCCTGGAGGCGACGCCGCCATTTAACCTTGCCGGTCGCGGCATTCAGGGCATAGAACATCCGGCCCGCCGTGCCGAAGAAGACGGAACGGTGGCCGAGCGCCGGGGCGGCGGCGATCGGACCTTCGGCGGTGAACTCCCAGAGCATCCGGCCGCCGGCGTCGGTCGCCCGCAGGACCGGACCCTCGACGCGAAGGGCGGGGGACCCGGGATCGGCCGCTTCGCCGGCATCGAGAGAAGCTCCTTCGACGGACCTGCTCCAGAGGACGCGCCTCGCTGGGACGACGACCGCCGTGAGAAGGCCCTCGCGGGTGGCGAATACGACGATGCCGTCCCGGGCCCGCGGCTGGCCGACGACGTGGCCCGCGATCTCGAGCGTGCCGGCCTCGGAAAGCGGAAAGCGCAGCGGAAAAGGATTGACGAGCGGCCGCCGCGCAGCGGTCGTGGGGCAGGCCGCAAGCGCCAGGCCGATAAGGACGATCGCGGCGCGGCGGCGGTCCATGGTCACGTTTCCCGCCGGTATTATATACCAACTTTCTTGACCCGTTCTTGACAGTCCTTTGACAACTCGACGGGCGGCGCCGGCCATCATGAGGCCGTACATGAAGCCTTGAAAGGAGGGCCTTCTCATGAACACAAAACTCAAGGGTGGAGCGCTCGCGACGGCGTTGGCGGCCAGTCTCGTCCTGGCGGGATGCGCCGCGGGAAAAGTCAAAGTCAACACCGCCGACGTTCCCCGGTCGGCCATGGAGAAGTATCGCACCGTCGCCATCGCGGTCGTCAATGACGTCGGACCGGTGTGTCCGGACGACGTCGGCCCGGGCATCCAGTCCGCCGCGGTCCGGCAGCTCAAGGTCAAGCACCCAAGCGTCTTCGCCGACATACGGACGGCCCCCACGGGGGCGGACGACGAGCTCTTCGTCGAGGTCCATATCACCAAGTACAAGAAGGGCAGCCGGCTGGCCCGGGCCATAATGATCGGGATGGGGTCGTCGAAGATCGCCACGACGCTGGTCTTCATCGACTCCGCGTCGAAGCGCACGGTCACCACCGGACAACTCGGTTTGACCTGGGCCATGGGAGGCATCATCGGTGCGTCGAAGGGGATCGAGGACCTGGTCGAATCGGCCGGGGCCAAGATCGCCAACGCCATCGTCGAACAACGGACCGGGAAGGCCGCTCCGAAAGGGGCGGCCTGACGGCAGATGGCGAAGGCCTCCTCGCGATCCTGAGTCGGCGGCCGGGCCTTTTGCGCCCGGGGACGTAAACTGGTATCATTTCCGGCTGAAGAGCCGGTCGTGGTTAATTACATCCTCCTGTACAAGATCCGCCGCGTGGTCAAGAAGATCCTCAAGGACAAGATCGCCGACGACGAGATCGCCACGACGCCCAAGTCCTGCATCGGCTGCCTCGCCGACGACATCAGCTGGGAAGTCTATTACCTGTTCAAGGAGCGGGACGAGAAGGAGGGGCCTCCCCCGGCCGAAGGCTGATCTAGGACGTCTTCCCCGCGCGGATGCGGGCCTTCAAGTTCTCCCACCACTCGATGCGCTTGCGCATCTCCTTCTCGAAGCCGAGCTCTCCGGGCTCGTAGTATCTCCGTCCTCTGAGCCTCTCCGGCATAGTCTCCATGTCGGTCGTCTCGAGGGCCGTGTCGTGGGCGTACTGATAGTCCCGGCCGTAGCCGACGTTCTTCATCAGCGTGGTCACGGCGTTCCGGATCTGGAGCGGCACGGGCTCATGGGGACTGCGCTCGACTTCCTGCTGGACGGCGCCGTAGGCCGCGTAGATGCGGTTGCTCTTGGGGGCGGCGGCGAGATAGACGCAGGCCTCGGCCAAGGCCAGCTCGCCCTCCGGCGACCCCAGGAAATCGTAGGCTTCCTTGGCGTGGAGCGTCAGGGCCAGGGCCTGGGGATCGGCCAGGCCGATGTCCTCGGAGGCGAAGCGGATCATGCGCCGGGCGACGTAAAGCGGGTCCTCGCCCGCAGCCAGCATGCGGACGAGCCAGTAGAGCGAGGCGTCGACGTCGCTGTTGCGGAGGCTCTTGTGGAGGGCCGAGATGAGGTTGTAGTGCTCCTCCCCCGCCTTGTCGTAGAGAAGGGTCCGCTGCTGGAGGGCTTCCTTCACGTTCTCGACGGAGATCGTCTTGCGGCGGGCCAGTCCGGCCGCGATCTCGAGCGTGTTGAGGGCCCGGCGGGCGTCGCCGTTGGCGTAGTCGATGAGCATGTCCCGGGCCGCCGGGTCGATCGAGAGGCCGGCCGCGCCGAGGCCGCGCTCCTTGTCCTCGAGGGCGTCCTGGATGATGCGGGCCAAGGCGTCGTGGTCGAGCTCCTTGAGGACGAGGACCCGCGTCCGCGACAGGAGCGGCGCGATGACCTCGAACGAGGGATTCTCCGTCGTCGAGCCGAAGAGGATGATGTCGCCTTTCTCGACGTAGGGCAGGAAGGCGGCCTGCTGGGCCTTGTTGAAGCGATGGATCTCGTCGATGAAGAGGATCATGGGCTTGCCGAAAAGCTTCTTCTGCTGCTCGGCCCGGGCCATGAACTCCTTGACCTCCTTGATGCCGGAGAGGACGGCGCTGAAGAGCTCGAAAGGCAGGTCGAAGTGGCGGGCCAGCATCATGCCCAGCGTCGTCTTGCCCGAGCCCGGCGGCCCCCAGAAGATGATGGAGACGATCTGGTTCGATCCGATGAGCTCGGAGAGGATCTTGCCCTTGCCCAGGATGTGGTCCTGGCCGTAGACGTGGTCGAAGGTGCGGGGCCGCATGCGCTCGGCGAGCGGCGTCTGGAGGGGCTTGGCCACGTCCTTCTTCCTCGGGGCGGCGCTCATTGCCTCCGGATTATATCATAGGAGACGGCGGGGCGCGGCCGCCGCGCCTTGACCGATTCCCCCCGAAAATGCTAATTTGACCTCCGAACACTGTGAAAAAAGACAAGCTCGTCTACAAGATCGATGAGGTCAGCCGCCTGACCGGCGTGGACGAGGCCACCCTGACGGCCTGGGAGGAGGAGTTCCCCTTCCTCAGCGCGGGCCTGACGGGCAGCGGCGAGAAGTTCTTTCGCCGCCGGGACGTGGACATCATCGCCAGGGTCAAGGAGCTCATGGACGGGGGGACCCTGACCCTGGCCGGGATCAAGCGGCGCATCGAGGACGAGTTCGACCTGCCGCGGGCGAACCCGGTCCATCCGGAGAAGCTCCGCAGGGCGCTCAACAACGTCCGTGACGAGCTCCAGGAGATCGTCTCCAAGCTGGACTCCGGACGGAAAAAAAAGGCCTGAAAATCCTCTCCGTTTTGGTATAATAAGGGCCCCGGTTCGGGACGTGGCGCAGCCTGGTAGCGCACATGCTTGGGGTGCATGGGGTCGGCGGTTCGAATCCGCCCGTCCCGACCACTCATTCCCCGTGGACCCCGTAGAAGGGACTGTCCCCGCAGGGGACCGTCCCTCTTGCTTCGGTAAAGACCGTCGTCAGAGGAGCCCGATCATGACCGCGATGAAGAGCGAGGGAGGCGGCGGGGACCTCAAAGGCCGGGCGGTGGCCCTGGCCGGCCTGGTCGCCTATCAGCCCGGGGCCATCGTCAGCCGGGAGATCGTCAGCCTGCCGACGGGCACGATGACCGTCTTCGCCTTCGACGCCGGAGAGCAGCTCAGCGAGCACACGGCGCCCTTCGACGCGACCGTGGTCAACCTCGAGGGCGAGGCCGACATCGTCATCGGCGGGAAGGCCCACCGGGTCAAGGCCGGCGAGATGATCATCATGCCGGCCGGCGTGCCGCACGCCTTGAGTGCTGTGACGCAGTTCAAGATGCTGCTGGTCATGATCAAGAAGCCGGCGTGAAAAAGACCCGACCGACGATCCTCCTGACCAACGACGACGGCTTCTACCGCGAGACGATCCAGATCCTCTTCCGCGGGCTGGCCTCGATCGGCCGGACCTACATCGTCGCCCCGGACCGGGAGCGGAGCGCCTGTTCGCTGGCCGTCACGCTGCGGCAGCCGCTCCGGGCCCAGCGGGTCAAGCCCCGCGTCTGGGCCGTCGAGGGCACGCCGGTCGACTGCATCTATTTCGCCCTCCAGAGGTTCCTGCCGCGGCGGCCCGACCTGATCATCTCCGGCATGAACCCGGGGCCGAACGTCGGCCAGCAGGACATCCATTATTCGGGGACCGTGGCCGGGGCGATCCAGGGCATGTTCCAGGACATCCCCTCGATGGCCGTCTCGCTCGTCCCGGACGCGGAGGGACGGTTCGCCGTCAAGCGGGCCGCGACGATCGTCCGGGCCCTCGCGTCGGATATCCTCGCGCGCGGCCTTCCGCCCGGCACCGCCCTCAACGTCAACATCCCGTCCGGTCCGATCAAGGGGGTCAAGACGACCCGGCTCGGCTGGAAGTTCTACGATCCCGAGATCATCGAGAAGACCGACCCGCGCAACTCGACCTATTACTGGATCGGGACGGGCACGCCGCGGCGGGTCGGCGATGCCGCGACCGACGTCATGGCCGCCCACGACGGATACATCTCGCTGACCCCCCTGCACACCGATGTGACGGCCTTCGCCGCCCTGCGCTCGGCCAAGATGGCGGGGCTGGCGCGGCGGCTGCGGCCGCTCAGCCGTTAGCGGCGCCGGACGGCGCGGCCGGCGTCTTCCCCTTCGCTCGCCGATGCCGGATGTACTCGACCGCGATGGGCACGGTCGAGATGGCGATGATGGCCAGGATGGCGATCGTGTAGTTGTTCTTGACCAGGGGGATGTTGCCGAAGAAATAGCCGGCCCCGGTGAGCAGGACGACCCAGCCGACGCCGCCAACGACGTTGAAGGCCAGGAAGCGCCCGTAGGACATGCGGCCGACGCCGGCGACAAGGGGGGCGAAGGAGCGGATGATGGGCACGAAGCGGGCGATGACGATCGTCTTACCGCCGTGCTTCTCGTAAAAGGCGTGGGTCCGCTCGAGGTATTCCTTTTTGAAGAACCGGGAATTCTCCCTGTTGAAGACCCTCACCCCGACGTGGTAGCCGACCCAATAGTTGACCGTGTCGCCCAGGACGGCCGCGGCGCTGAGGAGAAGCAGCAGCCAGCCGATCTTGAGGGCCTTCAGGGCGGCGAAGGTCCCGGCGGCGAAGAGCAGCGAGTCGCCGGGCAGGAACGGCATGACGACGAAGCCGGTCTCGATGAAGATGACGACGAACAGGATGGCGTAGGTCCAGACGCCGTACTGCTGGATGATGGCGCTGAGATAGCGGTCGAGGTGGAGCGCGATATCGAGGATCTTCTGGAACATCGGCCTACTATAGCACAATCGGGGTCGGACCACAGGAATTCCCTTATTAATCAGTCAATTAGGCCCAAAAACCGAGCTAAGAAAGCCCTATAAGCCACGTTTTTGGGGATAAAAACGAAACACCGCACTACCGGCTCGCGGAATGTCCAGTTCCGGGGCGGTCCCGCTCCCCGACTCGTTTTTATCGCCAAAAAGGCGGACTTAAGCCCAAAAATGTGCCCGAGACTGGACCTAATTAGATGATAACAAAAGGATTCCTCTGGTCCGACCCCAATGCGTGTTAGAATGAAATGATGAACGAGCGGAAGATCGAGCGCGTCGACGGGGCCCTGGCGCGGCTCTCCCCTCTCGAAGCGTGCTGCACGCAATGCCCGCGCGACTGCCGCGTCGACCGGACCCGGAGCGCCGAGGGCGTCTGCCGGACGGGCCGCCTGGCCTCGGTCTCCCACGCCCTTCTCCATTTCGGCGAAGAGCCCGTCCTCAGCGGAACGGCCGGGTCCGGGACGATCTTCTTCGCCGGCTGCAACCTCAAGTGCCTCTTCTGCCAGAACTACCAGCTGAGCTGGCTTCTCGAGGGCGAGCCGGTCTCCGACGAAGAGCTGGCGGCGATGATGCTGGGCCTCCAGGCGAAGGGCGCCCACAACATCAATCTCGTCTCGCCGAGCCACGTCGTCCTGCCCATCCTGCGGGCCCTCCGCCTCGCCCTGGCCGGCGGCCTCGAGATCCCTCTCGTCTGGAACTCCGGCGGCTACGAAAGCCTCGAGGTCGTGCGGGCCCTCGAAGGGATCGTCGACGTTTATCTTCCCGACCTCAAATACCATTCGAGCGCCCTGTCGAAGAGATACTCGGCCGCGCCCGACTACTTCGCCAAAGCCTCAGAGGCCATTCGCGAGATGGCCGTCCAAGAGCCGGTCCTCGATCTCGGTCCCGACGGCACGGCCCGGCGCGGCCTGATCATCCGGCATCTCATGCTGCCCGGGGCGGTCGATGATACGCTCGCCCTGCTGCGGTGGATCGGCGAGAGCCTCTCCCCCTTCATCGGCCTGAGCCTGATGAGCCAGTACCATCCCTGCTTCAAAGCTCCTGAGGAGATCCAGAAAGGCGTGCCGGAGAAGGACTACCGGCGGGCGGCGGAGGCGGCCCGGGCCCTCGGCCTTGACCATCTCTTCATGCAACCGGAGCCGTTCAGCCCGGACGAGCACCTGATTCCGGACTTCAGGAGAAAGAAGCCTTTCCGCTGGAAATGAGCGGCGGCCGGACCGCTCAGCGGGCGGCCGGCGCTAGGACCCGCGGCTGGGGCAGCCGCGAAGCCGGGATCCCCATGACGGCCGCCACCTCCCTGATCTTGGCCTGGACGGCCTCGACGCCCCGGGGGCCCATCCGCAGCAGCTGCTTCTGGGCCGAACTGAGCTCCTCGAGCCTTTCGTCCGTCATGGCGTAACTCAAGACCTTCGGGGTGAGGCCGATCGGTCCATCGACGACCGGCACCGCCAGCAGCTCGGACATGGCCCCGACCAGGGTCTCGTCGAAGTCCACGCCGGGGTAGCCCAGCTCGTTGTAGGCCTCCTGGAGAAGCGGCTCGACCGCCCGATAAAGGCGGACCGCGGCCGTCGCATCGAGCGACCGGACGACTCCGACGACCGGAGCGTACCTGGCGTAGGAGGCCGGATCGAGGAACGTCCCCGTCCTGGTCCGGGTGACGCGGAAGGCCCCCTCCGGGCTGAGGAAATCGAGATGGCCCTTCGGGCTCGTGCCGTTAGCGACGTTGTCGACCGAGACGACGAACTTGCGGATCAGGTCCTTGGTCAGGATCCACTTGGAGAAGGCCGGGTCGGCGTCGATCGCCGCGGCGAATTGCCTGACGACCGGATCGCTCTCCGCCAGCGAAACGGCCGGGAAAGCCAGCGGCTCGAGCGTGGGCGTGGAAGGCGCCGGCTCCGCCGTTTCCGTCGGGATCTTGGTCTCGGCCGCCTCCACGACTTCGGCCGGCTTGGGCCTGCTCCCGATGAAGAAGTAATAGAGGATCGCCATCACGGCCAGAAAGGCCATAAGGGCCAGGGCCAGGCCCCAGACCCGCTTGCGTTCTCCCTTGGGCTCGCTCTCCGGCTCGTCATGTGGAAAGAGCTCGTCCATGGTCCCTCCTCAGGGAGCCTTGGCCGCAGCGGCGGCCCCGCCCCCGGACTTGAGGATCTGGATCCGTCCCTCCGAGGTCATCAAAATGATGGAGGGACCGCCCCGGCCGATCACGCCCTTGACCGTAGGCGCGGGCAGCCTCACGCCCAGGTCGAAATCGCTGGTGACTCCGCCGCGCGGCGCGTTCGCTTCGATGGAGGCCCCGACGGCCGGCTCCAGGCGGATGGTGATGTCGCCCTGGCGGGTCGTCACCGAGACCTCGTCCGACTCGCGGAGGTCGAGGACCTCGACGTCGGCGCCCCCGGTGCCGAGGCTGACCCTCAGCGGGCCCGAAAAATTGCCGACCGAGAGGTGCCCCTGATCGATCGAGGCCTCGATCCGGCCGAAGACGTCGGCGACGGTCAGGCTGCCCTCGCTGATCCGGATCCCGGTCAGGATGATGTCGCTGGGGACCTTGAGCTCGTAGTCCACGGCCGGCGCCTCGCCCTCGCCCTCGAACGTGGGCGTCCGGACGAGCAGGCCCTGCTCCGTCTCGAGGATCTCGACCTTGGGCGTGACCTTGCGGATTCGGTAAGTACGGTTCGAGCCCTCGGGCTGCGTTTCGACGGTCGCCGCCCGGGCCACGACCTCGACCTCGCCCCGGTCCCCGCCGGTGATCGTGACGTCGCCGTAGTCGTTCTCGAGCGACAGAGTCCCACCGGACGTGAACGGGACCGTCTGCCGGAACTCCCGTGCGGGCCCGGCGCTCTGGTCCGGCGTCGTCCGCCAGCCCGGCTCGCCTTCAGGGTTCTCGAAATAGAAGCAGGAGGCGAACGCGGAGACGATGACCGCCGTCGCGAGCGGCTTCAGGAATGTCTTGGACATGCTCATCACTCCCGATCGAACGGAGGGACCATTATACCCCAAAGCCTAGCCGAAGCGCCCGGTGATGTAGTCCTCGGTCCGGGGGTCGCGGGGATTGGTGAAGATACGCTGGGTTTCGCCGATCTCGACGAGCTCGCCGAGCAGGAAATACCCCGTAACGTCCGAGACGCGGGCCGCCTGCTGCATGTTGTGGGTGACGATGACGATCGTGTAGCGCTTCTTGAGCTCGGCCATGAGGTCCTCGATGTTGGCCGTGGCCACGAGGTCGAGGGCCGAGCAGGGCTCATCCATGAGCAGGATCTCCGGCTCGACGGCGACCAGACGGGCGATGCACAGGCGCTGCTGCTGCTCCCCCGAGAGGCCCAGGGCGTTGTCGTCGAGGCGGTCCTTGAGCTCGTCCCAGAGGTGGACCGCTTCCAAGCTGGGGACGAGCCTCGCTTCGAGGGCCTTGGGGTCGCGCAGGCCATGGACGCGGAGGCCGTAGACGACGTTGTCGAAGACGCTGAGGGGGAACGGGTTGGGCCGCTGGAAGACCATGCCCACCTTCTTGCGCAGGTCCAGGAGGTCCGTGCCGGGCGCGTAGATGTCCTGTCCGTCGATGAGCACCTGCCCCGTCACCCGGGTGTCGTCGATGAGATCGGCCATCCGGTTGAGCGATCGCAGGAAGGTCGTCTTGCCGCAACCCGAGGGTCCGATGAGGGCTGTGATGCGGTTCTGCTCGATGTCCAGGCTGATCCCCTTGAGGGCCTGGAACTTGCCGTAGTAGAAGTTGAGGTCGCGGACTTCGATGATGGCCATGGCCGCCTACCCGAACCGCCCCCGGAGATAGTCGTCGGTCCGCCGGTCGTCCGGCGCGGTGAAGATCTTGTCGGTCGCCCCGATCTCGATAAGCTCCCCGTTGAGGAAGAAGGCCGTTCGGTCGGCCACCCGCGCCGCCTGCTTGGTGTTGTTGGTGACGAGGACGATCGTGTACTCCCTCTTGAGCCGGCGCAGAGACTCCTCGATCTTCATGGTCGAGATGGGGTCGAGGCCCGAGGTCGGCTCGTCGAGGAGGATGAACTCCGGGGCCACGGCCAGGATGCGGGCCAGGCAGAGCCGCTGCTGCTGCCCGCCGGAGAGCTTCTGGCCGCTCAGGTCGAGCCGGTCCTGGACCTCCTCCCAGAGGCCCGCCTTCTCCAGGCTGTCCCGGACGAGGCTGTCGAGCCGGACCCGGCCGCGGACGCCGGCCCGCCGCGCCCCGAAAGCTACGTTCTCATAGATCGAGCGGGGCAGCGGCACGGGCGTCGCGAAGACCATGCCCAGACGGCGGCGGAGCTCGACGACGTCCTCGCCGGGATCATAGATGTCCCGGCCGTCGATGAGGATCTCGCCCTCGTGGCGCGAGCCGCGGACGAGGTCGTTGAGGCGGTTGAGGGCGCAGAGGAAGGTCGACTTACCGCTTCGGGCGGGGCCGATGATGCCCAGGATCTCGTTGTGGCGGACCTCGAGGTCGATCGCGCGGAGCTTGCGGACGTCGCCGAAATACTGGCTGAAAGCCCGGACCTCGATGGCCGTCTGGCCCGCCTTGTGCCGCTCCGCTTCCGTCCCGCTCATGAGTACTTCCGGATGAACCGGTTCATCAGGTAATAGGTCAGGAGGTTGACGGCCAGGATGGCGATGATCAGGACGGCCGCCGTGCCGTAGGCGTTGGGCATGGAGATGCCCTCCCGGGCCAGGATGTAGAAGTGCACCGACATCGTCCGGGTCGACGAGAAGAGCGAGGTCGGCAGGCGCAGGGCGCTCCCGGCGGTGAAGATGACCGCGGCCGTCTCGCCGATGCTGCGGCCGACGCTCAGGATGACCCCCGTCACGATGCCGGGCAGGGCCGAGGGCACGACGACCCGGGTCACGGTCTGCCACTTCGTGCTGCCGAGGGAGAAGCTGACCGTCCGGTAGACGGGCGGCACGCTCTTGATGGCCTCCTCGGACGTGCGGATGATGGTCGGCAGGACCATGAAGGCCAGGGTCAGGCTGCCGCTCAGGATGGACCAGCCGAGCCTGAGCTTGGTCACGAACAGGATGAAGCCGAAGAGACCGAAGATGATCGAGGGGATGCCGGCCAGGCACTCGGCCCCGAAGCGGATGACGCGGGTGACCGGGCCGCCCCAGGTGTACTCGGTGAGATAGATGGCCGTGCCGACGCCGAGGGGCACCGCGACGAGGAGGGCGCCCACGGTCAGGACGAGCGTGCCGACGATGGTCGAGAAGATGCCGCCGGACTTGCCCATGTCGACGGGGTTCCGGGCGAGGAAGTCCCAGCTCAGGGCCGGCAGCCCTTTCCGGAGGACAAAGAAGATGATGAAGACGAGGATGGCGACGGTGACGGCCGTGAAGGTCCAGAGGACGGCCCGCACGGCGGCCTGCTCGGCGCGGGGATCGATCCTCATCGCTTCGTCCCCTTCAGCCGCGAGGCCGTGACGTTGGCCGCCGAGTTCAGGACCATGATGATGATGAAGAGGATGACCCCCGTGGCGAAGAGCGCCTGGCGGTGCTCGCCCGAGGCGTAGCCCATCTCCAGGGCGATGTTGGAGGTCAGGGTCCGCACCGGGGCGAGGAGCGAGCGCGGCAGCGCGGCCGCGTTGCCGGCGACCATGATGACGGCCATGGTCTCGCCGACGGCCCGGCCCATGCCCAGGATGATGCTGGCCACGATGCCCGACCGGGCCGCGGGGAGGAGGACCATGCGGACCGTCTGCCACTTGGTGGCGCCCAGGGCGATGGAGCCCTCCCGGTAGGTCTGGGGCACGGCCTGGAGCGAATCGACGGAGATGGAGATGACGGTCGGCAGGATCATGATGCCGAGGATGATCGCCGCGGCCAGGACCGAGAGGCCGGGGCCGCCGAACGTCTCCCGGATGAAGGGGACAAGGATGACGACGCCGAGGAAGCCGTAGACGACGGAGGGGATGCCGGCCAGGAGCTCGACCACGGGCTTGATGACGGAACGCACCCGCTTGGACGAGAACTCGGTCAGGACGATGGCGCAGGACAGGCCGAGGGGGACGCCGATGACCATGGCCCCCAGCGTCACGTAGAAAGAGCCGACGATCATCGGCCAGAGGCCGAACAGCTTCTCCGAAGGATACCAATCGGTGCCGGCGAGGAAGCTCTTGAAACCGTAGCGGACCATGATCGGCGCGCCCTGGCCGACGATGAAGACGGTGATGACGAGAAGGACGGAGACGGCCGAGAAGGCGACGACGAGGAGGGCCAGGCGGACGAGCCGGTCGTTGCGCTCGAGCCGGCGGCCGCTCCTTCCCTTCTTCGTCGGCATGGTGGTCATGGTCCGGTTCCCTCAGCGGATCGGGAGCAGACCCTCCTTGGCGACCAGGGCCTGCCCTTCGACCGAGAGGACGAAGTCGATGAACTCCTTGGCCAAGCCGGCCGGCTCGGCCCGCCTGAGGAAAAGGAACGGCCGGACCAGACGGTAGCGGCCGGCAAGGATGTCGGCGTCGGTGGCGGGGACCCCGTCCAGGGCCAGGGCCCGGACCTGGGCGTTGACCAGGCCGAGCGAGATGAAGCCGACGGCGGCCGGATCGTGGGCCACGATCTCCCGGACGGTGCCGTTCGAGTCCTCGGTGATCGCGCCGCTGTAGATGCGGGTCTTGCCCATGACCATCTCCTGGAAGGCGCCCCGAGTCCCGGAGCCTTCCTCGCGGGTGACGACGGTGATGGGCCGGTCGGGGCCGCCGAGCGGCTTCCAGCTCAGGAGATCGCCGGAGAAGATCTGGCGGAGCTCGGCGGCCTTGAGGCCGCGGACGGGGTTCGAGGGATGGACGATGATGGCCAGGCCGTCCCGGGCGACGACGAACTCGAGGAGGTCCTTTTCGTCGGGCTTGAGCTCGCGGGAGGACAGGCCGATGTCGCAGGCCCCGCTCTTGGTCGCTTGGATGCCGGCGCTCGAGCCTCCGCCCTGGACGTCGACCGCCGTGCCGGGATGTTCGGCCATGAACACCTCGGCCCACTTGTCGGCGAAAGGCTGGACGCTGGTCGAGCCGGCCAGGGTCAGGGCGTTGCCGGACCCGCGGGGGCGGCAACCCGGAAAAAACGCGACGCCGAGGGCCAGAGCGAGACAAGCAAGCCGGTGGCGCGTCATGTCATAGGGTCGGGGGGAATTATATCGTAAATCGGTCCGCGACGCGATAAGTCAAGCGTCGCCTTCCTCGTCGAGTTTTCTCATCCGAGAATCGTACACCGCTTTCTTGTCCTCGTACTCCGTCGTGACCTTTTCCAGCTCCTCGAGAAGGCCGTCGATCGTCTTCTTCGTCTGGTGCATCGTCTTCGAAACCTCGACGACCTTGGCCCCGTTCCGGTCGTGGGAAGCCTTCACCAGCTGGGCGTTGAGCTCGCGGAGCGAGGCGTCGTGCATCTCGACGCTCTTTTCGATCTCCGCGATGCGGGACTCGAGGGGGCGCAGGGCCCGGGACCGCTCGGCGACGACCTCCGAGCGCAGACGGCGGAGCTCCTTCGGCGTCAATTTCGGTTTCTCGGCGCCGGCCGTGGCCGTGGGCGGCGGCACCGCGGCGATCGAGCCCTGCATGACCTCGTCGCGCCAGCCGACCTTGTCCAGGAACCGCTGATAGCCGCCCTCGTAGACGACGATATCGTCGTTGTCGAAGACGACCAGGCGCTCGGCCAGGGCGTGGAGGAACATCTCGTTGTGGGTGACCATGACCACGGCGCCGTCGAAGGCGTCGATGGCCTCGAGCAGGGCGTCGTTGGACTCGATGTCGAGGTGATTGGTCGGCTCGTCGAGAAGGAGGAGGTTGAGCGGCGTCGCGATGAGCCGGCCGAGCAGGACCCGGCTCTTCTCCCCGCCCGAGAGGACCCGGATCTTCTTCAGGGCGTCGTCGCCCTCGAACATCATGCCCCCGGCGATGAACCGGGCCCGCTTCGGGTCGCCCTCCGGGTCGGCCGAGCCGATCTCCTCGAGGACGGTGTTGGACTCGGCCAAGGTCGAGATGTGCGTCTGCTCGAAGTACCCGGCCGCGACCGACGACGGCGCGTCGATCGTCCCGGACTGCGGCGCGAGGTCGCCGGCGAGGAGGCGGAGCAGCGTCGTCTTGCCCCGGCCGTTGCGGCCGATGACGAAGACCCGGTCCTTGGCCCCGATGCTGATCGAGAAGCGCCGGATGAGCGGCCGGTCCGGGGTGTAGGCGAAGGACAGGTCGCGGACGTCCAGGCCGTACTTGTGGTAGCCCGCTTTCTCGGCGAAGGCGAACTCCAGGTTCTTGACCTCCTCGAGCTTCTCCCGCTTCTCCATCTTCTCCAGCGACTTGATGCGGGATTGGACGAGGCCGCCGAGCCGCGCCTTGGCCCGGAAGCGGGTGATGAAGAGGTCCATCTCCTTGCGCTTCCGCTCGTCGTTGATGCGGGTCTTCTCGTAGATCTCCTCCTCGGCCGCGATCTGCTCGTAGTATTTGCCGGTGTCGCCCTCGATCTTGCGGACCTTGCGGCGGTGGATGCCGAGGATATGGGTCGCGACGTTGTCCATGAAGCTGCGGTCGTGGGTGATGAGCATGAGCTCGCCCGGCCAGGCCGCCAGGAACCGCTCGAGCCAGCGGATGGAGGTGATATCCAGGTAGTTGCTGGGCTCATCGAGCAGCAGCATCTGATAGTCGCCGACCAGGACTTTGGCCAGGTTGAGCCGGACCTGGTAGCCGCCCGAGAGCTCGGCGGGGCGCTTCTCCAGGTCCGCTTGGTCGAAGCCGAGGCCGGTCAGGACCTTCTCCACCCGCCAGACCTCGCTCTGCGCGTCGTGGGGCAGGGCCTTGGCCCCTTCGGCGAGGACGGTCGGCTCGGTGAAGCGGACCCGCTGCTCGACGTAGCCGATGCGGTATTTCCTCGGCTTGGTGATCGTCCCGTCGTCGGGCTCCTCCTCGCCGATGATCATCCGGAAGAGCGTCGTCTTGCCGTGGCCGTTGCGGCCGACGACGCCGACCCGCTCCTTCCGGTTGACCTTGAAGCTGATGGCGTCGAAAAGCTCCTGCTTGCCGTAGCTCTTCGACAGGTTATCGACGACGATCATGGAGATATCCCTGGTTGATAGAAAGGCTATTATAGCAGAAGGGATCTACTTCTTGACCGGCTCCCCCGCGACCTCTTTCGTCTTGTGTGCGCCCTTGGTCACGTGGATCCGGTAGCCGTCCTCGCCCGGGAGCCAGACCTCGGAGAGGACGTAGACCGTGAGGTACTCGGTGTACGAGGGCGCGAAGTCGCCGACCTCGTCGAAGACGAGCTTGGGAGCGACGACCGGGGGCGCAGGCTGGGCGATCCGCTCGATGACGGCGAGCGGCGTCTCCTTGCCGGTCGCGACCTGCTTGAGGACGAGGCCGCCATCCGGGGCCTTGACGACCGCGTATTCGCCCGCGGCCAGATTCTTGCCCGCCGCCTTGATCGGGAAGGGCACCTTGAACACCGCCTGGGCGGACGCCGACGCGACCGCCGCGACGAGGATGAAGGTCAAGGCCAGAACGACTGCCTGCCGTTTCATCTTGCGCCTCCTCAATTCACCATTTCTTCAGACGGTGACGTCGGCCGGATAGGCCGGGATCGGATCGGGCGATTCCGGGATGCCGCTCTTGACCGCCTCTTCCATGGCCTCGACGAACGTGTCGATCTCCTCGAGCGTCGTGTAGACGTTGGGCGAGACGCGCAGGGCCTGGTAGTCGAAGACCGAGTTCGGAGGCGCGCCCCCGACGAGAGGCACGACGATGATCCGGTAGTTGCTCCGCAGCCAGGTGGCCAGCTGCCGGACGTCGAGGCCGTCGACCGTGACGGCCATGACCCCCCAGGCCTGGGCCGGCTCGCTCACGTCCGACAACATCTTGATCCGCGAGTGCCGCTTGAGGGCCTCGACCCAGCGCATGTTCAGGTAGCGCAGCCGGGCCGCCTTCCGCTCCGCCCCGATGGCCTGATGGAAAGCCAGGGACTCGCCGAGCGCGGCCCGGATGGCCCAGGGGTGGGTGCCGATCGACTCGAACTTGCGGATGTCGTCGTCCTGCTGCTCGGGCGCGGCCTGGAGCGGCCAGAAGCGCGGGATCATGTCCTTGCGCACATAAAGGCAGCCGTTGCCGAGCGGGGCCAGCAGCCACTTGTGAAGGCTCACCCCGTAGGCATCGCACTCGAGGTCGCTCAGCTTGAACGGGAAGTGGCCCAGGGCGTGGGCGCCGTCGACGATGGTCACGATGCCCTTCGAGCGGGCCAGCCGCGCGAGGCGCTTCACCGGGAAGAGCTGGGCCGTAAGGTTCGTGATGTGGGTGAAGTGGAAGACCTTGGTCCGCGGCGTGATGGCCTTCTCGAACATGTTGTAGAGGAAGTCCTGCGTCGCCGGCACCGGGAACTGGAGCCGCGTCACCTTGATGCCCTCGCGGCGCATGCGCTGGTCCCAGGTCGTCAGCATGCGGGGATAGTCCTGCTCGGTCGTGATGACCTCGTCGCCGGCCTTGAGGTCGAGTCCGTTCTGGGCGATCTGAAGGGCTTCGCTCGCGCCCCGTGTCAGGGCCATCTCCTCGCGGTCGCAGCCGAACTCGTTGGCCATGCGCCGGCGCAGGGTTTCGCTGTTGCCGGCCACCATGCCCTGGTAGTGGACGGGCAGCATGTTGATCATCTCCATGTAGCGGAAGGTCGAATCCAAGGCCACCCGGGGCATGGGACAGGTGAAGCCGTTGTTGAGGTTGATGAGCTCGCGGTCGAGCTTGAACGCGAGCTGGATCTCGCGCCAGTAGAACTCGTCCTTGGCCACGTCCTCGGGGGTCCGCCCGGCGACCGATTGGGAGGCCTCGTCGATGCGGGCCAGCCCTTTCGGATCGAAGGCCACGGCCGCCGCGCCGAAGGCGCCGACCGACTTCATGAACGATCTCCGGCTCCAGGTTCCGCTCTTCTTCATGATCGACCTCCCCGAACCGCAGCGTGGAATAAGCGTCGCCGGGATTCTAATGCAGCGCGGATGCCCGGTCAAGAATCAGTATCGCGGCGAGAGGGGCCGTTCGCCGTAGACGATGAGATCGCCGACGGCCACCGTCTCCCCCGGCCTCGGATTGAGCAGAGCGAGGCGCAACGTGTGAGGGCCCGCCTCGAGCCCGTAGGCCCAGGCGATCTCCAGCCGGCGCACCAGCGGGTCGACGGGCATGCGGATGACGGCCGGGGCCCGGTCATCGAGCCGCATCTCGATCTCGTAGATGTACGGATCGCTCGCCGCCATCTTCGACGGCCCGCCGGCGAGGACGAAGCCCTTGCCCTCGAAGGGGATCTCGACCGAGTCCGTGAGCGCAAGTCCCAGTCTCCGTCGCTCGACGGGGAAAAGGCCGGGAAAGCTCGCCTCGAGCCGCACCGGCCGGATCGCGTCGGCGGGCAGCCGAACCGTCTCACCCTCGACCGAGCCGCCGCTCGTCCGGACGACCTCCAACGCCTGCTCCAGGTTCGTCTCGTAGACCTTGTTGAGCGACATCGCCGTGTACGGAAAGGGCTTGTCCTCGATAGCCTGAAGCGGTCGCCGCCAGTACGCGGGGATCCTCTCGTACCCGAGCAGCGTGCCGAGGATGCCGCCCGCGCTGGCCGGATTGCAGTCCGAGTCCTGGCCGCAGCGGGCCGCGATCTCGAGCGTCCGGCCGAAGTCGCCGTGCCCGTAGAGAAGGCCGATGACGACGTAGGCGCCGTTGACCCGGGCGTCGATATTCCCGGGGTCAAAAACGAAATCGGGACAGCCGACGTCGGCCGCCCACTTGCGCTCGACGGCGAGCCAAGCCTTCTTCCAGTCGTCCGGGTCGGCCCTGTAACAGGCGAGGACGTCGGCCACGCACCGGGCGTAGCTCGATCCGGCCGGCAGGACCTTCAGGGCCTCCTCGACGACTCGGCCGATATCGTCCATAACGAAGGCCAGGCTGTACATGGCGGCGACATAAACGCCGCCGTACCAGCCGTCGCCGTAGTTCATGATATGCCCGACCCGATCGCAGATCTCAGCCCCGGCGTTGACCAGCCCGGGGCTCATCAGGCCGGCGAAGTCGGCCTCGATCTGGAAGTCGATGTCGTCGGCGTGAGGCGAGTTCGTCCAGCGGCCCGAGTCCGGCGCCAGGATGCCGTTGAGGATGTTGTAGCGGGCGGCCTGGTTGGCGTGCCACAGCGGGTAGGCCGCGCGGGCGAAGGCCTGGGCGTGCGCCGCCGCCGGTGCGTCGATCCCTTCCCGGGCCATGACCTCGACGAAGGTCAGGTCCATGTAGACGTCGTCGTAGAGGCCGGGCGACCGCTCGAAGCGGCGGGCCACGATCCCATCATCCCAGGGGATCGGCTCATAGTCCTGGATCATCGCCCCGGGATAACGGAACTCCGTCGGGCCGCCGAAGGTGCAGCCGATGACCTGGCCGGCCCAGCCGCCCTTGATCTTGTCGAGCAGGGCCGCACGGGCGATCTCCGTTCTCGGCCCGGCCGGCGCCTTGGGGGCCGGGCGGCAGGCCGCGGCCATGAGCAGGACCAGGGCCGCCAGAGGCAGCCCCGCCGGGGCCAGGCGCCGCGTGGTCATTCCGACTTGAGCCCCATCTCGCGGATGATGTGCGAGGCCCCGGAGAACTTGTCGGTCACCCACAGGACGTAGCGGATGTCGACGCTGATCGACCGCTGCAGCTCAGGAATGATGTAATAGTCGCCGATGACGCTCTCGTAGGTCATGTCGAAGATGATGCCAACCTGCTCGCCCTTGGCGTTGAGCGTCGGCGAGCCCGAGTTTCCGCCGGTGACGTTGGTCGTGTTTAGGAAGCAGGCCGGGACGTCCTGGAGCCGGGCGTCGACATAGGGACCGAAGTCCTTCATCTTCCAGAGTTCCTTGATCTTGGCCGGGACCTTGAAGGGGAAGACGCCGGTATCCTTCTCGAGGACGCCGTTGACGGTCGTCTGCGGCAGGTAGATCACGGCGTCCCGCGGCTCGTAGCCGAGGACGGGCCCGTAGGTGAAGCGGATCGTGCCGTTGGCGTCGGGCGGGTAGGTCCCCTTTTTCATCTCCAGGATGGCCGCCTCGTAGGTCATCTTGAGATCGGCGCCCTCGCGGCCCATGCCCTTGCCCTCCTCGCGGAAGGCTTTGAGCTCCTGCTCCATCCCGGCCGCGAGCTTGAGGAAGGGATCGTCGACGGCCGTGAGCAAGGCCGGCTTGAGGCCGAGGAGCTCGAGCCTCTTCGCCGGATCCTTCAGGACCGTCTTGGCGTACATCGCGTCGACGCGGGCGTCGATCTCGGCGTCCGTGCCGACGGCGAGGTCCTTGAGGGAGGGCGGCCAGGCGGAGACGTCCGGATGGGACGCCTTGAGCCGCTTGATCGTCCACTTCAGGAGCTCCCGGTCGGTGGTGAAGACGTAGCCGCGCTCGGCCAGCTGGATGCCCTGCTTGAGCCGGGGCAGGTTCCGCTCCTGGTAGGCCTGCTCCCTGTCCTTGTCGGGCTTCTGCAGCTCCGGCACGGCCCGGACGATCGT